>Ga0210386_10001406_pt1 | contig 21555 bp, 16 predicted proteins | sample IncBWH32OmetaG_FD_160091 | JGI IMG/M metagenome (GOLD analysis project Ga0210386, IMG submission 160091) | Forest soil microbial communities from Barre Woods Harvard Forest LTER site, Petersham, Massachusetts, United States - Inc-BW-H-32-O ...
CGTTCGCGGCTCTGCCCCAGGGCAAGCCCTGGTTCGTCGCTCCACTTGCATGTGTTAAGCACGCCGCCAGCGTTCGTCCTGAGCCAGGATCAAACTCTCCGTGAAGAACTTCACGAAAAGCTGTCATTGGTTTGCGCTCCCCCGCCGCACGAACGCGGCGAGCTCACGACCGCCGAGGCCTATACACCGTGGCCCCGACCCATGACGGGGTACTGCTCTACTTGACTCTTTGCCGTCACGCGGGCGCGCTGAGCGCTCCCGCCGACGGGTCGAACCTGGACGCACACCACGATCGACGAATCGATCGCAGATGCGCATGCTGTTGAGTTTTCAAAGACCGCCGAGCCTCTCGAAAGGTGCTTCCTTCTGAGGAGACCTGCTCCGCCCGAGCGTCCGAGGACGCCGATTCGGGCGAACGACAGAGTATAGCGCTAAGCCGCACGCAGGCGGCGAAAGCGGCGCTTGCCGACCTTCAGCACCTGCCCGTCGGCGCGCGCGCTCGGCACATCGTACTCGCCCGCCGCCAGCGGCGCATCCCCGAGCGTCACACCGCCCTGGTCGATCAGGCGCCGCGCCTGCGCGCGCGAGAGGCCGAACTCGCTCGCCATCACGCCCGGCACGTGCACGACGTCGTCGTCTGCCGCAAAGCTCGCCTCCTCGATCCGCTCCGGCGCCTCGCGCGAGACGAACACGCGCTCGAAGTGCCGCTCCGCCTCCGCCGCGGCCGCGTCCGAATACAGCCAGCGCACCAGGTCACGCGCGAGCGCGCGCTTCACATCGCGCGCCGCGCTGCCGTCGCCCGCGGCGACGCCCCCCGATCTGGTCGACGCGGCCGGCCCGTCTGGCGCGGCGCCGGAGACCGCCGCCGGCGCGCCCGCGCCGGCCTCGCCCGCGAGCGTGTCCGCGTCGTCGAGCAGCAGCCGCCGGTACTCGCCGACGGCCTCGTCCGGGATCGACATCGCCTTGCCGAAGATCTCCTCCGGCGGGTCCGTGACGCCGATCTGGTTGCCGAGCGACTTCGACATCTTCTGCTTGCCATCGACGCCGACGAGCAGCGGCATCGTCAGGATCGCCTGCTCGCGCTTGCCGTAGGAGCGCTGGATGTCGCGCCCGAGCAGCAGGTTGAACTTCTGGTCGGTCCCGCCAAGCTCGACGTCCGCTTCGATCGCGACCGAGTCATAGCCCTGCAGCGGCGGGTACAGCAGCTCGAGCAGCGAGATCGGCTCGTTCGCGGTCCACCGTTTGGCGAAGTCGTCGCGCTCGAGCAGCTGCGCGACGGTCGTCGTGCGCGCGAGCGCGAGCAGCTCGACCATCGGCAGGTCGAGCCATTCGCCGTTGCGCCTGACCTCGAGCAGCTCGCCGTCGTCGTCGATGATCCGCAGCGCCTGCCGCTGGAACGTCGCCGCGTTCGCCTCGATCTCCTCGCCCGAGAGGATCGGGCGCAGCGTCGAGCGCCCCGACGGGTCGCCGACGCGCGCCGTGTAGTCGCCGATGATCAGCACGACGCGATGGCCCGCGTCCTGGAACTCGCGCAGCTTGCGCAGCACGACCGCGTGGCCGAGATGGATGTCCGGCGCCGTCGGGTCGATTCCGAGCTTCACGCGCAGCCGCCGCCCCTCCTTCGCGGCCCACGCTAGCCGCTCGACGAGCGCCCCGTCGGGCAGACCGTCGACGGCGTTTCGCTGCAGCCAAGCCGCCAGGCGAGCGGGGTCGAGCGCGGCCGCTTCGCTGGCGTTCGGCATCGGCGCCAATGCTAGACTCTCGCGGCGCGAGGGGCCCTTCGGCGCTGCGCCCAGACCGGCGGCGCGTGTCGCCTCGGTGCGCCCGCCTGGAGACCTTCTCCGGCGCCCGCGGCGCCCTCGCTCCGTCTCGCCGATGAGCGCTCCGGTCCGTCCCGACATCCCCCCTGCACCGCCGCCGGAGCCCGACGACCGCGGAAACGCCCCGAAGCCGCGCCTGAAGCGGTTGCGCCTCGTCGCGATCGTCTTCGCCGTCCTCGTGCTCGGGCTGGTCTCGTTCGTCTTCGGGATCTTCATCTCGGTCGCCTCCGACCTGCCGTCGCTCGCTCGCTTCTCGACGCTGAAGGAAGCCCGCAGCTCGGTCCTGCTCGACGACCTCGGACATCCGATCGGCGTCGTCAGCCAGCAGAACCGCGTGATCGTCACGCCGTCGGAGATCCCGCAGGTCGTCAAAGAGGCCGTGATCTCGATCGAGGACAAGCGCTTCAAGACGAACAGCGGCATCGACATCCGCGGGATCGCGCGCGCGTTCGTGCAGGACATCCTCCACAAAGGCACCGTCCAGGGCGCGTCGACGATCGAGCAGCAGTTCATCAAGAACGCGCTGCAGGCGCAATCGCATCGCACGATCTTCGAGAAGCTCCGCGAGGCGGCGCTCGCGTTCCAGCTCTCGCACAAGTGGTCGAAGGAAAAGATCCTCACGGCGTATCTCAACACGATCTACTTCGGCAACGGCGCGTACGGCATCGAGGCGGCCGCGCAGACGTACTTCGGCCACGACGTCAACCACCTCGGCTGCGGCATGCCGAGCCACGAACTGTGCGTCCAGCAGCTGAAACCGTGGGAGGCCGCGCTGCTCGCCGGCATCATCCAGTCGCCGACCGCGTATGACCCGGCCGAGCACCCGCTCGCCGCGCGCGAACGGCGCGACGTCGTCCTGCGCCAGATGCTCGAACAGGGCTATCTGACCAAGCAGGTCTACGAACAGAGCGCAAGCCAAGCGCTGCCCGCCGCCAAGGACGTGCAAGCCCCCACCGAGCAGACAATCGAAGGCGTCGACGCCGGCTACTTCACGAGCTGGGTGCAGCAGCAGGTGATCGAACGCTACGGCGCCTCCCGCGCGTTCGACGGCGGCTTGAAGATCAAGACGACGCTCGACCTCGAACTGCAGCGCGCCGCCGAACACGCCGTCAACGCCTATCTCGAAAGTCCCGAAGGCCCGACCGCGTCGCTCGTCGCGATCGAAAACTCGACGGGCGAGGTTCGTGCGATGGTCGGCGGGCGCAACTACGCCGAAACGCCGTTCAACCTCGCGACGAACGGCGAGCGCCAGCCGGGGTCCTCGTTCAAGGCGTTCGACCTCGCGGCGGCGCTCGAGGCCGGCATCTCGCCCGAATCGACGTGGACGTCGAAGCAGAAGGTGTTCATCGTTCCCGGCACCGGCGGCCAGGAAAAATTTGTCGTCCACAACGATGAAGGCAACTACACCGGCTCGAACACGCTGACCGGCGCGACGGCGTACTCCGACAACTCGATCTACGCCGAAGTCGGGCTCAAAGTCGGCACCAAACATATCGCGCACCTCGCGCACGAGATGGGCATCACGACGCCGCTCTCGACGAACCCCGCGATGACGATCGGCGGGCTGACCGTCGGCGTCACGCCGCTCGACATGGCGCACGCGTACGAGACGATCGCACACGGCGGCCGGCACGTCAGCGGCACGCTCGCCAACGGCGGCGCGCCCGTCGCGATCCAGGAAGTCGACGGCGCCGGCCACACGCTGCCCGACGGCAATCACGTCGACGTCAACCACGTGATCACGAAGCCGGTGCTGCCGGCTGGCGTCGCTGAAACCGAGACGTCGATGCTCGAGACCGTCCTCCAATACGGCACCGGCAAAGCCGCCGCAATCGGCCAGTTCGCCGCCGGCAAGACCGGCACTACGTCCAACTACGGCGACGCGTGGTTCGTCGGCTGGGACCACAAGTACACGGTCGCCGTGTGGGTCGGCTACCCGAACAAGCTGATCCCGATGACGACCAACTTCAACGGCACGCCGGTGCTCGGCGGCACGTTCCCGGCGCTGATCTGGCACGACTTCATGACCTCCGCGCTGAGCATCGACAAGAGCCGCGCGGAAGCCGCCGCGAGCAAAGGCAAGAAGAACCGAAGCGGCGAAGGCGAAGAAACCAGCTCGACCGGCGGCGGCGAAACGAGCGCTCCGCCGCCCGCCGCCGGCGGCGGCTCGGGGTCCTCGCAGGGCTCGCCTTCGGGTGCCGGAGGCTCGGCCGGCGGCGGCGCGAAATCATCCGCGCCGAGCGGCGGCGGCGAAGGCGGCTCGGGCGAAAAAGGCGGTGCGCCGGAAAAGAGCCCGGCTCCCTCGACGCCGCCCGCGGCGAGCCCGGCGCCGAGCCCGTCGGCGCCCGCCGAAGCCTCAGCGCCGCCCTCGTCCTCGCCGACCGGCGGCGTGAGCCCTGGCGGTTAGGATCACTGCGCAGCGCGAACGAAGAGCGCTGCAGCGGACACAGACGCCCTCTTGCGCAAGACGACCCTTGCGCAACTAAACGCCGGCCCGTACGTTCTTCACTGCAAAGGGCCCTTTGGGCCTTCGTCCCACCACGCTCCGGGAGATGCCAATGCCGCTCCTACGCCGTCTGCCGCAACCGACATACGCGAACGTGATGTCGACGCTCGCCCTGTTCATCGCGCTCGGCGGTGGCGCATACGCCGCGAGCGGCGGGTTCGTCGCGCGAAACGGCACCGTACGGCTGTGCGTGGCGCACAACGGCGGCGTCAACGTGGCGCGCACGAGCAGGCGCTGCAGGCGCGGCACGACGACGGTCACGGTCAACCAGCGAGGCCTCGCCGGCATCCGTGGGGCGACGGGCGCGAAGGGCGCGCAGGGACCGGCCGGCCCGTCGACCGGCAACGCCGGCGGTGACCTCACGGGCAAATACCCGAACCCGTCGATCGCCGACGGCAAGGTGGCCAACTCGAAGCTCGCCGAAGGCGCGGTGACGAACGGCAAGCTCGCCAACGAATCGGTCAGCTCGGCGAAGATCCAGACAGGTCAGGTGCGCGCGGCGAACGTCGGGCCGATCCTCGAAGTCAGCAACAGCTTGTCGGTCGAAAAGGAACTGTCGGGAACCATCGAAGTCCAGTGCCCGGGCGGCACGAAGGTGATCTCGGGCGGCTTTGAATCGGAACCTCGCCTCGCCGCCGCGGCCGGCTCCAAGCGCGTCGCGAACGGCTGGGAAGTCAGCGCGCGGAACACGTCGACGACGAGCTCGATCGTGCTCAAGGCGATCGCGTACTGCCTCGGAGGCTGACGCGGTGCAAGCCTGACGCGGCGCGCGAAGCCCCTTGGCCATGCGCGTCGCGCTCTCACGCCGCGACGGGCTCACGCCCGCTCGGCCCCGGCGCCGTGCGCCGCGTCACGACGACGCGTGCGCCGGCGCTGGGCGCGAACGAAACGGACGCCCGCGCGGGCTCCTCATCCCGATCCCCAGCCGCCCGCAGCTCGAACTCGCGCAGCACGACCTCCATCACACGCTTCATCTCGAGCTGCGCGAAGTACCACGCCACGCACCGCCGCACACCGCCGCCGAACGGAATCCACGTATACGTCCCCGCGTCGCTGTCGAGGAAGCGCTCGGGCCGGAATCCGAGCGGATCTGCATAGATGTCGGCGCGACGGTGCATCAGGTAGACGCACGGCGCGACGATCGTGTCGGCCGGGATCGTGTAGCCGTTCAACTCCATCGGCTCGATCAGCCGCCGCATGATGATCGGCACGGCGGGACACAGTCGCAGCGTCTCCTTGACGCACGCGTCGAGGTATTCGTCGCCCTCCCCGCGCAGCACCTCCTCGCGCAGGCGCGCGAGCTTCATCGGGTGGCGCAGGAGGCGCTCGAAGACCCACGCGAGCGACGTCGCCGTCGGCCCATCGGAGAGCATCGTCACGAGTTCGTCGCGCATCTTCAGTTCGCTCGCGCTCGACTCCTCGGCGCCGTACTCGCGCTCGAGCATCGCGTGGATGTCCTCGTGCGCGCCGTGCTCGCTCGCGTTCCCGTTCGCGCGGACGCGCGCGCGCCGCCGGCGAACCTCCTCGAGCACGACGTCCTCGACGCGACCCATCACCTCGCGGAACTCGGCGCTCGAGGTCAGCGAGCGCTTGCCGCGCGCCGCGAGCAGCGCGAGGCGTCGCGGCTTGTTGACCCAGTTCGTCAGCTCGACTAGCCGCTCGCGCAGCAGCTCGCGGCGCTCGGGCTCGATGTCGTCGAAGACGGCGCTCATCACGACGTCGAGGCTGATCGCCTGCATCCGCGGCCACAGCTCGAACGGCTCGCCGGTCGGCCAGCTCGCGACCTGGCGCTGCGCGACTTCGGTCATCATCGCGCCGTAGTCGCGCATCCGCTGGCCGTGGAACGACGGCAGCAGGCGCTTGCGGTCGGCGAGGTGCTGTGGCTCGTCGAGCAGCATCACCGATCGCGGCCCGAGCAGCGGTTCGAGCAGCGGGTTGGCTTCGGCGGCGCCCGATCCGACGCGCTGCGCGTCGGTCGTGAACACCTGCTTGACGTGCTCGGGGTTGCTCAGCAGCACCCACGGACGCTCGCCGCGAATCCGCAGCGTGAAGACCTCGCCGTAGCGCGCGGCGCAACGGTCGAGGAACTCGAGCGGGCGCAGTGCCCAGATCGCGGCCTGCAGCGTCCTCGGCATGCGCGGTCCGGCGGGAAGGCGGTTCTTGGAAGCTGCTGGCACTCGTGTCATCCGGTTCGCTCCTGGTCGTTTCTCTCTGACCCTCTCCGACGGCCCGTTCGCCGCCTCGGACCCGCTCAGCCAGCGCCGCCGCGCCGTGAATCCCGAGCAATCTCGGGCGTCTGCGCGGTGACCTGGAGATGGACCCAACCTCCTGGTTACACGATCGTGCGCGCGATCGCGAACGCCTTTTTTCGAGCAGGACGAAGACGTGCCCTGACGGCCCGAAAAGCGCTCAGATCCGCGGACGCGACACGTTTGCGTCGCCCGCCGCGCAGAAGCGCCAGCGCAGGTCGATCGCGCGCGTGATCCCGATGCGCGGGCCGATCGCGACGGGCGGCTCGCGCCATCCGTCCTCGCGCTCGCCGATTCGCACCGGGCCGCGCGCGAGCGACGCGCCGTTCTGATCGAGCCGGATGCCGAGCGCCTGCGTCAGCTTGCCCGGGCCCGAGCACAGCTCCACATCGCGCGCCGGGCGACCGCCGACGAGGCCTCGCCGCTCGCGCATCAGCTCGATCCCGTCGAGCGGCGCGAGCGCGCGGATCAGCACGGCGGCGCCGACGCCCTCGGGCTCGCAGACGGCGTTGAGCAGCGCGTGGATGCCGTACGAGCGATAGACATATGCGAGGCCTGGCGGCCCGAACAGGACCTCGGTGCGCGGCGTCAGGCCTGCGTATGCGTGGCAGGCGGGCTCCGACTCGTGGTAGGCCTCGGTCTCGACGATCACGCCGGAGCAGCCGTCGTGCTCGACGACGCAGCCGATCAGCTCGCGCGCGACGTCGAGCACGGGCCGCGCGTAGAAATCAGGCGCGAGCGTCCGCATCGAGCACGGCGCGCGCCTGAGCGATCTGCTCGGCCAGCCGCGCCGAGGACGTGCCGCCCTCGGAGACCTTCGACTCGAGCCACGCTTTCTGCGCAAGCACCTCGTGGAACTGCGCGGCGTGCGCCGCGAGCGTCTCGCTCTGCGCCGCGAGCTCCTGCTCTGTCAGCTCCGACAGCGTCTTGCCGGCGTCGAGCGCGGCGCGCACGAGACCGGCGACGGTCCCGTGCGCCTCGCGAAACGGCGCGCCGAGGCGCACCAGCAGGTCGGCGACGTCGGTCGCCGCGATCAGCTCGTCGGCGGCGGCTTCGGCCATCCGCTCGCGGTTGAACTTCACGCCGGCGACCATGCCGGTCGCGGCGGCGAGCGTCAGCTCGAGCGTGTCGACGGCGTCGAACAGGTGCTCCTTGTCCTCCTGCAGGTCCTTGTTGTACGTCAGCGGCAGCGCGTGCATGACGCCGTGGAAGGCCGCGAGGCGCCCGACGACGCGCGGCGCCTTCGCGCGCAGCAGCTCCGCCGCATCGGGGTTCTTCTTCTGCGGCATGATCGACGAGGTCGCGCTCCAGGAGTCGGGCAGCTCGCAGAAGCCGAACTCGGCGCTGCACCACAGCACGAGCTCGGCGCCGAGACGAGACATGTGGGTCGAGCAAGTCGACGCGGCGTTGAGGTAGTCGAACACGAAATCGCGCCCCGAGACGGCGTCGATCGAGTTCTGAGCGACGTCGGCGAAGCCGAGCTCGGCGGCGACCATCCGCCGGTCGGTGTCGAAGTTGACGCCGGCCAGAGCGCCGGCGCCGAGCGGCAGCGTCCCGGTCTGCGCCTCGGCGAACGCGAAGCGCTGGCGGTCGCGGGCGAGCATCCAGAAGTACGCGAGCAGGTGATGGCCGAGGTAGACCGGCTGCGCGCGCTGCAGGTGCGTGTAGCCGGGCATCGGCCAGTCGGCGTGCTGCTCGGCGCGCGCGAGCAGCGTCGCCATCAGCTCGGTGATCTCCATCCACGCGTGCGCGGCGCGCTCGCGTGTGTACATCATCAGATCGGTGACGACCTGATCGTTGCGCGAGCGCGCGGTGTGCAGGCGACCGGCGACCGCGCCGGCCAGTTCGGTCAGCCGCCGCTCGACCGCCATGTGCACGTCTTCGTCGTGCGGCTCGAACGCGAAGATGCCCTTCGCGAACTCGTCTTCGACCGCGTCCAGGCCGCGCAGGAGCGCGTCGCGATCCTCCGCGGAGACGATCTCACGCGCGGCCAGCATCCGCGCGTGCGCGCGCGACTGCGCGATCTCCTGCGCCCACAGACGCCGGTCGACGTCGGTCGATGCGTTCAGGCGGCGGAAGTCGGGATGCTGGGGGTCCTGGAATCGAGACACGGCCGGCAGTCTAAGCTAGCCACGCTCGCCCCTCGGCCACTCATCGACTGATCATCGGGCCAAGGACGCGCCGCACGCGCCTGACGTGCTCCTCGCGCATCGCGGGGAAGAACGGGAGGGCCAGCGAGCGCTCGGCGACGTTCTCACATGCGGGAAAGGCGCCCGGCGTGCAGTTGAAGCGCTCGCGGTAGAAGCTCATCAGATGAATCGCCGGCAGGTAGGGCTTGCTCTGGATCCCGGCCGCGGCGAGGCCGCCGATGGTCTGATCGCGATCGACTCCGGGCGGAAGCTGGACGACGAACACGAACCAACCACGCACGTCGCCGTCGTGATCTCGACATGGCACGTCGAGGCCTTCGACGTCGGCGAGCGCCTCGCGGTAGACGTCGGCGACGCGGGCTCGGGCGGCGAGCATCTCCTCGAGGCGGTCGAGCTGCGCGATTCCCAGTGCGCACGCGAGCTCGGAGAGGCGGTAGTTGAAACCGAGGCGATCGTGGTCGAGCCAGTCCATGTTCGACGCGCGACCCTGATTGCGCTCGGAGTCGACTTGCTCCTTGGTCGACGCGTCGCCGAGCGTGATCATGCCCCCCTCGCCCGTCGTCAGCTGCTTGTTCGCGTAGAAGCCGAACGCCGACGGGTTGCCGCGGCCGCCGACCGCCTTGCCGTCGGCGTGGCGCGCGCCGAGCGCCTCGCATGCATCCTCGACGAGCGCGAGGCCGTGGCGCCGCGCGATCGCCTCGAACGCCGGCATGTCGGCCGGATAGCCGAAGATGTGCACCGGCAGGATCGCCTTCGTGCGCGGCGTGATCGCCGCCTCGGCCGCCGCCGGGTCGAGGTTGAGCGTGACCGGGTCGATCTCCGCGAACACCGGCGTCGCGCCGCAGTAGAGGATCGCGTTCGCCGACGCGACGAACGAGAACGGGCTCGTGATCACCTCATCGCCCGGCTGCACGCCGACCGCGCGCAGCGCCAGATGCAGGCCCGTCGTGCCGCTCGAGACCGCGCTCGCGTACGGCGCCCCCGCCCGCTCGGCGAACTTCCGCTCGAACTCGACGAGCTTCGGGCCGAGCGAGAGCTGGCCCGAGCGCAGCACCTCGATCACCGCCCGCTCCTCCGCCTCGCCAAGCATCGGCTTGGCGAGCGGGATCGGCTCGTCCGCCACTAAGCCCCGCCGCGCGTGCTCGTCGGGGCGCCGTCCGGCGTCGCGCAGTCAGCGGGGCGGCGCCCCGGCTGCATCCCGTACTCGAGCGAGTCGACGAGCGCGTCCCACGACGCCGCGATCACGTTCTCCGAGACGCCGATCGTCCCCCACTCCTCCTTGCCGTCCGACGCGTCGATCAGCACGCGCGTGACCGCGCCCGTCCCCTTCGTCTCGTCGAGGATCCGCACCTTGAAGTTGACCAACTCGATCTCCCGCAAGTGCGGGTGCAGCTCGCCGATCGCGTCGCGCAGCGCCGCGTCGAGCGCGTGCACCGGGCCGTTGCCCTCGGCCGTGCGCACGTAGCGCTCGCCGCCGAGCCAGACCTTGATCGTCGCCTCGGTCACGACCTTGCCGTCGACGCGCTTCTCGACGAGCACGCGCCACGACTCCAAACGGAACAGCGGCTCGTACGTGCCCGCCTCCTTGCGCATCAACAGCTCGAACGAGCCGTCGGCCGCCTCGAACTGGAAGCCGTCGTGCTCCAGCTCCTTGACGCGCTCGACGACTCGCTGCGCGAACGCCTCGCCCTCCTTGCCCTGTGGGAGCTCGAGGCTTGCCTCGGCCGCCTTCTCGACGACCGTGCCCTTGCCCGACAGCTCGGAGACGAGCACGTCGCGGCCGTTGCCGACGAGCTCGGGATCGACGTGCTCGAACGTCTGCGAGTCCGCGCGCACGCCCGCCGCGTGCATCCCAGCCTTGTGCGCGAACGCGTGCTTGCCGACGTACGGCTGCGCCGGGTTCGGCACGCGGTTCAGCAGCTCGTCGACGAAGTGCGCCGTCTCGGTCAGGCGCGCGAGGCGCTCCGGCGGCAGGAGCGGCGCGCCCATCTTCAGCTGCAGGTCGGCGACGATCGTGATCAGATTCGCATTGCCCGTTCGCTCGCCGATCCCGTTGACCGTGCCCTGGACCTGCGTCGCGCCGGCTTCGACGGCGGTCAGCGTGTTCGCGACCGCGCAGCCCGAGTCGTCGTGGCAGTGGATCCCGAGCGCCGCTCCCGGCAGCGCTTCGCGCACGACCGCGAGCGCCGTGCGGATCTGCGGCGGCAGCGAGCCGCCGTTCGTGTCGCACAGCACGAGACGCTCGGCGCCCGCCTCGGCGGCGACGCGCAGGCAGTCCAGCGCGTACCCCGGGTCGAGCCCGAAGCCGTCGAAGAAGTGCTCCGCGTCGAGCAGCACCCGCTTTCCCTGCGAGACGAGGAACGAGACGGAAGATCCGATCATCTTCAAGTTCTCATCACGTGAGACGCGCACGACCTTCTCGACGTGCAGCACCGACGCCTTGCCGACCAGCGTGCACACCGGCGCGAAGCAGTCCGCCAGCACCCGCAGCCCCTCGTCGTCCTCGGCCGCGACCTCGCGCCGGCGCGTCATTCCGAACGCGACGATCTCCGCATGCGGCAACCGCTCGCGCGAAAGCAACTCGAACAGCTCCCGCTCCTTCGGGTTCGACGCCGGGAAGCCCGCCTCGATCAGCTGCACGCCGAGCTCGTCGAGCGCGCGCACGACGCGCAGCTTCTCCTGCGCCGTCAGCGTCAGGCCGCCGCCGCCCATCCCGTCGCGCAGCGTGGCGTCATACAGCTCGATGTCGGCCATCGCCTAGCCCGTCGCCGTCGTCTGCGACGCCGGCGCCTGCGCTGCCGCACCGTTCCGCGAGAGCGTCTCGCCGGCCGGCGTCTCCAGAGCTACCGGGTTGACGAAGTCGAGCCACTCGCGGTAGCGCTCGCTGCGGCCGTGGATCGCGTCGTCGAAGCTCGCTTGCAGCACGCGCGTGATCTCGCCCGGTTCCCCGGTGCCGACCTTGTGGTCGTCGACCTCGCGCACCGGCACGATCTCCGCCGCCGTGCCCGACAGGAAGACCTCGTCGGCGAGGTACATCTCAGCGCGCGCGATGTTGCGCTCGATCACCTTGTAGCCGAGGTCCTGCGCGATCTGGATCACCGAGCGGCGCGTGATCCCGTCGAGGATCGAACTGTGCTGGCCCGGCGTCGCGATCTCGCCGTCGCGCACGATGTACACGTTCTCGCCCGTACCCTCGCAGACGTGCCCCTGGTCGTCGAGCAGGATCGCCTCGTCGTAGCCCGACTTGACCGAATCGACCTTCGCGAGCACGCTGTTCAGGTACTGGCCCGACGCCTTCGCGTGCGGTATCAGCGAGTCGGGGCTGATCCGCCGCCACGAGGACACCTTCGCGCGCACGCCCTTGCTCGCGCCGTCCTCGCCGAGGTACACGCCCCACTCCCAGCACGCGATCGTCACGTCGACGCACGAGTCGAGCGGGTTCAGCCCCATCGAGCCGTAGCCGCGGTAGACGATCGGGCGGATGTAGCACGAGCTCAGGCCGTTGCGAGCGACGAGCTCGAGCGTCGCCGCGCGCAGCTGCTCGCGCGAGAACGGGATGTCCATGTAGTAGAGGTCGGCCGAGCGGAACAGGCGCTCGACGTGGTCTGCGTTGCGGAACACCGCCGGGCCGCGCTCGGTCTCGTAGCAGCGCACGCCCTCGAAGACCCCGGTGCCGTAGTGCAGGCCATGCGTCAAGACGTGGACCTTCGCGTCCTTCCACGCGACGAACTCTCCATTCATCCAGATGAGGTCGGTCGGGTCCACGATCATTCCGCTCCTATTCGAGGTTCGACATGACTGCCGCCGTCGCCTGCGCCGTGCTCGCCTCGCCTCCCAGGTCGGGCGTGCGCAGCCCCGTGTCCAGCGCGCCTTCAACGGCGGATTCTACCGCCGCCGCCTCGCTTGCCAAGCCGAGTCCGTGGCGCAGCATCAGCGCGGCCGACAGGAACATCGCGAGCGGGTTCGCGATCCCCTGCCCGGCGATGTCCGGCGCCGAGCCGTGCACCGGCTCGAACAGGCCCGGCCCCGAGCCGTCGGCGCCGCCGAGCGACGCGCTCGGCAGCATCCCGATCGAGCCCGTCAGCATCGCCGCCTCGTCGGAGAGGATGTCTCCGAACATGTTCTCCGTCACGATCACGTCGAAATGGCGCGGCGCCGAGACGAGTTGCATCGCCGCGTTGTCGACGAGCACGTGCTCGAGCTCGATGTTCGGAAACTCGCGCGAGTGCAGCTCGGTCACCACCTGGCGCCACAGGCGCGAGGTCTCGAGCACGTTCGCCTTGTCGACGCTCGAGACCTTCGGCTGGTTGGAGCGGCGCTCGGCGGCGGCGAACGCCGTGCGTGCGATCCGCTCGATCTCCTCACACGTGTACATACACACGTCTGAGGCCGACGTCTCCGTACGCGTCTTCTCGCCGAAGTAGATCCCGCCGGTCAGCTCGCGCACGACGAGCAGGTCGGTTCCCTCGATCCGCTCGCGGCGCAGCGGCGAGGATTCGTACAGCGCCGGCAGCGGCTTGACCGGGCGCAGGTTCGCGTACAGGCCGAGGCCCTTGCGCAGGCCGAGCAGGCCCTGCTCGGGTCGCGGCTTGCTCGGGTCGGTCGTGTCCCACTTGGGGCCGCCGACGGCCGCGAGCAGGACCGCGTCGGCCTTGCGACAGGCGTCGAGCGTCTCGTCGGTCAGCGCCGTGCCGTGCGCATCGATCGACGCGCCGCCGAACGCGTGCTGCTCGAACTCGAAGTCGCCGAGGCGATTCAGCAGGTCGAGCGTCGGCGCGAGGATCTCCGGGCCGATGCCGTCGCCGGGGAGGGTGACGATGTGATGTGCCACGGCGCGCGACGCTAGCAGGGACGCCGAGGCCCAAAGCGCTCGGGCGAGCGCGGCGGGGCGCCGGACGCGCCCCGTTCGCGCGGCGGCCTGGTCAGCTCGAGAGGTCCGGGATCGGCGCGTCGGCGCGCAGATGCCGCGTCGGCGGCAGCGCGTGGATCGCGTTCCAGAAGCGCTGGCGCGCGAGCTCGATCGCGCGGTAGTAGTTGCGCGCCGCGACCTGGAGCTGATGCGCCAGCGTGTCGATCGCAGGGTCGTCGGCGTGGTGGGCTTGCCTGCACGCGTGCGACCGCGGACCGGGCGGGCAGGCCGCGGCGATCACAGCGCGGTCGGCGCTCAGCTGCGGCGTCAGCGTCTGGCGCACGGCGAGCACGGAGGCCTGCGCGGCGGCGAAGCTGCCCTGCAGCGCGCTGCAGTCGACGTTCACGCGCGGGGCGAAGCGTTTGAGGCGCTTGCCCTCGCTGTTGGCGGCGACGCGAGCGCACAGCGGCGATGCGATCGGGTAGGTCTGCTGAAAGCTCCTGTCGCCGGCGCGCGCGGCGGCGGCGGCGCTGATCGACAGCGCGAGGGTGGCCGCGAGGGCGGCAACTGCGGCGAGGCTTCGGACCGGGGAAATCATGACCTCCTCCTCGAGTCGGTTTCGGTGGTCCCTCCTAGAACCCGCGAGCGGCCCTATGGTTGCTGCCGTAGAGGTCGTGCAAGCGTATGTTCGAGGCCGAGGACATCGCGCAGCCTCGCTTACAGCGCCGTCGTCGCGACGGGCGCCCAGCCGCGGTCACGGTCGTGGTCGGTCTCGTACTCCGTGATCTCCGCCGCCTGCTCGAGCGTCAGCGCGATGTCGTCGAGCCCGTTGAGCAGCCGGTGGCGGATCTCGTGGTCGATCTCGAACGCGACGTCGCGACCCTCGAAGCGCACCTCCTGCTCGAGCAGGTCGATCTCGCCCGAGCCGGCGTGCGCGAGCGCGCGACAGTCCTCGCCTGAGAGCACAACGGGCAGCAGCCCGATCTTCGTGCAGTTCGAGTAGAAGATGTCGGCGAAACTGGGAGCGACAATCGCCTGAAAGCCGTAATCCTGAAGCCCCCACGGCGCGTGCTCGCGCGAGGAGCCGCAGCCGAAGTTCTCGCCGGCGACGAGGATCGGGTTCGCCGGCAGGCTCCAACCCGGCTCCTTCGCCCAGTCGTAGAAGAGGAACTCGCCGAAACCCGTGCGCTCGACGCGCTTGAGGAACTGCTTCGGCATGATCTGGTCGGTGTCGACGTCGGCGCGGTCGAGGTCGCTGACCGGGCCTGAGATGACACTTATCGGGTCCATGCAGTCGCCCTCCTAGTTCCAGTCGCGAATGTCTACGAAGTGACCCTCGATCGCCGCCGCCGCGGCCATCTGCGGCGAGACGAGATGCGTGCGCCCGCCGCGGCCCTGGCGGCCCTCGAAGTTGCGGTTCGACGTGGAGGCGCAGCGCTCGCCGGGCGCCAAGATGTCGGGGTTCATCCCGAGGCACATCGAGCAGCCGGCGACGCGCCAGTCGAAGCCTGCATCGCGGAACACGCGGTCGAGGCCCTCGGCTTCGGCCTGTTTCATCACCTGCTGCGAGCCCGGGACGACCATCGCGTCGACCCCGGAGGCGACCTTGCGTCCCTGCACGACCTCGGCCGCGGCGCGCAGGTCGCCGATCCGCGAGTTCGTGCACGAGCCGATGAACACGCGGTCGAGCGGGATCTGCTCGATCGGCGTGCCGGGCTCGAGGCCCATGTAAGAGAGCGCCCGTTCGGTCGCCTCGCGGTCGGCCGGGCTGTCGAGCTCCTCCGGCGCCGGCACGCTCTCGGTCACCGCGCGCACCATGCCCGGGTTCGTCCCCCACGTGACCTGCGGCGAAATCGCGCTCGCGTCGATCGTGACCTCCTTGTCGAACTCGGCGCCGTCGTCGGTGTGCAGCGTCCGCCAACGCTCGATCGCGCGCTGCAGCTCCTCGCCACGCGGCGCGCCCGGGCGCTCGGTCTCGGTGAACCATGCGAACGTCGTCTCGTCCGGGGCCACCATCCCGGCGCGTCCGCCGCCCTCGATCGTCATGTTGCAGACGGTCATCCGCCCCTCCATCGACAAGGCCTCGATCGCCGGGCCGGCGTACTCGACGACGTGCCCGGTCATCCCGCCGACGCCGAGGCGCCCGAGCGTACCGAGGATCAGATCCTTCGCGGTCACGCCGAACCCGAGCTCACCGTCGTAGACGATCCGCATCGAGCGCGGCTTGTGCTGGACCATGCACTGAGTCGCCAGCACGTGCTCGACCTCGCTCGTGCCGATCCCGAACGCGAGCGCGCCGAACGCGCCGTGCGTCGAGGTGTGCGAGTCGCCGCACACGATCGTCATCCCCGGCTGCGTGACGCCGAGCTCGGGGCCGATCACGTGCACGATCCCCTGGCGCTCGGAGCCGAGCGAGTAGACCGGGACGCCGAACTCGGCGCAGTTGCGCTCGAGCGTTTCCACCTGGACCCGCGACAGGGCGTCCTTGATCTTCGCCGCGACCGGGGTTCCGTCGGTCGGCGTGTTGTGGTCGGCCGTGGCGAGCGTGCGGTCGGGGCGGCGAACCGCGCGCCCTGCCATCCGCAGGCTGTCGAACGCCTGCGGGCTCGTCACCTCGTGCACGAGGTGCAGGTCGATGTAGATCAGCCCGTGTGCGACCTCGTGCGTCTCCCAGATCTTGTCGAACAGCGTCTGCGGCATCGTCGTCGGCCCTTCTCGTCGTGTGCTTGTTTGTCAGCTGCGCCTGAGCCCCGCCGATACGACGGCCAGGAAGGCCGCGTCGGCGGAGCCGTGGTTCTCGAAGTGGTGCGGCAGGTCGGCGTCGAACGTCACGCAGTCGCCCTCGCGCAGCTCGTAGCGCTGCCCGTCGCAGACGAGCGTGACGGCGCCCTGCTCGACGAGCGCCGTCTCGCGGCTGCCCGGCTCGTGCATCGGCGGGTCGTCCGGCGCCCCGGTCGCGCCTTCGGGCGCGAGCGTGTGGCGCGAGAGCTCGGCGCGCTGGCCCGGCTGCCCCGCCGTGAGGACCTCGAAGCGGTGCCCGCGGCGCGCGTTGCCGCCGCGCTGGCGTTCCTTGGGCCCGACGATCGTCACCGCGCCGTCCTCGTCGAGGCGCAGCAGCTGCGACAGCCGCAGGTCGAGGCCGCCCGCGATCCGCGCGGCGACGGTCAAAGTCGGGCTCGTCTCGCCGCGCTCGACCTGCGACAGCATCGGCGCGCTGACGCCGCTCAGCGCGGCGAGGTCGCGCAGCGACAGGTTCGAAGCCTCGCGCAGCGCCTTGACGCGCGCGCCGAGCGCGAGCGGGTCCGCTGCGTCGCTCGGCGTCTGTCTGGCGGGCGTCGCTGTGGCCATACGCTCGTACGTTATCACGGACAGGCCGTCCGAGCGTGGTCAGGGCGTGGCAGTCTCTGGCAGGCCGATCGTTTGGTCGGCCTTCGAGCGCGCAACGGCGACCGACAGCGCGCGCACGTACGCTCGCGCGGCGGCGTCGATGATGTCCGTCGAGACGCTCTGCCCGGCGCCGGTGACGCCGTCGACCTCGAGCACGATCGAGACCTCGCCGAGCGCGTCCTGGCCCTCGGTGACGGCGCCGATCGTGAACTCGCTGAGCTTCGCCGCGATGCCGGTCGCCGCGTTGACCGCCTGGAAGACCGCGTCGATTGGGCCGTCGCCGGTGAACGCGCCCGTTGCCGTGCCGCCGTCGGGCAGCGCGACCGAGACCTTCGCGTGCGGCGGGCGCAACGACGAGGCGTCGACCTCGAACCAGTCGATCGCGTAGCCGCCGATGTCCTCGCTGCGCAGCTCGTCGGTGACGAGCGCCTCGAGGTCCATCGCCGTCACCTGCTTCTTGCGGTCGGCGATCTCCTTGAAGCGCTTGAACGCCGTGTTCAGCGCCTGGCCGTCGATCTCAAAGCCCATCTCTTTGAGCGCCTCGCTCAGCGCGTGACGGCCCGAGTGCTTGCCCAGGACCAACGAGTTGCTGTTCAACCCAACCGTCGTCGCGTCCATGATCTCGTACGTCGTGCGCTCCTTCAGCACGCCGTCCTGATGGATGCCGGCCTCGTGCGCGAACGCGTTGCGCCCGACGATCGCCTTGTTCGGCTGCACCTGATATCCGGTCAAACGCGAGACGAGCCGGCTCGTGCGCGCGATCTCGGTCGTCTCGATCCCCGTCCACAGGGCAAGCGACGGCTCGCGCGTGCGCAGCAGCATCGCGATCTCCTCCAGCGACGCGTTGCCGGCGCGCTCGCCGATCCCGTTGATCGCGCACTCGACCTGCCGGCAGCCCGCTTCCAGCCCGGCGAGCGAGTTCGCGACGGCGATGCCGAGATCGTCGTGGCAGTGCACCGAGACGACGGCGTTGCGCAGGTCGGGCAGCAGCCGGTAGAGCTGCTCGAACATCGCCTTGTACTCGCTCGGCAGCGCGTAGCCGACGGTGTCCGGCACGTTGATCGTGCTCGCGCCCTCCTCCAGCGCGATCTGGATCACCTCGGCCATGAACTCGACGTCCGAGCGCGAGCCGTCCTCGGGCGAGAACTCCACGTCCTCGCAGCACTCGCGCGCCTGCGCGACCGCGGCGCGCACCTGCCCCTTGACGTCCTCGCGCGTCGTCTGCAGCTTGTGCTCGATGTGAACGTCGCTTGTCGCCAGGAACGTGTGGATCCGCGGGCGCTCGGAATCCCTGACGGCGTTCCACGCGGCCTCGATGTCCTGCTTGCTCGTACGCGCGAGCCCGCAGATCACGGGGCCTTCGACCTCACGAGCGATCGCCTGGACCGACTCGAAGTCGCCGGGCGAGGTGATCGGAAAGCCGGCCTCGATGACGTCGACGCCGAGGCGCGCCAGCTGATGCGCGATCTCGAGCTTTTCCTGACGGTTCAGCGAGATGCCGGGCGACTGCTCGCCGTCGCGCAGCGTCGTGTCGAAGATCAGCACGCGATTTGCAGCGTCGCGCGCGCCTGTGCTTCCACCTGTAGTGCTCATGCCGCTCGTGCTCCTTCTCTGACTCGCTTGTCGTTCCTCTCTGCTGGGTATGCGGCTACGCGGCCGCCACGCGCTATTCCCCCCGAAGGGGGAGCAGGAGGAGCGCACGAAACGAGTTGCCGAACGACATTCGCATCGAGCGTAGCAAGTCGATCGTCGATCAGGGCTTCGAGCGCGTGCCCTGGCGGAGCTTGCGCCGAAGCCGCTTCAATCGCTTGGCGCTCTCCTCGACCCGCTCCGCGAGTCCGAGCGCCCTGTTCAGCTCGATCAGGCGTTCCATGCGCTCGATCGCGAGCTCGAGCTTCGCTTGCCGCTCCGCGATGAACGAACCCGTCAGCAGCGCCATCGCCGTGTGACGCCCCTCGTTCAGCCGTTCGGTCAGCTCGATGCTCTCCAGGATCGCCGCCTCGGCTCGCTCCAGGTTCTCCGGATCACCGTGCTTCATCAGCGTGGCCGCGGTCGTGTTGAGCGTCATCGCGCGGTCGAGTCCGCGATCTCCCTTCATGTCGCGCAGCAGCTCCTCCGCTTCGCGGAGCCGCGTCGGGCCGCCCAGTCGTCCCAAGACGCGCGCGAGCCGCCCTTTCGCGGTGTCGCGGGCGTCCGCCGGCAGCAGCGTGAGGCTGCGGCGCAGGAGCTGCTCCGCCTCATGGAGGCTGCCATCGGTTCCCTTCGTCATCAGAACGGCCCCGAGCGCGCTCAATGCGCGACCGTCGTTCCCTCCGGTCGCCTCCGAGAGCTCGATGCTCCGACGCAGTGTGCGCTCGGCCGCTTTCAGTTGCGCGTCGTCGCCCGATTTCGCCTGCAGCGCCCCCAGCGTCGTCAAGATCATCGCCTCGGAGTACCGATTGCCCTCCCCCTGCTCGAGCGCCGCCGCCTCGCGCAGCACCTCTTCGGCTTTCGACCACCAAGCCTGTTCGTTGCGCTTGATCCAGATGACACCCAGCAGGTTCCCCGAGATGCTGCGTCGATGCGCGTCCGCCTGCGACTCCCAGACTTCCAGGAAGCGCGCTTCGGCCGTCGCGAAGTCCTTCAGCGCGTACGCTCCTCGCCCGAGCACGAAAGCCGTCTCGATCTGATGCCCGACGAGCCATCGCCCGCGGATTTTCGTCAGCTCGATCGCGGCGCTGATGTCGGAATGGCGCGCCGACCCCGCCTGCTCGATGAAGCCGTCCAGCTCGGACAGCGCCTCGCTGGTCGCTACCGGCATCAGGTGATAGATCGACCGCCACCGCAATTCCCTGGCCGCTCGATTGCGATGCTCGAATCGCTTCGCCTCGGCGGCGAAGCGCTCCGCGAGATAGCTGTTCAACCGCCACGCCAGCTCGGGGCGCTGCTCCTCGACCCTCGACATCAGCCCCTCGCGCGCCGGCGAGGCGATCTTCCACTTGCGCTCGCCGATCGAGCTGACGAGCGGCAGTCGCTTCAGGTCCGCGATCGCGCCGACGGTCGCGCCGTTGAGCGCGCTGAACTCGCCGACGACGTCTTCCGCGGTCGGGTTGTCGATCCACTGGGGAAAGGACACGAGCTCGGCGACCGCAACCACCGACGGCGGCAAGCTGTCCAACAGCTCCTCGAGCGCGCTCGACGCCGCCATCTCACTCATCGAGCACCCACGTCCGGTTCAGTTGCGCGGCGAGCTGCTGGAGAATCGGCCCCGGAGCGCCGCTGCTGAGCGCGGTTTTGTCCTCCGCGTCGACCCTTGCCGCATCGGGGGCATATCCAAAGCGCGACACCAGATACTCGCTCAGCGTCTCGACCGGTATCGGTCCGAGCTCGTGCACGTCGGCGTCGTCGCTCAACGGTTCCGAGCCCTCCCCGCGGGTCAGGACCACCAGCAGCGGCGCCGCATCGGCGACGATCAGCTCGAGCTCGGACGCCAACCACCGCCTGGCCGCCGGCAACAGCCGGTCGACGCTCTCCAGCACGAGAACCCGCCCGGCGCCTCCGCGCCGGTCGCGCGCCAGCGCCGCCAGCGTGTCCGCGTCCTCGCCAGCCACCTCGTCCCCGCGGGGGAAGTCCTCGCGAACCGCGGCGAGCATGTCGTTGGTCTCGGTGGCCACGCCGAGGCTCAAGTCTACGTGCGACGCGGCCAGCCGTTTCGCGAGGCACAGCGCATCGAGCCAAGAGAGGACCGCGGGAAGGTCTGACGTTGCTCCCGCGGAGAGTTCGACGATCTTCGGCGCCGGCTTGCCGCAGGCCTCGCGCAGGGCGCGGACGAGATCCGCCCGCCCGACGAGCGCCTGCTCGCGGAGGTCGAGCCTGAGCAACGCGAGCGCCGCGTCCGGCAGCTCCCGGCGCACGTCGGAGATCGTCTCGGTCCTGGCGCGAACGCGCATCACCGGATCGAGCGCCAACAGCCCGTCGGTCTCGCGGCGCAACACCGGGTTGACGCGCTCGGCCTGGCTCGAGAGCTTGCCGACGACGTACAGCCGCACGTCGCCCTGGTATTCGGCGGAGTCCTCCGGGAACGCGAACGAGATGTGGACCCTGCGCGTGCTCGTCGTGTCGCCGTCCCCCACGGACACGAGCGTCACGTAGTGATTCACGTGGTGATGCAGCGCCGTGAGCGGCGACCGGCCCATCTCGGCCGGGAACGTCGCGCGATCCTCGTGCAGGTCCAGCTCGTCGGCGAACAGGAGCAGCGCCGTCAGCAGACCGCCCCGCAGCCGATCGTTCCCGGGAGCGTCGTCGCGGCCGTCGAGCTCGGAGACCGTGCTCTCGAAGTACGCCGAGCCGTGGCCTCGGGAGACCAGCGCGATCGGGAGCAGATAGGCGAGCTCATCGTCGATGTCGACGCGAAACGTGTCCCGCCCGGGCTCGAGCTGCAGCGCCCGCCTGACGATCAGCTCCATGCCTCGCTCGGGATGGCGCTTGCGGATCAGCTCGTAGTCCTTGTACGTGAAGTCCTCCCGCGCGGTCGACTCCTCCGTGGACCCCGTCACGCGGAAGTCCTGCATGCCGATGTCGTGCAGGTAGGCGGCGGCAAGCAGCACGTACAGCT
>Ga0210386_10001409_pt1 | contig 21544 bp, 17 predicted proteins | sample IncBWH32OmetaG_FD_160091 | JGI IMG/M metagenome (GOLD analysis project Ga0210386, IMG submission 160091) | Forest soil microbial communities from Barre Woods Harvard Forest LTER site, Petersham, Massachusetts, United States - Inc-BW-H-32-O ...
GCCTAGCACGTCCGAAGCTCTATCCAGAAATTCCTGCTGATTGCTCGCGTCCCGCACCGCGCTGGTGGCTACCGCTCGCACTCCGACCACATCCAGCTTGCGGTAGACCTGGGCCATCCGCGCGAGGTCTTCGCAAACCAGATTGATGGCTTCGGGCGCGATTCGGCCATTTAGAAAAACGCCCGCGCCCAAGCGCGTTACTTCCCGTTCCGCAGCCAGGATGCGGGTAGCCCTGCCGGGGGCAGTTTCAGCAGTCAACATTCGAACCGAGTTGGTCCCGATGTCGACGGCGGCATAGCGAGGCATACGTTTTCATGGTATCGTGAGCCGCTGTTGTTATCGAGATGTAACAAAGAGGCGCTAATGAGCAGATGCCAGAGCCATGGTTGCCCAATTGGTGCCCGCGACGGAAATCCATTGGTCGCGGCCATAGGGAAAATCGCTCTCGAAGAAGGGCATGATCGCGATATCGCGGCTTCGCACATACCAAGAACCATCTTCGAACTGTGTGCTCATCAGGAATTGAATGCCGCGTTTATACGCCGGGTCGGAGGCGCCGAGCGCACCGGAATCCTGCAACGCCACCAAGGCCTGGCCGGTAGCATAAGCGTCGCTCTCGAGCGTTGGAATCTGAGCCCACCCGCCGTTGGATCGTTGTTCGGCTAGCAGGGCGCGCGCCGCCTTTCGGATGCTTTCTTTATTCCCGCCGGCCCAAGTCAGGCCCAGCAACTGAAATGCGCGATCTTCCATGCTTTCCGGCTGAGCATTCTCAAGCCACCGAACGCCCAGCTGGACGGCTTTCCCGTACTCTTGCCGCTGCGCTTTTAGACCGTACACCTGAATTGCACGCAGCGAGATCGCTGTGTCAGAAATATCGCTGGTTTCCAGTGGCGGGCGATGGTCTCTGATTCTCCAGCGCCCGTCGGGAGATTGCCGGCCCTTCAGATAGCGGGCTAAAGCATCGGTGGCGCGATCGGGCGGATAATTTTCGGCGGCCATTCCGAGGAGAATGTAGCTGATGGTGTCGGACAGGCCTGGAATGCCTTCCCCCTGCAAAACGCGCTCGCGCCAAGTCTCGATGTAGCTGCCAACGGTTGCCAACTGTTTGCGCGCGATGTCATCGTCGACTGGAATTCCGTTGCCGCGGGCTCTGGCGACAGCCATGGTGGTAAGAGAATTGTTGTGGCAGGAAACGCAGCCGGCCTTCCGCAGGAAAGTCACGTCGGTTCGCTGTAGAAGCGGAAGGCTCCGTGCGACAGCGGCGCGCGGAGAAGCAGCGGGCGCGGGTCTAGCGGTTGGCCCAGCGGGCATGCCGGTCTCTCTTGCGCCGGCCTTAACCAGCAAGTCGACAACCGGAGTGCTGCCGCGCAGCTTCGCAAAGTCGAGCGCAGTTTCGCCCTGCGCAGCCTTGGCATGGATATCAGCGCCATGTTCGAGCAGCGCCCGGACTCCGTCGATGGGAAGAGCGTCAGAACTGGCCGCCAGCATCAGGATCGTGTGGCCATCGCGATCGGTAGCGTTCGCGTCCGCGCCACGATCGAGGAGCATTTTGACATCCAACGCATCGCCGCGCGGCGGACTGTTCATCAGCATGGCGACACTCAGAAAACTGCGATCGGCAGACTGGAGCATCAGGTCACGACACGCGGCGCAGTTGGAGTGCAGAGCGAGGTACAGTCCCTGCGGACCGGCATCTTTGACGCTGGCGCCGTGCTCGATCAGTAGGCGCATGGTCGCCTCATCGCCCGCGCGGGCCGCCGCAGCCAGCGGACTTACTCCACCAACGCCGTTTTCCGTAGCCTTGGCGGACGACTTGGCGCCATGATCCAGCAGCAGCTTGACCACCGGGCTGGCGCCATATTGATCGGCAGCGATTATCAACGGCGTGCGGCCGTCGTCGGAACGCGCATTGGCGTCGGCTCCATTTTCCAGCAACAGTCGCGTCTTTTCCGCATCGTCCGCGGCCCACATGAGAGCTGTCGCGCCGGCGTCGTTCCGGAAGTTTGGATTCGCCCCGCTCGCGAGCAGAAGCCGCACAGCTGTCGCGTCTCCATACAGCGCTGCATACATCAGGGGGGTGGAACCGCCTACGCCTTTCCGGTTCGCGGCCTGGGGATCAGACTTGAGCAGCTTCTGAAGAGCCTGGCGATCGCCGTTGCGTAGCGCGTCCAATATTGGCGCAGCCTTGGGGTCGGGAGGCGCGGGAGGAGTTTCTCCGGAAACCTCATCGGGCCATTGCGCGCCCTGATCGATCCAGGCCTTGATAGTGCCGATCTGTTCGGCGCTCAAAGCTCCAGTGGGCGGCATCTGGAGTCCATATTGGCTGCCAATCAGCCGGAGATAGAGCCGGCTGGCGGCCGCGTTTTCCGGGCCAATCACCGGGATAGTACCGCCCCGCATGGCATCGTGCCGCCGGTCAAGCCTTAGGCCGTTCATTTGCTGAGACGGTCCGTGGCAGCCGATGCAATAAGTCTTGAAAATAGGTTGAACGTCGCGAGCGAAATCGACTTTGGCGGGCACCTGGCCGTGAAGAACCTGGCCGAGTGCCAATGCCAAAGGAATGAATGCACGACAACTTCTCATGAAGGGTCAAAGTGATTTTACACCTTTAATAGAGTCGGAGCGCCACGGGAAGCAGTGAACAATCGTTATAATAAGGTTCCGTCTCCCCCTATGCCAGTCCTGGTTCCGAATCGCCACCGCGGCAAACTCATCGTCGTGGAAGGCATTGACGGCTCCGGCAAGTCCACGCAGCTATCCTTATTGAGCCAATGGTTGCGCTCGCAGCGGATCGCGGTCGCGTTCAGCGAGTGGAACTCGTCGCCGCTGGTCCGCGAGACCACTAAGCGCGGCAAGAAGAAGAACATGTTCACGCCGGTGACGTTCAGCTTGATCCATGCCACCGATTTCGCCGACCGGCTGGAACGTTACATCACGCCCTTGCTCAAGGCCGGCGCGGTGGTGTGCGCGGACCGCTATGCCTATACCGCGTTTGCCCGCGATGTGGTGCGGGGTGTAAGCCGGCGGTGGGTGCGAAACCTCTATCGATTCGCAGTGCGGCCGAACCTGGCCTTCTATTTCCGCGTACCGCTGGAGGTGGCGATCGGAAGGATCCTGGGCGGCCGGGATGCCATCAAATACTACGAAGCCGGCATGGATCTGGGGCTCAGCGGCAACGTGCAGGAGAGTTTCCGTTTGTTTCAGGGGCGCATTTTGGACGAATACGAAGCCATGATCGATGAAGTCGGATTCCATGTGATCGATGCCACCGGCTCGATCGAAGAGCAGCAGCAGCAGATGCGCGAGATCGCAACGCGCGAATTAGGTGAAAACCTGCACAACGGCCACCTGCTGAGAGCTTCCCAGGGAGACATCGATGCTGCGAAAGCCGCCGCTCGAATTTTATAGCGAGTCACTGGCCGGCGTCGACCGGGATGACTTACAAGGCAGGTTAATCGTCATCGAAGGCCCGGATTCGGTGGGGCGATCCACTCAGGTAGCGCGGCTCCGAACCTGGCTGGAGCACCAGGGCCACGCCGTCCTGGATACGGGGCTGGCGCGAGGCGCGTTGGCCGGCAAGGGCATTTCGCAGGCCAAGAAAGGAAATACCCTCGGCCCGATTACGATGACCCTGTATTATGCCACCGATTTCGCCGACCGGATGGAGAACGAGATTATCCCCGCGTTGCGCGCCGGTTTCGTGGTCCTCACCGATCGCTACATCTTTTCCCTGATGGCCCGCGCCATCGCCCGCGGGGAAGACCGCACCTGGATCGAGCGCGTGGCCGGATTCGCGCTGGTACCACATGCTATTTATTATCTGCGCGCGGATGTTCGCGAGCTGCTTACTCGCGTCGTGCTGGGCCGGGGCGCGTTCGATCATTGGGAGAGCGGCATGGACATGCGCTTTGGAGCCGACATGCACGACAGTTTCGTCCGCTATCAAACGCGCGTGATTCGGGCTTTGGACCGCATGGCGAAGCGATATGACTTTGTCATCATCGACGCCACAAAAACTCCCGACCAGATTTTTCGGGAACTGCGGCGGTCGATCGCCAAACTATTTTAGTAACGTTGATGCATGTCTGAGGGCGCCGGCGATCGGGGATTTCCAAAGCACTTTGACGGCAAGCGCTTCTACAATCCAGATGCTCCGCAGGTGCGCAGGTTTTATGATCTCCTCCGATGGAAGCTGACCAGCCGGCCGGAACCATCGCCCACTTTTATTCCGGACGTCGAGCAATCCCTGCCGCCCGGCCGTGTGGAAGGCAGCGGACTGCGAATCACTTTAGTGAACCACTCGACCGTGCTCCTTCAACACGCAGGGGCCAACATTTTGACGGATCCAATCTGGTCCGAGCGGGCGAGCCCTTTGTCCTGGACAGGTCCACGGCGGCACAGAAAACCGGGAGTATCCTGGGAGGATCTGCCGCGCATCGACATCGTGCTCATCAGCCACAATCATTACGATCATCTGGACCGGCCGACGCTGCGCCGGCTGGCGGCACGCGGAGAGTCGACCTTTATCGTTCCGATTCGCGTGGCTGCGCTGCTTCGGTCGGAGAAGATAGGACCCGCGCACGAGCTCGATTGGGGCGAATCCTTTTCATTCACCGGGCCGCTTGCGGGTGCTATCGTCCACTCGGTCCCGGCTATGCATTTCTCAAGCCGGGGAATTTTCGACGGCAATAAGACCCTATGGTGCGGGTATCTGATCGAATGGCCGGAACGGCGGATATATTTCGCAGGAGACACAGCGTTCGGAGGTCATTTCGCCCAGATTCGGGAAAGGTTTGGATCGCCGCACCTCGCGTTATTGCCGATCGGAGCGTATGAACCACGCTGGTTTATGTCGCCGATACATATGGCTCCCGATGAGGCGGTGAAAGCCCATAAGATTTTGGGCGCCGAGACCAGCGTCGCGATCCACCATGGAACTTTCCAGCTAACGGATGAGGGCATCGACGCCCCGAAGAAACAGCTCATCGCTTGCGCGCAGGACCCGTCGTTTCTGGTCCTCAACAACGGCCAATTTGCCGAGATTCCATGATCATCGACAAGCACACGGTCGCGCTGATCAGCATAGTTGGCAGTTCACTGGACGTGCTCGGTGCCTTATATCTCGCCTATGATCTCTTGGGTGGAGAACACGGACCACTGCGGACGCTCACCAGAGGCGTCACCTACGGTGCGCTGTTTGGAGGCGGGTACGGTCTGGCCCTTGGGCCGGTGTTCGGAATGGCGAGCGGTGTCGCGCATGGCATCACGCTCGCATGGGAATATTCCCGCGCTTCGAGGGGCGGGCCGAAGCCCGGATTCTGGTATGACCTGGCGATGAGCGCTATTCGCGGGGCCGGCTTCGGTTTGGGCGCGGCATACTTATATGGAGGCGCATTTGGGGCTACGTTTGCAGCGTTCAGCACCGTCGGACAGGTGGTTGCGTATCGAGCCGGTATTCGGCCGACCATCGACTACCAGCCCGCCACCCGCCCGCGTATGAGCAAATATCAACTGCTCGCGGCGGTGAACCGCACGGTTGGCTACGCGGTAACCGGCTACATCAGCAGCCTGGTGGCGCAGCAACGTGAACATGCAGTCGTGGTCGGGTTGAAAGCGGGACTCGCCATTGGAGTGGTCACGGCGATCGTTGGCTCCTGCACGCCTTTCGTCGAATGGACCGCCGATCATGTGCGCGAAAAGACTATGGGAGTGTTCGGAGTTGGCTTGATCATTACCGGCTTCGCGCTGCAATCGGTTCAGTATTGGCTGGTATTGCTCGATGTGACGATTCGTTAAGAGGAGATGGATGTGTCCACGCACTTCAAATTTCGCTTTCTTTGGTTGCTGGGTTCTCTCACCGGCTCGGCATTCTGCCTGATGGCGCAAATTCCTCAGGAAGACTCGCGCAATGTCAACGTGCCGAATACCAACACGCACTTCACCATGCCGGCCTATCGGACACTGGCTGAGTGGGAGGCGCATAAGGCCAAGCTGCGGGCTCAGATTCTCTTCGCGGCGGGGCTAATTCCCAGCCCGACGAAGAACCCGCTCAATCCGGTCATCTTCGGGCGCATCGAACACAGTGATTATTCGATCGAGAAAGTCTACTTGGAGACGCTTCCCGGATATTATCTGTGCGGCAACCTTTATCGGCCGCGAGGCCGTGAGGGAAAGCTCCCGGGCGTGCTGGCTCCGCATGGCCATTGGGATTACGGCCGGTTGGAGCATCAGCCGCTCATCTCGGTCCCACTGCGGTGTATAAATCTCGCCAAGCAAGGATTCGTGGCTTTTTCTTACGACATGGTTGGTTACAACGACACCATCCAGACGCCGCACGATTTCGGCAGTCCACGCGAGCAATTATGGGGCTTCGGACCGCTGGGATTGCAATTGTGGAATTCGATTCGTGCGCTTGATTTTCTGGAATCGCTGGCGGACGTCGATCCCCAACGGCTGGCTGTGACCGGAGAGTCGGGCGGAGGCACTCAGACGTTTCTGCTGGGGGCGGTCGACGACCGGGTCAAGTACGATGCCCCGGTGAACATGATTTCGACCATCATGCAGGGCGGGGGACAGTGCGAAAATGCCCCCGGGCTGCGCTTCGACACATTCAACGTCGAGATCGGCGCGATGATGGCGCCCCGGCCGATGCTCATGGTGGCAGCAACCGAGGACTGGACCAAGAACACCCCGCGCGAAGAATATCCCAGCGTCCGCTCGATCTACGAACTGTATGGCAAGACGGACAATCTTGAAACGGTGCAGATCGACGCCCCGCACAACTACAACCAGGCCAGCCGTGAAGCGATGTACAGCTTTTTCGGAAAGATAATTCTCGGCGAGTCGAAAGAGGTCCAGGAAGCCCGTGGCGTTCACGTCGAGAAGCTGCAGGACATGCTGGTCTGGCAAGGCCGGCCGTTGCCCAAGAACGCGCTGACCTATGAACAATTGGTAGAACAGTGGATCGCGGAGTCGAAGAAACAGACCGATGAGACGCGCGACGCGGCTGTTCTGCGCGAGCGGTTACGTCTTGCGCTCGGGACCGAATGGCCGGAGCGGGTGCTCAGCGAACGCGCCGGTGAACGGATTGTGCTGAGCCGGGCAGGGAAGGGCGATCGGGTGTCCGGAATCCAGCTCGGTAGCGGCGTGCCGTCGATAGTGGTGGTCGATGCAGGTGGCGCTGAGGCGGCGCGAAAAATCGCGGGTAATTCCGCACTCCTGCTCACCGTCTTCCAGACCGGAGATGCGATTGCTGCGCGCGATCGCTCCGGACCATACTTTCTGACTTTCAACCGTAGCGATGACGCCAATCGCGTGCAGGACGTTCTCACTGCGCTGGCATATCTAAAGCAAGAAGGCGCCAGGGATCTTCGAATCGTCGCGTCGGGCAAAGCGGCAATTTGGGCGCAGTTCGCGGCAGCCGCAGCCTCGGTTCCAGTTGCTGTTGAAGGCAAACCCGATGGGTTCAACGGGCGGGATCAGGACTTCATCGACCAGTTCTTTGTTCCTGGAATCCAGCGCGCGGGCGGGCTAGAGGCGGTTCGGCGGATTCTACCTTAGCCGAAGGGGGCAGCGTAGAAATTCCCTGAGATGGTCACGAGCCTCGCGCTGAATACACTCGACTAAACAGGTTGGTAGTGCGATTGCACTTCAGGTAAGTCATGAAGAGATTACTTGGATTAGTTATAACGGGGATTCTAACCGTCGGTATAGCGCTGGCGCAAGACGGCGCGAAGGATAACGCAAAGCGGGCCGGTCACGACGTCAAAGATGCCGGTAAAGACACCGGCCGAGCAGCAAAGCACACCGGTAAGGCCGTCGCGAAGGGTACCGAGAAAGGCGTTCACAAGGCCGCCGGCGCGACCGAGAATGGCGCCAGAAAAGTAAAGAAGAAGACCAGCAGTTCGTAGTCGGCCGCCAGGGGTATCCCTGAGAAGCGTGTCAACAATCGCCCTATATTCGTGAACCGATTTGTAGCTGCGTCCGATCCTTTTATAGATGCAGCCTATTACTCTGCTGGGCGCGGGCCTTTGCTTTGCCGTTATCTTTTTACGGTATCGGAGCCGGCCTAAAGACAGCCCACCTCGCAGCACGAAGCAAAAGGTCAAGACAGCGAAAGTCTTGCTGGCGGGAGCGGGCGCCTGGATGGCGCTCTACTATACGCTGCGGCATATGATTGGCAGCCTGGATGGCGTTGTCGTCGAGCCATCGCTGATGGAACGCTTCGTTTCTTATCTGTCCAAGTGACGAAACGATTATTCTGGGCTACAGCTAGACTAGAGCGAGCGCAGGAAGTTCACGATGTCTTGCCGCTCCTGAGCTTTTAGCTTATTGAAACGGTCGATGACATGGTTGGCCTCGCTGTCGGGGCTCTTGTGGGCTTCGATAGCCTCCAGCAGATTGCTGGTCCGCCCGTCATGCAGGAAAAAGACGCGTTTCCCGACGCCCCAGAGCGGAGCTGTCCGGAACTCATCGGGGCCTGCGCCACCTTGCGTGACGCCGTCTGCAAGACCTTTACCCATGTGGTGGACGAGGATGTCGGAGAAGAGATTCGCAGTCTTATTGGAAAGCGCGGCGCTCGGGACCGTCGAGGAGCCGCTGGCAATCATCCTACCTGTCGTAAGCGAAGGCGTGTGGCAATGTACGCAACCTGTCTTTGTGAAAAGGGCCCGTCCATTCACGATGGATGGCGTGTCAGGCGCCGGAGTTGGCGGAGCCAGCATCCGCATGAAGTCGGCAAACGCCTCGATGTCCGAGAGGACCGCCGTATTGGAAGCGGGCGTAGGCGTGAAGTTGGTTGTATCCTCGGGCGTGGCATTGAAGAGACAGCCCGGAGTCTCGTCGCGCTCCTGGGGGAAAAGTTGGTTCGTGATCCCCATCTCGACGTTATACGCTTCGCCCGCGAACATCATCAGGGACTTGTTTTGTGCCTTCCATCCGAAGCGGGTGATGGTCCCGTCGTTGGCGCTGAAGTTCGCATTGCCGCTCAGGTGCGCGTTGGCGTGACCGGAGATCCCTAACCCAGCTTTCAGAGACGCGTTGGCCTTCATGTTGGCGAGGATCGCCGAGTCCGGGATGGCTTCGATAAGCCCCGCGCCAAAGATAGGCGTCGGAATGCGGAAAATAACGTTCGGATTCCCCCCTTGCCCGGACAAAGGATTTCCGGCCGGCATGAAGTTGGGTTGAACGACGTTGCAGCCAGCCGCGTCAGTGCGGCCAGTGATGACGAAGAGGTCGTGCACTTCGCCATCGTTAGTTCCATCGGAGTTCCTCTTAAAACGTGCTTCACGGACGGGACCATTTAGCGTGATGAACCATGGCACGACATTTCTTGCCCCATTGAGGGTGGCAATCGCGATCAAAGGGTTCCGGGCCGGGCTTGTTCCGCCGCCAGCCGGATGCGAGTGGCAAGACAAGCACTGATTGGAATTGAAGCGAGGCCCAAGTCCATTGTTATTGCCGCCCGTGACGACCTCTATGTCAGCGAACCTGGATAGCCCATCTCTAAAGAACGCAGTTTCGTCCGCGGTAAGGCCTGGCAGAGGACCGCCGGCACCAGCCGCACCGCCGCGCACACCAGGATCCATAGGCACTTTGACTGTTTGAGCCGACGTGCCGAGGCAGGACGTTGCCAAAACTGCGGCAACGAATGCGTCGAAAGCTCTTAGAGCAACTTTCTGTCGCGCTGTCATTACCCTTCCTCAGCTCTCCTAAGAACAAAAGCACCGGGTACCATTCGATTGTAATGTAAGTGAGTGCGTTGATGGCAAAGGCTGTCGGACTACGCCCCGCGTACAGGGACCCGGGCCGTTGGTTACCGCCGTGGCGATCTGGGCGCGTCCGCGACCAACGAGCTTGAAGTAATGGCATGTCGAGCGGCGCAGCACATAATCGACAACCGGCTGTACTCGAAAATGGGTATTCCCGAGCCCGCCATTTCACTGGCGGCTTTGGTGCAGTGGTACTGGCTCGAGGACAAGGCGCAGCAGGCGGGACTCGCGTCCTCCCTCGCGTGGGGTATTATCGTAAACATCATTCGGATAGTGGCAACATCGTAGTTGGAGCATACGAACCATGCTGAATCGGCGAGATCTCTTAAAGCTTTCGGTGGGGGCTGTTGGATTTGCCCAACGGGAGTTGGCAGCGCAGGACAAAATTGCGAAGGCAGTGCGGGGATTGCCGTCGCCCAAGATCAAAGATGTGAGCGTGATCGCGACCGCGCCCGCGGGGCTCCGGTTGGTGGTGGTGAAAATCACCACCGATCAGGACGGTCTATATGGCTATGGCTGCGGAACGTTCACGCAACGCGCCGACCTGGTGGTTCCGGCGGTCGAGAAATATTTGAAACCGTTTCTGATCGGCAAGCCGGCGGATCGTATTGAAGACATCTGGAACGCGAACTATAACAGCTCTTATTGGCGTAACGGGCCGGTGTTAAACAATGCGATCAGCGGCGTGGACCAGGCGCTATGGGATATCAAAGGGCGGCAGGCGAATATGCCGGTCTATCAACTGCTGGGGGGAAAGGTGCGCGAAGCGGCGGATTGCTATGGCCACGCTGACGGCGCGGAGTACGCACAGACCATTGAGAACGCGAAGAAGTGGATCGAGCAGGGATTTCGTTTTGTCCGCGTGCAAGTGGGCGTGCCGGGAATGGCCGGTTATGGATCGAGCCGCGGCGATGCGGCGGTGAAGGCACTGCATAGCGGTCCGGTATTCGAGCCGGCGGTCTATATCCGGCGGGCGCTGAAGTTGTTTGAGGAATCGCGTAAGGCGCTGGGCGACGATATCGAATTGCTGCATGACGTACATGAGCGCGTCGCGCCGATTCAGGCGGTGCATTTTGCCAAGGACGCTGAAAAATTCAACTTGTTTTTCATGGAAGACGCGCTATCGCCCGAGGACATTGCGTATTTCCGCTTGATCCGCCAGCAGTGCTCGACGCAGCTCGCGATGGGCGAGCTGTTCAATAGCCCGCATGAATGGCGTCCGCTCATCACCGAGCGGCTGATCGATTTCATCCGTATTCACGTTTCGCAGTGTGGAGGATTGTCGCCGGCGCGAAAGATCATTGCCTTCGCCGAGCAGTTCGGCGTGCGCAGCGCCTGGCATGGACCGGGAGATGTATCGCCGATCGGGCATGCGGCGCAGATCACACTCGACGTCACGGCTCCAAATTTCGGTGTGCAGGAATATTCGGCGTTCAACGAACGCACGCAAGAAGTTTTCCAGGGCTGTCCGGTGATGAAGGAAGGCTACTGGTATGTGAACGAGGCCCCGGGCTGGGGTATCGAAGTGGATGAGAAGGCGGCGGCGAAATATCCGTTCGGTTTCGGTGAAACGGGTGAGCGGAAGACGCTGAATGGTGGATGGGGAGAGATCCGGCGGAAAGACGGGACGATCATCAAACAGTAGTTGCCTAGCGAGGACGGTCTGGGGCCGCGCGCTGCCGGGCCAGGTAGCGGGTGACGGCATCGCTCGGTCCTCGCGTTTGCTGCAGGCCCCGTAGCTTTTGTAACGTGTACTCGTCCGGCCAATATGACAGACCGTCCAACGTGTATCGTTGAACTGCCGCGTTGGCATGGTACAAATAGCCGGCGACAATGTCGAACGAAGCGTCGTCGGGCACGCCGAGAAGGCTAGGAAGCGTGTTGGTCAGAAGTTCGGACGGGTCGCTGGGCGCGCGATCGCGAATGGAACGGAGCCATTCAGACCTTTCACCAGGCCTGGAGGCCAGCACCTCGATGGGCGTCCACTCAGAGCGGATTCGGAAAGCTGTCTGGGGCAGAGCGACGCCGACCGGCATGCTACGAAGCGTATATCGAACTTCGTAAATCCCCGGTCCATCAAAGCGGTACAGCAGGTGCAGCGGCAAACGGTCGGTTTGAGTGTCTCCGGCTGGCGAATACGATCCGCATATATTTCCACCGATTACCACGCCATATCGCGTCCAATCGGAGCCGGGCAAGAGGGGGAGCATGTGGCCATCCCGCCGTACCTCAACCTCATTGCAGCCAAATCCGGCTGGGCCTAGTATGAACGGATATCGAACCACGCCTGTGAATTCAAATGGCAGGTCGATCTTGAGCCAGATCGGCATGTCCGTGTACGCTGGCCCATCGAGTGAAACCGTGGCCGGCTCGAAACCAGCCTTCATTGCGACCGGCCGGCTGACCTGCCCATCGTAGACCACTCTAATTTCCACCATTCCGTTTTTAGGTGAATCTTGCGGCACCTTGAAATTGATTTGCTTGTCGGAAACATAGAGAAGTTCGGTCGGAATGCCCCCGATGAAAATCTGGGTACCGCAGAATTCCCTAGGCCAGTTGGAAGCTGCAATGACCGCGCTGCATTTTCCTGGAGGCGGGCCCAGATGAGTCCCGTAGATTGTCAGGTACGTGCCGGGTACCATCATCCTGGCAGGCTTGGTGCCGCGGGCCACGCCGGCCGCCGTGAACTCGGGCGGAAAATCGGCGCCCGCTGCGCAAGTAGCGAGAATGAGAACCCCAACCCATCGCCGAGAGATCATATCGTATTAGACACCGGTTCCGCTCGAAAAGAGCCGCCTGTCCGGCCAGCGATCATTGCCGTCAATCCGATGCAGCGTGAAAAACCTCGCTAGAATCGTTTGTACAGACATTTTATGGGGGCGAAAGAAGAGGGCTCTTGAACCCGGAGGAGTGCAGCGAGCGGATTGACCTGGTCGAGAAGTACAGCCGGAGCATTTCAGAGTACAGTGTTCGGCGGGAAGCCTTGAAGGGTCTTACGGATGAACGGAAGGACGTGGCTTGGAGAGCTGTCGAATCGGCCTGGGTTGAATCCCAGAAGGCCTGGGAAGCCTTAGAGCAGCATATCGCTGAGCATCAATGCCTGGATCTCGGCTGGCCGCGCCGCGATGCCGCTGACACGGTCGCCAGCCAAATTCTGGGCAAGGCGGCGGCGGCAGCGCTCGACGCGATTCTGGTAGCGGACGACAATCGCTGCTTCGTAGATGTGAATGAAGCGGCAGTAGACATTCTTGGGTTGCCACGGAATGAAATAGTAGGCCGGCGCATCGACGAGTTCTTCTCGCAGGCTCGCGGAGAAGCCATTCCAGTAGCGTGGAAGAGCTTCGTTGCTGAAGGAGTGCAGTGTGGAATCTGCGAACTTAAGGCCCCTGGCCGGGTGCGTAGCTTTGAATACCGCGCGAAAGCAAACTTCGCACCCGGGCTCCATCTCTCGGTCTTGCGCGAACAGACTTAGCCAAGCCTTACTGCATACTTTGCGTCTGGGCTTGGGGCGCTCCCCCCGAATACCCAATGGGCGAAAGCTCTGGAGAGAGCAACGCTTCCGCTTTGATTCGCAGCAGACCGATTGGTATGACACGGTAACGTAAATGCGCGTCGACAATTCTAGTCGAGTGTGGCAGCGCTGGGCTCGGCAGCCCCAGAAGATCTGGTTACGACGGGCGCTCTTTCAGGTGCACTTATGGAGCGGCATCGCTGTCGGACTTTACATTCTCATGATCAGCCTGACCGGCAGCGTGCTGGTCTATCGAAACGAGCTTTACAGAGCGGCGACGCCCGAGCCGATCATGTCGAAAGGTTCAGGACCTCGACTGACTGACCACCAGCTCGCAGAGGCCGCCACGCGCTTGTACCCAGGCTACCGGGTTGTGAAACTCGGCCGGGCCCAAGATCTCGATCAAGCCGTGGACGTCCAGCTTCGGCGCGGCAATGTGATCAAGAAGCGGTTGTTTGATCCTCGGAGCGGAAGGGATGTTGGCCAAGCGGTTCCTACCGGCATTCGCCTTATGTCAGAACTGCTTGATCTGCACGACAATCTGCTTACCGGAGAATCCGGCAGGAGAGTGAACGGCATTGGCGCAATCGCCGTGCTCGCGCTTGCTACGACCGGTCTGGTGGTCTGGTGGCCTGGCATTAAGACATGGCATCGCAGCCTATCACTACATCGTGGGGTGGGATGGAAGCGCCTGACCTGGGACTTGCACAGTATGATCGGCTTCTGGAGCCTTGCATTCACCTTGATTTTTGCGGTAAGTGGGGTCTATCTGGCAAATCCCGAGCTATTTCAAGACCTCGCCGACCGGCTCGAGCCTCTCACGACCGCAAATGCCGGGACACGTTTCAGCGACCGGGTCCTGTATTGGGTCGCCATCTTGCACTTCGGCCGCATTAACGGCATTGGGATTCCTTGTAGGGGCCCCGGCCTCTGTGACCAGACGACCAAGGCGATTTGGGCGATATTCGGACTGGCGCCCGCGGGCATGTTTGTAACCGGCACGATCATGTGGTCGAACCGTGTGCTGCGCCGCGCCTGGCAGGCGCGTCGCCAAACCCGCTCGCGCCACTACAATGCCTGATTGAGCCACACTTATCTGATACGATATTCGCAATCAATATGGCCGGCGCATTCAAACAGTTCTTATCGGTTACCGCAGGTATAGTGGCATTCGGAACGGCGGTCGCGATCCACACCACGGCAGTGCGAGCGGCGGAAAGTCATTATCACCTGGTCGAAAATTGGGCCCAATTCCCGCCTGGCGTCGCAAAGTGGGGGGCCGCTACCGGCGTAGATGTTGACGCGCATGACAATGTGTACGTGTTGCATCGCAACGAATCAATGCCGATCATGGTCTTCGACCGCCGCGGGAAATTTCTCCGGTCGTGGGGCCAGGGCATGTTTAAGACGACGCACTTTTTGCGTGTCGATCCGGCCGGGTATGTCTGGGTTACCGATCGCGGAGACATGCAGGCGTTCAAATTCACCCTGGATGGAAAACTGTTAATGACGCTGGGCAAGAAAGGCGTCACCGGCGACAACACTTCCGAGGACACTTTCAACGGTATGGCTGACCTTGCAGTGGCGAAGAACGGCGATATCTTCATCGCCGACGGCGAAGGTCCCAATACGCGCGTGGCGAAATTTTCAAAGGATGGCAAGTTCATCAAATGGTGGGGCGGCAAAGGGATCGATCCTGGTCAGTTCAACGTGCCTCATAGTATTGCGATCGATTCACAGGGAAGGGTCTACGTCGCCGATCGCTCGAACAACCGCATCCAAATTTTCGATGAGTCCGGCAAGTTCCTGAATCAGTGGACCAACTTTGGCACGCCGTGGGGCTTGTTCATCAAGGGCAACCTGATTTATGTCGTGGATGGAACCGAGAATAACTGCCTGCTGATTGCCGGCACAAAAGACGGCAACGTGCTGGAGAAGATTGAGGGGCTCGCCAATCCGACGGCCGTAACGGTTGATTCCAGTGGCGCTATTTACGTCGGCGAAGTGAACGGGACTAATGTGAAGAAGTTCGTCAAGAACTAATTTCGATGTTAAAGTAATCCTGATGCGAGCCATTGGACTCTTCTTAACACTCACCGTGCTCGCCACATTCGCCGGAGCGCAGACCGACTGGCCTACCTTCGGCCACGATTCGGGCAGCAATCGCTACTCGCCGCTGAAACAGATCACTCCGGCCAACGTGAAAACGCTGACGCGCGCCTGGACGTATCACATGAATCCGGGCGGCGTGAGCGCGGGTGGCCCTTCGTCGGAAACGATTCCCCTGGTGGTCGGTGGAATGCTGTATCTCACGACGCCCTACAAGCGCGTGGTGGCGCTCGAGCCCGAGACCGGCAAAGAGATCTGGGCTTTCGATGTGCCGGACGGAAATCCGGCGCGGCGTGGTCTGGACTACTGGGCGGGCGACAAGCAAAGTCCGGCGGAGGTGTTCTTCGGAACCGATACGGGGAAGCTCTACGCGCTGAACGCCAAAACCGGCAAGCTGTCGCCGGGCTTCGGCAACGAAGGCGTGGTGGATATGAAGCCGGGTGCACTGAACGGAGTTGCTAAAGCCTCGTTCGGACTTTCGTCTCCGCCAATCGTGTACAAGAACCTGGTCATCACGGGCGCAATCGTACAGGAGACGCCCAGCGTCGGCGCGGCCGGCGATACGCGGGCCTGGGACGTCCGCACGGGCAAACTCGTCTGGACGTTCCATTCCATCCCGCGCCCCGGTGAAACCGGCAGCGATACCTGGGAAGGCGATGCGTGGAAGAACCGGTCCGGGACAAACGTGTGGGGATTCTTCACGATCGATACGAGTCGCGGCATCCTCTATATGCCCTTCGGCGAGCCGACGACCGATTACTGGGGCGGCGACCGGAAAGGTGCGAACCTTTTTGGCACGTCGCTTGTTGCCGTGGATGCGCAGACCGGCAAACTGAAGTGGTACTTCCAGGCGGTCCATCACGACACCTGGGATTACGATCTGTCCGCTCCGCCGGTCCTCATTGATGTGAAGCGCAACGGGCGAACCATTCCCGCAGTCGCGCAGGTCACCAAGATGAGCTTCGTGTACATTCTCAACCGTCTGACGGGGGAGCCGATCTATGGCGTGGAAGAGCGTCCCATCCCCCAGGATGACATCTTGCCCGGCGACACCACGTGGCCCACGCAGCCGTTCCCGGTGAAGCCGCCTGCGCTTGCACGCAATAGCTTCACGAAAGCCGATATCGCGACCGTGACGCCGGAACTCCAGAAGTTCTGCGAAGCCCTGTTTGAAAGTGTCCCGGGCGGCATGCACTCGGGCGGACCCTTCACTCATTACTCCACGGTGCCGAGCATCATCTTCCCCAGCTCGATCGGGGGCGGAAACTTCAATCCTTCTTCTTTCAACCCGGAGCTAGGATACTTGTTCGTAAATACGCACGATCTGGGCAGCACCAACGTGATGGTGAAAAGCGCCGACGGAACGATTTATAACCGCGAACCTTACAAGGGGTCGATGCGGTTCTGGAATCCGCAGAACCGCCAGCTGTGCAACCAGCCGCCATGGGGACGGCTGACCGCTATCAACGTCAACACAGGTGACATCGCCTGGCAGGTGAATCTGGGGATCACCGAGAGTCTGCCGGAAGGTAAGCAGAATACCGGCCGGCCGAATCTGGGCGGGTCGGTCGCTAGCGCTGCAGGACTGGTATTCATCGGTGCGACGGACGACAGCCGGTTCCGGGCCTTCGACGCCAAGACGGGCAAGGAGCTGTGGACCGCGAAGATCGACGCCGGTGCGCATGCTTCGCCGATCACGTATCTGGGCAGAGACGGAAAGCAATACGTGGCGATCGCGGCAACGGGCGGGAGCCAGTTATTTGATCCGACCAGAAGCGACGCGTTAATCGCATTCGCCTTGCCGTAAATCGTCCGCAGCTGGCGGCAGAAAGTCTATGCAGAGTTTTGGTCGGGCCGCTTAGATTTGAACTCGGGACATCTTGCACCCCCAACAAAAAATATCAATCATTTACGCGGACGTCCGTTTGAGAACAAAAGACTTGCGATCACCCAATTTGGACGCCAAATGGACGCCAAACCCGGGTGGCAGTAAAAGGACTCCACCTAGACTCCACGGACGATTGTTATCTCCGACCATGTCGCCCGGAATCAGCTCCCGGTCTTGGTAGTAACTATCCGGGTCATTCGGCTGGAGCACGCGGAGCCGGTCGCGGATGGTCAGGCCCGGCGCCACGACGAGAAAGCCGCGCGTGGAAGCGCATCGTCGGCTAGAAGGCCGCCGCAAAACAATTCAACAACCGGTCACCGGATTATTGCCGAGGTGTATCCGAGGCAGCCGGAATCTGACGTTATTTTTATGACCCCCAATGCAGAAACGCTCCAGATTGAATCCTGGGCCATAGAACGCCTGGTTCCCTACGCCTGGAATACTATCCATTCCGACGCTCAGATCGCCCCTTAGGACGTATCAGGCGGGGCGGCAGAGCTTTCTTATGCCGTGATAGAATCGCCGTGAGCGATGGCTTCGCTTGGGGGAAGGGTGAACAACTGGTCAGTCTCGGAAAAACATCTGTTTCAAGCCCAACTGGCAAAGGTCCTGGACAGTTCCCAGTTCCGATCCAGCAGACGTTGCTGCCGGTTTCTGCGCTGCGTGGGGGAACACGTAATCGAGAACCGGATCGATTCGCTCAAAGAACGGACTCTGGGCATCGAGGCCTTCGAGCGCGATCCGGCCTACGACACGAACCAGGATCCGATTGTCCGCTCAACGGCCGTCGAGGTCCGAAAGCGCCTCGCGCAATACTATCTCGATCCCGGACACGAAGCGGAGCCTCGCATCTCGCTCCCGCCGGGGTCCTACGTGGCCGAAATCCATCCCCCGCCTGAGAAGGCTCGGTTATTGCCCCCGTGGCAGCTATTCTCCAAGAAGATCTGGCTTGCATCGACCGGCGCGGTCATTCTGTCAGCCGCGGCGGCTTTCTTCGCCCTAAGCTCCCGGAAAACCAACCTCGACTGGTTCTGGCAGCCCTTCACTTCGTCAGGGGATCCCGTCATGATCTGCCTCGGGCAGCCGCACACATATGTCTTCGCCGCTCCGCAGCAAGGTCTTATCCGCGCCTGGTTCGAGAACCCCACCACCGACCGCACTCCGCCCGCGGAACTGGCTTCCATCCCCCTCCAGGAAATCGTACCCACCTGGGGGCGCTACATCGACATTTCCGATGCGCAAGCCTACGAGCGCCTGGCGACTCTCTTTTCCAAAAAGGGCCGGACCGTTCAATTGCGGGGCGATGTTTCGGTCGCTCTTTCCGAGTTGCGACGGCACCCTGCAATCCTGGTCGGCGCATTTAATAATGACTGGACCCTGGGCTTCGCGGGCGAACTGCGCTTCTACTTTCAAGCCGGTTCTGAAAATCAGGCCGAGATGATTCGTGATCGCCAGAATCCGAGAAGAGAGTGGCGCGTCGCTAACGCCTGGCCGTACCGCAACATTGCCCAGGATTATGCGATCATAACCCGCGTGACCAATCCGACCGTTGAACAAACCGTTGTGATTGTCGCCGGAATTAACCGCTTTGGCACGCGCGCCGCGGTGGAGATGGTAACCGACGAGGCCTACTTCGCGGAAGCTCTTCGCGGCGCGCCGCCGGACTGGCGGCGAAAGAATATGCAAATTGTTCTCTCGACCAAGGTGATGTCCGGCGAGAGCGGACCTCCGCAGGTTCTTGCCCGATACTTTTGGTAGTCGGGTTGGGCGAGCAACGGCCACCGGCCCCGGCCTAGCTGTGCAGAGTCGGGCGATATCGTCCGCTCCATGCCCGGGCGTATTCAGCCCTCTCTAGTAGGTCGGTGCCATGGGGTGCAGCCTGATCAAATCTCCTTAAAGGTGACCTTCCGAGGACCAAATCAGGGAAAACTGGGAGTGTAGGCGTGATCGGGCAACCCCATAAGGACCGTGCAGCACGTCAAAAGTAACGTCCAGAAACAGTTGATAATAAATCTCTTGCATGCCATGCACTCGTGGAGCACCGTACAATACCCCCGGGCGCAAGCCGTCGTGTATTAGTCTAATGGGCAAACCGTTCCGATAGCTGCCGGGACGCACATGGCTTTAATTCACTTCCAAGGGGGAGTACCAAATCAATGAGAAGCACGCCAACATGCAATTGTTCCCTGGCGCTTCGGATGAAGTGGGCTGGTGTCGTGGTTTGTCTCCTAATGACGACTGCGGCTGGTTTTGGGCAGAGCACGAATTCGGCCGATCTGCGAGGAACTGTCACCGATGCCAGCGGCGCCGTGATCCCGGGGGTCAGGGTTACTATTGTCAACATTGACACGGGGATCACCACGGAGCTGACTACGAACGCCGCCGGTATCTACGACGCGGTTTCGATTCGCACCGGCCAGTACCGGGTGACTTTCAGCAAAGAGGGATTCAGCAAATTGGTCCGTGATAGCATAACGCTCGACGTCGGCGTCCTCAGCGTGGACGCTCAGCTCACAGTTGGTACCGCTCAACAACAAATTGAGGTTACCGCCGAGGCCCCCATGCTGAAAACCGACACTGGCGAGCAATCGACCACCCTATCTACCGAGGTCATGGCGCAACTGCCCAACGTGGGCCAGGACTGGCAAAACTTCGAGAAGGTCCTCCCCGGCTTCCAAAACGCCAACAACGCCAATAACGCCTTATCGATCAACGGCACCATGCCGAGCTATTTCAACATTATGGCGGACGGCGGTTCAGTTTTGCTGCCGCACAGTGACAACTTCGATGTAGCAATCTTTGAAACGGTTCAGGAAGTGCAGATCCAAACCTCGACGTTCTCCGCGCAATACGGCATTGGGGGCGCCGTGTTCAACCAGATCAGCAAGGGTGGTACAAACGCATTCCACGGGGCGGGTTACGAATATCTCCAAAACAATTTCTTTAATTCCCGAAACACATTTAGCCCTGCGGTGAATCTGAGCCGGTATGATAACTTCGGCGGGTCAATCGGGGGACCGATCAGGCGAAATAAGATGTTCTTCTACTTCAATGTGGACAAAACCATCAATAACGGCGGCTCTTACCCGATTTCCACATTTCCGACGGCCCTTGCCCGCGCCGGCAACTTCTCCGATGTGGGAAGCAACAAGTTGACGTCTTTTCAGAACCTGATTTACGATCCGTCCACCACGGTCGTTACCGGCCCCAATCAGTTCACCCGCACGCCCTTCCCCAACAACACTATCCCGGCAACACGTTTCTCTCAGGTGGCAGTGGCCGCACAGGCGTTATTTCCGATGCCTAACCTTGGTGCGCCAAATCAGGTAGCCAACAACTTCCAAACATTCGTTCCCAGCGTGAATCCGTTCCTGAAGTATTTCGGGCGCCTGGACTATAACGTGTCGGAAGCGAACCGCATCACGTTCTCTCTCACCGAACGCGACAACCCCGGTGTCAACTACTCGTCGAACTGCCCGTCGAACTGCCAGGCGTTTGACATCGATAGCTGGAACATTCAGCTTTCCGATGTGTGGACGATCAAGCCGACGTTGGTAAACGAGTTCCGCATGGCATACACACGGCAGGGGAACTATTTCACCCCGCTGTCGCTCGGTCAAGGTTACCCTTCGAAGCTGGGAATCAATTATGCGGTCGCGGATGTGCTTCCAACCCTGACTATAAACGGCCCGGTCGGCGGCACGAGCGGCAGCACGAACATTCAACCGGGGGTCAACGCGATCTATGCCGAAGATTCACTTCAGCCGTCCGATGTGGTCACACTCATCAAGGGCAGACACATCCTTCATTTTGGCGGCGAATTGTTGAACTTCCGCGACAACTCGACTCCTTGGGGCAACATTAACGGCGCATCCATGACCTTCTCCGGCGCCTTCACGCGCTCGGGCTACAACGTCACGAGCACCGGTCTGGGGTACGCCGACTTCCTACTGGGCCCGGTAGCAAGCTGGAGCGCTGGAATCACGCCGCTCACCGGCGGCCGGCAGAAGGACCCGCAGGTGTTTGTTCAGGACGACTTCAAAGTTTTTCCCAAGCTGACGCTCAACTTCGGGCTGCGATATGAGTACCAAGCCGGTTGGCATGAAGTCGCGAATCGTTTTGGCGGTTTCGATCCAACCATTCAGAATCCGCTCTCCGGAAACCTGGGGGCTGTGTTCTTCGGTCAGACGGGGAATCGTAAGAGCCTCATGGACGGTGTGAACGTCTGGTTGCCGCGCGTGGGCTTTGCCTGGGCGCCGTTCACCA
>Ga0210386_10001411_pt1 | contig 21535 bp, 18 predicted proteins | sample IncBWH32OmetaG_FD_160091 | JGI IMG/M metagenome (GOLD analysis project Ga0210386, IMG submission 160091) | Forest soil microbial communities from Barre Woods Harvard Forest LTER site, Petersham, Massachusetts, United States - Inc-BW-H-32-O ...
TGCGGGTAGAAACACAAATCGGCCAACTGCGACACTTTGTGCCTTGGATCGAGAAGGTAATCCACCAAACCCAGCAACCGGTGTGGGGCGGAGACACCCACGTGGAGGATCAATTGTTGAGCCTGTTTGACCTGGGATTCACGGGCGGTAGCGCAAACATTGGCAAATCCCGAGCAGTCGGCTAACCGGAACTTATCCACTTGGCCGAGATGTTTGAATGCTAAGCGGGGTATGGGGGACTTCCCAAAAGGGACGCGAAGAACAGGTATCAGCGATACTTGGTGCGCTGGTGCTTGCGGCAGTCCCAGCCCGTTTTGACACTGGTGCGCACTCAGAGCCCGTTGTTAAGCGTGGGTCCGAGGTCACGTAAAGGTCAGTGGTGACGTCTGCGATGGCAGCGATCCCGTTCGGGAGTTTGCATTTTTCGTAACCTTGGGCCGCACGCTCCAGCAGGAAGGGACCACGATGGCTAATAAGGGAAGATTTACGAGAAGATCGGGCGCACCTATGCTTCCGGTTCTGCACCCGGACGCGGCGGGCATCGATATCGGCGCCCAAGAGATGTTCGTGGCAGTGCCACCGGATCGAGATGCAGATTCTGTCAGGTCCTTCGGCACATTCACTCGAGACTTGCATGAGCTGTGCGACTGGCTTCGAAGCTGCTCAATTCGCACTGTAGCGATGGAGTCCACTGGGGTTTACTGGATTCCAGTTTTTCAGCTCCTCGAGACCCAAGGCTTCGAAGTATTCCTGGTAAATGCGAGCCATGTGAAAAACGTTCCAGGGCGCAAGAGCGACGTTTCCGATTGTCAGTGGATTCAGTACCTGCACTCGGTCGGACTGTTGAAGGCAAGCTTTCGACCGCCAGATCAGATCTGCGTGTTGCGATCCCTCTGGCGTCATCGCGAAGGGCTGGTCCAGATCGCTGCCGAGCACATCCAGCAGATGCAAAAAGCCCTCAGCCAGATGAATCTCCAACTACACCATGTTTTGAGCGACATCACCGGTGTCAGTGGGATCGCGATTCTCGATGCCATTCTCGCCGGAGAACGCGATCCGATGAGACTGGCATCTCTTTGCAATCGCCGCGTTCGCAGCCCGCGAGAGAGAGTGGCGAAGTCGCTGGAAGGAGATTATCCTTCCGAGCATCTTTTTGCCTTGCGTCAGTGTCTTGCCGCATACCGTTTCAACAAGAGCTTGATGGCTGAAGTCGATACCGAACTCGAGATGAGGATGCGACAGCTGCCCCGTTCGGCAGAAGCACAACAGAGAAGACCCCCGGGGTCAAAAACCAGGATCTACCAGCGCGCAGGAAACGAACCAGCTTTCGACCTGAAGTCCGAACTATATCGGATTGCTGGTGTCGACCTGACCGACGTTCCCGGAATCAGCACCTTGACGGCTCACACCATTCTGATGGAAGTCGGCACAGATATATCCCGCTTTCGAAACGCTTCTGCGTTCGCGTCGTGGCTCGGTCTTTGTCCGGACAAGCAAGTCAGTGGCGGCAAGGTTCTATATACCCGTACTCGGAAGGTCAAGAACAGAGCAGCCATAGCACTGCGGCTCGGAGCCCACTGCCTATACCACGCGCAGAATTACCTCGGTGACTTCTACCGCAAGATGAAGTGGAGGCTCGGGGCTCCAGCAGCCGTAACCACGACTGCGCATAAGCTGGCCCGCATCATTTATCACATGCTCTCAACCAAACAGGCATACTCGGTCGAGGTCTTCGCCAAATGCGATCAAGAAGCAACTGTTCGCGCCTGCAAACGTCTACGAAAGCAGGCGGCGGAGCTTGGATTTCAGCTGATTCCTGCTGCTGAAACGACCTGAGGGTGGTGTTCTTCAGGAGTCGAAGAGGAGTGGGAGGTGTTAGAAGGGACGGGTCTCAGAAAACGGATTTTTAAGTACGGTAAGGCATTCGTAAAGATCTGGCCAGCAACCTCGGCGTCTCCGTACCGACCCTTTATAGATGGATTCCAGCCTCATCATCGCCCTAATCTAGGATGTTAGTTGTTGCATAATCGCCAACGTACTCATTGACGGTAGGGATACCACTTGGCCGAAGAGTCGGCATCTCGGACACTTGATCTTCGATTGTCGGTCCCCACTCTTCGTGACAAATGTCCGAGCAGCCGGTTATTCGGCAACCTGGCTTCCGATGGCGCGCGGGTCTCATAGGCGATGGCTCGTTCAACCTTAGGTTTGACCACAAACCAGTTGAGAAAGTCCCCATTGTCATCCAGGGGTTCGCTGCTACCCTGATTTCCACATGGTCCCCAAGATATAGGGCTTGTGCCTGCTCAGATTATCTTCGCGACACTTGCCGATGGCAGTTCAGCGAAACTGTCGTCTCGCAGGATGGCCTGCAGTATCTCCAATCCAGTGACTAGCCGTGGCCCTGGTCTTGAAAAGTAAGCGGTACCGTCCACTGCATACACTCGCCGGTGCCTAACGGCTGATACGTTCATCCAATCCTTCGGGAAGTAGCCGTTCCTATACTGTGCGATCGCCTCTTCGAGATGGAAGCCGCACGGCATGACAACCACCACCTCAGGATCGGACTCCAGGACCTGTTCCCATGAGATATTGGTGCTCCTCTCCCCTGGAGTAGCCAGTAGAGCATCCCCGCCGGCAATGGCCACCATTTCAGGTATCCAATGGCCTCCCTGGAAGAGAGGTGAGAGCCATTCGAGGCAAAGTACCCGTGGCGGCTTTACCTGCCTGACGTTGCTCCTGACGCGTTCGATTCGCCGTCGGAGTCCGTCGATAAGATCTCTCGCTTCGGATTGGCGGCGGATTGCCCCGCCAATGGTCTCGATACTCTGAAGGACCTGCTCAAGAGTGTGGGGCGTTAAGGAAATTACATGCGGCCGGGAAGGCAGTTCGCTTATAGCCTTTGCCAAATCGGACTCGCTGATCGCGCAGACGTGACAAAGATCCTGGGTGACAACTACGTCCGGGTGGATCGCCTTCAATTTTGGCAGATCCACGAAATAAAGACTCCCGCCTGCGGCTGCCTGCCTTCTGACAGCCTCATCGATTTCTTGCGGCGTAAGGTCACCATGGATCAATGTATCCACAATGATGGCCTTCTGCCTTGCCTCCGGAGGATAGTCGCACTCGAAGGTCACGCCCGAGACGCTCTCGCCCATTCCGAGAGCATAGAGGATCTCCGTGGCCGATGGGAGAAAGGAACAAATCTGCATGGTAGTCCCAGAATATATGAAAGCTGGAGGATGCAGCCTTCTAGCAGCCCACGTATGAACTCAAGTGCGTACAGAGCCGGACGGAGTCATTGGCACCCAATGAGTCATCGCCTCCCTCCGTCCCATGGCGCTGGATAACCTCACTCGGGACCTTCCATTCGGCATCTACGACGATACTGCGGATCGGAAGCAGCGGTGCGGGTCATTACCAATCTCGTGCGGTTGTAGGCGTCGACAGTTATGGCCACGAATTGCCGCTCGCCGGTTTGCTTCAGGACGCTATGGCGTTGCCGCTTTTCGCCGGCGGCAATATCGGCGTTCGCCGCCGCCAGTTGCACGCGCTTATGCTCGATCCCGCGTATGACGATCTCGCGACGCTTGACGGCATATGCCTGGCCGAAAACCGTCCCCTAACGAAACTCGCTTGGCGGTGGGCCTGCTGAATGACCCGCAGGACGCCGCGGCCAATGCCCACCCCGGCCCCATCATGCGTCTCCTCACAGGGCTTGAGTTCGCACCCATCTTCAGCGTCTCAAGCGGTTTCAGGGCGAATCCCATCGTCGGACTCGACAGCAATCGAGAGCATATTTACCCCTTCGCCGCCCGCCCACAGGGGTACTCGCGCAACTCGCTGTTTACCACGCAAAATATCAACTTCGATCTTCGAGTCCTCAAGATGATTCCGCTTGGGTCCGGTCATCTCGATGTCGTTGCCGAATCCTTCAACCTTCTGAATCACTCCAACATCTCTCTACTCAACACTTCATTCGGTTCAGGGGGTCCAACCCGCTGCAGGCTTCGCCCAGCCTATCGGCGCATCGAGTCCCCGACGCATTCAGTTTTCCCTTGATTACGAGTTCTGATCTCCACAAGTGCGCCACGAATGAACTGAGAGAATGATCTACAGCATTGCCTTGGAGGGTCACGCAATAGACTTTCTCGGAAATTCGTCAACCCAGGAGTTGAGTGTGAGGTGCCCTCCTGCAAATGTCCGGACAAGCGATTTTACGTCCAGGTGGACCGGATTTGTAAACACTGGATGGCTTCACGCGACCGAAGATTTAACTTCGGCAAACGTGCCAGATGCAACCTCAGCGATTCGTCTTAGGGCTGGCCGAGTCTTTCCCGCTTTCGCAGCAATCCTTATTCCTGCCAGCGTGGCTTCAAAGAAATCGGCAAGACTCTCAATGTTCGTCTGAGCATCAAGTTCGCCTTCCATCTGAGCTCGTCTCAATGTGTCCATGAGCGTGTGACGCTGTGCGTTGGCAGCACGGCGTGTAATTCGCGTCACGTCTTCATCTCGCATCCCGAACTCACAGATGGCATTAATCCCCATGCAACCGTCTGTACTGGAAAGATCTTTGCGTTCTGAAAAATGAACCAATGCGCTCCGAATAGCAGCAAGGGGCGACCCTGGAGCTTGGAGTTCGACATTCATGGCTCGAACGCTTTCCGAGACATAGACTTCGAGAGCCTTCAAGAAGAGGGCGCGTTTGTCGCCAAAAGTGTCATACATGCTTTGCCGACCTACCTCCATTGCGCGCATCAGCTCGTCCGTCGATGTGGCGGCAAAGCCTTTTTGAGAGAAGGCGGATATGGCACGATGAAGAGCTCTCTCTAAATCAAATTCCTTCGGTCGGGCCATATCCATCTCTCCTCGCTCTCAATTATGCGATGTATCCCCCATCGATTGTGAGGCTGGCCCCTGTAATGAATGCGGCCTCATCGGATGCAAGATACGAGACAAAACCCGCGATCTCCGACTCATCCGCCATTCGCGCCAGTGGAATCAAACCCTTCACCGCTTCAGCGCGAGGCGCACTCATGTCAGTCGCCGTCGGACCAGGCTGAATATTATTGACCGTAATCGCCCGAGGACCGAGATCGATAGCGGCGCCTCGCACCAATCCGGTCAGGGCCGCTTTAGTCATGCTGTAAACGCTCGCTCCCGGAAATGCTGTCCGGACGGCAGTGTTGCTGCCGATCAGGATGATCCGACCTCCATCCTTCATGGACTGTGAAGCCGCTTGCATTCCGACAAATTCCGCTCGGACATTAACGGCCAGCATGCGGTCGAAGTCTTCAAAGCTGTAGCTGTCAATGGCTCCCCGGATCAAAATTCCGGCGTTGTTGCCGAAAATATCTGTTTCCCCCGGCTCTTTCACGACTTGATTCACTGTTGCGCGAATGTCCTCAGCAGAGGCACTATCCGCCTTGATCGGGAGTACCTTGCCTCCCGCAGCATCTATTTCGCTCGCGAGTCGCTTCGCCTTCTCTTCCGAGTTGGAATAGGTAAATGCGACGGCAGCGCCATCTGAAGCAAGCCGCCTCACGATTCCTTCGCCAATCCCTCGTGAACCACCAGTCACGAGGGCAACCTTGCCTGCAAACGATCGACAGTACTTTTCCGTCATGTCCATCCTCCGGAGCGAACCCAATTTGCCTTATTGGATTATGTTATCCAGAATAAGATTCAGATTTCTCTCCGTGCGACGTGTCCAATTCCATTTCTTGCAGGTCAATATCGAGAAACGCCCATCCCGACGGCGATGCCAAAGCCCCTAAGTGGTCGCGAGATTCCCGTCGCCGTACCGAAGAGCTTACAGGAGTCAGCCAACGAATTGGCATTGAAGATCGTGCTGGCGGTGGTGGGATTGCTCTTTATCGCTTTGGGCTACCTCTGAAGACCCGCTCGATGGTAGGACTGCTGCCGCTGTGTGCTGCAACCGTATTTGAGGGAGGTACTGCCGCAGCACATCCGCGCATCCTCGAAGCAATCAAATTGTTCATGAAACGGCATCCGGAGGTGGCGAAAAAGATCATAAGAGCCGACGACGTATCAGTGGGCGGGTATATGGGGCGGAGGCTGACGTCAGTTTGCGACAAGGAGAAGCTGGTGCGCGTCTTGCGGTACATGCTGGACGAGAACGAATTCTTTAGTCCGTATGGGATACGCTCTTTGTCGAAGTATCACCGCGAGCACCCGTTCCTCTTTTACTTGCAGGGACACGAATATAAGGTCGAATATCTTCCCGGAGAATCGAATACCGGCATGTTTGGCGGCAACTCCAACTGGCGCGGCCCAATCTGGATGCCGGTGAATGGGCTGATCATACGCGCGCTGCTGCAGATGTATCCGTTCTATGGTCCGGACTTCAAGGTCGAGTGTCCGACCGGATCGGGAAATTACATGACGCTCTTTGAAGTGGCGAAAGAAATCGGACGCAGATTATCCGCCATGTTTCTGCGCGACGAGACGGGCGGGCGTCCGGTCTACGGAGGAACGAAGAAGTTCCAGGAAGATCCTCACTAGAAGGATTACATCCTCTTCTATGAGTTCCACGGGGACAACGGCGCGGGGCTCGGAGCCAGCCACCAGACGGGATGGACTGGGCTTATCGCACGCAGCCTTGACCTGTTCGCACGGCTAACACCGGAAATGGCGCTACGAACTCCCGGGAAAGGAGTAGCCCGGATGACCCGGGAGCAAGTTGCAGGGACATAGTGCTTCGGCTGCTCTTGATCTCTAAGAGGCTCGCGGCAAGGTAAAGATGCGATAGATCGGAACACATAGCAGCAGCGTGGCGACAATTGCTAACCGAACACGTAGAGCGAGAACCTTGAATCGCGGACTAAGGGGCATTAGTAACAGAACCGTAGCCAGGGCGCTTAAAATGAATCGTTCTTAAGCGTGTCGCAATCTGCCACGCGCTGCGAAGGAAACATGAGCGTACGCAACAGCAAGCGAAGATCGGCCCGCACCCGCACTACAGCGCGTGTGGCATGGATTTTCGGTGTGGTCGGCCTGTGGCGTTCGCGAGTCTCATTTATTGGTTCGGCCCCGAGAAGAAACCAGCCAGCACCGTTAACGCGGCGCGGCAATCCTTCGGCCCGACCATCGAAAATCATCGCCCGGCTCCGGCCCCGCGGCCCAGGGCATGGTCTGGATTCCAGGCGGTGAATTCTCCATGGGAGCCAACGAGCCGCCCGACATGGACGACGTCGGCATGAAGGCCACGTTGGATGCGCGGCCCATTCGTCGCGTGTACGTCGACGGCTTCTACATCGACAAGACCGACGTAACGAATGCGGACTTCGCCGAATTCGTGAAGGCCACCGGATACCTAACAGTCGCCGAACGGACACCCAGCCGCGAGGACTATCCGACAGCGCCTCCGGAAAATCTCGTCGCAGGCTCGGTCGTCTTGCTCCCCCCCCGATCACCCCGTCTCGCTAGACAATCACTTCCAATGGTGGAGCTACATCCCTGGCACGAACTGGCGTCACCCGCTCGGTCCGCAGAGCGACATCAACGGCAAGGACAACTACCCCGTCGTCCAGATCGCCTATGAAGACGCTTTGGCCTATGCGAAGTGGGCCGGCAAGCGCCTGCCCACCGAAGCGGAGTGGGAATTCGCCGCTCGTGGTGGGAAGGCCGGAAAGCCTTTTGTCTGGGGAGACGAATTCCGCCCTGGCGGCAAGTGGATGGCCAATACTCACCAGGGTCATTTTCCAGACAAGGACAGCGGCGCCGACGGTTACGTAGGCCTTGCTCCAGTCGCCCAATTCCCTCCGAGTCCATACGGCCGTTACGACATGGCCGGCAACGTCTGGCAGTGGACCACCGACTACCGTCCCGACTACTACCAGCAGCTCGTCTCAGCCGGCGGAGTTGCCCGCAATCCGCACGGACCCGAAATTCCCTTTGACCCCGACCAGCCAACCGAGCACAAAAAGGTTCAGCGAGGTGGATCGTTCCTCTGTCCCGATCAGTACTGCTCCTGCTACATCGTTGGCACGCGCGGCAAAGGAGAGATCAGCACCGGAACGAATCACCTGGGTTTCGCTGCGTAAAAGACGCGCCCGGCACCCGAAGCTGAAGTAAGGGGATACTCGTCGTGCATTCGTGGCCGTCATCAGGCTCCTCACACGCCTCTGCCCCAGGCTGATAATGTGGGCTGGGCTGCGGCCTTGTCTTCTTACATGCTTCGCGCCCAGGACCTGTCACCGCGAGCCTACGTCATCACCCCCGTAGATTCCAATTCATCACGGTGACCTATTCCTATTTCACTGGGGGCGTCAATTTCAACGGAGCTGTTCACAGGCGCGACGGGCACATATAACGTTCCGATCTTCACCTATTACCATTCTGTTGGTTTCTTCGGACGTTCGGCGAACCTCGCTCTTGTCCTGCCCTATGGTGTTGGCACCCTCCAGGGAAAGCTGCTGCAGGAACAACGTTCCGTATATCGCTCGGGTCTGCTCGACTTTAACGCCCGCCTTTCCGTGAACCTCTATGGTGGTGCGGCCATGCCAGCCCAGAAGTTCGCCAGAACTGTGGAAAAATCGTTCGACTCCCGCCGCCTCCACCAGAACTAAACTGTTTATAATAAATAACCTATAAAAGCTCGCTTGATAACTGTACGATAAATGTACGATGGTTTAGGCCATGAAGCCGTGCTAGCGGACGCATCAAAGGTTCTCCTCGAAAAGCACATTCTCCGTACCGGTATCGGCATTGAACTGAATGTACTGTAAATTCGCGCTCGGTCCATTCATCTTCATCAACACGTACCCGTGCCGGTAAAAGTCGTTCGCATCCGCGTCCAGATGCACATCTTCAAGCGGCACATCCGGGAAGTTGTCTGTATAAGTCGACCGGTTCGACACTGGAAAGGCTCCGTGGCCGATGCACCTCCCCAGCACGCCCTGGTACTTCTGGTAGATCACCATATTGTGCTCATGTCCCCAGATCCACGCTGCGAGCTTGGGCAGCACATCTTGAAACTTGGGCAGAAGATTCTGGTTCAAAGCCTGTCCGCCGATCTTTTCAAACCGCGTAAAGAGCTGGTGGTGTGTGAGCAGAATCGTCTTGCGCCCGCCGGCGTTGTTGACCTTGTCTTTCATCCATATCAGCTCAAGGCCATCGACATCGGTGGCATCATCGACGGTGGCCGGATCCGAGTCGTGCAGGCTGGTGTCCATGGTGACGAACTGCCAATTGCTGTTGCGCAGGCAGAAGTAACTCGCCGGCTGCCCGAGCATATCGATAACGGCGTAATACGGCGCGCCTCCCGCATACATGTCGTGATTCCCAGGCATGTGAAATGTCGCCGGTTTCGCTGCCAGGTCAGCGAGCTTGTCTCCCCATGCAACATTGGGAATACCCAGCGAGGCTTGCCAGATCGAATAAAAATAGTTCTGGACTTCCGATTGCGAGCCTGAATAGTAGACGTCTCCCAGATGGATTACGACATCCGGCTTTTGGCTGGCAACCTGAGCGAGCAGCGCCTTCGCGGCAGGCTGCCCCGTGCCCCAGTCGGCAATCAGGACCACCGTCGCATTGTCGGGCAGGCGGTCCGTGATGACGAAATCACTGAGACTGCTGTAGCGGCGATATGGGATCGGCCCAGCCGCGACGCGGCTTGCCACGTACGTCGCGAGCACCTCACCCCACTTTGGATCGCACTGCGCGAACGGCGTGTCGAGCTGCGCGTGCAACTCGCTGACCTCCGTGTAGTCACCCGAGAAATGGGCCTTGATCGCCGCCTCAGCCAGACGTAGAGCTGTCGCCGAGCAGAACTTCGTGGTGTCCACTAATCCCGCTGCCACGGCGGAGGGCGGCGCAACTTCAGGCACTGCGGCAGCCAGCGCGCCTGGTGGACCCACATTCAGCAACGCGGCAAGATCGTTACTGCTCTGGATCGTCGAGTCATCCTGCCGAGGCCGCTGGAGATGCACTGCACGGGGCGCGATCCCAAACGAAGCCGCCGGTGAAACCGCATTCCGCTTCGCCACCACCTGATCCACTGCCGACTGCCACAGCGATGCATTTCTTCCCCGAAATTGCGCCATTTCAACTTGCGGTTCACCCATGGTTGCTCCTCCTCAAGGCTCCTCATTCAGCCGGCGGACTGGTTTACCGCCATAAACGGTGTTGAAGATTAACTTCCCATCCACGTGCCGTCATCCAGCTTATTCATTAACTCGTCGCGCGTGTCAAAAAAGCCGGCATCGGTCACGACAAACTGGGCAAGGCTGTAGCCCGAGCTCTTGCCGAGGAGGTCCACCGGCTGGTTCCGCACCGCGTCAAAGAGCGATGCGCCCGCATTGGTGAAGGCGTGGGTCACTCCCTCGCAAAGATAGACAATGGAATCGAAGATCTCGTCGAAGTCGACCCATGTCTCCTCCAGCCAGAACTGAGGCCGGGGCATCAAGGTCTTCGGCAAAATAGGCTCCAGCAGCGGTAACCGTTCCTTCCAGAACTCTTTGGCGAGCCACAGGGCACGCACCCGTGTGCGGATGCCATAGCCACGGGCTAGCGCCTCCAGGCACGCCATCCGCTGACTGCATGAGCCTCCATTGAGCCGTACCGTCTCCGATGCCGGCTGCTGGTCGGCAACCGAATAAATCGGGTGCATCACGTCCGACAAATGCAGATGCGCCTTTTGAATATACTCCCGCGGCGGCGGCGCTCCCGCACTCAGCGTTTGAACAATCTGCTGTAGCTCAGGCGAGTCGTAGTCGAGAATGCGCGTCGGCTGTAGCGTGGGGTCAGCCATGCTGCGGCTCCAGCGCGTTGGCGGGATGTCTCGCCATCCACCATGCCCGCAGACGCACAAGCAGACAGATCACGATGGCAGCCGTCATCATATACCCCAACAGGTTCACGAATCCCTTAAAGATGACGACGGAAGCGACGAAAAACGTGAGGGGCAGGTAAATGTTTAGCAGCAGCCGTTCGACGCGGATCCATTTCAGATCGCGTTGCACGATCCACGCCAGAATAACATCGACACCCCACCAGATCGTGTCGAGAAAGTTGCTTCCCGCGATCTTGGCTCCCTGCTCGTGAAATACTTCGCTGATGCTCGCATGGTAATGCACCATCACGGCGTAGTAGAAGTGCACCATGTACAGCAGGAACGCGAACGTCCAGAACAGGAGCCACACATTCTTTCGGGCCTGGCTGCGGCTGGGCAGGATAAAGAGGCACAGTGCCACAATCATCGGAGGCATGGTCGCCCATACGGAATACACCATGCGTTCGTGCGGGAGATCGAGCGACGTTTCCGCTCCCACCAGCGCCGCCGTAAAGAGCAACCCAAACGGCACAAAGGCGGCCGTGAATTGACCCAGCGTTATGTTTCGCTTGTTCATAGCGTCTTCAGGTACTCCAGCAAATCCTGCAGTTGCGCTTCATTCCATCCCGGGCCTTTGTAGGTCCACGGATAGTCATGCCCTTTGTTCGAGTTGCCGGGAATGCTCGTATCGAAGCGGAAATAGCGCTTCGCATCCGGGTTGTCCGGCACAATGAGCCCCGCATCCACAGGGTCGTAGTTATTGTCGCCACGGTAGTACAGGTTCGGCCGAGGCTTGAGGTTGATCAGTGCCGCGAGCGTGGGCACACTGCCGTTGTGCAGATACGGCGCATGCGCATACGCCGACGTGATCGGCACGCAAATGTAGCCACGCGTTCTGCCCATTGGGCCGGGGCGAATATCCTCACGCCTGGGACGCAGCGACTGGCCGGGTGGAAACCAGTTCACCAGCGCGTCCCCCAGGGTCTCGTAATAACGGAAGCTCACGCGCTCGCCGTCCACACCGAGTTTCTGGTACGGGATCACCACATCTTCCTGCGCGCCGCGTACCCACGTGCCATTGTCGCCGGGATGTCCATGACATGAGTCACAGTAGGTCAGGTAAACCTTGGCGCCGCGCGCCACTTTGTTGGGATCCAGCTTCATGTCAGGAAAGACCGTCGCAAATTTCGGCGCCTGCAAGTCCAGCGTGTACTGAATGGACTGCTCGACGTTGTTCGAAATTTCCGGCATTGAGAGATTCTGCATTGTTGCCCCGACGGCAATGGCCGCCAGCACGCTGCGCGTCAGTTTGTCATGCACACTGCCATCAAACTGTCCCCAGGTGCGGAACTGCTGCTCAAATAGAGCCGGCAGCTTGCAATAGCCGTGGTCCAGCAGCGCCGGCCGGTCCATGATGTTGCGGACCAGGTTGCGGAAAGGCTGCGTGCGCGAAGGCCCATTGGGCATGAACTCCGAATTGCGCAAGTCCGCGCCGCTATAGGGGGCGTCGAATTTCGGCTCGTTGTTCTCCAGTGTCTTGCGTGCCTGCACCAGCCAGAGCCATACCATCAGCTTGTCTGCCGGCGAGAGCTTCTGCCCCGATTGCTTCTCGTATGCAGCGAAGATCGCGTTCGGCGTCATGCGATGTTTGTCGAGCACTGCCGTCTTGAACCCATCAACCCAGGCGATGAAGTCCAGCGATGTGTTGCCCATGCCACGCATCAGCACGCCGGGATCGCTATCGCTGCGGCGGATCATCGATTGATGACAGAGCGAACAGTTGATGCCCACAAACTGCACCGGTGAAGGCGAGCCCGACATAGGACGATGGTTGGAAAGAAAAAATCCCGATGGAAGCCCATCGTTCACCCCCGCCTGCCCGCGGATAAATCCATACTGCTGGATCCAGTCCCCCGCCTCTGGGCCGCCCGGCTGAAACTGGTCAGGAAACAGGACCGGCAGCGCCACAAACACTGGCAGCGGCATGAGTTCGGTACCGGTCGTCCCGAAGCGGAACGAGTCTTCCGCGTTCATCGATTTCGGATGCACCCATTTGCTTTCCTGAAACACCAGCAGAAGTGTCGCGACCACCAGAGCCGCTGTCACCAGATCCGCGGCGATCATCGCGCCGCGTCCCAGCTTTTGCCGCAGTGTCATTTCGCGCCCCCATGCCACATCTGCTGATGCTCAGCCTGCGTGCTCGAATAACCCCTGGTATAGAACTTGTCGTAGTAGGCCAGGTCGAGATGGTGTGCCTGCACCTGCACACCCGGCACATACATTGCATCCACGTGCGCCGGGAATCGGCCGTAGGTGTCGTAAATGTAGTTGCAGATGTCTTTACAGCAGGCCACAACCTCATCGGTAAAGTGTGGCACCTGGGAAAGGAATTTCTCGGCGACGTTGGGCTTGAATACCTGGTCGAAATACTTGGGGTCGGTATACAGCCCGCTCTTGCCGTATTTCAAGTTCAGCAGCGCGTCCACGGCTTCTGACATGTTGTTGTAGTAGGGCGGACACAACCCTTCCAGCACACCATCCAGTCCTACGGGATTCGGCTGCCACGCCGGAAGCGGTGTAATCACCTTTTTCAAGAGCCGTCCTAGCGTCATCTTCGGCGTATCGAAGCGAAATCCCAACCCCTTGCCATAAAGCGGCACACTGTCAGGTGCGCCAAGCAGATACGGTCCCGCGAATGCCCCGTGCACCCATCCGCCCAGGCCTAGCGCCTGGATTGTCAGCAGAAGGTTCTGGACCAACAGGTCGGCCTCAATATGAATGCGAAACGTGTTCATGTATCCCAGCGGGATGGGAATATTCCTGTTCAGAAACCCGCTCTTCACCCACTTCGAGGTGCCAGCATTGCGGTAGAAGCTCCAGTCGTCGATGAAGTTCGGCCGTTGTCCGTCCACCTGTGAGAGCAAATACATCATGCCGTTGATGTATTGGTGCGTAAGGTCGACGATAGGTATGAGAATTGTGCTGCCGGGCACATTGGACACATAGCGGTTGCGGCCGAGGTAGCACGGGAATACACGCGGCATATCCAGGCGTTTGTCCTGCAGCTTCAGCTTGCATTGCTCCGTGTAGGCAATCAGCTTGTCCGCCGTCAAATCGCCCTCGAAGAAGAAGGCGTCCACGTTGTCCGGCTGCTTCAGCAGATACACGCCGCTGTCGTTGGAGATGATGAAATGCGTGCCCTGCGCGTTGTCTGGACTGCTGGCCGCGCGCCCATAAAGGTTCATCAGAGGCGAGCCCAGCATCGGCGCGCCCTGCGGAGTCTGGAACGGCCCATCGGGCATGGTTACGCCCGTGACGCCCGTAGCCGCGATCAGCATGGCCTCTTCCAGCGGGCTGAGAGGCTGCGGATCTTCATCCGCAGTGTAGGTCATCGTGCCCGCCGGCACGGAATCCAGTCCCACGCTGATCCGGCGCGACCGACGGTTGAACATCGCGCTGAACAGTGGATACTTCAACGCCGCTTCGAGCCCTTGCTGGCTATCTTCCCCTAGCACATCGCTCATAAACTCGTCACTCCGCCGGATGGGCCGTTTCGCCCGCCAGAACATACGCCCAGCGCGCATCGTTGGCCGCAGTCGCCCAGATCAGCTCTTTGTGGTGAAACGAAGGCAATACCGACAACCCCCACTTCGCCAGGTCATTACGTTTCGCCGCCTCTTCTTCACTCCAGCCGGCAGCACGTGCTGCCACCGCCGCATCCTGCATCGCCTGAAGGAAGTCGGCATAATGCAGTAAGTCGCTCGCCGTGGCCAAGGGGCCATGCCCAGGCAGAAACACCGCATCCGGATGCTCGCGCGCGAGCGTGCGAGCCGCGCCAATCATCCCCGGAATCGACGTTCCACCCTCAGGCTGGTCCATAAACGGATAGTAGCGATGGAACACGAGATCGCCGGTCGCGATGATGTTCTGCTGGGGCAAGTACACCCAAAGGTCGCCAAACGTGTGCGCCGCGGCCGTCGGATGCTCCACACGCACCTCGACGCTTCCGACCTTCAGCAGACGTTCCCCGCTCACAAGGTCGGTGGGTAAACCGTCAGCGTGCGACGCCCACCAATCTTCGTCGTTCCTTCTCATCAGGGCCGGCACATCTGCATACGCTATCTTGTCGGCGCCGGAATACAGTGAGTTTCCCTGGGTGTGGTCATAGTGGTAATGCGTATTGACAATCGCGCTGACAGGCGCGGCGTCATGCTTCACAATCCATCGATGCAGCGCGGCCGATCCCGGGCCAAACTTCGTATCCACCAGCAGGGACTGCCCGCCGCTCTCGACAAGCAGAGAATTTCCTCCGCCTCCCAGGAACGCGTACACGCCGGGCGCGAGCTCCGTCGCACTGACCTGCACATATTTGCAATAGAACACACCGCACCCGATGGCCCCCGCCAGCAGCGCCAGCAAGAGCACGACAATAATCCAAAAACGCACATAGCTCTTCTTGGGCAAATCGTTCGGGTCGAGCTTCCCTGTTTTCAGGTAAAGGTCTTCCAGCCGCTTGGCGCCGATCAACGACTCGTCCTTCACGAATGTGAAGTGCTTCAGCCAGAACCAGCGCATCGGCCGAAAGCCCCAGCCCATGCCCTGCTCCCACGAGCCGAACCGCGACCGGCCGTTGCCGAGATCCTCCATGTGATAGGTGTGGCGAGCGTACATCCCGGGGAGCGCCGTAACTTCCCACGTCACCTTTTGCTGGGGAAGCAGCTCAACGATGTTGGCAATGGCCCACATCTTGTAGGGCAGCCACGGCTTGATGGGCTGAAACGTCCAGATCAGGTGCTGACCCTCGACCAGATCCTTGTTGTGCGCCCAGAAAAAACACTTGTTCCAGCGGGGCCAGAAGTTCGCGTGGACAAACCCCGCCCACAGAGTTTCAATTGGTATGTCGACATCTACCGTGCCCTGCACAGGCGCCATGTCGGTAGACGCAGCGAGCTTGGCTGCCTTCTCTTGGTCAGTCACCGGATACCTCGTCTTCTTGCGCGAACTGCAGAGGCCCGAGCCGCCTTCTCAGCCTAACGTCGCTTCGAGGTGCTCCAGCATGTACGGGTAAACGTCTTTGACAGCGTCGTTACCGTAAATGCAATCGATGTGCCCGTAGCCTGGAATCACATGCCGCGAGTACAGGTCTTTGCCGTTGGCTTCGCGCAGCGCGTTATAGGTAAGCTCCGTGCTCACGGGAAGGAAGCACTGGTTTTCCGCGCCGTGGATAAAGCAGATCGGCAGCTTCAGGCGGTCGAGATGCGCCATGTACACCTCATTGCCCTTGGCATCGACCAGGTGCTTGGTGCGAACCAGCAGCGCCAGGTGCTCGAGCGCGTGGATGTTCGCCACGCCGAACATCTCATGCAGCGCCTGGTGCGTCGCCTCATTCAACTGCGCGTGCTCATACAACAAGGAGTACAGGAACGTAATGCGATGGCAGGTTGGATCGGTACAGTGCTCTTTGAACTGCACCGGATAAAGCCGCAGCGCGTCATTGAACAGCCGTTCTTTCCAGTCCGCATGCGTGTCCGTATACGCGGTCAACGACTGGATCCCCAGCTTCTCCATCAAGTTCGGCATGTGCAGCACGGCCTTGTCCTGGGTCATGGGCACAGCAATAACATTATTGGCAATCTGCGAGCACACGATGGATTGCACGCCCTGCAAGCCGGCAAGCATGCTCATGAAGAACGTCGTAGAACCATAGCAGTGCACAACCATCTGCACGGTTTCCGCACCGGTCACTTCCTTGACCTTCGCGACGGCCGCTGGATAATCGAAGTTCGCAACGTCGTCGGCCGTGGACTCCATGTGCGAGGCCGGCAGGTCGATGCTGACCCGGAAATCCAGCAGCCATACATCGTAGCCATGCGCCACCAGGTACTCGGTCAGGTTGGTCTCGATCGTATCGATGGTGAAGATATTGCTCGAAACACCGAGACCATGGGCCAGGATCACGGGCCCTTTTTCTCCCCCTTGTAACGCGTCAACAGGAGGGGCACCGCATCCAGCGAATTGAACACGTGCAGTTCGGGCGCCGGCGCGCGCAGCGGCCGTTTCTGGCGCGGCGGGGCGTCCGGATTGAACGTCGTTGCTTTAGCAAACACTCCGCCATAGGTATTGAAGATCGTTTCGCCGAAAAACCCGCCGAACTTCGCCAGGCCCTCAAGGCGCTGACTTTCCGTCGCGTTCGTGATCTTCATGGTCGTCATCTGTTTGGCGAAATCCGCCGGCAGAATGTGCAGAATGCCCTTGCCGATGACGGACCCCGTCCCATCCGCGCCTTTGTAGAGCGTGATGTAGAGCGTGGATGTGTCGGCCCAGACGTTCAACCTCGTATCGCTATGGGTCTCTTTGAAACCGTTGAAGAAGTACGTCTGGCCGTCGCTGGCCGTCAGTTTCATGGCATACGTCATCAGCCGCTGCCCCACCTTGTTAGGATCGTCGATGAACAGGTGGAACGCGCCGTCGGTCACGGTAAGCGGGTCGGGTGAAAGTGCAGGCGCGTTCAATGTGCCCACGATGCTGCCCGCGTGTTGCTGGTCCGTGAGCATAGCGTTCAGGTCGTCGGAAATCACCGTCACGGTGAATTTCAGAGGCGAGCCATCCGCCTGCCCCTGCGCAGCTCCCTTGGCAAAGTCCGCCGTTTCCTTCAACGAAAAGAACCCGGACATGGTTTCCGTGAATTGCATTCCGACCGCAAGTGGCGGCGGGACGCTTTTCGGCGCCGAAGGCAGGGTGTAGTCGATCGTCCAGCCGCGGTCCGCGGCAGCCAGCGCCATCGCGCGCTCCGCCATTGCTGAAATCGTCAAAAGCGGGTTCACGCCAAGAGGCCGCGGTATGACCGAGCCATCGCTTACGTAGAGCCCGTCATACGCTTCTGTTCCACTGACGCCGGAGAACACCTGCCCCTTGTGGTTCACCACCCCCGCGCCCGCATCGGAGCCCATCACGCAACCACCCAGCGGGTGGACCGTGATTAGCTGCTGGCCGAACAGCTTGGTCCAGATCGGGTTGACGACGTACCGCCCGCCTAGCGCCTTCCCTGCCTCGTAGAGCGCGTCATTAGCCTTGGTGAAGATCGGCTGCTGGCCGACGCTTGGCCAGTCCACGCGCAACTCATCGTCGGCAAGATACATGCGCCCGTTGCCGTCATCGTGGGTCATGATGAGATACGTCTGGGTATTGTGAACGGCCCCGTGGTAGGGTCCCATCAACAGGCTTTCCTGCTCACGCGCGAGCTCTTTCACCCGCTCGGCGATCACACTTGATTCTTCCCGGCCGCCGATGGCCGAAGCGCCTGAGAGTCCCAGAGTCAGCGCTGGTCCCAGCGCGCCTGGAATCGAACCTTCTTCAAGCACCATGCCGTCGGTCAGCACCGGCTGCTCGCGAAGGTCGATGATGCCCGTGATGCAGGGGCCTACCGGATCCATCGACTTCGGGTCGCGATGCCCTGTCCCTATGCCGTTGATGACTCGGTCGCCGTTATAGCCGAACGCCAGCACGTCTCCGTTGCCGGTCAGGTGCTGCCCCAGCTTGTCGCTTAGCTGCAAACCATTGACGCGCGACCGCAGCAGGATTTCTGTAGAGCCCAGGGTACCGCCTGAGATCACCACCATGTCCGCGCTTACAGTCAGCGTAGGAGCATCGAAAGCCTCACGGCCTGAATTTAGCAACTGATAGTGCACTAGCCACTTGCTGTCCTTCTTCTCGACGAACCTGACCGCCGCCCTCGCGTAGATTTCCGCGCCGTGGTTCACCGCGTCGGGCAGGTAATTCATGATCAGCGTGTTCTTCGCCCCATAGTTGCAGCCTGAGCAGCAATCGCCGCACAGCGTGCAGGCCTTTTGTTCCACGCCAACATGGTTCACCTTGTCTTCAAACGTCACATTGATCGGCACGCGATAGAAGTTCGCGTTCATCACCGCGGCGGAAGCCTTCAGCGCCTCCAGCTTCGGCAGCTTCGGCCAACGCTCCTGGTTCTGTCCGCTCAGCTTGACCTCATTTTCGGGGTAGGGCGTCGGCTTCAGCATCTCCCGTGCCAGTGCATAGCCATTCTCGACAAGCGTGGGCAGGTCCGCGATCACTTCCGCCGGCCAGCGCGGGTCGTCAAAAACCCGGGGCTCGGCCTCCAGCGCAACATTCGCATTCAGTTGCGACGTTCCGCCTAGGCCGCAACCGACCATCACGTTGATGTCGGCGTTCTGGTGAAGGTCGTACAATCCCGTGCGGTCGCCTATGTGCTTGCCATCCGGCAGGTGCGCCTGAAACTCGCCGAGAGCCTCCGGCTCGGTATCCGGATATTCGCCCGGCTGAAACTCCTTGCCGCGCTCGAGCAAACAAACAGTTCGGCCTGCCCTGGATAAACGCGACGCGGCGATGCCGCCGCCATATCCGGAGCCGACGACAACTACGTCGTAGTGGTCCTTGATGGATTGAATTGGAAGAGAAAGACGTGCCATGACACACACTCCACTCGCACAAGACCTCACAGGCCCGGCTGTCACTGGATCGGTATCGCCTTGGTATAGACTCGGACGCAGCGAGTGTCAAGCGAAATCAAGCCGCATCGCACTGCGACTAAGATTGATCTGTGCAGAAGAACCGCGCATCGCCCACACCACGCGCGACCTTCGCCCAATTTGGTCGTAAGCTTGGCAATGATCCTCCACGTCCTTCACCAACCACGTCTCACTTGCAGGAGGCACTATGCCTGATCCAGAGAACAAAAATGCTCTCGCCGCACCGGCCGCACCCTCCTCGGCCCCGCCTGAAAAGCTGCGACCCGTGCGCCGCGCCGGCAGCGGACCCGCCCTCGCTCAATCCATCGCTCCACCAGCGCTTCACGATAAGGACAGCCGCGTACGCTGGGGCTTGCCCGCCAGTGAAGAGGAACCAGGATGGTATATGGTGGAGCTCAATCTCAACACCGGCGTCGGCATCGGCGAAGCCACAACGCAGTTCTTCGATCTGTTCGCACAGGTGGCCGGTGCCCCGCAGGCGAGTGTACATCCGCCCGTCAGCATCACAAAAACCTATGTGCGGTGCTGGATGAGCGTGGAACAGTGGCGCGAGCTCATTCGCCAGGATCAGAAGGCCGACAAAGACCATCGCCTCATCTACAAAATCTGGCCCGACTTCCCCGTCAAGCCGCTCATAGACCACTCCGTCGCCACCATCAAGGCTGACGCCGCCGGCCGCTCCTACGCCGCCAGCGGCGATGGGATCTGCTGGGCCGTAATCGACTCCGGCATCAACGCCGCGCATCTCCACTTCGGCCATCCCACAGCGAATCCCCAGCTCCAGACCCTGACACACCCCTCGGTTGCGGAGCTGCATCGCGACTTCACAGTCGCCGGATCGCCTTCCAGCGAAAATGCCAAGTCCGCGCTCGTCGACAACTTTGGTCATGGCACCCACGTTGCCGGCATCATCGCAGGCGGCCTGCTGGGCGATCAGCCTGGAGCAGTCGATGTTTACGAAAATGTCTTCGATTCCACAGGCGACGATGGTGGACCACCCACGCAAAGCCTGAAGAAACGCCAGGTCGCCGACCTCCACGCCATTCACGGCATCGCACCGCAGTGCAAGCTCGTCAGCCTTAAAGTTCTGGACGACGATGGCAACGGCCGTTCCAGCGATGTCATCCTCGCACTCGTATACATCCGGGAAAGCATCAACGGGGATCCGAAGCTCTTGCGCATTCACGGCGTGAATCTCAGCATTGGCTACGAGTTCGACGCGGAGATGTTCGCCTGCGGTCAAAGCCCGCTCTGTCTGGAGGTCGACCGCCTTATTAAGAGCGGTGTGGTCGTTGTGGTCGCCGCCGGCAATACCGGCTACGGCACGCTGGCCTCGGCCCAGCGCGAAACTTCCGTTACGCTTTCCAATACCATCAACGATCCTGGCAACTCAAACTTTGCCATCACGGTGGGCGCCACGCACCGCGACGCGCCCCATACGTACGGCGTCTCGTTCTTCTCCTCCAAAGGACCCACCGGCGACGGCCGCATGAAGCCCGACCTGGTCGCTCCCGGGGAGCGCATTACCTCCTGCGCCGCAGGCAAGTACCTCGCCTCCAACGGAGGCGAGATACCCGACTCTCCACCGGCCTACATCGACGATTCCGGCACAAGCATGGCCGCGCCGCACGTCTCCGGCGCGATTGCGGCATTTCTTTCCATTCGCCGCGAGTTCATCCTTCAGCCCGAGGCCGTCAAGAAGATCTTTATGGATAGCGCTACTTCGCTCGGTCGCGAGCGCTACTTCGAAGGTAGCGGCCTGGTCGACCTGATGCGCGCCATCCAATCCGTCTGAAAGGATTTGCCGGAATCGATCGCTAGGACTGGGAACCGCATCTGCGCCTACCATCCGGTCGACTGCAACCTGATACAAAATCCATAAGCCGACTCCGGAGAGCGGCTTCCTTCAAGTCGCTGTATCTGCAGCACCCCTCAACGTTCCTTCGACCGACAATCTAACACAGCCAGCGCTCCAGATATAGCCCTAAGCAGCGGCCACCCCGTTGGGGTGGTTATGTGACCCTGAAACTCTGTCAGAGTTCGATGGCTTGGTAGTGGCGGGGACTCAGGCATCGACATCGGCAACGAATCCCACTACGTATCTGTACCTCCGACACGCGATAGTCAACCGGTGCGGCGCTTCGGGTGCACTACAGTTGAACTGAAAGCCATGGCCGAATGGCTAAAGCAATGTGGGATTCGGACCGTGGCGATGCAG
>Ga0210386_10001415_pt1 | contig 21495 bp, 35 predicted proteins | sample IncBWH32OmetaG_FD_160091 | JGI IMG/M metagenome (GOLD analysis project Ga0210386, IMG submission 160091) | Forest soil microbial communities from Barre Woods Harvard Forest LTER site, Petersham, Massachusetts, United States - Inc-BW-H-32-O ...
CGGCTTCGAGGTCGAGGCTGGGTGAAGGCTTCACAAATCCCGGACGCCGCAATCACCTTGAAGCACCTGCTCGAAAAGCGATGGGTCGAACGTCAGGGCCGCGGCGCCGATGCATCTTACAGGATCAGTGACGAAGGTATTGCAGCGAAGACGGCGTTGATCCCGCTTACTCGGCGATGCGACAACTAGCGAACATTCCCCTCAGCATCGCCGCCATCGTCCAATCAGAAGCAAGTCGTAGTGTTGCCGATTTTATTACAGGCAACCAAAAGAAGATCGAGCGAGCAATCGCCGACGACTTGGCATGGCTTGCCGCGAATCCGACGCGTCGATCCAACAGCGAAGGAATGGCGCGCAGTCTGCGCCAGCGCATTAGGGAAGTAGCTGCATCTCGTAACCTTTCCGACGAAGAAATCACGCCAGTACTGAAGCTCAAGCACGAAGCGATCGGCGGTTTCTGCGAATTGCAAGGTGTGAATATCGGATGGCTACTGGAAGGCGTTGGACCAGTTTTCAAGAGCGGGGGATGACGCAGTGAAGCGCCGGCGCCAATCGGTAGAAACGTACCCCGTTCTTAATCGCCGGCGCTCATCATCGTCTGTGACCTCATGTGGTCACGCGTATTGAGTAGAGCCGTCGCTGATCCTAGCTAGCCCGAGCGGCAGCTTTTCTCACGCCTGCCATGCCGCGTGCGTGCGGCGCACAAGCTTCAATTGGGCCGAATCGGCTGATGGAACCGTTCATCTGCGTGGGCGTTTCCAAACGGAACCCAAAAATACGGAGATGCGCGATGGAGATGGCGTTGGAAGTAAACCTTGCGCTCCGGATCATGATCGGGTGCGGAATTGCTGAGTATCTCAGCTAAGCGATCAGCCACTTTGCTACCCTGACGGTGGCCCAGCCGAAGGCTGAAATCCAGCCAAACATCGCGACGCCAATAGCAGTCAAATACGCGACAACGAAAAGCCGCTTCAATATTGTCCCTCTGGTTACCACTGAGCCGGCTCGCATCAACTCGGTGACGTTGTTCATGGCAACGCTCCTTCGATCGAACTACGCAGATTGGGCCCCCACGGTTGCAAATTAGTTCAAGGACTTAGTGACGCACCTGCGAATAGGCCGGCTAGCGATAGTTCAAGCCGTCGGCCGGTCTGTGCGCTTTTGGACTTTCCGACCCATCGAAGTTCACAAAAATACGCCGTCGGGCTCGAAATATCGTGTCCCGGCGGCGCCTGTTACCGAGCCCCTGAAATCCTCAGCACTAAAAGGCTAGCAGGCGCCATGCCGGGCAGATGTGAACTGGTTCACAATCGGGCTTCGTTATTCCCAAACTGGCGCGGGCTTCGACCCCGCGTCTTGTTTCTTGGGTTGGCCAATAAATGTGCCTTTCCAACCTGCTCGCGCAGCCTTGTTAGTTCGAGGAACCGAGTTTTGAGATTGGTCTTTGTGTCAGCGATGGCTGCTAGCCGTTTGTCGGCGACAGTTAAAAGACGCTTCAGATTAGGGCTCATTTTGATCCCCAATAGTTGAAAATGAACGCTACCAAGAATGAAGCTACTAAGATCGACATGACGATACCGATCCGAAAAATTTCCTTCCAGTTAGAAAGCTACCGAAACACCTCGCAGTCAACTATCAAAGTGTCGCGCGCGACAAAGTCGCAGGACACGATGCCGCGCCGCCGCTGACCGACCGGCCCTTAGCAGTGAAATAAGCGTCGACCGCATGAGCCAAAAAGATGAAGGCGGAAAACAAACCGAGGACTAACGTGACAGCTTCACCCATTTTGACGCACCCTTGTTTTTACACTGCAGGTACGGTGGATAGGCCGCGAATGTTTCGAGATCGCTTCATCAGTCCGAGATAATGGTTTCGTGGGACCGCCCGGGCCGGGAACGACAAAGCGGGGGCTTCGGTCCCGTGCTCACACCGCCTGCGCAGGCTTCAGGTCCGCCGACTCAACGCGGCGGGTTTTTCTTTTGCTGTTGTCGGGTGCGGTGAGTTGCTGCTGTTGCTGCAGCTGTTGCCTTTCAAGGCGATGCTGTTCTCGGAGTGCGCGCGCGGCCGAAATTCTGGCAGCCCACCGCTGTTCGCACCTTCTTTCAAGGTCCAGCGGAATACTACTCACAACCAAAGCACCTGGTTCACGGTCGCCCCCTGGTCAAAGGCCTCAACGCGCGCGGGCCTTTAAAGTCCAGTCTGAAGGCATTAAACTCTTTTTGCAGTCACGAGGACTCAGGGCTGGCGCCCCGTGCGGTGGCCCGGATCGGCCGGCACATGGACCGCCCACAACACCCGGACTCACCAGCGGGCTTCCTAGAGTCGTGGTGGGGCTAACTCCTGATTATGGCAGGAAAGCTGGCTTGAATCGTGTCAGCACGGGCGCATATTCGTCCGATGTCCGAGCAGCGACCAACTTTCGTGGCGCGGAAAAATCCCGGTTCTGGCTGGGAAGCTGATATTCTATGGCCCGATGGCGAAACGGAAGTAGTCAAGGGTTTCATTACCGAGCATGACGCATCCAAGTGGATTGCCGAGCACTCGCAGGCGAACGTCCCAGCGGTCCGCTATCGCCAAGGATCGAGCTGACGATGAGCGAGCCGGTCCCGCGCTTTTCTATGACCAGGGCGGTTCATTTGGCGGGTCATCGTCGCGTGTGCGGCAGGCGGAGATTCTCAAAGTACAAGTGGCGGGTCAGGTCCCGAACTTCGTCGCTCGAGTTGGGCATATGCCAGAGAGCTCGCCGAGCGTCGGCGCCGATCCCACCGGAAGCGTAACCGGCAACAGCTTGCGGCACATGCCAGAAGGCTGCCGATGAGAACAGGGGCGGTCTTCGGGCCGCCCTTTTTGGTAGAGTGCCACCGCGGATTGTGGAAAGCTCCCGGTGACAGCGCGAGCCGCGAATCATGCCAGATCAGATCGTCGAAGAGGTTAGGAAAGTTTTGCGCGAGCCTTTGAAGGCTATGCCCGGGATTATTCGGTCTGGGCTTTTCAAACCGGGCGCCAGTGCGTCCTACCGTTTAGGGTGGACCGGCCTTGCCATTAAACTCCTCAACGGGTTCGCGATTCCTGAAGTTTCGGTTATCCTTCGAGAGGCCATCCCGGAGCTGGAGAAAATTCGCAATGAACATCGGTCGGAGCGTTTACGCAGCACCGCCGCTGAATATCTTCTAATCTCGGCCAGCTCGTTCGCCATGGCTCGGTGAACGAGGCTGGTATCGAACTTCAAATCTGCCCTTATTAAGTTCGGCTAGGAGCCACCGACGGTGATCCCTCAGTTTCTCTAGCGCTTCTCGATTTCTCAATCGAGCCAGTGCGCTAACGATGCCTTCAATTGCTTCCGACATGCTGGTGCCAAACCATAATGGCAAGGTTCCGAGAGACAACGCGGTATGGGGGGCCGCCGCTTTTCTGGTTGCCGCGCCGGGCGGGTGTGCTAGGCCGTAGTGACGATTTAAGGATATGGGATTCCCAAGGCCGCTGGCGTGATCTGCCGGAGCGGCTGGGCAACTATCAATCGGTGAAACGGCGTTACTATCGCTGGATTGAGATGGGCGTTCTCGATGACGTGCTGGCGGCTCTTTCGCGCGAAGCCGATCTGGAATGGCTGATGATCGATTCGACCATCGTGCGGGCGCATCAGCATGCCGCTGGCGCGCGCACGGAAAAAGGGGGGGCGGATGCCCAGGGCCTGGGCCGGTCTCGAGATGGGCTGAGCCCCAAGATCCACGCCGCGGGTGATGCGCTCGGCAATCCGCTCCGCCTGAGTGGGACGCCGGGGCAGGCAACGACATTGCCTTCGCACATGAACTTGTCGATGGCTTCACTGCAAGCGCCACGATCGCCGACAAGGCTATGACGCCGATCATCTGTGCCAGGGGATCGCCGAAACCGGAGCCGAGGTCGTCATCCCGCCCAAGCGAAACCGCAAGGTCCAGCGCGCCTACGAGGCCGATCTCTATAAGGAGCGCAACATCATCGAGCGCTTCTTCAACAAGCTCAAACAGTTCCGCCGGGTCGCGACGCGATATGACAAACTGCTTGTCAACTTCATGGGCTTTGTCAAACTTGCCGCCGTCGCCATCTGGCTCAAATAACTAATTCGTCACCACGCCCTAGTGGATCCGAAGGTGCTCCTCTACGTAACTGACGGTCTGGCCTATGGCGAGGTGAAGACGAGCGAGACCTTTGGCGTCGTACCGACCGCATTCTCCAACACGAGCACCAATGTCGGCTGGGCTGTCGGCGCCGGAATCGATGGCGCGCGCCGCTGGGAATGCGTTGACGGATATCGCGCGAACTTTCGGGTTAGTCACAGGACGATCGGCAGGCTTCGCTAATAGCGGCGAAAAACCAGCCCGCCGAAGCGTTCTTCAACGGCCGCTGCTGTTGGTTGCGTCGTCTTTTTTCTCAGGCGCCGTTGAACAGCCATTGCAAATCTTGAGTTTCTTCGTGAGTCTCGCGTCGTCGGCTCGTTCTGCGGCCTCTTGCTGCTCCAGTTCTCCCTTCGTCTTAGGCCAGGCGAATGCTTGCAGATCCCCGTTCGTTTGCGCGGTGACGGCAACTTCCTTTTTTCGACGAGCAGGCGGCTGCTTGGGAGTCTCCTCTTGCCGCGGCTCATTCAGCCCGTCCCACGCAACGGGTGAAACAGCCGTTGGGGCATTGCAACCCGTTCCGAAGGCACAGCAGCCCGTAAGAGCGATGGCAGTTAAAACGCAAGCAATGGATTTCGAAAACATCTCTATTCCGGCATCGAACAATGTATCTTTGTTCAACATCTCCTATTCTTTAGGGCATGAATAAGGCTGATCCGCTTGCCGCCGCGCTCTCTTGGGCGCTCGGAACCAAGCGTGACGTTTCCTGAGTTACCCGATCAGCATAATTGACTCTGCCACCGCATAAAAACCAAGCGCAAGTATAGCTGGCAGAGCAAACGCGATGGCGACGCCGATTGAAAAGCGGAGGTCGGATCGGCGTTGCTTCTGCCAATCCAGAGGCGGATACGACACGCTTAATGCTGAAATGGCTGGCCCCGCGATAGCATCGTTAGATGCGCTCGCTTGTGTTTGGCCCCCTGTCCCGAGGTTGGAACTTGATACAATAACGGGGTTCCAATTCGCCTGCCGTTGCATGATCGTTACCCGAGGCTTTTCTACCGCATCTCGATGGTCTCTTCGCGCGAGATAAGGTTCAACGGGCGGGGAGACACCCCAAGCCAACAGCGACGGGCGGTATAAGTTCCTAGCTAGGATCGATCTAAGAGCAATCGGCGACCAGCGCGCCAAGCGTATGGGGCTGGAGTCGCGTTTCCGCGCGGCTTATGTCGCCGAATTCGGCAATGCGTACGTCAAGCGTTCGCTCGACCTTGACTTGATCTATACGGGGCTGCCGGGTTTCAGCGAAGCGGGCGCCGGTGCGCTGAATCTCAATGTCGCGTCGTCCAACAAGGTGGTGTTCGCGGCTTCGCCCATGGTCGAACTGGGGCAGACCTGGCGTTGCGGCCGTATATTCAGGGCGGCGCGACCTTCCTGTCCAACAATACGTGGAGCGTCAACTCGACTTTCGAGGGCGCGCCCGCGGGCGTTTCGCCGTTCACGACGCTGACGTCACTTCCACAAACGCTGGCCAAGGTCGCGGCCGGCATCGACATTTTCGGGGTGGCAGGGATACGGGGCCTGGATTTGCGCCTTGAGTATCAAGGGCGGTTTGGATCCGGCTACACCGACCAGACCGGCCTGGTAAAACTGAGCCGCCAATTCTGAAGACACTCAGCCGACATTTGCTGCGCCGGATTTCGTATCTCTGGCTCCTGCATTACGCGCTGGGCTGTGGCCGTCGCTGATTAAGCGGAAGGTGCCGCGTCACTTTACGACTTTCGCTGTTGGACATTTAGCAGACACGTCGGGCGTTGCTCTTGCTGTCTGCATTGCTATGTGGATCTGCAGCAAACGGCATTACGTAGCTGCGGCTCAGCAGGGGCCGACTTGTCGGCCACTGGCTGATTCTTCCATAACGCCCATTTTTCGAATCGTTTTCGCACCAGATCTCGGACGTCGGTCAGAGGTCCTACCTTGTGCTCAGGTGCGAACCGGGATCTGCTCCTTCGCGGGAAGAAGATGTGGGCGGGAGGAGGGGCGACCTGCATAGAAATCGGGTATGAAATGTGTTCTAAATTGATTGAGGGGCGTTAGACATTGCGAATTGTCAGATGGAGTTTGCAGCATGAAAGCACTCGGTCTTGGAATATTACTGCCTATCATCACGTTATCGAGCGCCCACGCGCAACGCTCCCCCGAAACGTTTCCTCCACTGACAGTTGATTGCTACCAATCGTTTGCCGTAAAGGCGCCGTTGCCGGAACTTCCCTCAAAGGAAATCGTCATCGACGGCGGCAATCCTGACACGCCATTGATACGCTACAGGCTTCAGGTCGCTGATAAACGAACTCTCAAGATAATCAAAGATCCCGATCGACCTGCCTATCGGACTGAGCACGGCAAGAGTGTTTGGGAGATAAAGCGCGACTTTACGAGCATGCATCGGGTCGTGGGTTGGCGAGAGGAATTGCCGGGTGGACTAGTTAGGCTTTTCACTTTTGACTTTGAGGATCTCTTGCTGAGCACTATCGACGTCTCACCAGCGCGCGCGATTGCTGCCGGGGTGGAACTTCATGTGATGAGATGCTCTAAATCGATCTAGCCTTCAGCGTATGGCATAAAACCGACAAAGCGGTGCCGACGTCGCGAAGCGTTTGAACGGTTACGCGAGTGTTTTTGGCTATAAACGCGACGCTGAGAGTACCGTTAGGGCAAACTGGCCATGATCCTTTCCGGGTTTGAATTGATTTCCGGAATGACCATAGCGCCGGTAACCGCCCGGTGTTGGCAGCGCAATTTTTGAAATTCGAGTACGCGTTGAGCTGTTTGAGTGTCGAGCCGCTCGAAGTTCTCCCGCGCTTGGTCGAGGTCCGACTTAGACAGACGCCGACCTGCTGTTCTCATTAGCAAAAGAGATTTGGCCGTCGCCCAGGAGCAGCCGGCCGCTTTTGCAACGACCTGGACCGCGCCCGAATTCTCATCGAGGACCGCCCGTTCCGCCACCTCAATGGGACAGCGCGCTAAGATCGACAACGCCAGCGCAGCCTGCTCGAAGTCTTGCGCTCGCGCGGCCGCATGAACCTTGCCCTCCCCGAGTTCTCTCCAGTATTTCAGTCGCCGCACCTTTCTCTTCGCTTTGGCATGATCGGGGGACAGGTTACGTATCTCCAAACCAAGTTCGTCGACCACCTCTGTTACCGCACCTTTGACAGCCTCGACAAGCTGCGAATTCACGGCAATGATCTTTTCGCATACTTCGGCCGAGGCGGTTTCAAGAAGTATCACTAAATGATGCCGAGGAATGTCACGTCTTGATCCGACGTGCAGCGCAAGTTCAGCATCATCGGTGGCTCGTGACACGAGGCCATTGAAGCCGGAATCGGAGATGCGGGCCCCCGAATTCTTTGCAACGGCATGAACCACATCACGTTCGCCACGCTCGATAAGGATATCGGTAACCAATTCGCTGATGGATTGGCGCTGCGCGATTGCGTAAAGGTGGCTCTGGCTCTTTGTCGCGCAGACAATCAGGAGGCGAGATTCGCTGAGCGAGGTCGATTGTTTCAGAACCGGTCCTGCCACGGCGATATCATCATCGAACGCGAAGGCTTGGATTAGCGCTTCGGGCGCATCTGAGTTGGTTGCGAGATGGGAAGCGAGCCTGGCGCGCACTTTCAGCTCAATAACGGAAACAAAGGTCTTAAAGATTTCGTCAAACATTTCGATCTGTTGAGTCGAATAGTGACCGGCGCCAGCGACGAACAAGTCGGTAACGCGCGAAAGTGCTCTTACTGCCCTGTTGGTTGCCTCAGATGGCTGAGCCTCTTGAGCTTCATCTATCAGAGAATCGAACGGCGTCATTGAAGCAAGCTTTCCGGATCCTGTCGCATTTGAGATGGAAGACGTGGCGCATCGCGACCCTAGCCGTCACGGGTGAAAATAGCCGATTCCGATTATCTCAAAGATTAGTCAAATTGAGGCAATTTCAGAATGATTTCGGCCGGCGTTCCAGCGCTGTCCGAGACGCAGACCGACGTCGAGCCCGAACGTCTCGGGTATGACCTATATCGCCAGCACGGAGGTCCCGACGGCATGGGACGCGACATGCTTGATACGATGATGGCTGCGGACGGCAAGCGCCTCAATGACGCGCAATGGGAATCGTTCAACAGGCCCCGTGCTGGACTCTGATCTTTTGATTATTGCGTGATGAACGAGGCGATCGGACACGGCTTTGAAGCGCCAGCCGACGTGCTCGCGGAGATCGAAGCATTGCGCGATGTGCAGGCAGTCCGCGCGGCCGAACGTGAGACGGCTGAGCGCGTCGGTCTGGTCGACTGCAATCGGGTGTTGGGCGAGCTTGTCCGCGCGGAATTTCAAGCATCGCAGAATGCGGCTCGGGCAAATCCGCAGTGGTTTGCGACGCCAGAATTCGCGGACAGCGCGCCGCAATTCAGAAAGTCGTCGATACGACTGTGCTGCCGCCGTCGAATATCATCGTCGGGTTCTGCCGCCTGGTGAGTGATCTTGTCGACGCCGATGAGCGCGAATCCGAGCATGTTGACATGTTGGAAGCGGTCTCTGCCGGCGGCATGACGCTGGAGCAAGAAGTTCAAAGAGGATGCAAAGATATGGCGAATATGAAGGACTACGTCCGCGACGCCAAAGGAGTGCCCGAAACGACGAACCCCGATAACGTCTATTTTTTACTGCGTTCAATAGCATGCGAGGTGCGATTCAATGCCTGGCACGAGCGAGTTGAAATAAAAGGCGAAAAGCCTTTTGCCGAGCCACAGTTGCGTTGGCCGGAATGGACGTATGTCGACGACACAATTGTTGCCATGCTCCGGACTTTTGCCGCACGCACTAACTCGCGCTTTGTCGCTGGAAAGGACTTTTCTGGGACACGCTACTAACGCTCGCACGGAAAAACACGGTCGACCCGGCAATCGATCTGTTGGCCAAGCTTGAGGTCGAATGGGACGGAAAGCCACGCCTCGATACGTGGCTGTCCGCGACATGCGGCGTGCCGGCCGATACGTATCATGCTGCTGTGGGGCGCAACATCGTGGGTGGTATGGTGAAAACGAATGCGCAAGCCAGGGGCGAAACACGACGAGATCGCGCTACTGGTCGGGCCTGAAGGGACGGGTAAGAGTTCCTTTGTCGCCGCGCTAGCCCCGCGACTGGAATGGTTTACGGAATCTATTCGATTAGGCGACGAACCGAAAGAGTTGGTTCTGTCGCTGGCCGGCAAGGCCGTGGCGGAAATATCAGAAATGTCTGCGAGTATTAAGGACGTGGCGGCGATCAAGGCTATGATTTCCCGCACAACTGACGCCGGCCGCACGGCAAATGCCCGAGCCGTCACCGAGCGCCCCCGCCGCAACATCTTCATGGCGAGTACAAACGACGATCAGGCGTTGATGTCCGATACTGGAAATCGTCGCTTCCTTCCGATCAGGATTGAGCAGGCCATTAAGACCGAGTGGCTGCATGCAAATGCCGCTCAGATGATCGGGGAGGCGTCTGCGTTTGAGTCAGCCGGCGAGACCTTCGCGCTGCCCCAGGGCGTCTGGGGAGAAGCTACCGAGCGCCAGGAAGCGACCAGGCAAGTTGCAGAGTTTGAACTGCACTTGGCCGAATGGTTCGCACCCGAGCAATGCTGCAGAAACGTCAGAAAGTTCTTGCCAAGGCGCCGTCCATACCTGGCCCAAAGCGGGCGTTAGTGTTGGTAAGTTTAGTGCGATATGCGCGGCGGCGGATGCTCTGACGGATCGCGTTGAATTGAGGACTTTAGTTTTAGTAAGTCGATGAAAACGTCGGCTTGGCGCCGCAACTCGTCGGAAATCATCGACAGAGGTGAGACCACAGTAACGTGGACACCCCGCCGCTGCACCGCTTCCAAAAGGGGCCGGAAGTCACCGTCGCCGGAAAATAACACGATGTGATCGACATGGTTCGACAATTCCAATGCGTCGACGGCGATCTCGACACTCATACTACGCTTTATCTTTCGCCGCCCCTCACCATCGTCGAACTCCTTTGCTGGTTTTGAAACGACCGTATATCCGTTGTAATCAAGCCAGTCGGTTAGGGGCCTGATCGACGAGTACTCCCGATCTTCAACCATCACCGTGTAGTAGTACGCGCGCACCAAGTTGCTGTGGCTCTCGTATTCTTTCAACAGGCGCTTGAAGTCGATCTCGAAATCTAGTGTCTTCGACGCAGCATGTAGACTGGCTCCATCGATGAACAATGCGAGTTTGTCGACCGAAGACGGCATTCACTACTCCTGAAAAACTGCTCCGAAAATTCGGCAGTGCAGCGCTCCGCTCCGCCTATTGTTCGAGGGCTCGACGGCGGGCGCAGTGTTTTAGGAGTTAAACAATTGCCAGACCGTCAATGACAGCCGCGAAATATTGGCATTAAACCCCGGCCCATGATGTGCTACAAAGAAGCCACCAAAATGCCACCGATGCCGCTTGTGGGACGGACCGTGACGTCTGACCGCTTTCAGATGTTTGAAGTGAGTGTACGAAAACGTCGCGGACTGTGGCTGTGGTTCGTTTCCACGGCCGACGGTGAGGTCATCGTGAAAGGAGGCGGCAAGCACTCGGCCAGCTGCCAAATATAGTGCTGACCGAGCACTTTTCATGCTGCTGCTTTCCGCGTCCCGGAAGCTACGGCAGCGCAAGCCGTCCAGAGGTCCTCTGTAGAGACAAGCTGTGGCTGTCGCCTAGTGTCAGAGGCCGCCGAGCAAGTTGTGTTCACCAATGAACCGAATGCCGAACGGCGGCGTGTTAAAAACCGTCATATGGCGTTGTTAGCGTTTTGCAGCGCGGCGATATTTCAGAGACTCATCCGCTTGGACCATCTTCTTGCCCCGCTCATTCGGTCCCCCGGTGAGTGGGGTTTTTGTTAGGGCGCCTCCAGATTGGCCGTCCGGTTCGTCGATCGACAGATGCGATCCCGCCGACGTAAGGTTGGTGTAAGCGACGGACCGTAGCATCGCCTCTGGTGCCACGGTTAAAACGGGGCTTTACATGAGAGCTATCGGCGCGACATGCGTCGCTATCGGCGTTCTTTGGTTGACGGACGCTCTGCTGAACGACGGTCGATACAGCCACGTCATCGAAGGCGCTATCATAGCTCTGGTAGGAAGATAGCACCCAGCACGTCGGTTGATCGGGGCGAAGCGGACATTGCCTTTGTCCCCGCCGACTTCAGCTTTTGACCCTTGCGGACATGGCCCATGGATGAAGGCTGTACTTCAATGCGAACTGCGCCGTCACTCCAAACTCGCCTCGCTTTTAGACCTTGGGAGGCTAGGCCATCAATTGTAGCAAGCGGTCGTTTGCCATCTTCTCCGCGCTTTTCGTACTCCTGCTGTTATCTAGTGGACACCCAATACGCGTGACGCCGATCTCCACCCCCTGATCTTTGCTGCGGCTCAGACCGCCAACGGGCAATGCATTAATTCCTGTCGTGCGCGATATCGCGATTGCCGGTCCTTGAAGCAAATACCATTGGCCGAGGGCCGAGTGTCGGGGCGTTTACCAGGATTGCACCCGATACAATTGCGGTGCTGGTGCAACTGGTCGATCGTCTTGGTCAGGGTTTCCGAGGTAGATCGCGAAGGCCGCCCGCAATTCTCGCTCGTGCTGAGGAGTTAATCGAGCAGGGCCTACTTCCGCTTCTGGCAGATACTGTTGAAAAAGTCGAAAATCGAAAAACTCCAAAAATCTCGCAAATGTTGATTTTTGGACAAGTTCGCCGCTGGGATGCTGCGTAGCGCCAATACGAAAGTCCATGGTCGTTTTTCTGAGAAACGACGTGGTCTCTCACATCGTTGCGCACGAAACGCATCAGCGGCTCTGGAAAATTTCGTTCGCCACCCCAAAAGACTTTTTCAACAGTATCGGCACAAAACTGACATATTGTTGCAGTCGCCGCATGTCGGCTGTTGGGGGATGAACGGACGTCGATCAGATATCGCCTGAGGTCCGAGTTTGACCCCGAAGGCGACATCCGAGGAGGTCGCGAGACAATAGCCTTGCTGAGATTACCCTCCTTGACAATTTAGCTTGTCGACGCCGACCCTGCATTGCTCAGTGATCGTCTTGCAGCCTTCGCAGCGTTGGAAAGGTATCACCATGAGGAAGACGTTGTTGGCTCTCGCTGCCGTCGCGACTTTGGTCGTTTCAGCAGCCTCGCCCGCTTATGCTGGTCCGGACTATGATTACGGCCCCGGCGGCAATCCGTATCCGCGCACTTATCCCGGACCCGGCGGCTATCCGTACTGGTCGGGCTATGTCGATGCCCCGGTTGGAGAGCCGATGCCGCCCTGCCACTGGATAACCCAGCGCTTCTGGGACGGGCATGGCTGGCGCGAGCGCCGCGTGCGCATCTGCGGCTGATCAGGTCGCGACTGTTTCGGCGCCTCGACCTCCAGTCGTCGTAGAAGGCCCAGGCTATCACTCGCCGGTTTGTCGGCCACTTGATTTAGGTCAATGGAACGTGACGACCGACGCTCAAGTGGCTGCACAAGCGCCGCCTCCCGTTGTGTCCGGCGTGAAATCCACCGCAAGCCGTAGCGGCTCCCTGTCTATCATGGCCGGCAGAGTTGTTTGCTATTTCGGCTCTCCACGATATTCTGACAATCGGCTGGGGGGCCTTAGAATGTTTGATGTATATCTGAACAACAAACGTGATCTGTTGGTTGTGCCCAATGGTTTGCCAATTCGTCTTCCCGACGCGTCAGGCAAATGGCATAAGAAGAAAAAAGTGGTGAGCGTCAGCGAAGACATTAGGCTCGCCGTTCAGAGACAGGGCTACTACCTCCGGAAGCTGACGGACTTTAAGAAACGCTAGTCCGCGCAGCGCATGTGCTGGTGTGGACGGCCTCTCATCCCCACGGTTCTATGACGCTCTCGGCGTCACAGCTAGATGAGAGGAAAGTCTAATGAATCTTCCTATTCGCGTTGGTATGGATACTTCTAAGTCGGTTTTCCAGCTTCACGGTGTAGACGAGAACGAGGTGGTGGTTGTCCGCCGCCAGTTCCGGCGAGCGGAGATGATTCGCTACTTCGAGCGGCTTCCGCCGGTTCTCGTCGCCATCGAATCCTGCGGCAGCTCACACCATTGGGCGCGCCTGCTGCAGTCCTTCGGTCACGTGGTGAAGCTAATCCCGCCTCAGTATGTAAAGGCTTACGTGAAGCGCGGCAAGAACGACGCGGCGGACGCCGAGGCGCTGTGCGAGGCGGTCACCCGGCCGAGCATGCGGTTTGTCCCGGTGAAGTCGAAGGAACGGCAAGCTGCCTGCATGTTGATGACCGTGCGGGAACGCCTCGTCAGCGTAAAGTCGCAGCTCTCCAATGCTTTCAGGAGCTATGCAGCTGAGTTTGGCATTGTCGGCCCCGCCGGCCGGCAGAACGTCACGGCACTCATCAAACGGGTGCTCGAAGACAATAGCCTGCCGGAAATGGCACAGGATCTCTTCCGCCTCCAGGCGGACGAGTATGCCGCGGTCGAAGCTCGCCTGGCGAAGATCGAGGCCAAGCTGATGAAGTGGCATCGCGAAGATGAAGTCAGCAGGCGTATCGCGACGAGTCCCGGCGTCGGTCCGATTGGATCGTCCATGCTAAGCATGAAGGCACCGCCCCCGGAGACGTTCAGATCAGGCCGTGACTTTGCGGCTTGGCTCGGACTGACACCTAAGGATCATTCAACTGGCGGCCGACAAAGGCACGGCGGTATCACAAAGGCCGGAGATTCAGTTCTCCGATCGACGTTGATCGTCGGCGCGACCGCACTACTAAGGCATATCCGAAAGGGTCGTCATAAGCCCACACCCTGGCTCGCCTCGCTGCTGGAACGAAAGCCGCCGAAGTTGGTCGCGGTGGCCTTGGCCAACAAGTTCGCCCGTATCGCTTGGCGCTTGATGATATCGGGCGGAGTATACAACCGACCGGTAGCCGCAATGCCAATCTGATCTGAAATCGGCGCCCCGAGCGAGGTTGCTCGGCGGATAGCCCACGAACTTGCAGGACGCAGTAGATGGAAGGACCGATCGATCGGTACGCGCGAGCTTCCGTAGATTACACTGGCATCATCAATGTCGCCGATGTGATTGGAGCGTGCGTAGCGAACACCATCTCGGCCAGCGGGCTTTGTCCGCGCAAACAGGCCGGACATCTGATAGCAAGCGATCAGGTCAAAAGTCTGCTAACATCCTGACAAGTGGGGGCCGTCCACATCTGTAACTTTATTCGATCACCACCAACCAAGCCGCCATGGCTGTGTGCTGTTCCGTGTGATCAGCCAGACTAATTATTCCTTGCCGTCGATCTTGGCCCGTTGCGCGATAGTCTCGTTTACCAACTTCGGCGTTTCGGTCAGCCGTGAGAAATCATCGCTCGGATTGCCGTCCACATGATCGAGCCGGGCGACCAGGCGGCCACCGTCCCATACCTCAACGCCGTGCTGCCCATCGATGAGCTTTTTAGCTGCATATAAGGCGGTGGCATGCATGATCCCTTGAAAATTCGGCGACCCTTAGGAAGTGATGGCCCTCACCGCCGAGGATGTAGGCACGATAGTCCGGCATCTTTGTTGCACCCCGCGCGAATCAGCCGCCAGCGCGCAACTGTTGGCACTGAAAGGCGCGAGGAATTGGGGCGTCGCATGCGTTAGGGGCGACTAGCTCAATCAAGGTTTATTGATACGGATTTGAGTTTTATCCACTCCGCCTTGACGGCTTGTCTGACCGCGATTTTGTCCTACCGCCGCCGTCGCCCCGCGCCTCGATCGCCGGGATTAAGCTTACAATTCAAGCTTAACTCGTCGCTTTAGTTGAGAGAGAGCTCGCGGAGGTCCAGGGTGTTCGCCAGTCGCGCGAGGACTACCCCACACTTTCCGCGATGAGAGGCCGTCGCAACCCCCAGTGCGGCGGCCTCGCCAAAAAGGGACGTCAATCGATGTCAACCCTAAGCGTTTTGAAGCGCCTGATCGGACTGGGAACTTGGATCGCCTTGGTCGCAATTACCTTAACTTTCCTGCTTCGGTGGCGCGGCAGCGCAACCTCGCAGAAGGTCGTTAGCTCCGAACCCACTTCACTTGACCGATGTTAATCAGGCATGTCTTCGAATTGGCGGAAATCTGACGGCTCCAATCGGCGTATCGTTTCGATAGAGCGATTGCGGCAGCAAATGTCTGAAGTTATCTCTTCGAGGAAGAAAGTAACGCAAGCCGAACTGGCGGCCCGCCGTGAAGGCCACCCCGCAGTGGCGGGCGCCAGGAGGTTCGCCGCGGCGGCTAAGTTCATTTGTTAAGCCGCCAATACATTTCATGGGATCCCATGATCCCCGTTCTATTGGACGCGCTAACGATCTTTTTCATCGTTGCAGGCGTGGCTCTGCTGTGGGCGAATTTGCGCGACTGGCGTCGGCGCACCGTCCCGGTAGCTACGCCGAAGCAGGCGAACATAGGTGAAATGACCGATGCTGAAATTGCCCGGTCCCGCACTCAGGCCCTGGAGTGCCTTGGACAAGCTGAACAGGCGACGAGCCAGACCGACAAAGAGATTTGGCTGCAAATGGCAGAAAAGTGGATCGAGCTGATCGAGGACGCAGAGAGCAAACGCAGAAGCGATGAGTAATCGCCTCGTTTAGTTTAGAAGCCCGATGAGTGGCGTTGCCGCTCTGCGCTGTCTGACACCGGCCGAGGAAGCTGAAATTCAAATCCAGAATGTTATGGATTCGGGACCCTACTTCTGCAATTTGGGTGTCCTGTTTTGACAGTTGTCACATTGGCGGATTAGGCTATCGGCTCCCGCCGCAATATTGCGCGGCGTCGATTATATATTTTTGGATTGTTGAGATGATCGTTTTGCGTTGCACGCTTCCGATTGCGCTTAAGATTGGCGTCCGATTAGCGCACACGGAAAGGGACCTTCAGCGAGTGATCGCCGCAGAGGCCGCGATCCGGGTCGACGCGTGCAGCCTGCCGCTGTACCACGCCCTCTCGCACGACCAGCCCTGCCTGGTCCACCACGCAGATTGATGTCTGCTTCAACGACACGTCCAGTCCGACATAGTATTCCATTGTCGCTGTTCTAATCATTGGCATGTATCTTCTGCTACAAAACGCCAACGTGCTGACGTCGATCATTTTGCCAGCTTTCTTGACCTGCCTTTTTATTTGGACATCCACCTTTCACTGGCTGGCGTACCACCTCGGCTATTACGTTCGAAAAAGGTTTGGCCATGGTAAGCCGTGGATAAAACACTGGGTCAGGGAAATAGACTACATTACCTAGCAGGCCGTTGAAAAAGGGGGGCTCGCCGCGAGCTATTGACCGTGATTCATTAGCTCCGACTGAGATTCGGAGATGGCGCGTGCGCGGCGGCGACAATAGAACGGGCAAGTTGTTCAGCTATGTTGACCTGGAGGCGCGGGTGCGGCGGGATCATCCGCTGCGAGCGATCCGGACGATCGTGAACGAGGCGCTGGCGGCGCTGGAGCGCGAGTTTGCCGGGCTCTATGCGCCGATTGGGCGACCGTCGATCCCGCCAGAGAGGTTGCTGCGGGCGATGCTGTTGCAGGCGTTTTATTCGATCCGCTCGGAGCGACTTCTGATGGAGCGGCTGGAATACGACCTGCTGTTTCGCTGGTTCGCCGGAATTGGCGTCGATGACGCGGCCTGGGACCATTCCGTGTTCTCGAAGAACCGCGACCGGCTGCTGGAAGGCGACATCGCGGCCAGGTTCCTGGCGGCGGTGCTGGCGCAGCCCAAGGTGAATAAGCTTCTGTCGAGCGATCACTTCTCGGTCGATGGCACGCTGATCGAAGCCTGGGCCTCGATGAAGAGCGTCAAGCCAAAGGACGGCTCTGGCGAGCCGCCGGCGCAAGGCGGCGGGCGCAATGCTGAAGCGGACTTCCATGGCCAGAAACGCTCGAACGATACCCATGCTTCGACCACCGATCCCGATGCCAGGCTCTACCGCAAGGGCAAAGGCAAGGAGACGAAGCTGTGCTTCATCGGGCATGGGCTGATGGAGAACCGTCATGGCCTGCTGGTCGACGCCTGCCTGACACTGGCCGACGGGCATGCCGAACGGGTGGCCGCACTGCACATGATCGAGCCTCGTGCCGACCGGCCGACAGCGATCACGCTTGGCGCCGACAAGGCCTACGACACAGAAGACTTCGTCAACGAACTGCGCTCGATGAAGGTGACGGCGCATGTTGCGCAGAACACCAGCGGCCGCAGCTCTGCGATTGATGGGCGAACGACCCGGCATCGCGGCTATGCCGTCAGCCAGCGCATCCGCAAGCGCATCGAGGAGGCCTTCGGCTGGATCAAGACGATCGCCGGGCAAGAGAAGTCTAGGTTCCGTGGCCGGGATCGCGTCGGATGGGCCTTCACCTTCGCTGCCGCCGCCTACAATCTGGTGCGGCTGCCCAAGCTGATAGCGCAAGCCTGCTGATGGCCAAGGTGCCCGGCTTCGCCAAGGCCTTTGCCAGCCCCGCTGGCGCATCGTCGAAATGGACATCAGGCTACGTTGGCGAGCGCGGCTGAGTTCTTCAACAGCCTGCTAGTTGTATCATCCGTGAGCTTGCTGAAGCTTGTGATAAGCCAAATTCATCCGCACCACGAACTGAAAGTGTATAACGCTGTCGCGGCAGTCGCTCTCGGGACAGCACTCGCACTTAGAATCACGAAGACATCGATCGAAGTGTGGGGTTGGGATGATTCTAGCCGAGCGCCCTCCCAGCAATAATTAGACGACATGACGGGGGACAAAAACGCGGCAGCAAATACGGATGAGTTCGCGTCGCATAGGGAAAACCACCTCGCTCCAGCAACTGGCATTAACCGGAGCGAGGCGGAAGTCACACACTTTGGAGTTCAGCAGGGCGAGCCGCTGAATGGTGCAAGCGTGTGATTCAGATTTGGACTTCCCGAGGGCTGGATCGTGAAGTCAATCGGGCCATTTCGAAGCCAAGTGTTGCTTAGCTTTTCCAAGTTAAACGCTCCGTCTCGCTTGGGTTTCAGGGGTAGGCCCGAAAAGCGAGACGGAGGTAGGTCGCTGGGGCGATTAAATCCAGCGCAGTTCCTAAAAGGCTGCCGATTCGTGGCGAGGTTTAGGCGCGTTGCAAATCGCGTTTCAACAACGGAGCTCACAATGCGCAAACTATTCGCTGCTTTGACCGGAAGCGCCTTCGCCGACTGTGTGAGCTTTAGCCGCAAGGTGTTTGGAAAAAATCCGAATAACGGCGCCACGAAGGACAGGTTTTTCGTCGAAAAGCTGCGAGGCAGTCTGTTCGATCTTATCTCTCAAAGCGAGAAACTGCTCCATACGTGCGGTACTTTCTGTTCCCGCGAGTTCATCAAGCGCGGCATCGCTGATCTGACAAACGACAACTTGATCGTCGTTCAGCGTCGAAAACCTGAAAGCGTGTCGTTCCTCGTCATGCCCCTCGATTGCGTGACTGATCAGTGGCATCGGCGGCACTCCCTACAGACTGACGCCGGCAGTCCAAGGTTGCCTCAGCCGGCCAATCAGATCAACGGTTTGACGGCAACACTCTCGCGCAAACTTCTTCTTTTCCTGATTACGCTGGCTTCGATTGCTTTCGGGGTGTCGCAATGATGCCGCCTGAGTTGCCGCTAGCCTGCGTGTAGATGCTGATGGCATCACGCTCGTCCTTCTCCAAAGGGGCATCAACCGAAGTGCGTCACATACATCCAGACAGCATTGACGATCATTAATATCAGCGTGAGGACAAAGGCAGTGAAATCAATGTTGTCTCTCATAAGCTGATTCCACGTCTAGTCCCGATTGAGTCAATGGCTGCCGCACTAACAGCGATGGAGGGGGCTTGTGGCAAGTCGAAATTATTGAGATCGGGCTACTATTGGGCTATAAAATAGGTCCTAACCGGGCGGACCGAGGAGTGGCTCATGATCGACGCTCTGTTTTGGTATACTGGTTTGGTTGCTTGGATCCTGATCGTGTTCGGCGTGGTGTCAGGGGTCGTAATCGAAGCTCACGATAGGTCAGTCGTGATGCACGGCGAGCAAATGAAGCGCCGTTGAGCCGGGATGATTCTGTTCCTCGCCGCCTTGCACTTCCGTTCTGATGAAAAAATGGTGCCGGTTGAGAGGAATTGAACCTTCGACCTCCGTTAAACGGAAACGGTGCTCTACCACTGAGCTAAACCGGCAAAGGGCCATCTGCCGGGCATATGAGGACCAATCAGCAAGGTTAACGGGGCCGCCTCCCCGACAGCCGGCGAGGCTTTCGGTGAAGTGGATCAGGAAGGCGCAAAGGGAACCACCTTCGCCATTGCACGATCGGTATGTTTAGTCATCTGGGAAACCAACCGCATTGCAAAAGACGCGCGAGGCCAAATTACCGATCCTGCACGGAAGAATATCAACCTCGGGTGTTTGTCGTCTTTAGGCGGGGCGGAAGGGATACATGGGGTGCCCCCATGCTCGAGCTGTCGCTTATACCTTGATTTTTGGTTTTGCCTTGGGGTATGGCGTGAGGGCGATGATCTCACGCCATCGACGGCGCAAGGGCCGCAATGCTCGGAGATAAGGCCGCCGGCCGCTTTAGGCCTCAAGATCAACGTGTTTCAATCCGCGCGCGGTAGGTCTCGCATAGTGAACTCGATCTGACCATCGGAGAGCTGCCGCCAGTTTTCCACGACCGCCACGTACCCGCCGCGCTGACATGATTGACCGAGGATTTCGCGAGCTTTGCGGCGGGCCTCTTCGATGGGTAGCCTAAATATTTGTGGCTGCCGCGTGCTATGCATCTTGTCTGCCAAATCGCGGGGGCGAACGAGCATGCCGGACCTCCAAATTCGTTTTCTTCACAATCCAGCCGATCATGAGCGCAGCAGAGTAAAATCAAAGCGTTTGCAATGGTGCTGTTAGAGTTATCACCGCTAATCACATGGCAGTTCCACTGCTCGACAGGGCCGCTCGCACGCGCATGCTGGCGCGCGTGGATAGCATCGAGTCCAACGTCGGAATTGGCGACCGAACTGAGGGTCGACATGGCGCAATTTCTAGTCGCAGTAGTTGCATTGCTGGCTGTCGTTGTCGCGTGGTTCCAATGGTGGACCGCGCGACAGAAACTTGTGCTTGATCTCTTCGACAAGCAGCGCTTTCAAGTATTTCTCGATTTGAGAACGATCGCTAGCGAAGCAATACAGCTCGGCAAAATTTCTCGACCAGGTCAAATGAACGAAATCATCGCCGTGCGCGGTTTCTCTTTGGTGATGACATCTATACCGAGCTAATCAAGATCCACGGCTTGGTGAGCCAGCTCCAAGTCGGACATCCGCCCGCAGCTATGTGCATCATGGATCACTTCGAAAGGATGACGCCGCTTTTCAACCGCTATCTGCGGATGTCACAGCCTTCTCCCTCGTTGCCGTGGCAGCGTCGCACCTCATGACCAAAAATGAGAATTTCACGCAAACATCTCGGCGCCGGCCGAAGTGAACTTTACATTAGGTGCGGCTCTCATGACGCCAGAGCAATGCGCGGCTAGGCAAAGCCAAGAGCGCGAAAAAAGTAATGCCACCACTACTAAACGCATTTAGCCCCAGAGAGGCCGATCCCACACCTCTCGCTCCGGTTGAGTCTATGGCTGTTACGTGGCGAGCGGCAGGGAGGGGAAAGGGGTGGAACGATCCCTGATCGTGATTATTTAAAGGAGCGTGATGAAGTTCGTTAGACAGGTATAAATATGCGAACAATGGTCGCGGCTGCAGTATTGGTGTCGATGATCGCGCCAGCGCTCGCGCAGACGCAGCCAACGCACTCGTCTGCCTATCCGACCTTCTCAACGTTGAGCTCAGCCTGGGCGACCGCTCCTCTCAGTCCTTGCTACGGGCGCGGCGACAGGGATCGCCGGTCGTCATTTAATCCACGAACCCTTGTTATACTGGCACCCCATATCTGAGCTACTCTGCGATTGAACCGTTCGAATTTCCTAACCAGACAAATCGGCCTATTTTACCGGGCTCCGCGAGCCTGGACGAAGATCAGGCAAAGTTACGAATGAAGCCAAAGGGTATTTAAACATTTCGAAATTGGAAAAGAACAACCGCGGAATCTAGCGGGGTAAGGCTACAACGAAAGATGGCAGGTCCGTAGACGTCACGCTTGATTTAGAAGGCAATATCTATTCCGAGCCGAGTACACTTTATATCAGGATTGAGCGTGCGCCACGCACGCAGGGAAGCCGCTAGTGGATGGAATCTAACACTTGGTGCCCTCTCTTGACGGCGGCGATGATTTTGTCAGGGTTGGCCGTCCACGTGAATGGCTTCGGATCGGCGTTTGTCTCAGCGACGAAGCGGTTGATGGCCG
>Ga0210386_10001417_pt1 | contig 21477 bp, 19 predicted proteins | sample IncBWH32OmetaG_FD_160091 | JGI IMG/M metagenome (GOLD analysis project Ga0210386, IMG submission 160091) | Forest soil microbial communities from Barre Woods Harvard Forest LTER site, Petersham, Massachusetts, United States - Inc-BW-H-32-O ...
AACTGCCGGTATCCATCGGCCCATTCAAATTACATAAGCATCCGCCGACACTGCGGCTTCCTTCAAGTCGCTGTATCTGAAGTGCCCACCTCGCTGCCTATCTCAGCGATGCCTCGTCGCGTGGGCAATTCAGATACAGCCCAAAGACTTCACAGGACCTATTTACGGCCGACGTAACTTCGGTTGGCCGACGATACAGCCTGAACTCATGGCTGTTTAGACTGGGTGGCATGCATCTCCATCGACGCCTCCTGGCTGCTCTCGTGATTCTATTGGGCGGTATGTACGAGTCCTGGCGGACTGGCCGTGTGACGGGTTTAGAGCTCCTCTTGGGACCGGATTCGGGAGGTATCTAATCGAGCGGAAGATATCGGTGTGCACGGCGCCAGTCGCGCACACCGACAACTCGTCCGATCAGCTATTGATGAGAATGGAGACCTCGAACATGAAGCCTAATGAACCCAGCCGCACAGCGCTGATGATCGCCCGACAACGAGCTGCTCATCAAGTGCTCGATCATGGCTCAATCCTCTATGACCCATTTGCCATGAAGATTCTGCATGAAGACGAAAAGGACGTGCTTCAATTTGCGAACGGACACCCCTTGGCCAGCATCGGACGTCTGTTGACCGCCGCGCGAAGCCGGATTGCGGAAGATGCTTTGTCAAGAGCTGTCGAAAGTGGGATTCGGCAGATCGTCATCCTTGGCGCCGGACTCGACACTTTCGCTCTCCGGAATCCCCATGGCGCACGACAGACCCGTATCTATGAGGTGGACCACCCCGCGACGCAGGCATGGAAACGCGAGCGCCTTGCTGAAGCTCAAATCGCACTTCCGCCATGGCTTATTTTCGTGCCAGTCGATTTCGAGCAGGACGATGTGGGAGACAAGCTTGTCGCCGCAGGCTTTCAGCAGAACTCGCCCGCGTTTTTCACATGGCTCGGGGTGGTGCCATATCTGACGCAGGACGCTATCGGCCGTACTCTGGACTACATGTCGTCAATCCAGAACTCGGAGGTAGTGTTCGACTACATGGAACCCCCGCAGGCATTCTCAGAAGAGATGAGGGAATTAGTAACGAAGCGGACCGAACAACTTGAGAAAATGGATGAACGTTGGGCCAGCCGTTTCGAGCCGGCTGGCATTGCAGCGATTCTTCGCTCGCACGGATTTTCTGACATCGAAGACATCAATTTTCAGGAGATCAAGTCCAGGTTCGGCCCCTCCGTTCAAGGGCTGGCGCCCGGACACGCTGGCGTTCATGTTATCCACGCTAAGCAGTAATTGAACGCGGTCATCTATTGCTATTCAAATACAGAGCCCGTCCACAGCGACATATCCGGTTTATGTACGGACGTGTGCAACTCCGACACCCTGTCCAGATTGCACTCTGGCTTGCAAAGCATGCGTTCTGGGCGGATTACTGGCAAGAACGAAGCCGCAGGCGCCGCGGACGCTCGACTGTGCCATATTCGGGGTGTATGGGCTTGCAAAGATCGCTTCATCGGCTTCGTTGATCTAGCTAAATAGCTGATTACAGGCGTGCTTTGATTCAATCTCCATAAACTCATCGCATCCGCGGCAAGCGCCTGCGGCTTCCTTCTCCCCTCCTAATCGAAAACGCCTCGGATCAACACCTCGCCTTTCCACTCGCATCATGGCCGAGGCGCTTCCGATGTAGGCTAGCGACAATCCGGAAGCTATCCGGCCATCCACTTCTAAATACATCGAGCAACGCTCAACTAATATGATCGGTGATGGGGTTGGCGAAAATGCATATCGGCCTTATTGGAGGAATCGGCCCCGGTGCAACGGATTTTTACTACCGGCGATTGATTTCGACGTTCTCCAGGAAGAACGCGATGCTGGAGCTGACCATTGTGCATGCCGACACGCCAACGCTCCTGAGCAATCTGGCCAGGAATGACGCCGCCGCACAGACCGCCATATATACCCGACTCACGAACCGCCTTGTTTCGGCAGCGGCCGAATGTGTCGGCGTGACATCTATTGCCGGACATTTCTGCATCGACGCCTTCAAAGCCGTATCCCCGCTTCCCGTCGTTGATATGATCGCCGAAGTGGGTCGGGCAGTCGAAACTCGCGGTCTCAAACGAATCGGAATTATTGGAACTCGCACAGTGATGGAGACGCGCTTTTATGGGCGCATCGCTAGTGCGGAGATCATTCCACCAAGCGAACCGGACTTGGGCGATGTGCATCAAGCATACATTTCAATGGCCGCGTCGGGCTTTGTGACGGAGGATCAGCGTTCGATCTTCAATGCCGTGAGCCACCGTTTGGTCGAGGACCAGGGCGCGGAGGCGATCATGCTTGGGGGTACCGATCTCGCGTTGGCCTTCAACGAACAGACTGCCGACTTCCCGCTGGTCGACTGTGCGGGCATCCATGCCGATGCGATTGCAAAGTTGGCGATCACTTGAGGAGTTTCGGCCGGAACCACCTCTTCTGGTTCTCGTAACCGGCCCCGCAACACACGGATCGCCAGCACGCCGGTGGAGAGCGGCATGTGCTCGCGATTTTGGAATTAGTCTCGAAAAACGCTCATGTTGTCACTTGGACGAAAAGTCGCTAGCCTACATCGGAACCGACTCGGGCGCGGCACTGCGGGATGACCACGACTTTCGGTCGAGTCGGTTTCGATGTAGGCTAGCGACCAACCGGGAACTAGCAAAAGATGTGCCGAATGTTGAGCGGGTGGTAGACGAAGTCAAAGTCAAACGGCAAAGCAAGTAAGTCTCGTGATTGTACGTCAAGGTCTGGGTCGATCATTTCGGTGCTGTTCTTGATACGCTGCACATCGTGGAAGATCGTGCGCTTCCTCCGGAGAGACATGCGGCCGAAGTGCGCTGACTTTTGTCAGCAAAGGCGTAGCCGCAAAAAAAGTAAACAAAACAGCAGCCTTTTGTGTATGACACCTCGTCTGTTAAATTGACTGACCGATGGTCGATAAATCTGGAGCAAGATCGATCGGAAATGAATAAGGAAGCCAACTGCCAGGAGGCCAATACCGAAGTATCGCCAACACTATCGTCTGATAGATTCGCTATGACCCTTATCGTTCAATCCCACTATGCACTAAATCCAAACGAAATCCATATGAGAAGAGCTACAGTTACACGGATCACACGCCATTTATTTTCTAGTCCGGCTGATCGTTACAGCAGTTCTTCTCTGGCAGACAGTCTGCAGACCTGCACGATCTGAACCTGGGTACGAGATCGGAGGTTGGCATGAGGATGACGAAGTCAATCTTTTCGGACTCTGGCAGCGCTACCGGCCATGCTCAGAACTGCCATGATCCGCACGGGCTCTGGTATCGGTTGATCCCTGAAGGAAGAACCAAAATTTCTCCAGCAAGGATACGAACATGCGGTGCAAATCCTGGAATAAGCTACTCCTACTTAGTCCTGTCCTTCTCTGCGGTGCAGGGGCCCTTGCACAGTACGACCCCCCAGCTACGCCTGCGCCCTATAACCCGATTGCTCTGGCCGAAGTAACAAGAGCGCCAAGGACAGCCGTTCAAGCCGGGCAAAGTAACTATCAAACCCTATCTCAGAATCCGTACCTCGGAGGAGTTCCCGGGGGAAAACTCATCGCAACGCCGGTGGCGCTTTCCCTTGACGACGCCGTCGCCCTAGGACTCAAGCAAAATCTCGGAGGAGTCTTGGCTACGGATGCCGTTACCGACGCGCGAGGACAGCGCTGGCAAGCGCTGAGCGAACTGCTTCCCAATGTTGTCACCGATACGGGCTTCGGAGTTCATCAAATCAATGTAAAGGCGGCCTTCGGTCTGACTATTCCTGGACAGCCTCCGATCATTGGGCCGTTTGGCTATTTCGACTCGCGGGCCTATCTCACACAATCCGCTTTTGATTGGTCATCCATCGAGCGAGCGCGAGCTTCACAGGCGCAGCTGAAGTCGGCAGAGTTCAGCTCAAAAGATGCTCGCGAGCTTGTCGTGCTTGTGATTGTCGCCAATTATTTGCTGGTCATCGCCGACCAATCGGAGGTTGAGTCAGCCACATCGCAACGGGACACCGCCAAGGCACTTTTTCAGCAGGCATCCGATCAGAAAACCGCAGGCCTTGCCTCAGCGGTGGACGTTCTGCGCTCACAGGTGCAACTGCAATCACGCGAACAGAAGCTGATCGTCGCGCAAAATAATTTAGCGAAGCAGAAATTGGTTTTGGCGCGAGCTGTCGGTCTTACTCTGGGCCAAAAGTTCGAGATAACCACCCACGTCCCTTATCAGGAGCTGACGCCTTTGAGTCTCGACGAGGCGATCGAAAGCGCCTACAAGGATCGCCCTGATTTTCAAAGCCAGATGAATCGTGTCCGGTCTGCTGAACTCGAGAGAAAAGCCGCTTCTGCCGAGCGTTATCCATCGATAGGCGTGGAAACCGACTATGGTCTCTCTGGAGTCAACCCGGGCTCGTCACATGGCACCGTTGATGCGGCTGGCACACTCCGCATTCCTATTTTTCAGGGTGGGAGAGTACACGGGGATGTTCTCCGCGCCGACGCCTCGCTAACAGGGGAAAGACAGCGACTGGAAGACTTGCGAGCCCGGATCGATCAGGAGGTTCGCGACGCTTATCTCGATCTGGAAGCGTCTGCGCAGGAAGTTTCTGTCGAGAAAAGCGCGGTAACGCTGGCCACTCAGAACCTGGAACAATCTCGCGATCGATTCATTTCGGGAGTTACGGACAATATTGAGGTAGTTCAAGCGCAGGATGCGCTGGCAATCGCTAATGACGCCTACATTGCCAGCCTTTATAGCTACAACCTTGCAAAAATATCTCTGGCAAGATCGACAGGCGTCGCGGGATCCCGATATGCAGAGTACTTGAGGGGAAATTGAATATGGCAGAAGAACGTCAAGCAACGAATCCACAGCAAGCAGCCCCGTCAGCGGCCAACACGCCAGTGGTGAAGGCCGGCGTAGATGACCCGTTAACTTCGGCCTACCCGAAGAGGCGCTCTCACAAACGTTGGATATTTCTTGGCTCGCTTGTTGTTCTGGCCATTGCTGGTGTCTTCCTTTGGCACTATCTTTCCGGATTCGAATCCACCGACGATGCGCAGGTGGATGTTCATCTTTACCCTGTCAGCGCTCGCATTTCCGGCTATGTCCAGAAGGTCAACGTTGACGACAACCAGTGGGTCGATCAAGGGTTCACACTCGTCGAAATCGATCCAAAAGACTATGAAGTGGCATTGGCAAAAGCGCAGGCAACGCTCGACACTTCAGAAGCTACTGCGAAAGGTTTGAACATCGACGTGCCTGTATCCTCTGTCGATACCTCTAGCCAATTAAAATTCACTTCTTCGGATATCAAGAATGCGGAGGCAGCGATCCAGGCTGCAGAAAAGCAAGCCGCTGCCGCCCACGCCCGCGTGTTGGAAGCCCAGGCGGAAAATGTAAAGGCTCAGGATGACGTCACCCGCTATCATTTGCTGCTCGCGAAGGAGGAGGTACCAAAGCAGGTCTACGATCATGCTTATGCCGCTGCAGCGACCAATGCCGCTGCCGTAGCCGCGGCACAGGCAGACGAGGCCGCCGCCCAACAAGCCATTCTCGAAGCGTACAGCCGCCTCACTGAGGCTGAGGCTCACTACGAAGACGCCCAGGCCGGGCCGCAGCGCGTTGCCTCAACGCAAGCCAAAGCGCTTTCCGCGATGGCGGATGTAAACCAGAAAAGGGCTGCTGTCGAGCAAGCGCAGTTGAATCTGGGGTATACCAAAATATTTGCACCTGTAGCCGGAGAGGTTACAAAAAAGGTTGTCGTCGGATTGAATGTCGACTCAGGGGAGCAGTTGCTCACGGTGGTTCCCCTGGATCAGGTGTGGATCACCGCGAATTTCAAAGAAACCCAACTCAAACACATGCGCGTAGGCCAGAAAGCGAGTATTGAACTCGACTCGAACGGCCGCACGTACCACGGTCATGTGGATAGCATTGCGGGAGGAACCGGACCCATCTTCAGCCTGCTTCCCCCAGAGAACGCAACCGGCAACTACGTGAAAATTGTTCAACGTGTTCCCGTAAAGATCGTTCTCGAGCCAGGCGAGAATCGTGACCACCAGCTTCGGCCGGGGATGAATGTCGAAGCGAAAGTGTACTTGCGATGAGCGCCACTGCGCTGACTCTTCCGTCGGAGCAGGCCGTCTGGCGCCCTAAGGTAAATCCTTGGGCGATTGCCGCAACCGTGTCGATGGCGGCGTTTATCGAAGTCCTGGACACGAGCGTTGCCAACGTTGCACTGCCTTACATCGCAGGAGGCCTTGGAGCCAGCTACGACGACAGCACTTGGGTACTCACCTCATACCTTGCTGCGAACGCTATCGTCTTACCCATCAGCGGATGGCTCGCGGAGTTGATCGGCCGCAAGCGATATTTCATGATGTCGCTTGCCATTTTCACTGTGAGTTCACTGCTCTGCGGATTAGCGCCCAGTCTGCCGCTATTGCTGTTGTTTCGAGCAGTGCAAGGCATCGGTGGCGGCGGACTGCAACCGATGGCACAGGCCATTCTCAACGATACGTTTCCGCCGGAGCAGCGCGGCTCGGCGTTTGCGGTTTATGGCATTACTGCAGTTCTCGCCCCTACCGTCGGACCGATGCTGGGAGGCTGGATTACTGACAGCTATTCCTGGCGCTGGATATTTTTCATTACGCTGCCCGTGGTCCTTCTCGCTCTTTATTTGACGCACACGCTGGTCGAAGATCCGCCGTTCCTCCGTCGCATAAAAAGAGGGGGTATCCGAGTGGACTACATTGGAATATCGATGCTGACGCTGGGAGTGGGTTCGCTGCAGATCCTTCTGGACAAGGGACAGGAAGACGATTGGTTCGGCTCGCATTTCATCACGACCCTGGTGATAACCGCATCGGTTTGCCTTGTCTCGCTGGTCATCTGGGAGTGGTTCCGCAAAGAGCCGATCATCGATGTCCGCATGTTCAAGAGCTTCAACTTCGCAGCAGCGAACTTAATGATGTTCATGATGGGCTTCATGCTCTTCAGCACTCTGGTCTTAATTCCGGAATTTCTGCAGACGCTAATGGGTTACACAGCAGAGCTCGCGGGTCTGGTCCTCTCGGGCGGCGGAGTTGTCCTGCTGGTAATGATGCCCATCGTCGGCCGGCTTACATCAAAGATTCAAGCCAGATGGCTGATCGCGACAGGATGGCTGTGCCTTGCCATTGGACTGTTCTATTGCGCTCACCAGATTGATTTGTTCGTCAGCTTCAAATTCGCGATGTGGCTGCGCGTCGCCCAGGTCGTAGGAATCGGATTCCTATTTGTCCCCATCACCGCAGCGGGTTACATCGGAGTGCCTCCGGAGAAAGGCAATAGCGTCTCCGGCATCATCAATTTCATGCGCAATATCGGCGGCAGTATCGGAACTTCCGTCGTGACCACGATGATTACCCGACGGGCTCAATATCACCAGCAAATTCTCGTCGGCCATATCACTCCCGATTCCCCCGCATATCGTTCGGCACTCCATGCACTGAGCTCCAAAATCGCGCACTCTGGGCTTCGGGCCGGAGACGCCCGCGACCAGGCGATCGCGAGGTTCTATCGATTGGTGCATCAACAAGGCGGCGCACTGTCCTATATGGATATCTTTTGGGTTTTGGGCGCGCTCTGCTCCATTATGTTCGTTCTTGCGTTTTTCCTGAAGAAGAATGATCCGGGAGCGGGCGGAGATGTCGCGGTGGGCTGAGGGTAAACGCAATGGTTCAAGCCATCACAATTGAGCGCGAGTTCGGCTGCGGAGCATCTGAAATTGCCAGCTTGGTCGCCAGCCGCCTCGGATGGAATCTGTGGGACGAACGGTTGACACAGGAAATCGCGCGACTGACCGAAAGTACGCCGGAGGCGGTCGAGCGGAGAGAATGGCGAAGCGATCCTCTCGTATACAGGCTTTTCCAGGACTTTCTTCGGGGCGGGTTTGAGGGAGGCTTGCCGCCCACCAACCGGCTGCACCTGCTCGATGCGCGCCGCATCGCCGCTGTTTCGGAAACAGCGGTCAAGACCGCCCTTTCCAGCGGACCGTCGGTGATTGTCGGCCGAGGTTCGCAGTTTTTCCTCCACAATCGCAAGGATGTCTTCCATGTGTTTCTCTATGCATCTCGCGATTATAAGATCCGCAGACTGATCTCCAGGGGCGAAACTCAGGACAAGGCAATCGAACTAATCGACACAACGGACAAAGCGCGAGCTGCATTCGTCCGACAGTATCTCGGGCTGGAATGGCCGGAACCCCACGTATACCACGCAATGTTTAGTACCGAGATGGGGGAATCTTGTACGTCCACGATGCTCCTTGAGTGCGTCCAACAGTTCGAGCGTGACGTTAAATGATCTTTCTTTCCGCTGTCACCAGTCCGAGATAAGAGCCGCATCAGGACTTCTTCGGTGGCAGTTTTGGCCGACCACCGAGTAGAGGCGAACGGCCGACCACTGATCGAGGCGAATCAAGCCTTGGCACATCGGAGATTCCGTCGAAAACATTGTCCGCTGGCCTGTCTCCAACGGAATATACGCGGCGATCTCGCAAGCCATTTACTCCCTCGTGCCAAGCCAGCAGCATCCGTTTCCCTGTGTCCTTGAACTCCAGCAGGTCTGACATTTTGTTTCGGACTAGAGGAACGACATCTGCGACTGAATCGCTGATGCGCTCGACCATTTCGGATTGTTCGCGAAGAGGTATACCGAAGGTTGCGGCGATGAACTTCGACAGGTTCTTGCCCGGCGTCCAGGTCTTCTTGCCGCCGAACGAAATTCCGGGAGGATTGTTTTGGTAGCCAGCGTACACGCTCGTGGTAAGGAAGTCGTAGGCAGGCGAGAGGTGCACATCCGCTCGTGATGTGTACAGCAGAGCAATATTCTTCGCATGACAGTCGGCATTGCGCAGCGCATATGTTAGCAGCAGGATTGCCGCCAGATGCTGGAAGGTTTCGTACTGGCGATGGCCGGGTACGTGATCGCGAAAGGCGCGCGCAATTCGCTCCCATGTGGTCTCATACTTCTGCGCAGGACGCAGGCCCAGCAGAGCACAGAAATCTTCCATTCCCCACAGCGGTTGTCCTTCGTAGTTCACGTCAAAGCGGTGGACAACGAGTGCATTACCGTCACGCGACACTTCTGTTTTTGCGCTGGGAAGCACCTTGCCCAACACCTGCATGCACAGGTACTCATTCAGCGCCGCAAATGGCAGTCTGCCGGAAGAACCTTTGATGATGTGCCGACGGGTCAGCAGAGTTGCTTTCTGATGCGGGCCAAGTCGCCTGCCAGAGGCAGTCGGTTCTTGGTCGGTCTCTTCCTGGGCATCCAGAAACTTCGGCAGTACGCCCGAAACACCGCTGGTCGCGTGCTGTCGCACCAATACTGCAAACGCCTCTTCCGAATTGTCGCCCTGCAGCAGGTCTGCAACCTCGACGGGCTTGGCAGGTTCATCCAACTGCGCACCCGCTGCGGCCACCTGGATGCGACCCACCATATTTCTGCCCACGACCGATAAGAGCGCGAGTGGGCTGGCGCCGACGTGAGGACCGAACTGCTCTTGCAGCACCTGCAGCAGATAGCCTTCCGGCAAATTCATCTGGAATATGGGAGGAAGCTGGTCGTCCCAGACCCAGGACTCCGTGCGCACAGGCATCGTCAGTGAGACGAAGTCGTCGACGGCTGTGTTTGGCAAGTAAGTAAGGACGCTTTTGAAGTCGCCGGCCGATTCCAGAACGGCAACTTCACGACCGAGCACGTAGACCGCGAGTTTCATCCGCCGCCGCGCTCCCGCCGGAGTTCATCTAGCGAACCAGACACGCCGGTCTTCACAAAAGTGATTTCCATGCCGAGCACGGCGAGCACGGCCAGGAGTTTCCGGGAGCCGAATTCAGAGACTTGCCCGCGTTCAAAACGCAGAAGCGATTCCGGCGTGATTCCGGCTTGCTCGGCTACCGCCTTCTGTTTCAGCCGAAGTTCCCGCCTCACGGATGCCACCGCATCTCCGAGTTCCTGGAGAGTCTTCATAAACTGATATATACATCAATAAAACTGGGATTTCAAGGGTAAATTGATATATAAATCACTTTCACGGCTCCAAACCTACCAAAGGCCGACAGCGACAAATCTTTATCGTCCGCTGTGAACGCTCGCATTTGCCCTCCCGTGGCTACGGGTCTGATGGTTTGGACTTTCTGCCGCCCCATCGTTTGCCTTTGGCAGGGGTGAGGATGTGCTGATGCGTCGGTTCCATCATTAATGGCTCCCGAGCACCGCGGATTATTGTTCCAATAGACGTCCAATAAGGGCTCCGACCGTGCCTGAAAGTGCCATAATGCGCTATCCATGCCACCTGGTTTCAACAAGTTACCAGACGTTCAGCTACTTTCACGGCGAAGACAAAAGTGACAAAAAGGTAAGCAACGCTAATCGATCGGAGCCGCTATGTGCACAAAGTGCCGCGTTTCTGATGAATCTGGGGCAAGGGGCGAGCCGTCAACTTAATTCCACGATGGGACAAAATCGCCACCTTTGCGACTCTGCCAATGACTGAACACAGACGAACCTGTCTCGTTTTAGTGGATGCGATCCGGAGCGTAACCTCATGTATGCTGGTGTTCGTTCTCTACGAATTCGAATCGGAAGAGAGGTTAGCCACAATTTGTTATGTGGTTCGTCGAGAAAATCGAGATTACCGGTGGATTCCTTCCTGGTTTGTCGGTTCAGCTTCCTCAGGGCCTCACGTGCATCATTGGGCCACGCGGCAGTGGAAAATCAACGCTAGCCGAAGCACTCAGGTTCGCAGTCTGTGGCCTGTCGGCTGCTCCAAAGCATTGCGTCGAACTAGTCCAGGCGAATCTCGCCGGGGGAGCTCTTGTAACGATCACAGCCTTAGCTGAAGATGTGGGCCGGTACACGATTAAAAGAGGGCTTAAACAACAGCCGGTTCTACTCGGGCCGGGCGGAAGGGCGATTGATTCAGTCGATATCGATCGAGGCACGTTTCTGCCACTGGATGCCTATAGTAGTCCTGAGATTGAAGCTATTGCCGACGAGGTTCTCGGTCAGAAACGCAGAACCCTTTTAGACGAGCTTCGCAGCGAGCAGATGCGTACGATTCACCTGTCATTGGCCGAGAGTGCACGTGCCTTGGATGCGAACGCGGATCTTATTCGGACAACGCAACGTTCGATTCAGGATCTCACCGAACAAGCTGAGGAACTCGGAGATATCCGCGCGCGCTTAAATACTCTCCCGCCATCCGACCATGAGTCGACGGCAGAGTTTGTCCGAGTTTCGCGTCAGCAGCAGCTCAATCAACGTGAAACTAGCAAACTCGACGCTTTCGATCGAGAACTTGGATCGCTGGATCAAGGCCTTGAGCAGATGAAAAAGAAGACGCAGATTGTGTTCAAAGCGCGTCTTGTGGAGGAGCATTCTGCCAATGCAGATACCCTTGGCCAATACGACGACCTGCTTGCAGCGACCTTGGGTAGCATCGAAGAGCATTTCTCCACGATCAGCACTCAGATTCGTGAGGCACACACGACGATAGCGAAGGCAAGAGACGCCATAACCAAAGCCCACTCGGATCATGCCAGCGAACTGGCGAGATTGACCACCCTCAACCAGGCGGCAAGTGAGCAAGCTCGAACACGAGCAACACTCGAACAGCAGCTCTCCAAACTCCAATCCGTGGAGGAGCGGCGTTCGGAACTGAATATAGAGTTGAGGACTCTCCTGGACCAACGCAAGTCGCTTAAAGCGAAGCACATCCTCATGCGAGATCAAATATCGAGCATACGCGAGGAGATTGCTTCCGAACTCCAGCGAGAGGCTGGCAAACGTGTCCGCATCCGAATCATGCGGAATGCCGACCATCTGGCATACCAACAGATGCTGGTAGATGGGTTGCGCGGTGCGCGGGTTCGGAATCACGAGGAGATCATCGCGACACTCATGCAGCTGAGGCCGGAACAACTGGCCCAGCTCATCCAAACTGACGACGTGGAGTCACTCGAGGAGCTTACGGCCTTCGGTCGCGAGCGTTCTCGCAAGATCCTCGATGCGTTCAGAGAGAGCGTCGATCCGCTTACTCTTGAGGTAATCGCGATCGAGGACAGAGTTGGGATCGAGTTAAATGTTTCATCGGCGGGAAAAGCGAATTTCAAGGACGCGTCCGATCTTTCGCGCGGTCAAAAATGCACTGCGCTGCTACCGATTCTCTTAGCAAGAAGAGATAGCCCGCTGATCATTGATCAGCCAGAGGACAACCTCGACAACCACTTTATTTTTGAAACCGTGGTAAACGCGGTCCAACGGCTGAAGAAGCGTCGACAGATGATCTTCATCACCCACAATGCGAACATCCCGGTATTAGCAGAAGCGGATTTAGTCCTGGTTATGAATTCAGATGGCCGGATCGGAGTGATCGAGAGATCCGGGACGGTGGATGAATGCCGTGAACAGATCATTGAGCTGCTCGAAGGCGGAAGGAAAGCATTCGAACTTCGCTCGAAGCGCTATGAAACCGCCTGAGACTCTCTATGAGAAGCTTCGGCGCCTCGTAGTGGAGGACCCACGTGAGGCCCGCAGACTCTTTCACCAACTCCTGGATTCCGGTGGTCCAGCTCTCGATCAGTTTCTCGGATCCATCTCCTCTTCTGCAGACGGTCGCTTGCGGCAACTTGTCGCAAATGCACCGAGGAACCATCGCGACAGGGAGCGCCTCATCCCGCATCTCATCGCATGGCAGGAAAGTGAGACAGACGAGTTCACGGGACGCGCTATCTCGCGCGCTCTCGATGCCCTTGACGTGCGGTCAAACGCGCAGACGGCCTTGGCGCTGGAGGTTGCACGCTTGACGACCGCCATCGGACGGGAGATGGCACAGCGCGAACGGCTGAATCGAGAGTTGGAAATTGCACAGGAGGTGCAGGCGCATCTCTTTCCTCAACATCTTCCGCCCGTGGCAGGTCTGGACTATTGTGGGGAGTGCCGGCCGGCGCGAGAAATAGGCGGCGACTACTACGACTTTCTCGAACTGCCCGAAGGTAGATTCGGAATTGCCATTGGCGACGTCTCCGGCAAAGGAATTGGCGCCGCGCTTTTGATGGCAAGTCTCGAGGCTTCTTTGCGGGCCCAGGCAGCAGTAAAGCATGACCTGGTCGACTTGATAAGGCAAGTCAACCGGCTCGTATGTGAGGCTTCCTCATCGAACCGCTACGCGACACTATTTTACGCAGAGTACGATCCTCGAACTCTGCAACTCTCTTACGTCAACGCTGGTCACAACCCGCCGATCGTTCTCCGGTATTCGGCCAACGGGTGCGAGGTTATGCGGTTGGAGACCGGTGGTCCGGTAATCGGCCTGTTGCGGCAAAGCTATCAGCAAGAAGCCTTCCCGCTTCGGACGGGAGATCAGATTGTACTTTTCACCGATGGCATTTCTGAGTCTCTGAATACCCACGAGGAAGAATGGGGCGAGAACCGACTGATCCAATGCGTTAAGAATTGTCGTGGACTGTCCACCCATGAGGCGATGGCCCAGATTTTTGCTGCCGCGGACGCCTTCTCCGCGGGCACATCCCAGCACGATGACATGACATTGGTTGTCTTGCGCGTCTTAGTCTGACAGGGTTGCTATCAAAAGCCAGGACTTCTGGGTACGCGATTACGCTCTCGCCCAGCGAAGTCCACTCTGAGCAGGCCTTCTCCGCTGACGGCGGCACAACCTGGAAGACAAACTGGATCGACACCTACACCCGCGTCAGCGACAAGGCAGGCGAGTGATGTCCGCGACCATCACCGCCATCCCTGCACATCCGCGCTATCGCGAACTCCGCGCCAGCGATGGATTCGGCCTGCTCCCCACACAGCCGCCTCAGCCCCGTCGCCCTGCGGGGCGCTGCTTCCGCCTCGATGCGACGACCCACTGGCGTTCGGCAACTCCGTCCATCGAGCCGCAGATCCTGAAAAATGATGAACAGACCGACGCTCGGGACGCTAAGGCCTGACGATCATCTTCCCGACACCGTCGCGATACTGGCTGGCGATTGCGAAGGCGTCATCGATCTGTTCGATCTCCCTGGTATGTGTAAGCAGCGGTGCAAACCACTCGGCGTGCGCCTGGAGCAGTTCCAGAGCCTGCTGCGTCTCGTGGTTCGATCGGCGCACGTTGAAGATGGTGAGTTCCTTGCGCCTCATTGCTGAACCATCCATGGGTACGAAGGAGGACGAATGAATACCTGTGAGCGCGACGCGACCGGCATTGCAGGTTACTCGAATCGCCTGACCGGTGGTGTGTTCTCCGGCCGCACAGTCAATTGCGCAGTCCACACCGCGCTGCCCCGTCCCGCTGAGGATTTCCTCGACAGCCTCTCCGGGCTCGATCACGACGTCAGCGCCAATTCCACGGGCCAACTCGCGGCGATGCGCCAGTGGTTCCACTGCCCAGATTCGTGTCGCCTTAGCGGCTCGCAGTGCCGCGATCGTCAAAAGCCCGATTGGTCCTGCACCAATGACCGCTACCGTTTCGCCCGGGTGGATCGAAGCCAGGCGGATGGAGTGCAGAGCAATCGCTAGAGGCTCGGCCAGTGCGGCTTCGTCGAACGACATCCCCGCAGGGATGGGACGAAAGTTGACGACCGGTAAGTTGACCAGTTCACGGAAAAAACCGGGGTAGTGAGGGTTGCTCAGAAAGCGAATGTTCGCGCACACGTTGTGGTGACCGCTCAAACAGAATTCACAGTGATAGCAGTAAAGCGCGGGCTCAAGTGCCCCGCGGTCGCCCACAGCGACTCCAGTAACACCGACGCCGGTCTTCACGATCCGTCCTGCAGGCTCGTGCCCGAGCACCATGGGGTAGACATTGGGAGTGCTGCCGACGGCGCCCTCGGAGTAGGCATGCAGATCGGATCCGCAGACGCCTACCGCCTCGATCCGGACCTGCACTTCGCCGGGTCCGGGATCTTCAATCGGCATGTCAGTAAGGCGGAAGGTCAGGGGATAGATGAGTTCTGCGGCTCGCATCGAACGCCCTTCTTCACAAACGATACCCCCTCAGTAGGCGAGCACAAAAGGCGGGACGGCTACGCAGTGGCGCCTCTGAGGAACGAGATCGGGCGCTCGATCTTACCGCCGTGCAACACCATTGGGCATTAAGCAAGTCTTTTATTTTCTGCCGTTCTCAGCCCACCCCCGGTGTTCATTTGACCGAATTTCGAACTTGCATTACACATTCATCACCCATTTTCAAAAAACCGCCCTCGCCGCGGTCGCTGAAAAGAATTTATAGCTGGTTCATCACCGAACCCCGAGGTGCCCAATGCGCTCAGCCGCTTTGAAGAGCAACGGTGTAATGCCCGGAAAAATCACGCCAGGACAACCTGCTCCGGAGAATGTGAGAACAAAGCTCGAACCAAACAGCAAAGCCCGTCTGGGTAAGTCTAGAACCCTTCAGGATCACAGGCTTAATCGTAGTGCCGCAGTTCACGCTCAAGGAGACGAGAATCGTCGTGTCACGCGCATTCAGGGCAAATGGGCATTCAGGATTCTTACCCAGCTCCTGCATGGCCCAACTCAGTTAAGCCAGCTACGCAGCACGCTTCCTCCTGGGTCTAGGAAAAAGCTGACACAATATCTGCGCGAGTTGGAGAGGGCCAGCCTAATCGTCGCCGTCGATCGGAGCGACAGAATGTCACAAGCCAGGTATTCCTTATCAGATCCACTCGGCATCGCTGCAGTGCACCTCATCAACGCTTTGGCGGGATCGACCGAGGAGGCATTAGAGCCAGAGCCTAAGCATCGACCACGGCTGAATACTTGAGGTGCGTATTAACCCTCACCCATAACCGAAGGCGGAGGCTCAATCGATTCGGCAGACGGTACCAGTTGCACAATTGGTTGCACAGTTATTTCCGAACTGCGCAAGTTCTCCCGAATTTCAGGCTGGTGTTCCGAACTAACTCATTGAATCCATTTAACAGAGGCAGGAGCGAGTTAGTTTTCAAGACCGCCTGTTTCAACCGCTCACACATCCCTCCGCGTGAGTGGAATCGCTGCTCTTAATGATACGACGGATGCCCGGTGCCGCACCCACTCCGTTTCTGAATCATCCCGTCAGCGAGTACGATCAATAGAGCAGAAAAGCCGCCTATGGCCCCCACACTCACACGGAGTCGCAGGTCCTTCCAACGAACGCTGAACAGCGCGAAGCAGACGATGCTGCTCAGCGAGATCATGAAGCTTGCCATCGACAGCTTCAAGGCCAGCAAGGTGCGCTTCGCCCTGACCGCGCTGGGCATGGTCATCGGCTCGGCGTCCGTCATCCTGGTTGCGACCATCGGCCTCACCGGCAAGCAGTACATCCTCGAGGAACTCCAGAAGATCGGGACCAACATGGTCGATCTCGGTTACTCCGGCGGAGGCGCGGCCGGCAGTAACGTCACCGTCAACAACGACTTCCTCACCCACGACGACGAGCTCGCAATTGAGGAGCGGGTCCCAGCCGTCGCCTACTCTTCGCCTCTGCTCCAGATGCACGACCGCGTCAGCTTCGGCGGAGGCGTCGTCAAAGACGTCCTGGTGCTCGGTGTCACTCCCGACTATAAGAGAGTCCGCAATCTCGTCGTCTTATCGGGGCGCTTCTTCGACGAAGAGGACGAGGCCACTCATGCCAAGGTCGCCGTGGTCACTGAGCCCTTCGCCCGCCTGATGTTTGGCACTCCCGACGCCGCCATTAATCAGACCTTTCAGCTTACCGGAATTCCCCTCACCATCATCGGAACCTTCAAGGAGAGCGTAAACACCTTCGGCTCGACGGAGATCGACGATGAAACCATTCTGATTCCTTACTCCGTCGCCCGCTACTTCACCGGAACCGATAACGTGAAGGACATCTTCTTCTCCATCCGCGACCAGAACGACGTGGAAGAGGCAGCCAAGGAAATCAGGACAGTCGCGCAATCCCGCCACCAGCGCAACTCTGTCTACACGGTCACAACGCTTACGGCGGTCCTCACCACCGCGGCCATTGTCGCCAATGCACTCACCGTTCTCCTGCTGCTCGTCTCTGCTGTGACACTTGCCGTCGGCGGCGTCGGCATTATGAACATCATGCTGGCGACGGTTCGCGCGCGCATCCGCGAAATCGGCATTCGCAAGGCGCTTGGCGCGACCGCACGCGAGATCAAACTCCAGTTCCTCATCGAGGCCGTCTTCATCTCGCTGATCGGAGGCGCCGTAGGCGTGCTGGTCGGCCTCGCGCTGCCGGTTTCCGCGCGCTTGTTCACGTCCTTTAATATCCCCATCAACCTATGGTCCGTGGTCATCGCCCTGGTCACTTCGGCGGTGATCGGCATCGTCTTTGGAACGCTCCCCGCCAACCGTGCCGCGCAAATGGACCCCGTCGAGTCACTCAAATACGAGTAAATCGTCCCGCCACTGGTAAACTAAGTAGAGAAAGAATCACCCGAACCCGCGCCGTTCCGTCCGCGCGCAACAACTGGACCTATGGCAACCGCAACTCATTTCCCGATTTCCGTGAGCGAGTATCTGTATACGAGCTTTCAGCCGGATTGCGACTACGTGGATGGCGTGATCGAGGAGAGAGATTTGGGTGAGTTAGAGCACGCGGAAGTACAACGGGCCTTCATTCTGTGGTTGAGCCAGCAGGAGCGCGAATGGGGCATCCGCACTCTTCCGAAATCCGCGTTCAGACGTCTCCGACCCGTTTCCGCATTGCTGACATTGCCATTGTTGCGGTCACTGCGCCCCGCGAGCAGATCATTTAGACACCGCCCGTCGCGATTGTTGAGATTCTTTCGCCCGAAGATCGAGTTCCGCGCTACTCCGAGCACCTCGACCACTACCGCAAAATGCGCGTCCGAAATATCTGGGTCGTCGATCCCGACGCGCAAGGGCTTCGATTGCTCGACTGGAAACTGGATCGAAACTGCCCAATTCGCCGGCGCCGGCAGCGGCATTCATATCGATCTGACCGCGATCTTTGCCTACATCGACGAAGACCGCTCCCGGTAAACGTCCGCAAACGGCTGCCTGGAACAAAACGAGCCTTAGCCACACTGCGCTCGAAGAACGAACAGAAAGAGATCAGGAAACTCTGTGAGCATTATTCGTAATATCGCCATCATCGCCCATGTCGACCACGGCAAGACCACTCTCGTCGACGCCATGCTCCGCCAGTCCGGCACCTTCCGCGCCAATGAGGCCGTCGCCGAACGCGTGATGGATTCGAACGAGCTCGAGCGCGAGCGCGGCATCACTATCCTGGCCAAGAACACCGCCATCTTCTACAAGGACACGAAGATCAACATCGTCGACACGCCTGGCCACGCCGACTTCGGCGGAGAGGTCGAGCGCGCCCTCAAAATGGTCGACGGCGTCATGTTGCTCGTCGACGCATCCGAAGGCCCGCTGCCCCAGACGCGCTACGTGCTCTCTAAGGCGCTGGAGGCCAACCTGCCCGTCATCCTCACGGTCAACAAAATCGACCGCCCCGATGCGCGCCCGCAGGAAGTTCTGAACGAGGTCTACGACTTGTTCATCGATCTCGACGCCAACGAAGAACAGGTTGAGTTCCCGGTCCTCTATACCAATGGCAAGCTCGGTCAGGCATCGACAGACGCGACCGTGCCCGGCGTTGACCTGCAGCCTCTCTTCGAGCAAATCGTTCAGACCATCCCCACCGCCAGTGGCGATGCCAGCGCGCCGCTGCAGATTCAGGTCACGAACCTCGATTACTCTGACTACCTCGGTCGCCTCGGCATCGCGCGCGTCTTCAACGGGACGCTGCACACCGGCGATGACGTCTATATATCAAAAAACGACGGCTCGCTCGAGAAGACCCGCATCACCAAGCTCTTCAGCTTCGCCGGTCTCAAGCGCACCGACATTACCGCGACGGAACTGGGCGACATCGTAGCCATCGCCGGCGTTACCGGCATCACCATCGGCGAGACCATCACCTCCATCGAAAACCCCTCGCCCATGCCACCTATCGTCATTGACGAGCCGACCATCGCGATCCAGTTCTCCGTAAACAACTCGCCCATGGCCGGACGCGAAGGCAAATACGTCACCTCGCGTAACCTCCGCGAACGCCTCGACAAGGAGCTTCTCACCAACGTCTCCATCCGCGTGGAAGAAACCAGCAGCCCCGACAGCTTCAAGGTGCTCGGCCGCGGAGAACTCCAGCTCGCCATCCTGATCGAGATGATGCGCCGTGAGGACTTCGAGCTGATGGTGGGCCGTCCCGAAATCGTTACTCGCACCATCGACGGCCAGCTTATGGAGCCGGTCGAGCACCTCACCGTCGATATTCCCGACAACTTTGTCGGCACGGTGATCGAACGCCTCGGGCCGCGCAAGGGCGAGATGATCAAGATGCACGGCCACGGCCGTGTCCGCCTGGAATTCCGCGTCCCTTCGCGTGGTCTTATCGGTCTGCGCAGCGAGCTTCTGACCGAAACGCGCGGCACGATTGTCATGAATTCGCTCTTCGACGGCTACATGCCTTACCAGGGTGAGATTCCGCAGCGCCCCACCGGCGCGCTTATCTCCGACCGCAACGGCACCGTTACCGCCTATGCGCTTGACGCTTTGCAGGATCGTGGCGTCCTGTTCGTACCGCCGGGCGTGGAAGTCTACGAAGGCATGGTCATTGGCGAGCACTCCCGCGACAACGATCTCGACGTCAACATCGTCCGCGAGAAAAAACTCACCAACATGCGTGCCTCATCGGCCGACGAAGCCGTCCGTCTCACACCGCCCCGCGCCATGAATCTCGAGCAGGCCATCGAGTTCATCGCCGAGGACGAGCTGGTCGAGGTCACGCCGAAATCGCTCCGCCTGCGCAAGAAGATTCTCCAGGCCAACCGCAGACCCAGACGCCAGTAGGAGCTAATGGGGTGATTTCATTTCCACTACACGGTGGTCTAGTGGGCGCCTTTGATTAAGTAGGGCTTTTTATCCATCCAGCGAAAACCATAAAAAATCCATCGCGCACGCAGGCGATGCTGGTTGAGAGCACGTTACCGGTACGGATTTCTCTCACAAATGAGCCATCGTCTGGGTTGAATTCCAGAAGGAGGGGAGTCATCCCCGCCATCGACAAATGCACGCACGATCAAGCCATGATCGGACGAGAGAATGGAGTCGGCCTTCAACCGCAGAGGCATCGCCAAATGCACGGAAGTCACGCGTCCACCAATGGCGATTTCAATTAAGCGGGCATCCTCGCCCGACTGCAAAAGAAAAAGACTATTCTGAGAATGCGACATCTCAAACGCGCTTAGTGCTGTAGTTAGTTTGACGTCGAGCGGAACATCTGCTCCGAATCCTTGGAAGGGCATGTCGTGAATGAGTTGATCGGGCCTAGAAATTGCGCCGTTCATATCGAGATAGTTCAAGAACTCACCCCGATCATCAGTCAAGACGACGCGTGGAATTGCATTGCCGACATCGACACCAAGAATCACGAGACTATCGTCACCAAGCGAGGCTAACTTCACCGCTTTGATCGGCAATTGCAGTCTTGCTACGCGGCGGCGGAATTTCCTGTCGTCGTCAAAGACCGCAAGATATCTTCCTCTTTCTTCGCCGCCGCCTGAGTTAGCAGCAGAAGCTGTTAATAGCAAATCGATATTATTGCCACCCGCGTCATAACTGATGACTTGAATGGAGTTTAGACCGCTGATCTGCTCGAGAGAAATGGCGTGCAATTTTTCTTGTTTTGAACCTGCATATAAGGCTCTACCACTATAGCCGGGGGGATTAGTCATGAAGTGGATATAAATTGATCCGTTCGAAGAACAGCTTCGGAATCCCGACATAACTGGCGAGGTAAATGCCAGCGGAGTGTCGCTCGTGGGCGAAAAATACAGATTAATATGATGCGCGTCTTCGGGAGGCTTGGGCTGTTTGGCAAAAAGCACTGTGCAGTAAAAAAGAAGAGAACGCACAAAATCTCTTGAGGGTTGACATGGCTCCATAACACCCCGAGTGCCTAATGCTTAACAGGCGAAGAATATATCAAAGGCTCTTGTTTGTTGAGATCGAGTGTGGCAACGTCTCTTTCATGGTACTCACGGATGTATTCGTTGCAATCCACCCGGAGAGCGGCTCTTTTTTTGCAATGAATGCAAGATGCTCTTGAATTTGTGGATCTCTTAGGGTGACGATATAGCAAATTGGATACCCAAAATAAGTAACGCTGAGAACTTTCTCTCCACAACAGCTAACAAGAGAAGAATGATATATCCCCCAGATCCTGAAGGATAGACCGCATACGCACTGCATGATCCCGAACTAGTGTAGTGCGTCATGCAGATTGCCGATTATGAAGGGTAGCGCGAGCGCGCTTGACCTTTTCCAGTATGTCGGCTGCCTTGGCTGTCCAGATGAAGGGTTTCGGGTTGTC
>Ga0210386_10001418_pt1 | contig 21467 bp, 18 predicted proteins | sample IncBWH32OmetaG_FD_160091 | JGI IMG/M metagenome (GOLD analysis project Ga0210386, IMG submission 160091) | Forest soil microbial communities from Barre Woods Harvard Forest LTER site, Petersham, Massachusetts, United States - Inc-BW-H-32-O ...
AGCTTTTGTGCCTGTTCGATCATCGGCTCTGCCCTATTGAGAAGATCGATCAGCGCCTTGCTCGCCGGCAACGATTTCTCAATTTGTCTAAGTTGTGCATCGCTGAGACCAGAAACGTGACCAATGAGGTCAAAGAGCCAGTGCTTCAACATAATCCACCTTGCTATTGGCTTTACCGCTGGCCGATTAACCCTTGTAACCGCACAGATAGCCCTGCCTCTCAGGTATCCTTTTACACCAAATGGCCCGCGAAGGCTGCTGTTGGGCACAAAGCGGACGGGCCGTTCCATAACCTACGAAGTGCGCATACAGTGTCCGTTGTTGACGTGCATCCAAACGCCGGGTCAGCTTTTGACCCATCCCGTCGCCATTTGGCTGGGGTGTCGGGTACGAATGGAAGCCGGCTCGTCAATTGGAAAAAAAGTCTGCTATGACTCCTTCGACAAAAATAGAAGGAGTGATCCGTTGCAATGAGGTCAGAAAGAGGAGCAAGGGCTTTCTACACAAAGGCGCGGACAACTTGGTGTCAATGTCGTTGAGCGAATTGTATTATCGGAGTGGAGAAGCCGCTGGCAGCAGATAGATGCACAGAACGACGATGGAGTGGATGGGCTAATTTTTCTTGAGGCAGGCGGTCGCCCCACCGGTCAGATCGTTTTCGCCCAGATAAAGTGCCATCAATCGCCTGTTGGTGGCGCGGTTGGCGTCGCCCTTCCTTTGGAAGGACCACCATTCGGGAAAGCGGAAGCTGGCGCGGGATCGGAACGCGCGGCTGCAACGCCGGGGTGCCTGTCAATGGCCGCGCATCGCTGATGTGCTCGGCCGTTCCGAGCGTTTCCCTAGGGAACTGCCTATAACGGCGTTGTTGGTCGGATTGGTAATAGAAGCCGATCCGACCAACATGGCGGGAGAGCCTAACGGAAGTCCCCGAAATCCCCGCACGCATAGTTCGCGGCAACGCTGATGTCACCCCCTTTGGGCCCTGTGTACCGGAGCGTCTGCGGGTAAGGGCAAAGTGGGCGGCTGCGCTTGGTCGGCAGTCCCATAAGAGAACCCAGCGTGCTGCTAAAATTCACGCCAGTCGCCACGACGGTATTGGGCGCAATGCCGTTTTCGATCCAGTTGACCATCGGCGTGAGCATGTCGAATTGGTCCGTCGAAGCATTACCACCGCAGTGTCCCATGTTGGGAACCAGGTAAAGCTTCATGAAGTCTCCGGCCTGACCAAACCTGTCATCAGAGTCGCCGCCCTTGCCCACGGTCTCGTGTGCGAACCGAGGATGCTTCCATCCGAAACGCTCCGCCACCTTATGGAAGTATTCGACGGTGTACGGCCACGGTGGACCCGAGTCGCTCAGGCCGTGATAAAAAATCAGCTTGCCTCCGCGGTCGACGAAGCGGGAAATGTCAGTCGAGTTATTGACTGCCGGCGAATGGGCAGTGACCAGACTAATATCTTTATCGTAATTGACCGTGAGCGGGTTGTAGTTCGGATCGGGAGTAGTAAACCAAAACAATGGCAATTGACCCGATCCCAAGCCGATGTTGCCCGGGGGAGAGGTCGCCGTTCCGATGTCGCGTGTCGGGATGCCAGAAGGCTGCATGAAGCCACCGTCGAAGGGATACCCAGACAGTAGTGTCTTGTCCGGTGAAACGATCTGCTCGCCTCCTGAGGTTCTCGGACCCTGCGCGATCTTCTTCGCCGCAGTCACTTGTGCGGGGGTCAGACACGTTGCTGTCTTCGCGCCGGTGCATTGCAAGCGCTGACCGGGCGCTATCGAGCCGTAGGGCCCCGACGAAGGGAAGATGAAAGTCGCCGGGTCGAAATGGCACGCGGCCCTGTTGTCGATAACGCCGTCCACCAGCCCGTCGAGCGCGTCGCATGCGGCCAGGATCGCATTCGTGAACAAATTCTGGTCGCTGACCGGGAATCCCTTCGTGTAGATGGCGTTCCCGTTCGAGTCCTTTGGAGACACGGAAATGATCTGCTCCAGTCCCCACGTCTCGCTCAAGGAAATATCCGGTGGGAGATAGAAAGGATCGCCGGCGATGACGCCGTCGTAGTGCATCGGGAACAACTGGGTCATCGCCATCGCCTGCCGGCCGCTCGTTGAGCAACCGACGAAATAAGAGCGATCCGCCAGGCGGCCGTAATACGCATCGATCAGGTACTTGGCGGTCTGAGTGGTGATGTCGATTGAAGTGTAGGCCCAAGCCTTAACCGCCTCCGCGTCGGGATAGAACATGTTGACCTGAAGAATGCTCGGGGCGGTCGCAGTCGCAGGGCTTGTAGGCGGCAATTGGGAGGTTTCGTGGCCTCCGTCTTGGGAGGCAACGGCCCATCCATTGCTCAACTCGGGAAAAGACGCCGTGCCGGTTTGTGACCCGGTTGCTGCAGGAAGCGAGCCCTCGGTGCCACCACCGCCCTGAAACATGTACCTTCCATTCCAGAGCGTCGGCAGACGCACCTCGAATTTCGTCTCGTATGCCTGAGGAGTGGCAGCGGGCCCGGCGATTCCCGTGCGCGCCCGCAGCGTACCCTGTATTTGGCAGTGCTCGGGCAAGGTTGCAGTCGCCGGATTCAGCTGCGCGAGAGTGATGGTGGTTCCACCCTCGGACCCGGTAGGTTTGATCGGGAAATCGGCGAGCGTCGCAAGCGATGCGCACGTGACTGCAGGACCCGTTGCTCTTTCGATCACGAGTCGGGCGACCGGTTCGTTGGAGTTCTGCGAGTCGAATAACTGAAATGTATTCGATCCGATTTCTAGGCCTGACACCACGCCGGTGCCTTCTCCTGACAACGACATAGTCACGTTGCGCCCGTTTAACGTAAGCTTGAAACGACGAACCGCTGCGTCGGAAGGGCCGGTAACTTGGATAGACACCGAATCAGTCGTGACAAACCCGACTGCGGAAGCGCCTGGGCTGGTGATCGTATAATCTGCCTGTGAATGTTGATCTGAATGTTGGTCTGCCTGTGAGGGGAAGGGCCATAATGTCCCTACCGACAACATCACAGCCGTGCTGAGTGCTCGTGTTTTCGTGACAACAATCATGATTGGGCTTCTCCCATCGTCGTTATTGTTTGACAGACTGTTGCATCGACCAAACCCTGATCGTCGCAGCAGCCCATTGCCGGCCGCTGTCCGTAGAAGATCTGGAACGACTGAACATGGCGACCGTTCGAAATTATTTGATACTTCTCAGACATGTGGAATAGCGATGCTGGACTATCAGATATCTGTTAGATCGATAACTCCGCTGCCCACCGAGGCCACGCAACCCATGGATCTCAAAAAGCTCGAATACTTCGTGCACGTCGCCGATCTGCGCAGCTTCACCAAGGCTGCGTCGCTGCTCGACATCGCCCAGTCCGCGCTGAGCCATCAGGTGCGCCAGCTCGAGATCGAACTCGAGCAAACGCTGCTGTATCGCAATGGGCGCGGCGTCACGCCGACGGACGCCGGCAGGCGCCTCCTTGGTCATGCGCGAGGGATCCTCATGCAGGTGCGCCGCGCGCGCGACGAGTTGACCGAGACGAGGGATGCAATGGTGGGGCATGTAATCCTTGGCCTGCCTCCCAGCATCGCTAGGCTTCTCGCGGTGCCCTTGGTCAAATCCTTCCGCAATTCCTTCCCGGGGGGAACGTTCGGTGTGGTCGAAGCAATGTCCGCTCCCATTGTGGAGTGGCTCGTGGAGGGGCGCGTAGACATCGGACTGGTTTACAATCCGATGCCGCTACCCTCCGTCGAAATTCGACCACTGCAAGAACAGGAACTGTTCCTGATCTCTTATGAGGGAGCCGGAAAGAAGCGACAGAGCAAATCGGTGCAGCTACGAGAATTGCCATGCTATCCGTTGATTATTCCGAGCCGCTCGAACGCAAACCGGATGCTTATCGACGCGCAGCTAGCGCATTTGGGACTGAAGCCGCGGATCGAATTCGAGATCGACGGGATTGCATCGATACTCGACCTCGTCCACGAGGGTTACGGGCATGCTGTCCTGCCACTCAATTCCTTGCGTGGTCACGCGTTTGGACGGAGCTTTATTGTGAGGCCCATCGTAAGGCCTAAGCTCAATATCCAGTTGTCGTTGGTTACGTCTGCACAACGGCCTATCACACCGCTGGCGAAAGAATCGCTTTCGCTGATTCAAAAAACGGCGTCACGCATTCTTTTTCCGGAAGCCGTCGCCGGGGTGCGGCTTCATGGCGTTAAGCACTCGCCGAACAGCGCGAAGTGAGGAGCTATCGATGACGTAGGCGGGCAAGGCTCGATGATGCCAGCCGATCGCGTTTGGGCTAATTTGCGTAGCTCGCAGCCCGTACGCCTCAAACCATCTCGAATTATGGTGCCCGGTGCTCCTCCATACACTTGGACGAGGCTCGATGGGAGAAACACAAGAAGCTTGCAAATCGATGCTGTAACGGAGAACTGAATTTCGTGCGTTGCTTTTCAAATCACCTCGAGCTTGCGGACGATATCCACCAGATCTTTTGTGCTTTGTTTCAGGGTACGGCCACTCGTGTCGACAACAGCTTCTGCCTGAGCATAGAGGCTCTCCCTGCTAGTCAGGATAGAGCGTAACTCCTCCATGGCTTTCGGGTTGCCTTTCATCGGGCGGAGGTCTCCCTGTTTGCGCACGCGCTGCATATGTTCTTCCGGGCGTGCTTCGCGGCGCCATGTCGCGGAGCGACGCGTCAAATCCACAGGGCGAGGGTCGCGCGCTTGTTCAGGCAGACAGTTTGCCGGAACATGCCGGAAATCTGGTCAAAACAGACCACATTTGTGAATCTCTGAAGTCGAGCGGATCGACCACTCGGAAAGTTCATTGAGAATGTGAAGCCACCTCTGGCGATCGCCGGTGCAACCATTCTGCTAGAAGCGAATTGGCATGGCAGATCGTGACGGCGACACAGGAATAAAATGCAAATAGCACCAGAAACCACCTTCGAAGGATCCGAGCCAACGCCAGCGGCGCGCGAGGCGATACTAAAAGAGATCGAACGGCTGGAAACTCACAATCAACGCATCACGGGATGTCGCGTATCCGTTATCGCGCCAAGCCATAAGCATCGCCATGGCACCGGATTCCAGATCCATATTTGGCTTACGCTTCCACCGCACGAAAATATCGTCGTCAACCAGCCGCATGTTGACGACGCGCGGCACGAACACGTTGAAGTCGCGATCAGGGACGCTTTCGCGATCGCCCGGCGTCAGGTTGACGCCCTTGCAATCTGAAGCGAATTCCGAGGCTCGCATCGGAAGAGCCTTTGGACGCAGTGACTTGCAACGGGTTTTGCAAAAACAATGGCCCCAGCGCGGGGGCAGCTGGGGCCATTATTCATCGGATGCTATGGGGGCATTCGCATCCGGACGTGCAAAGCCAACTCGATCCAGGGGCATTCGTTCCTTACTCTTACCGACCATCATCTGTCGTCGTTCGAGGACGATGCCGAAGGTGTGTAGTCCGTTGGCGGACCTTTAAGTGATCGCGCGTGTTGAGGCCTTGGGACCGGGGCGACGACGCACGCGGAGCTTTGGCCAATGAGCGCAATTCCTGTTCACCTGGAACGACGTTTCGAGCGGAGATGGGCATCTCGTTTCGGATCGCGAGTTGCGTCGACCGCCTCGAAGAGCGCGGGGACGAAATCCAAGCTTCCGCACTCCACAGAAGACAATCCGCCAATACCGGTTCCGGCAGGATTGGGAAAACGCCCGTCTTTGATCGAGCTGGTTTGGCGCCCAAGTTTTGAGGGCAGTCATGCCGATTAAAACGCACGTCATAAATGTCGAAACAGCCATCGAAGCAAGCCAGGCGGAATCCGCGCCATCGGTGCTGGCTCTCCTGACGACCCCCTCCGATGCCAAGGTGAAGCGTTATCTCCGCGAACGAAAGCTTGAGCGTTATCGACAGCGGATAGCCGAGTCCGGCCTTGCCTTGACGAGACACCGAGATCAGCACAACGATCTGGAGAGGCAATTGTTGGAGGAAGAAGCCAAGGACCAGATCGAGCCGCCTCATACGTGAAACGTTGTCAACGGCTCGCAAAAGCGAAATCAATGCGTATGTAATAAAACATACGATCTACGCCTCAAAGCGTGTCAGTGAGGTTAACCTAGTGAGCACGACAAATCCCTTGAGCTTCCATCGTCGCACTGAACGGAAGTGGGCCGAACCCATCAAGTTGCTAAAGCGGATGGTTGGCCAAGTCGTCGTTGCGGCTAGACGAACGTTGCAATCCGCAATCAACCATGACGGTTTGCTAATTCCGGTCCCGGTCAGAATCGTTGTGGACCGGCGACGACGTGATCAATCTCGTGATTGATTTTCCAAACCACAGTCGGTCATACGACCAAACGCGGCGCGCCGTTCGATTTTGGGGGCACGATAGCGCAATAGAAGCATCATTTTTTATAAGCGAAGACGCATTGAGGCGAATTCAACCAAATTCGCGCGGCGATGAGTTGGGCTTTTTGAATGCGTTTGATCTCAATCGTGATTTGATATGTGCCGCGGCGGCGAGGATCTATGTTCGCGGAAGCAGGGGTTCTTATGATCTTGTTGCCGCCAATTTTTGAGGCGCCTGGAAGCTGGAGCCGCGCAAACCGTGTTTGGACCCCGATGTCCCTTCGAGGGCGCTCGCTTCCCTACGGAGGCGCGAGCATTATCAGTCTCTGAGAGATTGCGTCGGCTTCGCTGGATGCGCCGTTTTCGGATGATGGTCGTGCAAGTACGAAGCCAGACGATTTCGAATGATAACGTCGTCCCCGGGCACCGCCGCTTCGAAGAGGTTCTCCTGCACGTGGCGGGGAAAGTCAGACCATAATGCGAGCGCCGCCTTGCCCAATAAGCGCTCGAATTCCTGAGTTGAGTTATTCATCATCATTGGACCCCGCTGTTCAAAAAGGCCCCGTCCAGGGGCAAATCATATTTGGCTACACATCAACGAAGCGCACGCAGCTTAGGTCCATATTGGAATAGCCCCCGAGAGTGAGCAATATTGACCATTCAGCCAGCCACGAACGGCAGACGCTTTGAAGCGGCCGAAAGTCTGCGCTGAACCTGCCGGAATGATTGTTCGATAGACCCGGATGTGATGCCCGGTTGCAGCGCAAGATTGCCATTTGGAGCGCAAGCTCGCCAAGGCCCAATAATCAGCTCCGAACGGCGCTCTTAGGGCCGCCAACCGAGGCGGCCTTACTTGCATGTAGGAAATGGAACGCTCCAGCCGATCGCCCAAGTGAGCTTCACATATCCATCCGCAATCCTCGCATAATGAGCGTTTCATGCGGGAGCCTTGTCTTCCTTCTCCGCGCCTGGTGCGACGACCCGGGCCTAAATTGCGAGGAACTGTTTTGGCAGCACCCAATTGAATCATTGCTAAATTTTACGGCAGCCCTTCCGCAAAGGGCGCTCCCGGGAAACCGTTGCCGGCCCGGCGGTTTGGGAACTGGAAAGGCTTCAGACATGAAAAAAGCAGTATTTGCGTTAGCGACCGCTGCGACCCTCGGTGTCACTGCCTTGATGACACCATCACCAGCTCAAGCGTGGCGGGGTGGTTGGGGCTGGGGCCCCGGTCTCGCAGGCGGATTAATTGCTGGCGCGGTGATCGGTGGCATAGCGTCCAGCGCGTACGCCTATGGTCCGGGTTACGGTTACTATGGCGGACCAGGTTACGGTTACTATGGTGGCCCAAGGTACGGCTATGGCGGCTACGCCCCTGGTTACGGCGGATACGCCCCTGCGTACTACAACGGCGGCTACGCTCCCGCATACTACGGCGGATATAGATCGAGTTACTATGCTCCCTATTATGGTCGCGGGTACTATGGCCCTCGGTACTACCGGGGCTGGTGATTGCCGGGCGCGACGCTTAAGTTGAACAACGAAAGGTCGCAGAAGTGTCTGCGACCTTTTTTCTGCCGACTTGGGTCTGGTTATGACGAGACGAGAGCAGGGTTTAAGACAGTCCGCTTCCGTCACTTAGCCGGCATGTCCGGCCGCGCCAGGAATGTCCGCTCTTCGGGTGCCTGTTCTTTTGCAACGGCCTCAAACGTGTTCCGTCGCGCCAGCCCGGATTGCTGGCATTCCGCCTGGCGCTCGACTGAGGGACCAATGCCTTCTGCTAATAGCTTCTCAGGCGCGGATCATCACCCGTGACCGGTAATGTGAATTGGAAAATGGCGCCATGAGGACCGGCCGCCGTCGCCCACAGCTTTCCCCCATGTGCTTCGACGATAGTCCGGCAGACCGATAGGCCCATCCCTAACCCATCGGGCTTGGTGGTGTAGAACGTGTCAAAGATGCGATCGAGTTTTGTAGGATCTATGCCCGGACCAGAATCCTGTATGGTGACAAGCAAGCCGTCCGGCTCTGTTTTGGCTGTTTTGATTGCCAAGTCTCTCTGACGATCGTCGATGTCCCTCATCGCGTCCGAGGCGTTTCGGATCAGGTTCAAGATTACCTGTTGAAGCTGTATGCGATCGCCCTGAACAAGCGGGAGGTCTTCGGCAAACTCGGACCGCAGGATCACTTGGCTGCTTTCAAGTTCCCTTAACGCCAGTGAAATCACTTCGCGCGAAGCGTCGTTGATGTCCACCAGATCGATCTGGACGTGCTTTTTGACAAACAGGGCGCGCAGTCGGGAGATGATGTCCTCCGCACGGTTGGCGTCCCGGATAGAGCGGCGCGCCGTTTCCTGCGCGCCGGAAACGTTTGGAGGATCGGCAGTTAGCATCCGCAAACATGTACTGGCATTCGTGAGAATGCCCGATAGTGGTTGATTGATCTCGTGTGCGATCGAGGCCGACAGTTGCCCGACGGTCGTCACACGGTTCACGTGCGCAAGCTGCATCTGCAAATCGTGGTATCTCCGCGCGCTTTCGCGCACCACTTCCTCAGCCCGCTTGAGATCAGTCAGATCAAGTACGAATGCGACGCCTTGGTACCCACCTTGCTCGAAGGTCGCCACACCGATCAACACGGGCACCAGGCTGCCATCCTCCCGGAAGAGCTCAGTTTCGAACGGTTGTAGGCTTCACGCTCTTTGAAAAACTTCTCGAGTTCCTCTTGCTACCGAGCAATGCTCTCCATGGCGGACATCTGTCCTGCTACCCACTGCAAGGGGGTACCAGCGGACCTGTGAGTAATGATCGCTTTGGGCCGGAAGCGAACATCGGCCAGCGGCTGGCTTATTCCTCATTGGCGAATCCACCCTGTTGGGCAACATTGGCGAATCCACCCTGTTGGGCAACAAGTAAGATCGATATTTCATAACGTTCGAAGCGCGAACACGATGTCGGTTATTAAAGTCAGAGCTGACGTAACTCGTGCCGCAGCGTCAGGTCCGCTAATGACCCAAGCAGACATTCTCATCGGCAACGCGAACTTTCTTGCTGCTCGATCTTCGCGAGGTCGATAGCAGCCGACTTTTGCAACAAAATCGGCCACAGCGGACATGTTTGCATGACAACCAAGCGCCGACACGGCACCGCCTTCCCGCGCTACCCACCACTTTGGCGCGACTTACGCAGTACAGTGTTGGTGTGTCCATTCTGGATGATGTCGATAACGAGCAGCCTTGTCGGCTCCTCTCCTGCATTGGTACCAGTATGCCACCGCCCCACCGACTCCACCACGAAGTCTCCGGGCCGATACGTCTTGCTTTGACCGGTTTCGGTGTCGGTCACGCGCAAGCTTCCCGATAAAATGTAACCGTATCGAGGATACGGATGCTTGTGCTCTGGAAGGTTCGCTCGGGGGGGAATTTCGAAGATCGACGCTACCAGCTCCGCGTCCTTTTTCGGCAATACGATCTTTTGCCCCGCCGACGTAGTCGTCGTGACCAGCAATTGCTTAATGGTGACGTCCGTTTGCTGCTGTGCGTAGGCCTGGGAAGTCAGTGATGCGAACAATCCGACGGCCAGGCATTGTAGGCTGCTGGTCAGCGCAATTCTACGCCACAGTCGGCGCGTCTCGACCCAGAAAGATCTGGAGTATCTAATCATTGTGAGCGACTTTCAGTTTGCTGTGATCCATCAAAGACGTGAAAAGCGGATCTAGCCGCTGGATGATCGCGCGCAAGTCTTCAACATTCACACTACGGTGTTCGTTGCGTTGGACGACGGCGATGACCATTCCAAGCCGATTAGTTGTCCGCTGCGGGCCAAACATCGGCATTCAAGTGGGGATCAGACCGGATCCGCGAAAGTTATCGATCAGCGCATCGAACAATTTTAGGTCCGAGCGGCTTCGCGCCATCAGTTGCGCGCCGACAACGGCGGCATAGATCGCGCGAGCCCTTGTCTCACGGCCTTTGGCGGGGACGGAGGCTGCGGCGAGAGTTTTTGTGAGCCACGCCACATGAACATCGGCGTAGGTCTGCACCTCTGTCTTCACTGGATCTGGCAGATCGTCATACTCAGCTGCCATGAAGCTGGCGAGGCACATTCGATTATCCTCCTCGAGCGATCGGCGGAAGATCCCTGGATAGGCCCGGAGCGCCTTCTTCGGATCACTGTTTGCCTTTGAGAGAGCTTCGAGCTTCGCCGCCGTGTTCTCCCAGTAACGTCTCGCCACCGCTGCACCCAGATCAGCCTTACTCGGGAAGTGATGGTAGATGCTCGGGGCCTTGATGCCGACTTCAGCCCCGATGTCGCGGAAGTTCAGTCCGCCATAGCCGTGCGCCTGAGCCGTCCGCCGCGCCGAAGCCAGGATCGCATCTCTCACATTTTCACTCATAGTGTTCACCTCAACTTGATCCAACCAAGTGATAGGTAGGGATTGACGCTCGCAAATGCAAGGAGTATTTGCAGCCTATCAACTGATAGGTAGGATAAATCATGACCGATAGTATTGTTAAGTTTGACGCTAGTCGCATCGCCGAACTCATTGCCAAACGGGAGCTTTCGCCCGTCGAGGTCATGCAGGCGCATTTCAATCGTATTGCCGAGGTCAACCCCAAGGTGAACGCCATTGTGACGATGGCCGATGGCGCACTGGACGCTGCCAAAAAAGCCGAGGCAGCGGTCAAGTCGGGCGCTCGATTGGGTCCTCTCCATGGCGTTCCGTTCACCGTCAAGGATGGAATCGATACGGCCGGCGTGCTGACACAGCGCGGATCGCCAATTTTCAAAGGGCGCGTGCCCGATACCGATGCCACCGTCGTAGCCAGGCTGAAGGCCGCCGGTGCCATCCTCATCGCAAAGACGAACCCGCCGGAATTTTCCTACTCGATCGAAACGGACAATTTCCTGACCGGCCAAACGAACAATCCCTGGAATCTCGACTACACCCCGGGCGGATCGAGCGGTGGTGAATCCGCCGCTATCGCAGCGGGCATGTCGCCACTCGGCGTGGGCAGTGATCTCTCGATCTCATTGCGCGGCCCAGCAGCGCACACGGGTATCGTTGGATTTAAAGCTACTCACGGTCGACTACCGATGACAGGCCACTGGCCCCGGGTGCCACGTCGCTTCTGGCACATCGGTCCGATGGCACGTTCGGTTCGTGATGTGGCGCTCGCTTATTCTTTGATGGCAGGCCCCGACGGTGCCGACGGCTTCTCAATCAGCTCGCTCAATCTCGATGCAGGCGTGGGCGTGGCGTCGAACCGTCCGCTCCGTGTCGGCTGGCTGGCCTCTCCGGGCTTCTTCGGACCAACCGATCCGGAGGTCGCCGCCACCGTGAAAGCAGCGGCTCAAGCGCTCAGCGGTACCGGCTGCCACGTCGAAGAGGTCCGGTTGCCCGTGCTGGAGCAGACCGATGCCAGCAACGTCCTCTGGCAGCTCCAACAGATGGAAAGCCGGCCCGAGTTCGAGAAGGTCACGGCCGGCCACGAGGCCCAGATCTTCAGGCATGCCAGGTTGATCCTTGACACACCTGACACGCCAATAGGCGACTTCGTCGCCGCCGAGCAGGCGGTGGAGCGCCTGCGCGACAGCTTCGCCGAATATTTCCAACGCTACGATGTGCTGCTTGGCCCGGTGACTCCGTTCCCGGCGACCAAGCACGGACTCAATGACCTCGTCGTCGATGGCAAGACGGTTTCACCGTTCCACGTGCAGAGCGCGACTTCGCCCTTCAGCCTGACCGGCATGCCGGCCCTGTCGATGCGGTTCGGAACAAGTCACGACGGTCTTCCAATCGGCGTACAAATCGTCTCCTCCTGGTTGGCGGAATCGACAGTGCTTAAGGTCGGCTCGCTCCTCGAGGAAGTTAGTCCGGTCCGCAACCTTCATCCCGACATCTAACGTTAAAGGGGCGGGATATTCCCGCCCCTTCGGTAGAAGCAGCGAAACATGAATGACGAGCGTCGATACCGAGGTTCGTCCGATTAGCCGAAAGGGAATCCAAACGATGAGCGAATTTTACGAACTCACATCCCTCGCTTGCCCGATGCTCGGGACATTGGAAGTGGCAAAGGCCGCCCGGGAATGGGTTGCGGCACCCGACGCGACCGGAACGCTATTGGGCTGCTGGCGGACGGAATTCAGCACGCTCGGGCGCCTGTTGATCTTGCGCAGCTTCGACACGCCCGAAGCGCTGCAACGAGAACGGCGCCGCGCTTTGTTGAACGCCAACCCGTTCAACGCCGGGCGGCTGATCACGACGCTGGAGATGGCCAGCTACCAGCGCTTTCCCTTCCTGCCGCCGGCGCGGCCGGGTGCCTCTGACAATGTCTACGAATTCCGTACCTACAAGCTGAAGCCGGGAGGGCTGCCGCCGACACTTGCCGGGTGGGAGGCCGCGATCGCACCAGCGAAAGAGTACACCGCGCATTTGATGATCAACATGTACGCGCTCGATGGGCCACCCAGGATTACGCATATCTGGGGTTTCGAAAGCCTTGCGCAGCGTGCGTCGCTGCGCAGCAACGCCTTTTCCGCCGGCGTCTGGCCCCCGAAGGGCGGACCGGAAAACGTCCTCGAGGCTGTCTCGGTCATCGCGATGCCGGAGGACGAATAATCAGGCAGCACGGCCACTCCGCGGCGACGTCGTGACTTCGGGCTTCGTCGATCCGCAGGCCTACCAAGAATTGGTAGGGCGCCACCAACCGCCTTTTGGCGTGCGGTTGGTTTTGGAGTCCTGGGCCTCGGTGCAGGGTTGGCCGTAGGAGTTGGGTTCTATGGATATTCATTCGTTACTCGGAACGAAACTAGTCTCGGTACGCTTTCATCCGCTATTTCGAAAGCGCTCTCAGACGTACAATTGCATGGATCCGCAGATGGAGTCGTTCAGTTCGACCCTCACGAGATCGCTCTAGCAAAAGGACAGGAAATTACCTTCGATCCAACCTCACGTTTGCAGTTGGACTCCGCCGCAAAAGTGATCGCGGACGGTGATGTTAGGATTCAGATGCCGAACATCTCTGTCCCGCAAAACTCGGCTCCACGAGCGAAAGGGGGCGCGCCGACTCTTACAAACTTTACGATCTTTAAGTCCGTTCCGTTTGAAAAAGGCGTTGTTCAAACTGGATGGAAATTTTTGACGGGTGCTCAACGCTCCCCAACAACTCAGTATTGTTACTATCAAGAGTCGGGAGACAATCCGGACGTCTCTGTCAGAATCGAAATCGGTTTAGATGAAAAAATCCAGCAATCAAAAAGCATATCGAAATCATTCGACGTTGGAGCGGCGTTCAGCAAATGCGTCTGGTTTAGGAAGGACGCTCCGTGACCGGAAGCGGTGATTACAGCGACATCGAGTCGTTCGCTTCGGTTATTAATACGCGGCTGGAAGCGGAAGCGCGTATTTCAAAAGGCGTGGCGTTTGGCTGGATGTGCGGCGGCTGGGCAATCGCAGCCTGTCTTTTCGGTTTTGGCATCGCCACCGCGCTTTATGGTTACGCTCCCACTATGGTTTGCGCCGCGATGACATCAAGGGGTGCCATTGCAAAAGCAAGCTTGTAGCGACCCATCACCGAATTTTCTTGGGCACCCAGAAGGTTAAGTGCGGGAGAGGAGAGCCGGTCCGCGACTGCATTTTGCACGACTTCCGGATCATAACCCGAGAGCAGAACGATCCAATCGGCAGCACCGTCTGCCCCTCGGATTTTCTGCTCGGTCGTGGGCGTGCCCGTTTCGGGTGTCTCGGTTATCAACAAATGGCCGCCGGTTAGGCCCGGTGCGAGAGTCAATTCGCGAAGTGTTTCTACGATTGCTGCCCTCAGATTCGACTGCTTTCCTTCTCGAGAAGAAAGTCTGATCGTGGCGAGCGAGGTTGCGACGCCGCCCCCGAAGCTGGCGGCGATCCGGCACTGGCTCCGGACCATGTTGCGATGATGAGGCATCATCTTGGTCGACCATGGCGTCGGCGCATTGAGCCGATCGAGATATCCCTTCGAAGTGAGGGTTTCGTACTGCTCCAGTTCGTAGAGAACGAAGAAGCCTTCCGCATCGAGCGCGCTCGTCCACCGCGACCCCCGTTGAAATCCGGGAATGCTCATCCGCTCCGGAAAGTGCTCGTGCGAGTGCCAATCGCCGAACTCCGAACGTCGCTCGGGCGAAACGCTCCACCACATGGCCACGGCTGCCTTCCCCAAAAGCGACATGCCTATACCTCGAAGAATATTGCCTCATCGGCGACCCGTGGCGGCAGATCGGACGTCCAGACGGCCCGGAACGCTCGATCAATATCATCTATCGAATTACAAATCACCAGTTGATTTCTATTTTACCTTACGATCATATCCGCGCGATACGACGCCTCCGCCCAACGGCGCGACTGAAGGAGATTTCGATGACTGGAACGATCCTGGTCCTCAACGGACCCAACTTGAACCTGCTCGGCGTACGTGAACCCGAAATCTACGGACGCGACACCCTCGACGACATCAAAAAGCGCTGCATCGAACAGGGCAAGAAGCACGGGCTCGAGGTCGACTTCCGGCAGTCCAACTCGGAAGCGACCCTGATCGACTGGCTGCACGAGGCGCGCGGAACCAAGCTTGGCGTTGCCATCAACCCGGCGGGATTTTCGTTTCATTCGATCGCGCTGCTCGATGCCCTGAAGATGTTCGATGGGCCGAAGGTCGAGGTGCACATCACCAACATCCACAAGCGTGAGCCGATGTATCAGAAGTCGCTGATGTCGCACGGCGTCACTGGCGTGATCGCCGGTCTTGGCGCCACCGGTTACGTGCTCGCGATCGATGCCCTCGCTGATTTCGCGAAGGCAGGCAAAGCCTGATCGCGAATTGATTACCAATAATTCAAAAATCGGGAGGAGCAGATGGTTCTCAACAGGCGGCAATTCGGCGCGACCGCAATCGGATCAGCGGCAGCCCTTTGGGCGACGCCTTTGATCGCACAGGGCAAGAAGGTCAGCCTGAAGGTAGGCGGGCAGTTTGCCGACAGCCATCCGTCCTCAAAGGCCATGGAAGAAGCTTGCGCCGACATCCGCCGGCAATCCGAGGGACGCATCGATATCCAGTTCTTCCCGAGCGCGCAGCTCGGCTCGGACGCTGCGATGCTGACGCAGGTCCGCTCAGGCGCGCTCGACATGATGACCGCTTCCGGCATCTCGATGCAGGTCGTCTCGTCGATCGCGGGCATCAGCGGGATGGCGTTCGCCTTCAGCGACTACGCGCACGTCTGGCAGGCGATGGACGGCGACCTCGGCGCCGGCATCCGCGATGGCCTCGACAAGGTCGGCATCTACGCCTTTCCCAGAATTCTCGACAGCGGCTACCGCAACATCACAACCAGCAACCGCCCGATCAATTCCGTCGAGGATCTCAAGGGCATGAAGATGCGGGTGCCGCCGAGCCCGGTCTGGGTCTCGCTGTTCACGGCGCTCGGCTCGTCTCCAACCTCAATCACGATCAACGAGCTCTATTCGGCGTTGCAGACAAAAATCGTCGACGGACAGGAGAATCCGCTCACGATCATCGAGTCCGGAAAATATTTCGAGGTGCAGAAATACTGCTCCATTACCGAGCACATGTGGGACGGTCTTTGGATCATTGCCAACGGCAAGCGGATCAAGTCCCTGCCCGCGGAAGATTTGGCGCTTATCACGAAATCTTTCGAAGCCGCGACGATCAAGCAACGAGCCGAGACCGAGCGCCTCAATATCGACCTCGAAGGAAGCCTGAAGGCCAAGGGCCTCGTCTTCAATCGCCCGGACAAGACGCAATTCCGCGACGCCCTGACCAAGGCCGGCTTTTACACAGAGTGGAAGCAGAAATACGGCGACGATGCCTGGACGCTCCTGGAGAAGTATTCCGGCAAACTGGCCTGACGTCGGTCAAAACGACGCCGGCAGTCGAATCGGAGAGCGATCGGATGGAAACTGAAAATCTGATCGCGACGCCGTCAAGCCGTTGGCTGCGCAAGCTGGACCGGGCCATCGGCATGGCGATCGGAATACCGACCGCCGTGCTCGTGCTTCTCGAAATTCTGGTGCTGCTCGGCGGTGTCGTCTCCCGCTACGTATTCCATCATCCGATCATCTGGACGGACGAACTGGCGTCGACGCTGTTTCTCTGGCTGGCGATGCTGGGGTCTGCGATCGCTCTGCACCGCGCCGAGCACATGCGCATGACTGCGGTGGTCGGAATGCTTTCGCCTCCCGCGCGCCTGATGCTGGACATGGTTGCAACAGTCGCGGCCCTGACATTCCTGCTTCTCATCCTTCCGTCGGCTTACGAATTCGCAAGCGATGAGATTGCGGTCACAACGCCTGCGATGCAGATTTCGGACGCCTGGCGTGCGGCAGCACTGCCCGCCGGGTTTGCCATCATGATGCTGATCGGCCTCGTCAGGTTGGCCGAGGCGGGAAACTGGCGCCATATCCTGGGCGCCGCTGGGGCAAGCGCCCTCATCGTCGGCGCACTGTACCTGTTGCAGCCCACATTGGAGGATCTTGGCAACCTCAACCTCCTGATCTTCTTCGTCGGCATCGTGGCTTGCCTCGTCTTTGCCGGCGTGCCGATCGCATTCGCCTTCGGCCTTGCCACGTTCGGATATCAAGCGCTCACCACGGAGACGCCGATCGTGGTCGTGGTCGGGCGAATTGAAGAAGGAATGTCACATCTGATCCTGCTGTCGGTGCCGCTGTTCGTCTTCCTCGGGCTTCTGATCGAGATGACCGGCATGGCACGCGCCATGGTCAACTTTCTCGCAAGTCTCCTCGCCCATGTGCGCGGCGGCCTGTCCTACGTACTGATCGGAGCGATGTATCTCGTCTCCGGCATCTCCGGCTCAAAAGCGGCGGACATGGCCGCGATTGCACCGGCGCTGTTCCCCGAGATGCGAGCGAGAGGTTCAAAGCCCGGCGAACTGGTCGCCCTGCTGGCGGCGACCGGAGCCCAAACGGAGACCATTCCGCCGAGCCTTGTCCTGATCACCGTGGGCTCAGTGACCGGCGTTTCGATCGCAGCCCTCTTCACCGGTGGCTTGCTCCCTGGCGTGGTGGTCGGCGCGATCCTCTGCGTCGTGGTCTGGCGCCGAAACCGCACCGAGGACCTGTCGCAGGCGACACGGGCTTCCGTCCGCGAGATCGGCCGCACATTCGTCATTGCGCTACCCGCGATCGCGTTGCCGTTCGTGATCAGGGCCGCGGTCATCGAGGGCGTCGCGACCGCAACGGAAGTCTCGACCATCGGCATCGCTTACGCGGTGCTCGCCGGCCTCCTGATCTACCGGACGTTCGACTGGAGGCGCATCTATCCGATGCTCGTCGAAACCGCGGCTCTTTCCGGCGCGATCCTGCTGATCATCGGCGCGGCGACCGGCATGGCCTGGTCGCTGACGCAATCGGGTTTCTCGCGGGATCTCGCCAGGGCCATGACGGGGCTTCCGGGAGGCGTGCCGACCTTTCTGCTGGTGTCGATCGTCGCGTTCGTCGTCCTCGGGAGCGTGCTCGAGGGCATCCCTGCGATTGTGCTGTTCGGCCCGCTGCTGTTTCCGATTGCAAAGCAGGTCGGCGTGCACGAAGTCCACTACGCGATGGTCATTATCCTCGCGATGGGCGTCGGCCTGTTCGCGCCGCCATTCGGCGTCGGCTACTATGCGGCCTGCGCGATCAGCAGGGTACACCCTGACGAAGGGCTCAAGCCGATCGCGGGATACATTGTCGCGCTCATCATCGGGCTTTTGGTGGTGGCGTTTGTGCCGTGGATTTCGATCGGATTTTTGTAAGCGTCCTTCGATGGCAAATCGAGCAAGCCACATGCCTTCATCCGACGATCGCAACTGGGACGGCGAGACCGATCTCCTGATCATCGGCGCGGGCGTGGCTGGAATGACGGCGGCTCTCGTCGGGACGCTGGAAGGATTGCGAGTCCTGATCTGCGAAAAATCCGATATGGTCGGGGGAACGACGGCGACGTCCGCCGGCACGGTTTGGATTCCCGGCAGCAACCAGAGTGAAGCTGCCCGCGCACCGGATACGGTCGACGCGGCCAGGATGTACCTCGCAGGACTGCTGGGCGATGAAGCTGCGGACGAGCGGCTGTTGGCCTATTTGTCCTCCGGACCGGCCGTCCTCGATTACCTCGAACGCAAGACCAGCGTCGTCTTCGTAGTTCCGCCCATCCATCCGGACTATCGAAATCTGCCGGGCGCGGCGGTCGGCGGACGCGCACTTGGCGCGGCCCCGTTCGACGGGCGCAAGCTCGGCAACGAGTTCAGCCGCGTTCGGCCACCACGCCGCGAGTTCTTGGTTCTCGGCGGCATGATGGTCGGCAAGAACGATATTCCGCCCCTACTCAAGCCGTTTGGTTCGCTGGGCAACTTCAAGCACGCCATCAGCCTGCTGGCGCGGCACGCGCGGGATCGACTCTCTTTCAAGCGCGGGACGCGGCTGATCATGGGCAACGCGCTGGTGGCACGGTTGCTCTACGACATCAGACGATTGGCCGTCGATATCCGCTACCGCACCTCCTTGACGGAACTGGTCAAGGTCGGCGACGAGATTGCCGGCGCGATCCTAACCACGCCGAACGGCCCGCTCGCCTTGCGCACCAGAAAGGGCGTCGTGCTGGCGACTGGCGGGATTGGATGGAGCGACGAACTCCGCAAGCGCTTTCTGCCCGAGAGCACCCGTCCCTACTCACTGACGCCTGACACCAACACGGGTGACGGCATCCTCGCCGGCGAGCGAGCCTGCGGGCAGATCGAGGACAAACTGCACAGCCCGGCACTGTGGATGCCGAGTTCGGTGATGAAACAGCCCGATGGTCATCTCTCGGTGTTCCCGCACATCATGCTGGATCGCGCCAAACCGGGACTGCTGGCTGTTGGTGGCAACGGCCGGCGCTTCGTCAATGAGGCCGACTCGTATCACGACGTCGTCCAGGAAATGCTTCGCTCAAACAGCGTGCGTTGCTTTTTCGTCTGTGATCGCAGTTTCGTGTTCGATTTCGGGATCGGTCTCGTTCATCCGGGAATGCGCGACCTGCGCCGTTTCGTTGATGCCGGCTATTTGTTCGAAGGCGGGACGATAGCGGACCTTGCCACGAAGATCGGCGTGGACGGCGAAGCGCTGTCGCAAACGATCGAGCGCTACAGCGGCTTCGCCGAAACCGGGATTGATGAAGAGTTCGGCCGCGGAAAGAGCGAACTCAACCGCTTCAACGGCGATCCGACGAACAAGCCGAATCCATGCCTGCGAAAAATCGGGCCCGGCCCCTATTACGCCGTTGCGGTATGGCCCTCGGACCTGGCGAGCAGTGTGGGCCTACATACGGACTCCCGTGCTCGCGTCCTACAATCGAGCGGCGAGCCCCTCAAAGGATTATACGCGGCCGGAGCCGACGCTGCCTCGATCTTCAAGGGAACGTATCCCGGACCGGGAACGATGATCGGACCCGCTATCGTTTTCGCCTGGCGGGCAGCCATGGACGCCGCCGGGGTCTTGGACAACTACTTGGACAACTACCCAACGCCGACGGATTGATCCGTGCGAGCGAGGGTTCGAACGTGTTAGATTGAAAGCGATGAGAGGCTGATGTGCTGACGAAAAGCCAGACCACAGAGACAATCGGAGAGTCGGCGTATCGCCGGATACGCTCCGACATCATTTTTGGCGTTCTAGCGCCGGGTCAGAAACTGAGGCTTGAACGCGTCAGTGAGAGCTATGGCATGTCCATCCCGACCCTGCGCGAGCTTTTGAATCGGATGTGTGCGGAAAGCCTCATCGTGGCCGAGGGCCAGCGCGGCTTCGAGGTTGCGCCAGTATCGGCCGAGGATTTCCAGCAGGTTGCCGAGTTGCGCCTGCTGCTCGAAAACCACGCGCTCGAACAGTCCTTCTCCGCGGGCGACCTCGATTGGGAAGGCCGGGTGGTTTCGGCCCACCATAAACTTGGCGTCATGGAAAAGCGCATGCTGACAGGACAACGCCAGGACCAGGAACTATGGAAACAGTGCGATTGGGATTTCCACCACTCTCTGATTTCGGCCTGCGGGTCCGACGTGCTGCTCGCCGCACATGCCGCCGCCTACGATCGCTATCTCCGCTATCAGATGATCGCCGTCGTCTTCCGTGGAGAGATTGCCGCCCGCGAACATCAGGCACTGCTGGAGACCGCGCTTGCCCGCGACTGGAAACGTGCGCAAGCAATCATGATTTCGCATATCCGCGGATGCGTCGAACATGCGCTGAAAAACGACAGCGCAGGCCTTTTCGGAAGTTCCGCGGAAAGGCGGCTCTCCACTGCCAAAGATATTTCGAATCAGCCTGGTCGCAAGTCAAAAAAGACTACACGCTAAGGCGGATACCTCGACGATCGATAGAGTTAAAGGCCTGATATCTTTCGGCCCGAAATCAGCGTTTGGTCCGCTTCTGGCACGAAAAGGACGAGATTGGCTGATCTGGCGATGTCTGTTCTTGGAGAGGCAAAGCAGAAAACATCTGCTCTTAGCGAGTACTTCGCATTTTGACCCTTCTCGGATATCAAGCTTTTACATCCGAGATTTGAGATGGCACTGGCGAATATCGGTTGCAGTTTACGCGGCTTTTCTGACGAGCTTCACGACGCTTCACGCAACATCATGCGTTACGGCGGCAGACCCTCAAGCAAGGTACGGGCAGCCTGCATATCCGCGATCGCGAAGCCTTCGGTGAACCGGTCGTAAACCGATGCAAGCAGTGCTCGCGCCTCGCGGTGGCGACCCTGGCTCACCTTCAAACGGGAAACGCTCAGCGCAATCCGCAATTCCCAGAACAGAGCGTCCTGCTCGCGGGCCACTTGGGCCGCCTGGGTAAAGCAATCTTCGGCCGCCAAGGCGAGTTGATCAGCCGTTTGCTGCAGCAGAACTTCGCCTTTGATGCGGAGCAACTCAGGGGCAAACCATCCGCGCCCGTCCGCGCCCTCGGTCGCCATCGCGTCGTCCAGGGCAACGAGAGCCTCGTCGAGCCGCCCTGTCCCAGCAAGCCCTAACGCGAGAGCGCCCTTGTACTCCTCATACGAAATATGCCACCCGGTTCGGTCGCACGTCTCGAAGGCATCGCGC
>Ga0210386_10001419_pt1 | contig 21467 bp, 19 predicted proteins | sample IncBWH32OmetaG_FD_160091 | JGI IMG/M metagenome (GOLD analysis project Ga0210386, IMG submission 160091) | Forest soil microbial communities from Barre Woods Harvard Forest LTER site, Petersham, Massachusetts, United States - Inc-BW-H-32-O ...
GGGTTAAGAAGATCGTGGTCGAACACCTTGGTGTCGAACCCGAAAAGGTGGTCGACAACGCGAGCTTTATTGACGACCTCGGCGCCGACAGTCTCGATACGGTCGAGCTCGTGATGGCTTTCGAAGAAGAATTTGGTTGTGAAATTCCTGACGATGCCGCGGAAACGATTTTGACCGTCGGCGACGCGACTAAATTTCTGGAAAAGAACGCGAAGAGCTGACGCGCCCAAGCGGAACTGACAGGGACGGAAGGGACCGTGGCCTCGCGGTCCCTCTGTCTGTTGCCGGAGACCGCGAAGCGCGGGCTGGAGTGATCTAGATGAGGCGGGTTGTCGTCACGGGCCTTGGCATGGTTTCGCCGCTTGGCTGTGGCATCGAGCCGACCTGGAAACGCATTCTGAACAGCGAAAGCGGTGCCCGGAAGATCGAGACGTTCGACGTTTCCGATCTTACCAGCCAGATCGCTTGCGTGGTGCCACGCGGCGACGGCAGTAACGGCACCTTCAACGCCGACCAGTGGATGGAGCCGAAAGACCAACGCAAGGTCGACGACTTCATCATCTTTGCGATGTGCGCTGCGCGTCAGGCGCTTGATGATGCCAACTGGCATCCGGCAAGCGAGGAAGACCAATGCGCTACCGGCACCATGATCGGTTCCGGCATCGGCGGCCTGTCGGGGATTGCGGATACCTCGATCCTCCTGAAGGAGCGGGGGCCGCGCAAGGTGTCGCCGTTCTTCATTCCAGGGCGCCTCATCAACCTCGCTTCAGGCTACGTGTCGATTGAGCACGGCCTCAAGGGTCCCAATCATTCCGTCGTCACCGCATGCTCGACAGGAGCCCATGCGATCGGCGATGCGAGCCGGCTGATTGCGCTTGGCGATGCCGATGTCATGGTGGCCGGCGGCACCGAATCGCCGATCTGCAGAATTGGCATGGCGGGCTTCTGCGCTGCACGCGCGCTGTCGACCGCCTTCAATGAAACGCCGGAAAAGGCGTCGCGCCCCTATGACAAGGCTCGCGACGGATTTGTCATGGGTGAGGGCGCCGGCATCCTGGTGCTCGAAGAGTTTGACCATGCGAAAAAACGTGGCGCCAAGATATACGCCGAGGTGGTCGGTTACGGACTGTCCGGCGATGCCTATCACATCACCTCGCCGTCACCGGATGGCAACGGCGGCTTTCGCAGCATGAGCGCCGCGCTGAAACGTGCGGAAATTTCAGCCTCCGATATCGATTATATCAACGCGCACGGCACATCGACGCAGATCGGCGACGAGATCGAACTGGCGGCCGTGGAGCGCCTGCTGGGCAACGCGGCCTCCCGGGTCTCGATGTCCTCGACCAAGTCGTGCACGGGGCATCTGCTCGGCGCAGCCGGCGCGATCGAGGCGATTTTCGGCATTCTTGCGATTCGCGATAACGTCGCCCCGCCGACGATCAATCTTGACAATCCGTCAGTGGAAACCGCCATTGATTTGGTGCCGAACACGCCGCGCCAACGCGAAATTAATGTCGTGCTGTCGAATTCATTCGGTTTCGGAGGTACAAACGCGTCCGTGATTCTGCGGCGTGTGACCGGCTAGCTGGCCCGATTTGACAGACGCTACCTATCCCGTCACCAAGGCGCGCAATGCGAATGCTAGAATCAGTCCACCGGTGCGCGTCTGGTTGGTTAGAACTTCACCGTTTCGCCGCATTCGGTGATAATTCCTAGATGTGGGCGACACCACCGGCCGGCATAGTTTCCGGACCACGATTGAACCGACGGGATTCAGGTTGCATCGATGAGTGAGAGGCCGCCCATTTCGCCAAGGAGCCCGCGTGCCGCGCTGGAGCCCGAACAGGTTCCGCCGCCGCCCAAGCGGTCTGAACGTGCCCGCAATCCATTCATCGTGGTCGGCAACGCGATCATCACCTTCATTCTGTTTTTGATGCTCGCGGTGGGCGGCACCTATATCTACGGCAAGCAAAAAATCGAGGCGCCAGGCCCCCTGCAAGAGGACAAGATCGTCAACATTCCGTCACGGGCAGGCGTCACCGATATCGCCGATGTCCTGCAGCGCGAAGGCGTCATCGACAATAATCGCTGGGCATTCATCGGCAGCGTTTTTGCGCTGAAGGCACGCTCCGAACTCAAGCCCGGCGAATACCAGTTCCAGAAGAATGCCAGTTTGAGGGATGTCATCGGCACGATTGTCGAAGGCAAGGTGGTTCAACATTCCGTCACCATCCCGGAGGGGCTGACCTCCGAGCAGATCGTGGGCCGGCTTTCCGATAACGACATTTTCTCGGGCTCGGTGCGTGAGTTGCCACGCGAAGGCACGCTGCTGCCGGAAACCTACAAATTTCCGCGCGGAACGCCGAGGGACCAGGTGATCGCGCGCATGCAGCAGGCGCAAAAGCGCGTGCTTGCCGAGATTTGGGAGCGCCGCAATCCGGATATTCCGGTCAAGACGCCGGAGCAGTTGGTGACGCTTGCCTCGATCGTGGAAAAGGAAACCGGCAAGCCGGATGAGCGCAGCCGCGTGGCCTCGGTGTTCGTCAACCGGCTTCGGCAGAAAATAAAGCTACAGTCGGACCCGACGATTATTTACGGGCTGGTCGGCGGCAAGGGCACGTTGGGCCGGCCAATCCGGCGAAGCGAAATTCAACAGCCTTCGCCCTACAATACCTATGTGGTGGAAGGATTGCCGCCCGGGCCGATCGCCAATCCCGGCCGCGCCTCGCTGGAGGCTGCCGCCAATCCCGCGCGCACGCGTGACCTGTTCTTTGTTGCCGACGGCACCGGCGGACACGCCTTTAGCGACACGTATGACGTTCACCAGAAAAACGTCGCCAAGCTGAGAGCGATGGAAAAGCAGATCCAGAACGATACGGTCGAGCCCGCCGACGATCCGCCGCCGCCGGCGGCCGCTAACGCATCTGCTGCGGATACGGGCGCGCCAGCCGCGCCACCGAAGCCGGTCAAGAAGCCGGCGCGCCCAGCGCCAGCGCCTTTGTTGCCCCGGCAAGGTGCGCCGCAGCCGTCGGCATCCTCCCCGGTGGACCAGCAATAGTACCGAAGGCGTGATCGCTGGTCCCCGTCGTTCGTGATCGAAAACGGCCGTCACACGGCGCGCAAATTCCACTTTGGCTGCAGACGCGCTAGACTTGCATGCATTCGGCCAGCGAGTCTCTCTGGCCATGGTTTCATCCGGAGAACCCCACGCGATGGTGCTGTCGAGTATGACCGGCTTTGCCCGCAGCCACGGCGCCAGCGGACCTTATGCGTTCGAGTGGGAACTGAAGTCCGTCAATGCCAAGGGTCTGGACGTGCGTCTGCGGCTGCCGCCGGGATGGGACGAACTGGAGTCATTTGCCAAAAAGCGCACGGCCGACGTGCTGTCGCGGGGCACGGTGTACGCCAATTTCAACGTCAAGCGCACCAATGCGCTGTCGACGATTCGTATCAACGAAGATGTCCTGGCATCGGTCGTGCGTGTCGCCGGCGTGCTTGCCGGCAGGATCGATGCGGTCGCGCCCAGCATCGACGGGCTGCTTTCCATCAAAGGCGTGATCGAAGTGGTCGAGCCGGAAACCGACGAGGCGGAGGACAAAGCGGCGAAAGATGCTGCTGCCGCGGCATTCGATCAGGCGCTTGCTCATCTGGTTGAGATGCGCCAGCGCGAAGGCGCCGCGCTCGGGCAAATCCTGCTGCAGCGAATGGACGAGATCGAGCAGTTGGCGAAGAGGGCCGAGACGGCGCCGGGACGCAAGCCGGATGCGGTCAAGGCGCGCCTTGCCGAACAGATCGCCGCGCTGCTGGAGACGTCCGACCGTTTCGATCCCGACCGCCTCAGCCAGGAAGCGCTGTTGATTGCGGCAAAGGCCGACATACGCGAAGAGCTCGATCGCATCGCCTCCCATGTGGCGCAGGCCCGTGACATGATCGCAAAGGGCGGACCGGTCGGCCGGCGTCTCGATTTCCTCGCGCAGGAATTCAATCGCGAGGTCAATACGTGTTGTTCCAAGTCAAACGATATCGAGTTGACCAATACCGGCCTTGAAATGAAGAACGTGGTGGAGCAATTCCGCGAGCAGGTCCAGAATCTGGAGTGACGCATGGCGGGTCGAGGGCAAAGCAATGTCGGTTGAGCGGCGTGGCCTGATGTTCGTGCTTTCCTCGCCGTCGGGCGCGGGCAAGACCACGTTGTCGCGTCTGTTGATCGAGCGGATGCCCGGCCTGAAGATGTCGGTGTCGGCGACGACCCGGCCGATGCGGCCGGGCGAAGTCGATGGCCGCGACTATCTGTTTGTCGATCAGACGCGCTTCAAGGAAATGGTCCAGCGGCACGAACTGCTGGAATGGGCCACCGTATTCGACAACAGCTATGGTACGCCGCGGACGCCGGTCGAAGCGGCCTTGTCGGCGGGGCAAGATGTATTGTTCGATATCGACTGGCAGGGCACGCAGCAATTGCGCGAGAAGGCCCGGGCGGACGTGGTCAGCGTGTTCATTCTGCCGCCTTCCGCTGCCGATCTGGAGAAGCGGCTGCATAGCCGCGCCCAGGACAGCGATGCGGTGATCCGTTCGCGCATGAGCCGTGCCTCGCACGAATTGAGCCACTGGGCGGAATACGACTATATCGTCATCAATCACAACATCGACGAAGCCTTCGCCGAAGTTCAATCGATTCTGAAGGCGGAGCGGCTCAAGCGCGAGCGCCGTACCGGGCTAACGACCTTCGTGCGGGAATTGCAGCAGCAATTAGAGAAATAACCGGATCTTCACCTCGCCGCACGCCGCGGCGGCCGCCGGATGAATTCCGGTGGAACTACAGGTGCGCTTCCGACGCTGCGGGCAAATCGGGGCCGATAATCCTTTTTGTCCGTGGACGGATAATCCGACAGCACGATGCGGTCGTCATCGGTGGTATCCCAGATCGCCCCTCGCGCAGCACGCGCTTTAGGCACGCGTACCCTGCGGCGACGCCTGGACATGAGCGCCGCGGCTCCCGCAAACGCCAGTGCGCCAGCAATGGCGACGAACACTATCGGAATCATTTCCGGCCGAACCGGCGCGGATAAATAGGTAAACGGGTTCGATGGAGCCGGATCGGCTGGCGCTGGCGTTGCATCGCTGGCGGGAACGACCGGTGTCGCTGCCGGTGCCGCAGCGGCGACAGAGACAGCAGCGGGCAAATCCGGCCAGCGCGTGGCGACGGCTGCGGTCGCGTTCCAGACTGGGGCGTTTGCGGGACTGGTTTCGCTGCCAGCGGCGTTGGCGGGTGGGCTGACAACCGGGGGCTCTTCACGGACGGCCTGTGGGCGGAGCTCGGCGCGGGCATCGGCGATCGATGGCTTCGCAGCTGGAGGAGGAACTGCCGGACTGCTCTGCGGTTGGACTTGCGAAATCCCACCGCCGTCGCGGCGAAGATACCAGCAATTACGTTTGTTGGCGTGGTCGATGTGATAACGCCAGTGGCTGCCGGCTGGCGTTTCGGCCTTTGGGGTGGCAAGGCAGTCTTCGACATTTGCCGGTTCACCGCGCGCCATGGTCGCAAGCGAAACGCCTGCAAGGATGCTGACCAAAATGGCAGGTACGATATTCGCGGGTCGTCTCGGCATGCGTAACTCCGTGAACGCAATACATTTCACATGCCGAACCTCGCCATAAAATGGGGTCGCAATACGCCACAAATCCGGACAGCATTGGGCTTAATTCGGGCTGGCGCCCGTGGACTTCGGGACACGCTGCGGGTGAGAATTCCCGGCCTTTAATTTTCGGTAGAGCCTTAGTTTTTCAGTACAATCCGCCCGACAACCTGGCCGGCCCGCAGCGCATCGATCCACTTCTGGACGTCCGCCATCGGCTCTTCGCGCATCGGGGTCGGCTTGATCTTGCCGGAGCGTGCAAGCGACATCAGTTCATGCGCCTCGGCGAGTGTCCCGACCATGAAGCCTTCGATGGTCATCCGCTTGTAGACCCACTGCACCATCGGCAGGCTGAAATTGCCGCCCATAAGACCCGAGACCACGATCTTGCCGCCGCGCGCGAGAACTGAAACGGCAAATGCCATCGACTTTTCGTTGCCGGCGAAATCGACAATCTCATCGAAGCCGCCCTCGGTTTCCTTGATGATGCGCCGGCTGATTTCCGGCTCCGACGGGTCGTAGGCGAAGGCCGCTCCGTTCTTCAGCGCGGTTTCGCGGGCCGCTGCGCTCAAATCTGCCACCGTGATCGGCTGCTTGAACATGGCCTGCGCAAAGGCGAGCCCCATCATGCCGACCCCGCCGAGACCGATCAAAAGCAGGTTGCGCTGCCGCGGACGATCGACAAGCCGTTTCAAGGCCCCATAGGCCGTGACGCCGGAACACATCAGCGTCGCGGCCTGATTGACCGGCAGCGGATCGTATTCCAGCAAATATTTTGCGTCCGGCACCAGCACATGGGTGGCGAAGCCGCCATCGATGGTAACGCCGAGAAAGCGCTGCTTGGCACAGAGATTTTCATCACCCGCCAAACAGTCGCGGCATTGGCCGCAGCCGATCCATGGGAAAACCGCGCGCTTGGCGCCGATCAGATCCTTCGGCACGTCGGGGCCTACTTCGTCGACGGTGCCGGCGATCGCGTGGCCGAGGGTGAAGGGCAGCGTCATGCCGCGCGTGGTGTCGAGCTTCTTGCCGCCGCCGAGATCGGCATAGCCGTCCTGGATGTGAAGGTCGGAATGGCAAAGTCCGCAGCGCTCGATCCGGACCAAAACTTCCCGCCCCTCGGGCTTCGGTGCGTCGATGACGGTTTCGCACAGCGGCGCATCAAACTTGACCAGCGATTGGCGACGCATGAGCGGCATGAAGTGTCTCCGAAGGATGTTCAGCTATTGTTCCGTATATGGGTCAATTCCCGAGCCATGGCAACAAATCCACCAACAGAAACGGTTTCCGGACGCCGCGTCTCGTCGATCTCGGCGGCAGCAACCAGCCGGGCCGGATCGATCGCCAACGACTTCAGGCTTTGCCGCAACATCTTGCGGCGTTGACCGAAGGCGGCCGCGGCCACTTGCTCCAGCGCGCGGCGATCGCAGATTTCCGGGGTCTGACGCGGCACCAATCGCACGACGGAGGAAGTGACCTTGGGCTGCGGCACGAAAGCCGCCGGCGAAATGTCGAACAGGATCTTCGTCTCGGCGCGCCAATTGGCAAGCACGCCTAGCCGTCCATAGGCCTCATCGTTCTCGCGCGCCACGATGCGCTCGGCGACTTCACGCTGAAACATCAGCACCATCATGTCGTACCAGGGCGGCCATGGCTCGATCGAGAGCCAATCGATCAGAAGTGCGGTTGCGATATTGTAGGGCAGGTTGGCGACGATTTTTGCGCGTCTTGCTCCAAGCCACGGACGCGGATCGAAATGCTGGGCGTCGGCGCAGACGATCTCGAGCCTTCCCGGATATCGCTGCGCAATTTCCTCAAGTGCGGGGAGGACGCGTTCGTCGCGTTCGACCGCGATCACGTGGCGCGCACCCATGGCCAGCAATGCGCGCGTCAATCCTCCCGGACCGGGGCCGATCTCGATCACGGTGGCATCGTCCAGCGGACCGGCGGCGCGTGCGATCCTGGCAGTGAGGTTGAGGTCCAACAGGAAATTCTGGCCGAGCGATTTGCGGGCAGAGAGGGAATGCCGGCGAATGACCTCGCGAAGTGGCGGAAGGTCGTCGATCGCGCTCATGCTAGTGTCCCAGTTCTGACATTCGTATCACATCGCGGCGGATAAGTTTACGAATGTCAGAACTCGAGGGACACTAGTAAATCTACGATTCCAGTGCGGCTTTGACTCTGACGTTCCTTTAATGAGGTCGCGGCAAGGCTGAAGGAACGTCAGAGTCGCCGCACTGGCTGGGCGGCGGCCATGCGGGCGGCTAGTCGCAATGCTGCAATCAGACTTGACGGGTTCGGCTTGTCGGTCCCGGCAATATCGAACGCTGTCCCATGATCAGGCGAAGTTCGGATAAACGGCAGCCCCAGAGTGACGTTAACGGCGTCTTCGAAAGCCAGCGTTTTGATCGGGATCAGCGCCTGGTCATGATACATGCAGATGGCACAGTCATAGGTCTGCCGCGCGGCATCGTGAAACATCGTATCGGCCGGCAGCGGTCCCCGGATATTCAGACCCTCACCACGCAGGAGATCGACAGCAGGCGCCACGATGGTTCTGTCCTCGGTGCCCAGTGAGCCGTCCTCGCCTGCATGCGGGTTGAGGCCGGACACGGCCAAACGGGGATGTGCAATCCCGAAATAGGATTTCAAACCCGCGACCACGATACGGGCTGTCGTGGCGATCAGGTCGCTGGAAAGCTGTGCCAGCGCCTCGCGCAAGGAGACGTGAATGGTGACGGGAACGACGGCAAGCGCCGGCGACCACAGCATCATCACCGGCTGTGGCGTGGCGTTTTTCGTCGCTGCAAGTTCGGCGAGATATTCGGTGTGTCCGGGATGCCGGAAGCCGGCGCGATAAAGCACGTTCTTGGCAATCGGATTGGTCACCACGGCGCTTGCCCGGCCATCCATGACGTCTTTCACGGCCTGGCGGATCGAAGCAAGTGCTGCGCCGGCGCTGCTATCGTCGGGGCGGCCGGGCAGGGCAGTTGCAGCGTGACCCGTGGAAACGACCGGCAGAGCACGCGCGAAGGCGTCGTTCGCATCTTCCGGACGGCCTTCAGCGAGCGCGACATTCAGTCCGAGCGCTTTCGAGCGGCGCTCAAGCGATGCGGCATCGCCAAGCCAATAGAAGGTCGGCAATTTGAGTTCGTCGCGACGAAGCCATGCCTTGAGCGTGACGTCCGGGCCGATCCCGGCAGGTTCACCCGATGTCAGCGCGAGAGGCTTTGGCATCCGTCAATGGCATTCAATCATCGAGGCCCTGCGGACTTCCTGCAGGTACGATTTTGCTTTCGCCTCGTATTTCTCGGCGTACATCTTTTCCCGGATTTCTTTCTTCTTCGGCGTGTCGACCTTGGTCGGGTCCCGGGCGCACAGCGCGACCATCTCGACGCCTTGTTTGGTCACCTCGGGCGGGGTCAGGTGGCCGATCGCCGTGCCGTCGAGTATTTCCCGAAGCGAAGGAGGGATATCGGCCGAGGTCTTGATCACGGTTTCGCGTATCGCGGCGTTCTGCATCGACTTGAAGAAGGAGTTCGCTTCGGCGCAGGTCTGGATTCGCGCTCGCAGGGCCTCGGCTTCCTTCTTGCGAACTTCCGTGGCCTCCGGTGCTGAGCCGCGCGGCACGATCAGCACGATCGGCTGCATCTTGTATTCGAAACCTGCCGTCTCCGTCTGTTGTTGGTCTCCCTGTTCCTTGGCTTTCTCCTCCACATCCTTTTCACTGATCTGAAGGCTTTCCTTGTATCGGCCGCGAACCAGATTGCTCCAGACCATGTCGGCCTTGATGCGGGCCTTGAGCGTGTCGGCGCGGATACCTCCGCTCTCCAACGACTTCGTCAGCTGTTCCGGCGTGATCCGCATCCGTCCGCTCATGGCGTTATAGGACTGATCGATATCGCTGACCGAGGGATCGATGCTGAATTTTTTTCCTTCCCTGATCTTCAACTTTTCGTCGGTCAACTCGTTGATGACTTGCTGACGATCCGGCATTTTATGAGTGCTCAGCATGAGCAGCTTGGAACGCTGCTCGATGTCGAAATTGGTGATCGGCTCGCCGTTGATCATGCAAGCGACTTGCGCGCGCGTCGGCGATACGGATACCGCGATCAAAGCGAGGGCAGCACTGCTGCCCAAGACGATTGCCGAGAGCCGACTGGAGAGTGCAACGATCCTTGTCATCTTGGCTGTTTTAATCCGAGTCCGGTAAAGCAGGTTTGACATCACTTCGCTCGCAAAGGCGAGCGCCCAAAACCACACTACAATCCTATACTTGCTGGCGGCTTTTGATCCTAGCCCGAAAGACCTTCGCCAAGGGCGGGCCAAGGCTCTTCGCCCAGACAAGGCTTTTGGCCCAGATCATACCGCATCAGCAATATCGTCCGCGAGCCCTCCAGCCGAGCCCCGTTATTGAGCCGACGTGCTCGTATTGGCAATGGTCCGCAGGCCGATCTGGAGCATGAAGGCGTGGCCAAGGATGGGCGGGGAGGTTGTGGTGGCATAGGAGAAGGAGGTGACATAGTTGGCGGCGAGCACGAAGCAGTCGTCGACATAGCCCGCGCCGACGACGTACTGGTTGATCTGGTTGGCGACCAGATCCCAGCGGGCGGCGCCGGTCGCGACCCAGTTGTTGGCGATCTTGACCGAGCCCGAGACCAGGACGCCCTCGCGGCGTGTTAGATAGCCCAGATCCGGCTGGGCGGCGTAGTCGCCGTACAGGAGGCTGACGGACCAGCGGTCGAAGTTGGCGCGGGCTTCGGCCTCGAAGCGCTGCACGCTGCCGGTGGCCTCATCAAAGCGCGCGCGGGTCGCGATCGTGTAGGTGCGGTTCGGGTAGTAGCTCAGGCTTGCGACATAGTCCGATTTCGGGGTTTGCAGGCCGGAATCGACCGCCGTATTGGTCACGTCCTGCACCGCAAAGGAGTTCAGACCGAACAGCTGATAGGACTGGCCGAACACCGCGGTGACCGATCCGCCGCGGTCGAACTGGGTGGTCGCTTGCACGCCCGCATTGGCCCGCCCGCCGCCTTCGACCCGGTCATAGCCGGAGAACTTGTCGACACTGAAGAGGTTGGAGGTGTCGAACGTCATGCTTTGCGAATCTTCGTTGGGCAATTTGCCCGCATAGGATTCGTTCGGACGGATGATGACTTGCGCAATCGGCTCGATGGTGGTCGAGCCCCAGGGCTGAACGTTGATGAAGGGATAGCGATATTCGAGCCCGATGGTGGGCATCACGCGCAGCGCGGTGGTGTCGCCGACCGGCAGGAAGCTCGAGACGCCGGGCTGGTTGGTGATGTCGGCGTTGATGGCGTCAGCGCGAATGCTGGCAAACGGCGTCCAGATTTCGCCGGCTGAATCGGTGAAGGAACGCCGCCAGTCGGCTTCGGCCGAAAAGCGCGTGTAGGTGCCGGGCATGCCGCGCATCAGGCAATTCTGCTTGGTGATGCTTTGGGCCGAATCGGCTGAGTTGAGGATGCACGAACCGTTGGCGGCGGCCGCCGCCGTGATCGGATCAAACACCGCATCCGAACGGGTCAGGTTGGTGAAGTTGGTCTTGTAGCTGACCTCTCCGCCCAGCACCTGATGGTTGATCACGTTGGAATAGTCGACCACCGGCCAGACCACCGGCACCTGCGACTGGGCGCCGGACAGGCTCTCGTAATAGATCGTGCGGGCATCGAAGTAGCTGCGGTTGCCGACGCCGGTTATGAAGATCTGCGACGGTGCTTCGGTCGGCAGCGCCAGGAACGAGGAGAACGCGTCCTTGTAGACCGAGAGGCGGTAATCCGACAGCAGCATGTAGTCGGACAGGGCGACGCCTTCCCAGCCCCAGACCCACTTGTCGTTGATGGCGAACTCGCCCTTGGTCTCGAGACCGCCGCGGAATTGGTGATCGCCGGGTTGGCCGGCAAAAGCGCCGGGGTCGAGCTGGTCGATGCCATAGGCGCGGATCTGATAGGAGCCATCCATCAGACGCTGACGGAATTCGCCCTGGAACAACACGCCCTGCTGGGTCATGAAGCGCGGGTTGAAGGTCGCGTCATAGTCCGGTGCGATCGCCCAATAGTAGGGAGTCTCGACGCCGAACCCGTAAGTCGAATTCGTGGAGTAGGCAGGCGTCAGGAAGCCGCTCTTGCGCTTCACGGTCGGATCGGGCGCAGAGAAATACGGCAGGTAGGCCAGCGGAACGCCAAAGAACTCCAGTTGCGCGTTCTCGAAGTACAGCATCTTGTCGACTTGGTCGTGGATGATGCGCATCCCCTTGACCTGCCACAGCGGCGGCTTCTTCGGATCGTCCTTGCAGGGCGCGCAGGCGGTATAGACGCCGTTTTCGAACACCGTGTAGTTGCCGCTGGAGCGATCGGCGCGGGTTGCCGCCATGCGGGTGGCGTCGGCGGTATCGACGCGCAGCGAATCGACGAAGCCGTCGCGGTAGTCGTCGCTCAAATCCAGGATATCGGCATAGGTGATCTTGCCGTCGACGTCGGTCATGCGGATGTTGCCTTCGGCATGCAACCGCTTGGTCTTCTGATCGTAGATGACCTTGTCCGCCTCGACGCTGGTGCCGTTGTAGAACAGCTGCACGTTGCCGACCGCCGCCACCCGCGAGTTGTTGTAGTCGTAATCGACCTGATTGGCCTGCACCAGCATCTGCCCGTCATTCGCCGGACGCTGCGTGACAGGCTTGGGCGGTCGCGGATTGTAGGAGAAGCTTTGCGCCAACGCGCCCGTAGGCACGGCTAGCCCGAGGGCACCGGATAGCAGCAAGCCGAGAGCGACGGCGGCCGCGCGTGCGTAACGGCGACGCACGACAGCACCCTGTCGCAACGCAAGCGATCTTCCGCGGAGGGCGGCAACCACGGCCACTACCCGTCCTCCAAGTACAACAAGGCCAAAAAGCCGGTGAGGCCGCCAACGCACACAGGCAGCCACGCCGAAGCGATCGGATGCATCAACTCAGCCTTGCTCAAATCCTCGGTTACCTTTGACAAAACATAGAGCAGAAAGCCCGCGCCCACGCCACTCAAAACCATCTTTTGAACGCCGCCGAAACGGAAGAAACGCAGGCTCACACTGGCGGCCAGCATGACCATGGCCGCAAGCAAAAAAGGCTGTGCAATCAGCTTGTGGTACTGCAACCGATAGCCGGCTGTTGCGAAGCCGGAGCTTTCAGACGAGCGGATGTATCCCGGCAGTTGCCAAAAAGACACAGTTTCGGGTGTGGAAAAGCTGTTCCGGACCTGGGCAGGCGTGAGGCTCGTGGCCAACGTGAAGCTGTCCTGATCGACCGGCGGATTATTCAGGGTGTATCGGCGCACCGATTTGAACAGCCAGTGCCCTTCCTCAAGGGTGGCCTGTTGCGCCTCGATTCGCTCCTGGAACTGATCGTTGTTGTCGAAGCGGAACACCGTGAGGCCGGTCAGCCGCACACCCTGCTGCTCGCTGCGGGCGGCGTTGATGATGGCCTGTCCATCGCTATTGACCTGATTGATCCAGAAACCTGCCGCATCCTGCACCCCGCCGCCGCCGGGCGTATTGCCAAACAGCTGCGCTTCCATCCGCTTGGAGAGTTCGCGCAGGTTGGCTGACATCGGATTGTAGGCCGTCGTGGCGAGGACCCCGAGCACCATCGCGCTGGCCAGCGCTGGTGCAATGAATTGCCATGCCGAAACGCCTGCCGCCCGCGCCACCACGAGTTCCAGCCGCCGGGAAAGGGCGAGATAGCAGGTCATGGCTCCGATCAGGATGCAGAACGGCATCATCTTTTCGAGCAGCTGGGGAACGCGGAACAGCGAGGTTTCCGCGACCGCAATTGCCGAGGCGTCGACCAGGCCCGACGTTTTCCGCACCATCTCGATGTAATCGACGAGCACCAGGAGCACGAAGATGGCGGCAAAGACGCCAATCGCCGCCACCACGAAGCGGCCAGCGAAATAGCGTCCCAGCGTGTTGGTGACCATGCTCATGCTGCGGCCGGCCGTCCGAAGAGCCGCAGGATTCGTTCATTCGACCGGTTGATGGCCTCGATCAGCCCCGCCGGCGGTTCGATGACGACGCCGTCAATGATGATCCAGAAGCTGACGCCGATGGCCACCGCCAGCATCAGGTATTGGACCAGTGCAGCAAGTGGCGACTTCACCGTCAGGACCGAGCAGGCGAATCCGGCCATCCGCAATCCGAACACCGCAAGAATCGCGCCGCCCATCGAAAAGTTTCGGCTCTGTCGCGTCGTGCGTGGCGCGCCGAGAAAGGCAAAGGTGAGCGCGGCAAAGGCAAAGGGATAGATCGGCGACATGAAGCGATCATGCAGTTCGGCGCGAAATTGTCCCGACAGCTGCTGATAGATCGGGTCCGAATCTTCAGGGGCCAGCAATTCCCAGAGGTAGCGTTCGCGAATCCCCAGCGCGACGTCATGTCCCTGATTGGAGAACTTCGACATGTCGAAGCCATAGCGGCCGAACGCAACCAGCGCCGGATCGCTTTTTCCGACTTCGAAGCGTTCGAGATTTCCGTCCTCGAGAATCAGGAACGAGCCGCCTTCGTTCTTCACGACCGTGCCGTGATCGGCCACGATGCTGACGCGCTCCTTGGGATCGCGGCGGTCATCGATGAAAATGCCCTTGAGCAGGCCGCCCGGTTGCCGTTCGCGGATTCGAATCGTCAAATTCTGGTCCAACTGGGCGAAACGGCCCGGCTGCAAGACGTTGGTGAGAACGTCGGCCGTGATCTCGGCGTCCCATTGCTTGATTCGGCGCAAGCCATCCGGCGCCAGGTAAGCGGCGATAAAGGCGACCAGTAGCGCGACCACGCAGGTGGCAAAGATAAAGGGACGGAACAGGCGGATCGGGGAGAAGCCGGCCGCGTTCATTACGATGATTTCCGAATCGGTCGCCAGCTTGTTCAGCGTGTGCGAGATCGAGATCATCAGCGCGATCGGGGAGATGATCAGAACCAGAGCCGGAATAACGAGGCTGGTGATGCCGAGGAAGGTCAGGATGGTCTGGCCCTGGCTCGTCATCAGGTCGATGCCGCGCAACGCCTGCGTAATCCAGATCACCCCTGTGAGGCTGATCAAGACCACCGCAAACGACGCCAGCGTCGTGCGGAAGATATACTTGTCGATCGACCCCATCGTTATCGCACGATCCCACCTTGGCGCGCCTTTAGAGCGGTTTCCGTCCAATCCCGGATGGGATCCCCTTTGGCCGGTCCGCTTTGATTCAGGCTCGCAGATAATCTCACTAGCATCCCTTTGATCCGTCAACAAAATGGCTTGGCCGTGGCGGGCTTAGGATATGGTTAATAATTCTCGCAATGTGGCGCTGCCGCCACGCTTATGCTTGGCAGTTTGGCGGAAGGCAGGCCATATTGCGCCAAAGCACGCTCTTGACGGATGTTGGCTACAGCCGGGGAGAGAATTTCACGATCATTCGGCCGTTTTCCGCCCCCCGGCGGCGGCTCTGATTCACAGCCCTTGATTCTTGGAGGACTTACCCATGACCGACGCCGTCAAGGTCGGCTTTGTCTCGTTTGCTGGCGCCCCGAGCGAAGTTCTGGTGGTTTTTTGCGACGACGGGCTCGAGTTCGGCTCAGCGACCCGGAAGACGCTGGGGGCAGCGGCCGATCTGATCAAGCAGGCGGCTGAAACCAATCAATTCAAGGGAAAGAACGGCTCGACCCTCGATATTTTGGCGCCGCAGGGTCTCAAAGCGAAGCGCCTTATCGTGGTGGGCGCGGGCAAGCTTGCCGAACTCAAGGAGAAGGATTTTCTGAAACTCGGCGGCACGGTGGCCGGCAAGCTGAAAGCCGGGACCAAGACGGTGACGATCGTCGCCGAGTTGCCCAAGGCCGCCATGTCCGCCGATCAGGCCGCCGCGATCGCCACGGGTATTCGCCTGCGCGCCTATACGTTCGATCGCTACAAAACCAAGAAAAAGGAAGGCGAGGAGACGGCGCTGCGGGCCAGTGTATCGATTGCGGTCGACGACGTCGCGGCCGCCCGCAAGGCATTTGCGCCGAACGCCCATCTGGTGGAGGGCGTCATCACCGCGCGCGATCTCGTCAATGAACCGCCCAACATCCTGTTTCCGGTTGAATTCGCGCGCCGTGCCGGTCAACTGCGCAAGCTTGGCGTGGTGGTCGATGTCCTCGACGTCAACGCCATGAAGAAGCTCGGCATGGGCGCGCTGCTTGGCGTCGCGCAAGGCTCAACCCAACCCGGACGCACCGTCATTATGCGCTGGAACGGCGGCAAGAAGGGCGATCAGCCGGTGGCGTTTATCGGCAAGGGCGTTTGCTTCGATACCGGCGGCATTTCGATCAAACCCGCCAGCGGCATGGAAGACATGAAGGGCGATATGGGTGGCGCTGCCTGCGTCGTCGGGCTGATGCAGGCGTTGGCGGCGCGCAAAGCCAAAGCCAATGTGGTCGGTGCGATCGGCCTCGTCGAAAACATGCCCGACGGCAACGCCCAACGCCCGGGCGATATCGTGACCTCGATGTCCGGTCAGACCATCGAGATCATCAACACCGACGCCGAGGGGCGGCTCGTGCTGGCAGACGTGCTTTGGTATGTGACCAAAAAGTTCAAACCGAAATTCATGGTCGATCTCGCCACGCTGACCGGCGCGATCATGGTCGCACTTGGCACCGAATATGCGGGCCTGTTCTCCAACAACGACGAACTGGCCGAGCGTCTGATGAAGGTCGGACTTACGACCGGCGAGCGCGTCTGGCGCATGCCGCTGGGACCGGAATACGACAAGCAGATCGACTCGCAATTTGCCGACATGAAGAACACCGGCACCCGTAACGGCGGTTCGATCACCGCCGCGCAGTTCCTGCAACGCTTCGTTGACGGCACGCCCTGGGCTCACCTTGACATTGCCGGCACGGCAATGGGCGCGCCAAAAACCGAGATCAACCAGAGCTGGGGTTCGGGGTTCGGCGTTCGCCTGCTCGACCGGCTGGTGGCGGAGCATTACGAAGCCAAAAAATAGCGCAAACCCGATGACGGAAGTCCTGTTCTATCATCTGCAAGACGTGACGCTGGAGAACGTGCTGCCGCCGTTGCTCGAAAAATCCCTCGAGCGCGGCTGGCGGGTCGTCGTGCAGTCGACCTCGGAAGAACGCACCGAGGCGCTGGACGCCCACTTGTGGACCTATCGCGAGGATTCGTTTCTGCCGCATGCGACCTCGCGCGCGAGCGATGTCGAGGATCATCCGATTGTTCTGATGGTTGAGGACAGCAATCCGAACCGGGCCAATGTGCGATTTCTGGTCGACAACGCGCCCTTGCCGGCTGACTCGGACGTTTACGACCGCGTCGTTCTGCTCTTCAATGGCGATGACGCAGACGCGCTTACCGCAGCGCGTCACGCCTGGAGCGACTGCAAGACGCGGGGATTCGACGTAACCTATTGGCAGGCCGACGAACGGGGCCGGTGGCAGAAACGGGATTAACCAGTTCCCCTACCAATGATAAACTATGGTTTTTAGCCGTGAGCCTGTATAAGGCCACGGTCGTGCCGCAAAGTGATGCTCGGTCAATCGCTTAAGGCGAGGGGTGAGTCTAGTTCATCGTGCGAAACAAATACCTTCACTGGAAATCAGTACCGGCACTGCTTTTGCTCGCCCCTGTCTTGGCGGGTTGTGGAGCGACGGCTTCCGATATCTTTGCTCCCGATATGATATCGAAGGATGCCGAATGGTTTTCCCGTAGCGGCCGCCTTTTCATCAAGAACGTCTCGATTGATACGCCGCCACTCACGCCCGACAAACCGGTCACGGCCGAAGATCTTGTCAGCACCGACGGCGCCTGCCCGGGAATGGCGTCAGCAAATATCCCGACGAATGCCAATGCGTTGTCGGATGGCGCATCTGCTCCTGCGCCCGTGGCCACCGGTACGGTGGCACTGGGGCACACCGAGTGCGATGTCGTCCGCGGCATAGGTGCGCCCACCGCCGTCAACATCTCCAACAGCCCGCGCGGCGAACGCGTCGCGGTGGTTAATTTTTCGCAAGGTGCGCGCGCCGGCATCTATACCTTTACCGCCGGACGGCTGACCTCGATCGAGCGCGGGGCGGAGCCTGTGGCTGAGCCGAAAGCCGTCAAGCCGAAAAAGAAAAAGCCGGCGCAAGCGCCGACCTGATCGCATCGGACATTACATCCCCCCTTCCGAACTCGCTGTTAGCCATGCTTCCTCGGCCCGGGTGAGGGCGTCGGAAGCACTCGCGCGTGCCTTGCTGAGTTGAGTGGCCTGCTTTGGATCGCGTGTGAACAGATCAGGCAAAGCGAGTGCCGCATCGATCTTTTCAATGATGCCGCTGATCCGCGCCATTTCGGCTTCGGCCTCCAAAATCCGCTGTTTGGGCGGGATGCGTTTTTCCTTCGGACGCGCACTGGCATCGTTTCGCTCGTTGCGATTCGACGCACGCTCGCGCGTTAAGACCTTTGCCCCGCGCGTCGACAACACGGCACGGCGGTAGTCATCAAGGTCGCCGTCATAGCTCGTTACCATGCCGTCCGCGACGACCCATAGCTGATCGGCACAGGCTTCGATCAGATACCGGTCATGGGAGACCATGATGACGGCACCGGGAAATTCGTTGATGGCCTCGGCAAGCGCCGCACGGCTGTCGATGTCCAGATGGTTGGTGGGTTCGTCGAGAATGATCATGTTGGGGCCGAAGAAAGTCGCAAGTCCCAACAGCAGCCGGGCCTTTTCGCCGCCGGACAGATTCTTCACCAGCGTATCGCCGGCCTTGCCGGAAAAGCCGATGGCGCCGGCGCGCCCGCGTACCTTGCTCTCGGGGGCATCGGGCATCAGCCTGCGAATGTGATCGTACGGCGAGGCGTCGAGATTGAGTTCATCGACCTGATGCTGGGCAAAGTATCCGACCGATAGCTTTTCGGCCCGGATGACTTTGCCCGAAAAAGGCGGAAGCCTGCCTGCCAGCAGCTTGACCAGCGTCGACTTGCCGTTGCCGTTGGCGCCCAGCAGCGCAATGCGATCATCGGTGTCGATCCGCAGCGTAACGCGGTTGAGGATCGGCTTGTTCGGGTCGTACCCCACCGACACGTCGTCAACGGCGATGATCGGCGGAGACAGCATTTTTTCGGGCTGCGGAAACGTGATCTCGCGCACGTCCTGTGTGACGAGCGCCGTCACCGGTTTCATTCGCTCCAGCATCTTGACGCGGGACTGGGCCTGACGGGCTTTCGAGGCCTTGGCCTTGAAGCGGTCGACGAAGGCCTGCAGCCGTTTGCGTTCGTCGGCCTGCCGTCTGGCGTGCTTGGCATCCAGGAGTTCGCGCGTGGCACGCTGCTCCTCGAACGAGGAATAGCTACCCTTGTAGAGGGTTAGCTTGCCGCGATCGAGGTGCAGGATCTGGTCCACCGAGGTCTCAAGCAGATCGCGGTCGTGGCTGATGACGATGACGGTGCGCGGATAGTTGGCAAGATGATCTTCCAGCCAAAGCGTGCCTTCGAGGTCGAGATAATTCGTGGGCTCGTCCAGCAACAACAGGTCGGGTGCCGCAAACAGCGTTGCCGCAAGTGCCACGCGCATCCGCCAGCCGCCCGAAAATTCTGAGCAGGGTCTGTTCTGGTCGTCGGAACAGAATCCAAGCCCGCTCAGGATCGCGGCCGCGCGGGCTGGCGCCGAATGCGCCTCGATATCCACGAGCCTGGTCTGGATTTCGGCGATGCGGGTAGGGTCACTCGCAACTTCTGCCTCGCGCAGCAGCGCCTCGCGCTCGCGATCGGCTTTCAACACCACCTCGATCAGCTTTTCCGGGCCGTTCGGCGCCTCCTGCGCAAGGCTGCCGATCTGCCAGCGCGGAGGTATGGCGATGGTGCCGGATTCGGTCGGCAGGTCACCGCGAATGGCATGAAACAACGTCGACTTGCCGACGCCGTTGCGGCCGACGAAGCCCACGCGGGCGCCGGGTACAATTTGCACCGAGCTGTCGTCAATCAGAAGCCGCCCGGCAATCCGGACCGAGATATCGTTGATGGAGAGCATGCGGGCTTTTCACCGCAGCCGTTCCAAAACGCAACCGGTATATTGATCGGGCCGCCCGTAAATAGTCACCAATATTCGCCGCGCATAACCCTAATGCGATTTCGGACCGTCGGCCTCGTCGCGTTTTCGCAATTCGTCGACGAGATGCTGGAGATAGGGCGTCATCCCTGAATCCGGCCGCAGCGCTTGCTGGAGGCGCTCGCCCACAGCGTCGCAGATCGATCGGCTGGACCTGTGATCGAGTGGTTCGGCGTCGTCTGCGTTTGGACTTTTCATGCTCAGTTCCGTGCCCTGACGATTTATTCGATCAGGTGACGGCATACCAAGTCTTCGGGCCGGAATTGGTTTCCGGTTGCCGGTGGGTTCTTGGCTGTTTTGGCTAATTTTATATAAATTAGCTATGTGGTCGGAACGGAACACCGGAGGCCGCGACTCCGGGAAGTCGAGGCCTCCGATGCGGTCTTGAATGTTGGGCTTGCGTGAGACTCAGTAGCAGCGGTTGATCAGGCGCCAGCGAGGGCCGAACGGAGTAGGGACCAGCCGCCGCACATAGCAGCCGCCATATCCGTCGTTGTAGCCGTAGCCATAATAGGCCGGGCCGCCGACAAAGAAGCGCGGGCCGCCAAAGCCGTGATGCCATCCGCCATGCCACCCACCGTGCGGGCCGACCCAGGCCGAGGCGGAGGTGGGTGCAAGCGCGGCCGCGCCGAGTGAAACCGTGGCAATTAAAGCGAGCGAAAGTTTGCGTAACATCGTCGTCTCCTCAAGCTTAGGCGCCCGAAAGCGCCGTCGGTGAAAAGCACTCTTCCCTGAACGCCTTTTCGTAGCGAAAGTGGCGTCCGGTTGATGCAAACCTACGCCTGGGCAGGTGAATGGAAGCGGCACGACGGTTTCAGAAAGGGTTCATTTAGGTGAAATCGTCGTAATTCTGCACCCTTGTCACAGGCCGGCGCGGCCCATTCCAGGCCATTGCATCGCTTGCCGTGCACCGGCCGCACCGATATAAGCCCGCAACTTCCATCGGCGCTTTTCAAGGATGAAATCATGGCGATCGAACGCACCTTTTCCATCATCAAGCCGGACGCGACGGCTCGCAATCTGACCGGCGCCGTCAATGCGCTGATCGAGAAAGCAGGGCTGCGCATCGTCGCCCAGAAGCGAATCCGGATGACACGCGAACAGGCGGAAACTTTCTATGCTGTCCACAAGGCGCGCCCGTTCTTCGGCGAACTGGTGGATTTCATGACCTCGGGTCCCGTGGTCGTTCAGGTGCTCGAGGGCGAAAACGCCGTTCTCAAACACCGTGAAGTCATGGGCGCGACCGATCCGTCGAAGGCCGCCGAAGGCACGATCCGCAAAGCTCATGCGAAATCGATCGGCGAGAACTCGGTGCACGGCTCGGATGCGTCGGAAACGGCGGCAATCGAAATCGCCCAGTTCTTTTCCGGCAACGAGATTGTCGGCTGAGTATTGTCGGTCGCATGTCGGCGCGCCGTCGCAACATTAGCCGCAGGCAACAGCGGCCTGCGGCTCTGGTGTCCCGATTTCCAGGCTCGCTCGGTGGTGAGGCGGCCTCGTCTGCGAACTTCGGAATCGATAGGACACCAGCATTGGATTGAATCTGGTGTGGCTTTGGTTCAGAAGTCCGCATGACGAACTTGCGGCCACACTGATGCGGGCTTCTGAACCGCCACACTAGGGGGTAGGCTGTGAACGCGCTGCTGCAGGTCGTCGATCCCGCAAACATCGGCGGCTTTTTCGCGCAATTGCAGGTGGAAATGCATACGCCGGCATTCTG
>Ga0210386_10001421_pt1 | contig 21452 bp, 21 predicted proteins | sample IncBWH32OmetaG_FD_160091 | JGI IMG/M metagenome (GOLD analysis project Ga0210386, IMG submission 160091) | Forest soil microbial communities from Barre Woods Harvard Forest LTER site, Petersham, Massachusetts, United States - Inc-BW-H-32-O ...
GTACACGTGCTCCGGCGCGACGCGGATGATCACGCGCTGTTCGCCCGGCCGGCGCAGCGGGTAGCTGTCGAGCCCCATGTACTTCTTCGCGAGCGAGTCGATGTGCTCGTCGGCGCCATCGTGCGTGCGCTCGGCGACCTTCCCGCGAATCTCGACGTATTCGTATGGGTTCTCCATGTTCTGCACCGTCAGCGTCACGCGCGGGTCGCGCTCGAGGTTGCGCGGCCACGCGCGCCCCTCGGCGCTGTTGACGACCGGCTGCCCGTCCTCGATGTCGACCCACACGGGCGCGACCTGCACCGACCCGTCGCTGCGCAGCGTCGCGACGTTCGCGAAGTTCTTCCCCTTCAACAGCGCTTCCGCGGGTCCCTCGATCGTTGCGCTCATCGTCAGCCCCTTTCTGAATTGATCGTCACCGCCCACGATAGGACGTGCCGCGACGAACTGCCGCGCGACCGCGGCCGACTAATTGCGCGAGCTCGCCGGAGGGATCGCGCCGAGCGGCGTGAGCTTGCCGTTGTTGAGCTGGAACGTCACGTGCGCTTCGCCACCGCTCGGGCTGCTCAGCGGGTCGCCCTTGCGGTACAGCGCATACGACAGCGTCACTTCTGTGTCGGCCTGCGAGACAACCTTGACCGTCGCGCTCGGCGCCTTCGTGTCGGTCCCTAGGTAGCGCCCGTTGACGAAGAAGAACGCCTGCTGCGCGTATCCGTCGGAGGAGCCGGTGCGCGTGCCGACGAGCACGCGCAACGCCTGGTCGGCGTGGTATTCGCTCGTGTTGTTCGGCGTGTAGCCGTGCGCGCGCACGACCGCCGCCGCGCCGCTCGCGCCTTCGACGCTCGCTTCCTGTTTCGTGAACGCCGGCTCCGGCGCCGAGCGCGTCGTCGTTCCGCCGCTCGCTCCGCTCGCCGGCGTCGTGCTTGTCGTCGTCGTGCCCGTCGCCGTGCTCGTCGTCTTCGCGCTCGTCGGCGTCGTCGTTGCCGTCGTCTGCGAGACCGGCGGAGCGCTCGACACCGTGACCGTCTTCGTCCCCGAGCCGCACGCGCTCAGCGCCGCCGCGCAAAGCGCCGCCGCCGTGACCGAGCTGAGCCGAAATCGTCGCATCGACTCATCGTATTCGCCGCTCGTCGCGACCCTCCTCGCTTCGTCGCGACCTCCTCGCTCTACCTCGCCGTCCGCGCCGCCCGCGCGGCGCTGGCGTCGAGCCGTGCCCGTGCAGAGGAGGCAGTCTTCGGCGGACAATTATTATTAGCGACTGCTAAGATAGCTCCATCCAATCGAAAGGAACGACGATGAGCGCGTCGCGCAGGAACCGCTGGACCCTCGGCATCGTCTCGGTCGCCCTCTTCATGGTCGTCCTCGACAACCTCGTCGTCAGCGTCGCGCTGCCGACGATCCACCGCGACCTCGGCGCGTCGATCCAATCGCTCGAGTGGACCGTCAACGCGTACGTGCTCGCCTACGCCGTGCTGCTGCTCACCGGCGCCGCGCTCGGCGACCGCTTCGGGCGCAAGCGCATGTTCCTGCTCGGGCTCGCCGTCTTCACCGCCGCCTCCGCGCTCGCCGGGCTCGCGCGCAGCACCGACCTGCTGATCGCCGCGCGCGCGATCCAGGGTACGGGCGCCGCGATCGTCACGCCGCTCACGCTGACGCTGCTCGCCGAGGCGTTCCCCGCCGAGCGGCGCGGCATCGCGATCGGCGTCTGGTCGGGCGTCAGCGGCATCGCCGTCGCGCTCGGGCCGCTCGTCGGCGGCGCCGTCGTGCAGAGCATCTCGTGGCACTGGATCTTCTGGATCAACGTGCCGATCGGCGTCGTCCTCGCGCCGCTCGCCGCGCGCTCGCTGTCCGAGAGCCGCGGACCGAACGGCAAGCTCGACCTGACCGGGCTCGTGCTCGCCTCGAGCGGCCTGCTCGGGATCGTCTTCGGGCTCGTCCGCGCGCAGTCGCTCGGCTGGACCAGCGCGACCGTGCTCGTCTCGCTGCTCGCCGGCCTCGCGCTGCTCGCCGCCTTCGTCTACTTCGAGCGGCGCACGCCCGAGCCGATGCTGCCGATGTCGTTCTTCGCCAAACGCTCGTTCGCGGTCACCAACGTCGCCTCGCTGACGATGTACTTCGGCATGTTCGGCTCGATCTTCTTCCTCTCGCAGTACATGCAGAACGTGCTTGGAAACACGCCGTTCCAGGCCGGCCTGAAGCTGCTCGTGTGGACCGGCGGCACGATGATCGTCGCGCCGCTCGCCGGCGTCTTCTCCGAGCGCTTCGGCAGCCGCCTGTTCATGTTCGCCGGCCTCTCGCTGCAGGCCGGCGCGCTCGCCTGGCTCAACTCGATGACCTCGACGCACCTCGCCTACTCGCGCATGCTCGTCCCGTTCTTCCTGGCCGGCGCCGGCATGGCGCTCGTGTTCGCGCCGTCCGCCAGCGCCGTGCTGTCCTCCGTGCGCACCGATCAGGCCGGGCAGGCCTCCGGCGCCAACAACGCGATCCGCGAGGTCGGCGGCGTGCTCGGCGTCGCCGTCCTCGCGACCGTCTTCACCGGCTCCGGCGGCTACGCCTCGCCGCAGGCGTTCGTCGACGGCCTGATCCCCGCGATCTGGGTCGGCGTCGCCGTGCTCGCCGTCGGCGCGCTCGTCGTGCTCGCGCTCCCGTTCGGCGCTCACGCTCCCGCCGACGCGCCGGAGGTCGACGGCGCGCGCGCCGATGCGCGCGACACGGCCGATGCGCCCGACGCGAGCGGCGCTCCGACCGGGGGACGGGAGCGCGAGGGGGCGGCGCGCGGCGCGAGCGCTGGCGCGCGCGAGCCGCTCGTGGTAGGAAGGAGCACGTGAGCCTCCCGACCAAGCCCGCGCGCAGGCGCGTGCCTGCCGCCGAGCGGCGCGAAGAGCTGATCGCCGCCGCCGTCCACGAGTTCGCGCACGGCGGCCTGCACGGAACGCCCGTCGAGCGGATCGCGCGTCGCGTCGGCGTCGCCCAGCCGTACGTCTTCAGCCTGTTCGCGAGCAAGCGCGACCTGTTCCTCGCCGCCCTCGAGCGCGGCTTCGAGCGCGTCGCCGAAACGTTCCGCGCCGCCGCCGCCGACTACGCCGCCGGGCGCGCGTCGGCCGACTGCGACGACGCGCTCGACGCGATGGGCCACGCCTACGCCGACCTGCTCGTCTCAGATCGCGACTACCTGATGCTCCAGCACCAGTCCTACGCCGCCTGCGACGACGACGTCGTGCGCGCAAGCGTGCGCCGCCGCTACGCCGAGCTCGCCGAGCTCGCGCGCGAGCTCTCCGGCGCCGAGCCCGAGCGGCTCGACGACTTCTTCCGTCACGGCATGGCGCTCAACGTCGCCGCCGCGCTCGGCGTCGAGGACCTCTCGATCGCCTGCACGTGGGTCGCCGACGAGCTGCGCGCGAGCGGGTAGCGGCGCGGCGCGCTCCGCGGCGCGCGGCGGCGGGTGATGGGCCAAACGAGCCGACCCGAACACAATTGTATGTACGGTGTATATACAATTGTCACGCAGCGAACGACGAGCATCCGCGCGCAGTCTGCGACGCGCGCCGAGCGGGTAGCATCAGCCTGCATGTCCGCATCGGCTCAGACACCCGGCACGCCCTCCGGCACGCCCTCCGGTGCGCCGAAGCTCGACAAGCGCAGCCGGCGCGAGGTCGCGCGCACGAGCGCGATCGTCGTGCTCGCGATCCTGATCACGCTGTTCGCCGTCTTCAACCTCAGCGAAGTCAAGGTCAGCTACGTGTTCGGCTCCGGCAAGGCGCCGCTGATCGTCGTGATCGTGATCTCCGTGCTGTTCGGCATCGTGCTCACGTACCTAGCCGAACGCTTGCAGCAGCGCAGAAGATCCCGCTAGCGCTAGTCGGGCTCGTCCTCGATCACCAGCTCGGCCGCCTGCTCGGAGCCGATGAACGGCGTCAGCACGATGTACGTCAGGTAGTCCGACAGGACCGACAGCAGCTGGATCTGTCCGCTCGCGACGTGGCAGCGCACCGTGTGCGACAGCGCTCCGGCGGCGCCCTGCACCGCGAGCGCGCTGTGCGCCTGCTCCGGCGCGCCTTCGGTCAGCAGCGTTGCGATGCGGTGCGCGAGCGCGAGGTTGCGCTCGATCGCGTCTCCTCCCGCCGCGAACGCTCCCTCGGCGATCGTCTGCGCGTAGATCGGCCGGTCGGCCAGGAAGCGCAGCAGCTCGCGGATCGTGCGGCGCACCGCGTACGGCCATTGCGCCGAGCCGAGCTCCGGGTCGGACGCGAGCTCGATCAGCTGCTCGCCGAGCATGTCGAGCGCCGCCAGGAAGCACTCTTCCTTGCCGGCGAACAGCTCGAAGAACGCGTCGACCGGCACGTCGGCCGCGTCGGCGATCAGCGGCGCGCTGAGCTCGCGATAGCCCTCGACGACCGCCAGGCGCAGCGCCTGCTCGAGCAGGCGCTCGCGCGTCTCGCCGCGCAGCGAGCGCGTCGAGAGCGCGTCGACCCTCGGCGCCTTGCGCCCCTGCGCGAGCGCGTTTCGCGCGCGCTCGGCGAGCCGCTCGGCGAGCCGCTTCGCCGCCGGCGTCTGGAACAGCAGCGTCCAGTGGAGCATCTCCTCCGCGAGCCGCGGCGCCGTCTCGGCCGAGCCCTCGCGCACGCAGCCCGACATCGCCTCATGCAAGCCGCCGGCGATGCCGCGGATCACCGGCCCCGGCAGCGGCCCTGACTCGGACGTGTGCTCGAAGCAGCTCGCCAGCATCTGCTCGAACGTCGACGACGCGCGGCGCAGTCGCAGCAGCGCCGGCGCGCCGACCTTCGGCGCCTCGAGGATCACGAGGTTCGCGCTCTTGCGGTTCGAGCTGATCGCATGCGTCAGCTCGCCGAACGCCGCGTGCAGGCGCGTCGGGACGTCGCCGTCCGCCGCGCGGTATGCCGCGCTCACGCGACCGGCGCCGCGTGCCGCGATCACGTCGAACGTCGCCAGGAAGCACTCCTGCTTGTTCGCGAACTGCTCGTAGAACGAGCGTCGCGAGACGCCCGCCAGCCCGACCACCTGCTTGACGCTGGTGCGCTCGTAGCCGTTCGCCGCGACCGCCTCGATCATCGCTCCGTGCATCCGGTTGCGCTGGTTGCGCACGACCTCCTCCGCGCCGAGTCGGTGCGGCCCGTGTGGCAGCCGCTGGTACAGCGGCGTCGGCCTAGCGCCCGTCGCGCGCCCGCCGGGCATCTCGCTCTCCGTCCTTGTCATTCGGTCCCCTCGAATCGCCCTGCCAACTAGAGCCTGATTCTCGAATCAGCTAATCAGGATCGTTTCATGTCAGTGATTCATTGTCTACATAGAACCGGCGCGACGCTAGCACGTCGGCACAGACAATTCGTCTCTTGAAGTCAACCGGTATCGAGGACCGTGGTCCTGGTCCGCGCGCGACGTGCGCTCAGCGCAGGACGCCCTTGACCGCGAGGATCGCGATCCCCATCGTCACGCCGACGGCGCCCTTCAACAGCAGTTCGCTCGGCGTCGATTTCGCGCGGACTCCCGCGAGCAGCTCGAACACGACGACCGTCACGACCGCCGTGCGCAACGCCGCCGTGACGCCCGATTCCTGGCTCGCGCCGACGAGCCACGCGATCGCGAGCGCCAGCAGCGGGATCGCCGCACCGCGCACGATCGCCCAGTCGTGGACGAGCGAGCGAGCGAGCGAGCGCGCCGTCAGTCGCTCGCCGGAGTCGAGCCGGCGCCCGAGCAGATCCGCGTACGCGTGCGCGAGCCAGTACAGCAGCGTCGCGAACACCGCTGAGGCGAACGCGTCGAGGTAGCTCTCGTGCCGCCCGCTCTCGGCCGCCATCAGCGCGCCGACCGTGATCACCCCGTAGACGACGCCCGCCGCGTTGCCCGCCGGGACGAGCCGTTTGGCGGCAAAGCTTCTTTTACCTACCATTTAGCGCTTCGGGGAGCCGTGTTTAGGGAGGCGGGCAATGATGGTCTCGATGAGACGAGGTGCTCGACAGAAGGTAGTCGCCGGAGCGGCCGTCGCCCTCCTGTTCGCCGGCGCCTCCGCGCTCGCGCGGCCCGCGCGCGTCTCAGCGGCAAGCAGCTGGCGCGACGCGAACAGCGCCTGACGCGGCGTGCGCGGCGCCTCGTGCAACGCAACCTCGCCAAGCGGGGCGCGTCGTAGCTTCGCCGCCGTTGGCCGCCCGCGGCTAAAGCAGCGGCGCTCGTTCGCCGAGGAGTTGACGCGGAAGGCCACAGGTCATCCGGGTAGCGGGCGACCGTGGGGCTCGGTGTCTCGTCCCGCGGTCGCCCATCAACCTCGCGCTAGGCTCTCGACCGATGCGCGACGCCGTCATCTGCGAGCCGCTGCGGACGCCCGTCGGCGGGTTTGGCGGCGTCTTCCGCGACGTGCCGGCGGCGAAGCTCGCCGCGACAGTGATCGAAGAGCTCGTACGACGCACGTCGCTGCCCGCGGGCGAGATCGACGACGTGATCCTCGGGCAGGGCTACGCCAACGGCGAGGCGCCGGCGATCGGTCGCGTCGCCGCGCTCGACGCGGGGCTCGGGATCGACGTGCCCGGATTGCAGATCGACCGCCGCTGCGGCGCCGGGCTGCAGGCGATCATGCTCGGCTGCATGGAGGTACAGACCGGCGTCGCCGACGTCGTCCTCGCCGGCGGCGTCGAGAGCATGAGCCAGGCTGAGTTCTACGCGACCGACATCCGCTGGGGCGCCAAGCGCGGCGCCGTCGAGCTGTCCGACCGTCTCGCGCGCCCGCGCGTGACCGCCGGCGGCGTCAACCACGTCGTCGCGGGCGGCATGATCGAGACGGCCGAGAACGTCCGCCGCGAGTACGGCATCTCGCGCGCCGACCAAGACGAGCTCGCGCTGCGCTCGCATCGGCGCGCGGTCGCCGCGACCGACGACGGCACGTTCGCCGAGGAGATCGTGCCCGTGACCGTCTCGACGCGCAAGGACGAGCGCACGATCGACCGCGACGAGCATCCGCGCGCCGACACGTCGCTCGAGCGGCTCGCCGCGCTGAAGCCGATCATGGCTCGCAGCGACCCTGACGCGACGGTCACCGCCGGCAACGCCAGCGGCCAGAACGACGGCGCGGCGGTCTGCGTCGTCACGCACCCCGACAAGGCCGCCGAGCTTGGGCTGGCGCCGTTTGCGCGGCTCGTCTCGTGGGCGGTCGCAGGCGTCGCGCCCGAGACGATGGGCGTCGGCCCGATCCCCGCAACCGCTCGCGCGCTGACGCGCGCCGGGCTCTCGCTCGCCGACCTCGACCTGATCGAGCTGAACGAGGCGTTCGCCTCGCAGGCGCTCGCCGTGCTGCGCGAGTGGGACCTGTCCGATGGGCTCGAGCGCGTCAACGTGCACGGTTCGGGCATCTCGCTCGGGCACCCGATCGGCGCGACCGGCGGGCGGATCATGACGACGCTGCTGCGCGAGCTGCGCCGCCGCGGCGCGCGCTACGGCCTCGAGACGATGTGCATCGGCGGCGGCCAGGGCATGGCCGCCGTGTTCGAGAACGTCGCCGCATGACCGGCGTTCTTTATGGCCTGGCGCGCTTCTGCGTGCGGCGGCGCTTCTACGTGCTCGCGGTGTGGCTCGTCGCGACGATCGCGCTCGTCGCGATCTCGCACCGGCTCGGCGAAAACACGAACGACAACCTCTCGCTGCCCGGCACCGACAGCCAGCGCGCGACCGACGCGCTCGCCAGGTCGTTCCCCAACCAGGCGAACGGGTCGAGCCCGATCGTCCTGCATACGTCTCCCGGAGTGGGCAAGCTGACCGACGAGAAGAACGCCGAAGCGGTCGAAGCGGCGGCGAAGGCCGTCGCCAAGGAGCCGCACGTCGCGTCCGTCGTCAGCCCGCTCTCGCCGCAGGGCGCCGGCGCGTTGAGCAAGGATCAGAGCACCGGCTACCTGTCGGTCACGCTCGCCGTCAGCCCCGGCCAGCTCTCGGTCGGCGAAGCGAGCGAAATCATCGACGGCGCGAACGCCGCGAAGGCCGCCGGGATCGAAGTGCAGACCGGCGGGCAGCTCGGGCAGAAGGTCTCCAAGCCGGCGACCGAGTCGAGCGAGCTGATCGGGATCATCGCCGCGATGTTGATCCTGACGCTGACGTTCGGCACCGTCGTCTCGATGCTGATCCCGATCCTCAACGCAATCGTCGCGCTGCTCGCGACGCTCGCGATCATCCGCATGCTCGGGCACGTCGCGACCGTGCCGACCGTCGCGCCGACGCTCGCGACGATGATCGGTCTCGGCGTCGGCATCGACTACGCGCTGTTCATCGTCACGCGACATTTCCGCGGCATGCACGAAGGGCTGACGATCGAGGAGTCGATCGCGCGCGCCGCCGCGACGTCCGGCGGCGCGGTCTTCTTCGCCGGCGCCACCGTCACGATCGCGCTCGTCTCGCTCGCCGTCGCCGGCATCCCGCTGATCACGACGATGGGGCTGATGGCGGCCGTCGCCGTCGTCATCGCCGTGCTCGGCGCGCTGACGCTGCTGCCGGCCGTGCTCGCGATCGGCGGCCCGCGGATCGAATCGCTGCGCGTGCGCCATCCGCGACCGGAGTCCGACGCGCACGAGGGCCTATGGGCGAAATGGGCGCACGAGATCGCGCGCTACCCGGTGCTCGCCGGGCTCGCGGCGCTCGCGATCCTGATCCCGCTGACGATCCCGCTGCTGTCGTTGAACCTCGGCCAGCAGGACGTCGCGGCGCTGTCGAGCACGACGACCGCACGCAAAGCGTACGACCTGCTCGCGAAGAGCTTCGGCCCCGGCGTCAACGGGCCGCTGCTCGTCGCCGTCACGCTCGGCTCGCCCCCCAAGGGAAACCCGCCGACCGCCGACCCGCGCCTGCAGACGCTGCAGAAGGACGTCTCGCAGACGCCCGGCGTCGCCGCGATCACGCCGACGCAGATCGACCGCGCGGGCACGACCGCGTACTTCAACGCCGTGTCGACGAAGGGGCCGGCCGAAGGCGCGACGACGACGCTCGTCGAAAGGCTGCGCTCGAGCGTGATCCCGAGCGCCGAGCACGGAACCGACATGAAGGCCGACGTCGGCGGCGCCACGGCCGGCTACATCGACCTCGCCTCGCGGATCTCCGGCAAGCTGCCGCTGCAGATCGTCGTCGTGATCGCGCTCAGCTTCCTGCTGCTGATCGTCGCGTTCCGCACCGCCGTGATCCCGGCGCAGGCGGCCGTCATGAACCTGCTCTCGATCGGCGCCTCCTACGGCGTGCTGACGGCGGTCTTCCAGTACGGCTGGCTCGCGAGCGTGATCGGCCTGAGCGGCCCCGTGCCGATCGTCTCCTACGTGCCGCTGTTCATGTTCGCCGTGCTGTTCGGGCTGTCGATGGACTACGAGGTGTTCCTCGTCAGCCAGATCGAGGAGCACGTGCACGCCGGCGAGGACAACCGCAGCTCGGTCGTCTCCGGGCTGGTCACGAGCGCGCGCGTGATCACCGCCGCCGCGGCGATCATGGTGTTCGTGTTCGGCAGCTTCGTGCTCAACGGCGATCCGACGATCAAGCAGTTCGGGATCGGCCTCGCCGTCGCCGTGATCCTCGACGCGACCGTCGTGCGCTGCCTGCTCGTGCCCGCGTTGATGCTGCTGATGGGACGCGTCAACTGGTGGATGCCGAAGTGGCTCGAGCGCGTCGTGCCGCACGTGAGCATCGAGGGCGCCGAGTTCTTCAAGCGGCGCGACGCCGCGACGCTCGGCGGCCCAGCCGAGCTGCCGGCCGGCGCCGGCGGCGCGCCCGAGGCGTGAAGCGAGCTCACGCTAGGATTCGCGGCCTTGCCGACGTAGCTCAGCTGGTAGAGCACCTCCATGGTAAGGAGGGGGTCTCGGGTTCGAGTCCCGACGTCGGCTTGCGTGCCGTCAGGGGGCGATGAGCGTTGCGCCGTGGCGGGGCGGCGCGCTCAGTCGTCAGGCGTCACGGTCGTGACCGGCAGCCCGAAGCCGGTGACCTTGCTCGGCAGGTCGAGCTTCAGCCAGTGCGAGAGTTTGGTCGGCAGCGTCGAGACGATCACCTCGTCGAAGCCGCGCAGGTTGATCGCGTCTTCGATCGCCGACAGCGGAGACGTCGAGCCGACGACGCCCTCGACAGGCGAGCCGGCGGCGTCGCTGAGCGCGGGCAGCGACCGCTCGATCACCTCCTGCGCGTCGCCGCCTCCCTGATCCTCGGGGTCGACGATCTTGTGCAGGCCGGGAGCGGGGTTCGGGACGAGCAGCGTGAACGTGGCGGGGCCGCGCTGTGCGCGCTCGCGCACGGCGTCGAGCAACGGCTTGGTCGCCGCGGTCTTGTGGGCGACGACGAGGACGCGCGCGGGCGCCTGGGAGGACTCCATCGTGTGCTCCTTTCGATCGTGTCGTCCTATGTTTACCCGCCGCGGCGATCGTCTGTCTCGGCGGTCCGCGCGCCCGGCGCGCGGCGCGTGCCAAGACGATGCTCGGCGCCGGCTACGCTCTTGCTTGCGTGCGCGTGCATGTGACAGACGAGGCGGTCGAAGTGCGGCTCGCTCCGTGGGAGCGGATCCTCGGCTTGATGAAAGACATCCGCGTGCCGCTCGCCGACGTGAGCGACGTGCGCGTCGTCGAGGACCCGATGCGCGAGGTGATCGGCGCCGGCCTGAAAGCCGGCCTGCGGCTGCCGCGCGTCTACTACGTCGCGCGCACGATCGCGCTCGATCGCGCGTTCGTCTTGCGCCGCGGAATGCCGGCGCTGTCGTTCTCGGTGCGCGAGCACAGGGCGCTCAAGAGCGTGCTCGTCAGCACGCCCGACGCGGCGGCGCTGGCACGTCGGATGCGCTCCGCGTGATCGGCTGCGCCGCGATCGAGTCACGCTTCCGTCTCGTCGGCTTCGGCGCCGGACTTCGCCTCTCGGGGAGCGCCAGAGCCGTCTACTCCTCGTCTTCTCGCCACCCAATCCGCCTGGAAACCCGTCGGGCCGTCGCGAACACCGGGCCTTCGTAATGCTCCACGATCTCCTCGGCATCGACATGCCCGCCGCACGCCACGAGGCCGACCGCCGCGGTCACGTCTCCGGATTCATCTCGCACCGGCGCCGCGATCGCGCATGAGCCCTCGAGCAGCTCTTCGTCCTCGACCGCCAAGCCTTCGCTCGCGACATCCTGCAGCTGATCGTCGAGCGCCGTCGCGCTCGTGATCGTACGCAGGCTACGCCGTGTCAGCGCCATTTCCGAGATCAGCCGCTTCTGCGCGGGCGCCGGAAGGTATGCCAGCAGCACCTTGCCCATCGCTGTGCAGTAAGCCGGTAGCCGCGAGCCGGCGCGAACGCTCTCCCGAGTCCCGCTGCGTCTCGTCGGCCTGCCACGGACTCGATCGAGAACCAGGATCTCGCGACCGTCGAGCACCGCCAACTCCGCGGTCTGCCCGCTGCGATGAGCGAGCGCGTGCAGATGCGGCCGTGCGTGCATGCACAGCCCCATCGCGTTCAAGCCCGCCCCAAGCTCGACGGCGCCAAGCGCGAGCCGATACTTGCGCGACGCGTCCTCTTGCTCCAGGTAGCCGAGCGAAACCAGCGTGCTGACGTATCGGTGGGTCGTCGGGCGGCTCATGTCGAGCCTCTCGGCGAGCTCGGCGATCCCCAGCAACGGACGCTCGGGAGTGAACTCGGCGAGGATCGCCAGCCCTCGCTTCAAGGAGAGCGAGTACCTTGCTTGGCGTGGAGTCGGGGCAGGGCGACGACGCTCCCACCGATCTTCCCGCTCGTCCGCCAATCGCGCCTCCGCCGCGTCAGCTCGCGACGCGCTGCGTTGCGCGAGGCGCCGCGGGCCGCCGCTGCAGGACGGCCGCAGCCGCTCGTAGCGCATCGCCGAGCTCGCCGGTCGCGTCGCCCACGCTCATCGCATGAGCGGGCACGGTCGCTTCGATCGCATACGTTCGTTCGCCTGGTGTCTGGATCGCGACCGCCAGTCCTCGCGCGTCCGCGCGCAGCCCGCCGTCGACCACGACGAGCCCGTCGTCTCGAATTCGCCGCGGCCGGTGAGTGTGCTCGCCAGAGCGGGCAAGCAACGCCTCGCCGGCCGCCGTGTGACGCGCCGGCCGGCGCGTGCCGGCTCCGAGGCCTCTGTCGAGCTCGTATTGACCGGGCGCGAAGCCGCACAGCCGCTGCAGGTAGAGGACGTCCGCACCGTCGAGCGTCGCGAGGCTCGCCGTTCGGCCGCTGCGTCGGCGCAGCTCGCGCAGGACCGGCTGAGCTCGCCGCACGAGCGGCAGCGAGCCGAGCAGCGCCAAGCCGGGCTCGGCCGCCCGCCGCGCGAGCCTGTAACGGCGCATCGGGGCTTGTTCGAGATAGCCGAGTTCCAGGCACGTCGACGCATAGCGGTGAGCTGTCGGTCGGCTGACGTTGAGGATCTCAGCCAGTTCCGCGATCCCACGCACGGGCTGCTCGGCCGTGAACTGCCGCAGGAGCGTCAGCCCGTAGACCAGCGAGCGTGACGTGCGGTTCCCGGCGGGTGCGGAGTCGGGCGCGACCATCGACGCCGCGATCTTCTCCACGGCGCCGCCCGCTGCCTAGTTTCACGAAACTGGCTCTGCCGCCCTATGCCGAGCGCTGTCCATATGCGATCCGCCACGCCCGCAGCACCGGCAGCAGCAGCCGGACCAGCGGCCCGCCGACGCGTCGCAGCGTGCGCGTGCCCTCGCGCACGTCGGCCGTGCGAACCGCGTCCTTTGAGAGGTAGAACGCGATCAGGCACGCCGTGATCACGCTGTGGCGAGCACCGCTTGGGAGCTCTCCCGCCGCTCGACCCGCGTCGCGAACCAGCTCGCCGACCCGCTCGATCGCCGCATCGATGCTCGGGTAGTGCGCGATGTAGCTGTGGTCGCCGCTCGCCGCATCCTCGACGATGTCGCCGTAACTGTCGAGCATCGCTCCGGCGGGCGCGATCGAATCCAGGTACGCGCTGTACGTCTGCGCCGCGTCCTGCGGCTCCTGCTCGCGTTCGGCGGCGAGCGCGAGCATCGCCAGCACGGTCAGCCAAGCGCTCGCCCCGGCCGTTCGCTCATACCACGCGCGCCGATCGGCGCGCGCTCCCGACAGCTCGCGATCTTCGGCCGTTCGCTCGCGATCCCACTCACGCAACGCCAGCTCGCGCCGGATCGGGTCGGGCTCGTGGTTGATCGGCAGCACCGAAGACAAACGGGCGGCGCGCGAGAGGAGCGGCCGGACCTGCTCGTAGCCGCTCAGCGCCGTCGAGTGTGCGCGACAGCTTTCGACCAGCGCGCGCAAGTAGCCTCCGTCGCCTCCATTGGGGAGGTGGCGGTAGTAGTCGGAGACGGCGGTCTGCGAATCGAGCGCCTCGACGAGCGCGAGGTGCAGCTGGCGGCCGTTCGCGGCGCCCAAGCCGGCGCTGCGCTCGCTCACGCAGTCCAGGAAGTCGGCCAGAACCTCATAGGCGACCAGCGCCTTCAGCAGATCGCGGCTGCGACGGTTCGGCAGCGACCAGAACAACGCGGCGCCGTTGATGTTCCCGCGCTTGCTCCGCAACGCTCCGACGGCGTCCGCGCGGAGCTTCGCATCGGGGATCTCTGCAGCCCGCGTGCGCCAGCCCTCGACCTCGCGAGAGACGAGCCGAAGACCCCAGAGGAGTTCCCGCGCGCCCGCTCGCGCAAGGGCGACGCCGACCCGGGCCCATGCGAGCTGGGGACGTGACCGGTCGTCGCTGAGCCCGGCGCCCTCGATCGTTCGAATTGCGTGGGCCGCCGGCGCTTCGAAGCTGACTCCCTGTCCGCTCAGTCCGGTCACGGTCCTAGTGCTTCTCGGGCGTCATCCTGGATTGACACTCGCTGGCACGCGCGCGGCCAAGTAGCCCGGCGCCGCGACGATCGTCGCCGCCGCGACGCTCACGAGCGCGACGCTCCACAGCGCCGCCGGCGCTCCGACCGAGAACACAACGGGGAAGCCCGTCACCGCCGCGAGAAAGTGGCTGCCGAGCACCTCGCCGTAGATCCCAAAAGCCGCGCCGATCGAGCAGCCCGTGCCCAGCAGCAGGCCGCTCTCGCAAATGAGCGCTCGCCAGAGCACGCTCCGACGGTAGCCCTGCCGCTTCAGATATGCAAGCTGCGGCCGCCGCTGCCAGATCATCGCCGCCATCGCTCCCGCCATCGCCAATGCCGCCGCGATCAGCACGAGCACTGCAATCTGTGACAGCCGCGACAGTCCTTGACGGCTGCTCGCCCGCCACTCCAGTTCGCGTTCGCGCGCCGTTTGCACCGAGAGACCCGAGTGTGCGCCGAGCGCTCGGCGCACTTCGAGGGCTCCCGGGGACGGGGAGACCCCCGCCTTCAGCGCGATGTCATAGGCGCTCGCTTCCGAGCTCCCCCAAGCGCGGGCGTAGTCGGTGGAGTTGAGCAAGATCGCGCCCGGCGGCCAGCCGACGTTCGTGCTCAGAGCGGCGACCCGAAACGTGGTTGGCGCAGGGGAGGGGAGCTCGAACGCGTCGCCGATCCGCAGGTGTCGTTCATCGGCGATCGCTTTCGACAGGACCGCCCAGCCGCCCGCCCGTAGACGCGCGTTGGCAAGCGCGACGCCGCCACGGAGCAGCTGGCTGGCCGGGACCAGCGTGGGCGCGCTGCGCGGCGGTGCGATCACCCACGTACGCCGGTCGCCGACGTTGAGGAACCCGCCGCGATAGATCGCCAGCGAGCGCACGTCGGGCAGTCGCGTGAGGCGCGCCGCCGCGTCTGTCGCAAACGGCGTCGTCCCCAACGTGTTCGCGCCGCCGGTCGCCGAAACCCAGATGTCGCTGACGCGGTTCATGTCTGTCGCGGTTCGGTCCAGGCCCCGCTGCAGATTGCCGTGCGCGCCTTGAATCGCGACGCTGCCAAACACAGCGATCGCCCCCGTCGCCGCGATCGCGAGCGAGCGCGTGCGCGTCGCCGGCGTCCGCAGCTCCACCACCGCCAGTCGCATCGCGGCCGATTGCAGCGGACGTGACGCCCGCGCAAAGGCCGCGACGATCCCGTCGAGCAACGGCGCCAGCAACAGCAGCAGGGCTCCCGCCAGTGTCGCGCTCCCGAGGATCGCGCCCGCCGGATCGAACACGAGGATGATCGTCGTGCCCGCCAGAAACGCGAGCCCGGCGGCGATCCGGGGCGCGATCCACCGGCGGCTGGCCCGATCCTCCGGCCGGCGGCGCAGCGGGCGAGAGAGCTCGCCGCGCAAGGGCGCCAGCACTCCGATGCACGAGGCGAGCATGCCGGCTGCGACGGCCAGCGCGACGCTCTGCCATGTGACGACGCGCTGCGCCCCGACGGGGAAGGCGTAGGAGAGGTAGCCGGCGTTCGTGTGGAACACCGCGACCGACAGGGCGTCGCCGAGCGCGAGTCCGAGGATGCACCCCAGCACGCCGAGGATCAGCGCATCGAACAGCAGCGTCTTGATCGTCATCCAACGCGTCGCGCCGTGGCGGCGCAGCTCCGCGATCAGCTCGCGCCGCAGCGCCGCCGTGATCAGCATCGCGTTGAACGCGAACATGAAGCCCACCAGGGCGCTGATCGCCGAGAACAGCCCCGCGCTCTGGTTTGCCGGCGCCGCCGCCTTCGCGAACAGCGTGCTGTCGAAGTCCGCCGGCTCGACGTTCAGCCGATCGTCCGCCAGCGCGCCGAGCGCCGCTCGCACGGCCGCCTCGCGCCCCGGCTTGGCGCGGACGAAGATCCGCGTCACCCGCCCAGCGCTCCCCGTGAGCGCTTCCGCGTAGGCCACGGGGGCGATCGCCACCGGACTGTTCACGAGTCCGCCGATGTCGCCCTCCGTCAGCGACGCGCCCAGCAGCGTGCTCGTCACGTGCGTGCCGACCTGAAGTTCGATCGGCTGCAGCGACTCGGCGCCGATCGACTTGGCGACCGGAGCAGGCAGCGCCAGCGCCTGCTGGTGGTTGAGCTGTTCGGCGCTGAAGCGGCGCAGCAGCGGCCCACCGGCATGAGCAAAGCGCGGATCTGTCCCCAGCAGGTCTACCGACTCCCGCCCCCGCGGCCCGATCACGTCGGCCTGCGCCTCGAGCACGGGCAGCGCCTCGGCTACGCCTGGAATGCGCTGCACCGCTCCCAACAGGCCCCGGTCGAATCCCCGCGGGCCGCGCGCCTGCAGCTGCAGCTGCATGTTCCCCACGAGGTCGCGGCTCAGCTGCGACACCGACTGGTTCAGACTCGAGCTCGCGACCTGCGAAGCGAACAGCAGCGCGACGCCGACCGCCAGCCCGACCACCGCGAGCAGCTCCTGCACGAGCACCAGGCGCACGCGCAGGCGTGCGCGGTAGATCCGCAGGATGCTCGTCAGCGTCATCGTCGCGACTCGTTGCGCTAGCTCGCGTCGGCGCTCAGCGAGGCCGGGTCGGCGGTCGGCTCGTAGCGTCGCAGTCGTCCGTCGCGAAGTTCGAGCACGCGGTCGGCGAACGCCGCCGCCCGCGGGTCGTGCGTGACGAGCAGCACGGCGACCTGTCGCTCTCGGCAGACATCCCTCAGCAGGGCCAGCACTTCGTCGCTTCGCTGCGTGTCGAGGCTTCCCGTCGGCTCGTCGGCCAGCACGAGGCGTGGTTGCGCCGAGAGCGCGATCGCAATCGCCAGCCGTTGGCGCTCGCCGATCGAGAGCTGCTCTACGCGATGGTTCAGGCGCTCACCGAGCCCCAGGCGCTGAAGCAGCGGCCGCACCCGCTGCTCGGCTCCGTGGACATCGGACAGCCACAGCTTCAGCGCGGCGTTCTCGCTGACGCGCGCCCCCGCCAGCAGATCGGGAGTCTGGGAGATCAGGCCCAGCTCGTGCAGGCGGTATCGCGCCGCCTGCTCTTCGGACAGCGCCGAGATCTCCCGGCCGTCCACGAGCACCGAGCCGCTGTCGGGGCGCATCAGCGCGGCCACGAGCATCAGCAGCGTCGACTTGCCGGACCCGCTCGGTCCGTACAGCGCGAGCAGCTCGCCGGTGTCGATCGCCAGCGTGACCCCGTCGACGGCGCGGATCGGCTCGCCTTCGCCGACCCGGTAGTGCTTTGCGAGCTCGCGCAGCTCGAGCACTAGGAGATGCTGCCGCGCCCGGCCTCGTGACGGCTAGCGTTGAGATCCGGGAACTCGATCACGTTCCCGGAAGGCGGTTGCGGCGCCTGCGTGAGTCGCCCGCCGGCGAGCGTCACGATCCGATCGGACAGCAGCGTCGCCTGGGGGTCCGAGACGCTCATCAACACGCCGATTCCCAGCTCGCGGCTCAGCGCGCGCAGCAGCGCGGTCAGCTCTTCTGTCTCGCGGATCCCGAGCGCATCCGTCATATCGTCGACGAGCAGCAGCGCGGGCTCGCCCGCGATCGCCTGTGCGACCTCGACGAGCGCGCGCTCCCAATCGCTGAGGTTCTCCCATAGCTCCTCGGCGCAGCCGAGAGCCCCCACCCGCTCCAAGGCCGCGCGGGCGCGAGCGTCAGCGCTCTGCGCCGGGCGACGGCGCCTGCGCCCGCGCCGCATCCAGCCGCGCCGGTTCGCGCGTGCGCCCCGGCCGACGAGCAGCGGCATCGCGACGTAGTCGAGCATTCGCGTGGGTATCCCCGGCCCGCTCTTGCCAGCCCACGCGATCTGAGCGCCGAGCAGCTGCGAGAGCTCGCGGTCGCGGAGGGCGGCGAGGTCCCGGCCGTCGAAGCTGACAAAGCCCGCGTCAGCGCTCTCCATGCCGGCGGCGATCCGCAGCAGCGTCGTCTTGCCTTGACCGCGCGATCCGAGCACGCAGACGATCTCGCCGCGTTGGACGCGCAGGCTCGCGCCTCGCAGCACGCGCAGATCCTGCGAGCCGCGCCGGTAGCCCTTGCTGACCTCGCTGAGCTCGAGCAGCTCGGTCATCCAGCCCGCCGGTTCTCGGCCGGGCCGCGCCGGTGCTCCGCGAGCGCGCGGCGCTCGGCCTCCTCGCGCAGGCCCTCCAGGTAGTCGCGCAGGTGCGCGAGCTGCGCGATCCGTCCACCCCAGAAGGCCGCTTCGTCGTGCACCACGCCGCGGTCCATCAGCGTCGACCACTCCTCCTCGACCGTCGCAGGCGGAGCGCCGAGGCGCCGCTCGGCGACCATCCGCTCGCGAATGCGCTCGAGCTCGGCGCCGCACGCAAGCTCCTCGGCGTACACGATGTCGATCAGCCGCGGCAGGTCGCGCGGCTCGCAGAGCGCGATCTTCGCGTGCAGCTCTTCGCGCCACACCGTCGCGCTCGTCGGGGCGCGCACCCAGTTGCGCAGATGCTCGACGCCCTTGGGCGTCGCCTCGTAGACGACCTTGCGCGCCGGCGCCGAACCTGCGCCCGCCGTATCTGCGTCGGCTACTCGGACCAGCCCATCCTTCTTCAGCGGACGCAGCGCGCTGTATGCGGTGGAGTACGCAAAACGCGCCGCGGCGAAGCGCTCTTTCAGCCGCCGCTCCAAGCTGAAGCCATGATCGGGCCGCTCGATCACCAGACCCAGCACCACCTCTCCCGCGGGCAGACCCGTGCTTCGCGTGCGCGACATCTTGTGACGGACGGTACAACACCCGTGCACAAGCGTCCACCCGAAACTGTGGGCCAGGTGGCCGGTTAGGGGTTAACGTGGGACAAGTTATGGGCGTAAGTTTCATCTGCACTAATTTGGCCCCGAGGCGCGGCATCGCCTCGAAAGTCCGGCTTACACTCGGCCGCTGATGAGAGGGAGGCATTGGCCGGTCGGATTCGCGCTGCTGTCGGCTCTGGCGCTGCCGGCGTCGACGGCGGCGAGCACGACCTCCGTCAACGAGTGGGGCAGCCTGCGGATGCAGAGCCACGATGGATCGACGGTCGAGGAGAAGGGCGTCGGCTGGGGGACCTTCAACTGCTCTGTCGTGATCGCGCTCACGCTCTCCGGCACGCTCGTCACCGCCAACTACACCGCGTACCTGCAGGGCGGCTCGATCAGCGGCGCCGCCACGGCCCATATCCACTCCGCGACGACAAAGGCCGCCCTCTTCAGCGGCACGATCTCGCTCGAGCGCGGCACGGGCAGTCGCGCGCACGCCTCGGGGACCGCCGGCTTCTCGGGCACGATCAATCGCACGAGCTACGCGATGACCACGCACATCGCCGGCCGGCTGCGCCTGTAGATGCGCGCAGGGCTCGCAGCGCTGATCGGCGCGTTGGCCGTGTGCGCCTGGCCGGCCGGCGCCGCGCGGGCGGCGGAGAGCGCCAGGCTCCAGGTCACGCTCGCCCCCAACCGCCCGGGAGCGAGCACGACGATCGCCTTCGGCTTTCAAATCGCCGCGCCCGGCGGTGCGCTGCCGCCCGCCCTCACACGCCTGAAGGTTCGCCTCCCGGCCGGCATGGCCGTCGACACGACCGGCCTCGCCACGTGCCGCGCGGCCGCGCTCTCGCGCGGCCCGAGCGGCTGCCCGGCAAGCTCGCGCGTCGGCGCCGGCAGCGTCGCGGTCGAGGTTCCGCTCGGGGAAGTCACGCGGCTCGAGCGAGCGGCGCTGACGGTCTTCAACGCGCCGCGGCGGCGCGGTCGCACGACGCTGCTGTTCTACGCGGCCGGTCGCGTGCCGATCGCGACGCAGCTCGTGTTCACCGGCGTGATCGTCCCCAGCGCGCTGGGGCAGACGATCGAAGCCGCGATCCCGCTGATCCCGACGCTGCCCGAAGCCCCGGACGCGGCGATCGTCGCGATGGCCTCGACGCTCGGCACGCGACAGCTCGCCTACTACCGGACCGTCGGGCGCAGGCGCGTACGGATCGACCCGAAGGGCGCGACCGTCCCGGCGCGCTGCCCGACCGGCGGCTTCCCGTTCTCCGCCGCGTTCGGCTTCGACGACGCGAGCAGCGCGACGGCGGCCGCGACGGTCGCCTGCCCGCGCTGAACGCGTCCGCCGCATCCGTAGTTTCACGAAACTAGACAGCGGCCACCTAGGGGAGGAGGATAGGAGACGCGATGTAAGCCTTCGGACAAACGGAGCGCTGTTTCACTTGGCCTAATTCGGGCCGAGGTTACGAAATCAGCACTCCGTCGGCCATAGGCTCGTGTTGCGGGTGTAAATCAGTACCGACGGGAGAGGGTAATGGGGAAGTTGGGAGTGGGACCAGGGTCTACCGGCGGCGCTTTGCGCGGTTTCGCGCCGTGCACGTCGAGGGCGCTGCGTCGCGCTTGCCGCGGTTCTCTCATCCCAAGTCTTGAGCGCCGCCCGGGTCCCCTCTTCGGGCGACGTTCAAGGGAGCCAGGCGCACAACCTCCCGCGCCCACTCTCCAAGGGCGCCGCGGCCCAGGTTCCCGCGGTCGCGGCGCCCAGCCTTCTTCCGGCACAGACGTGCCGCATCTCGCAAAACCGAAACCGCGTGCGCAGCGCCGAGCGCCGGCACGTTCCACAGCTCAAGGAGATAGCCGATGCTCTCAGCGATCCGTACACGACTGCACATAACGCCTGCGACGGTGATCGCCATCCTCGCGCTCGTCCTCGCGAGCTCCGGCGGCGCATACGCCGCCGGCAGGTACCTGATCACCTCGACCAAGCAGATCAGCCCGAAGGTGCTGAAGTCGCTCAAAGGCGCCGCCGGCGCCAAAGGCGCGGCCGGACCAGCAGGCCCCGCCGGGCCAGCCGGCGCCGGTGGGACCGGGCCCGCAGGTCCGCAGGGGCCGGCCGGAGCCGCCGGCGGCGCCGGCAAAGAAGGCCCGGCCGGCAAAGAAGGCAAACAGGGTCCTCCGGGCACGACCGGCTTCACCGCGACGCTTCCGAAAGGTTCGACTGAGACTGGCGCCTGGACCGACCAGGTCTCGCCCGGCAACACCACCGCCAGCGCCTTGTCCTCGATCTCCTTCGCGATCCCGCTTGCATCGGCTTTGGACAAAGAACACGTGTTCTTCGTTGAACCGGAAAGCACGGCTCACGAAAAAGAATGCCCTGGCTCGGTCGAACATCCGCTGGCCGAGGCAGGCGACCTTTGCGTCTACGCGCACATCATGGCGGAAGTCAAACCCTCCTTCGGGGTGATTCACGACCCGTCATCGGAACTGAACTTCTCCGAACACGGCGCTGCGGCGACGGGCGCCTTCCTGACGTTTGAACCGGCAGGCACAGAAGGCGGAGCCGCATGGGGCACGTGGGCGGTGACCGCACCGTAGTTGCGGCGCCGTCACAGAGCGACGCGCAAGAGACCAGTTGAGCCCTCACATCGACAAGACCCCGATCGCCGCCTCGAGCCCCGTGCGACGGCCGGTCGTTTGCCGGCGAGCCGGCGACTCGCGGATCACGCTCGGCGCGCGGCGGGGTTACGTTGGCGGCTCGCTCCAGGCCCTCTTGGCGGTTGTCGCGCTGCTCGCGCTGGCGGCATCTACCGCGTCTCCCGCGTCGGCGGCGACGTCGCATAGCGCCAGCCCGTCGTTCGCCTTCGGCGGCAAAGGGCTGGTAGCCGGCGAAGCCGGGTCGTTGTCGCTTTCATCCTCGCGCGACGGGAGCGGCGTCGCCGTGAGCGCTTCGCATCAGGTGTATGTGG
>Ga0210386_10001422_pt1 | contig 21428 bp, 18 predicted proteins | sample IncBWH32OmetaG_FD_160091 | JGI IMG/M metagenome (GOLD analysis project Ga0210386, IMG submission 160091) | Forest soil microbial communities from Barre Woods Harvard Forest LTER site, Petersham, Massachusetts, United States - Inc-BW-H-32-O ...
TCGCTTTGGTATGCCTCACAGCAATTGTGGACTGAAGCAGTCCAGCACGCGATCGCGGCCGGCGATTCAGATCGAGCGATCGGCTGGATCAAGAATTGCGCCATGGCGTTGATCACGAGAGGCGATCTGTTCACCCTGCTTGAATGGCAGCGTCTGTTTCCCGGCGAACTCATGCGAGGCCAGCCCGAGGTTAGAATGGCGATCGCCTGGGGGCTGGCGCTGGCACTCCGCTTCGAAGAGGCCCTGCAACTCACAACCGAAATTCAGCAAGACGTAGATGCAAAGAATCCGCGGCGAAGCGACCTGCTGTTGGAATGCCGGGCAATTCGTGCGCTTACCATCGGGCTCATGGATGACACCGAACGGGCGCTGCCGTTGGCTCAGGATTGCGTGAATAACTCTTCTGATCCGTGGACTGCAAACGTCGCCTCAAATGTCGTTCGTTTTTGTCATCTGAAGGCGGGAGACCTCAAGCAATTCCATGCGACGCCGTGGATACCCTATTCGATCGAAGAGGATCGCAGGAACGCATTTGCGTCGGTATACCGGCGCTGCCTTCAAGGGCTTGCCGAGGAGCGCCAGATACGCCTCGCGGCGGCGGATACGCAATATCGTGAGGGCTTGCGGATCGCCGAACAAAGCGTAGGTCCGAATTCGGTCGCCGCGGCTCTGCCGGCAAGTTTAATCGCAAGAATGAGGTATGAGGAAGGCCAGATCGATGAGGCTGAGGCCTGGATCATCGACCGGGTGCCGCTGATCATCTCAGGGACGATGCACGAATGCGTCTTAAGCGCCTATTTCGTGCTCGCCAGGGTCGCTGGCGCTCGGATGAACTTCGAGCGAGCCCACACGGTGCTGGAGCAAGCGGAAAATCAGGGCGTCGCACGAGGCTGGGGAAGGCTCTCAGCCTGCGCCATAGCAGAGCAAGCGCGGCTTTACCTGAACGACGGGCGTATAGATGAAGCCGCCGGCTGCGTCGATCGACTGGAACGCCTTGCGGGTAAGTACACGGCAGTGAGGCCTTGCGCCTGGTCGGAAATTGAATGGTATCACAAGTTGTCGCGTGCTCATTTGTTGGGCCAGCAGGACCGCCCTGACGATGCGATCGCGATCCTGCAAGTTCTGCAACGTGAAACCGAAGCGGCGCAGCATCGTTACTTCCTGATCCGGAGCGCGATTCATCTATCGGCAGTCCAGCTTAATGCGGGCAAAGTCGCGGAGGCGACGAACCGCTTTCGCCGCGTTTTGACCGCAGGCGCAGCAGCTGGCCTTTACCAGACCATTTTGGACGAGGGGCCAATCATTGACCAAATTCTCCGAACGACCCAGGTCAATGGGAATCTTGGCGCGGATCTGATTTCTTACGTCGACAGGCTCATGACAGGTGTCGAGGGTGCGCGGCAGGCTCGCCTTGCACCAATTTCAAAACCACAGCTTCTAGGCGCATTGAGTCCCCGCGAAACCGACATTCTGCAACTAATCGCGCACGGATTATCGAATAAGGAAATCGCCCGGCGCCTCGACATCGGTCCAGAGACGGTTAAATCGCATCTCAAGAGCGTCTTCACCAAGCTCGGTGTCGAGAGGCGCTCACAGGCGGTGTCGCGCGCGCAGACGCTTGGTCTCGTTATCACGCAATGAGCCAACGATTTGTTTCTGTTGCCTGTTGACCGGCACAAGTTTGTCAGCGTGCCGTCCTGACGGTATGGTCGCTCCGGTATGAGCCGTCCAGCACACGAGCAGCCAGTCTCAGGTCGAACGTGTCAGATCCATCACGGAATTTCACAAGCGTGGCTCGCAGGATCGAACGGGCCTCGTCCCTTCCCGCATCCGACGTCTCGGCTATGGCGAGACTCGTCGCCGTTCTCAGCGTCCACGACAAGCTTCCTCGCCTGTCCGACATCTCGAGCGCACGGAGAAGGTATTCTTTGCTAACCGCCAGCCCTTCGTTGCCGCTCAAGGCCAGTTCACCCCTGATCCGGAGCAACTCGGGGACAAAAAGCTGGTTTTCGTCATCGAGTTCGATTTTCGCGCGCTCGAAGACCGCGACAGCCTGCCGGGTGTAGCCGAGAACCGCCAAACATCTTGCAAACTCTGCCTGCAGGATCGGATGGAAAACACCGTAGCGCGCCGCAGACAGCTTCTCCAATCCGGAATAAAGCAAATCGCTGGCCGCCTCGGTCTCTCCTTGCCTGATCCTGCCGAGCGCCTGCATCGCAAGGCCGAAGCCGTAATAGCTGTCGACCCCGTGCTTCCCGGCGTGTTCCACAAGTTCGTCGGCAAGCGCGTTAGTTTCGTCGCCCTCGGGATTTGTCAGATACGCATTGAAGCCCGTCCAGGCGAGCGCAACGCAGAGCGGCACCGCCTGATCGAGTTGGCGAGCCTCGGCGATCGACATCCGGCCTAGCCGGCGCGCTTGATCGGGTGACCCTCGCAGCCAAACCAGGTTCGCCAAAACGGCCAATGCGTCCGTCTTGCGATCGTAGCCAAATCGCTCGATGATGGCCCGTCGGGACGCTTCGACATCGTGATGGAGGGAAGCCTCAAACAAGCCTTCGGCTTGCGATAATCGCCCAGTGTGGTGGTAGGTTATCCCGCGCATATAGTTCGCGGTCGCGACGGCGCCGCGATCGCCGGACGCCTCGGCGATCTCACCGCAGCGTTCCGCCAATTCGATTGCCTCAGCGTATCGCGGAAGCCTAATCCTGTGCGCCCAGAGAACAAGGAACGAAGCCAGCTGATATTCGACATCGCCGAGGTCCTCGGCGAGAAGCCTCGCCTTGGCCCAGCCGGCGTATGACTCCTCGGTCATGCCAAGCGTGAACATCATGCTGCTTGCCAGCGCGGACTGAATGATCATCTCTTGCCGCGAACCCGAATTCATGAGGTCGAGCCGGCTAATTGCCTTTGCCATCCACTCTCGGCACTCCGTCAGCAGCGACATCCCGATCCAGGTGCTCGCCGAAGCCGCGGCGAGATCAACGCCGACTTTCGCATCGCCTTCGCCGGAAAATGCCCAGTTCATGGCGGCCCTGAGATTGCCGACCTCGATCCCAAGCGCTTTCGGCCAGTTCGACACGTCCATCGAGGCTCCCCGTCTAAACAGGTCGCTGAAATAAAGGGCGTGGCGGCGGCGGAAGACACCCTGCTCTCCTCCTTCGACCAACCGCTTCGCGGCAAAGGCGCGAGTGGTGTCGAGCAGGCGCAGTCGCGCGTTCTGCCCGTAGATGGCAATCATCGACTTCGATCGCAGCTCCCAAAGACAGTCGGCCACCTTTGCTTCGTCGACTGAGTCATCGGCTATGACGGCAACCGCGGCCTCGAAGGTGAATCCGCCGGAGAAGACGCTCAGCCTGTTCAGTACGTGCCTTTCCTCCTCGTTGAGAAGGTCGTAGCTCCATTCCAGCGTCGCGTTTAACGTCTGATGCCTCGGCATCGCCGTCCGACGTCCAGCCCACGACAGATTCAAGTGGCCGTCCAGCAAACTCGCGGTCTTGTCGAGGCCATAAACATCCACCCTGCCCGCCGCGAGTTCGATGGCCAAAGCAATGCCGTCCAGTTGCCGGCAGATTCCAGCGGCAACCGCCGCATCCATATCGCGCAAATCGAATTGCCGTTGCAGGGCTCTGACGCGGTCGACCAACAATTGAACGGCGGGATATTTCAGAGCATCCGAGGCCAGGATCGTCTGATCTTCCGGAGGGCATGCAAGCGCGGCGAGTTCGTGGACGTTTTCCCCCTCGACGCGTAATGCCTCTCGGCTGGTCGCAAGCAGGTGCAGTGTGGGCACATGTCCGAACAGCTTTTCTGCAAGGGCGGAAGCGCCATCAATGAGATGTTCGCAGCTGTCGAGTACAAGGAGCTTGGGAGCTCCAGCCAATCGGTCGATCAAAAGCGGAAGGACGTCAGCCGTTTGTATCGCAAGGCCGAACGCACTCGCCACGGCAGGTGCGACGAGAGACGCGTCATCGAGCGGACTGAGGTCCACGAAACGAACTTCACCGTCGAAGGCGGAACGTATCTCATGAGCGACCGCAAGCGCTACGGTCGTCTTCCCTATGCCTCCGGGCCCGACAATCGAAACAAACTTCTGCTCAGCAAGCCTCGCCTTGATCGTTGCAACGGTCTCTTCGCGACCGACCATGCGCTCCAAGCGAGCGGGCAACCCCGCATTCGGCGCCGGCTCAAATTCGGGCGTCTGTAAAGAAGCCGTCGCGATCGGGACGATAAAGCTGTAGCCGCGCCCCGGTACGTTTGCGATATACCGCCTGCTGGGGTCGCCCTGAGCCAGCGCCTTTCGCAAAGCCGAAACGTGTACGCGAAGGCTGACCTCGTCAGCCCTTTGGTTGGGCCACACGCAGTCAATCAAATCGTGCTTGCCGATAACCGTGCCTGGCTGCTCGACCAGGGAAATGAGGATGTCCATGGCGCGCGCCCCGAGGGGTACGGTCTTGGTGCCGTTCCTCAGAAGCCTGCTACCAATCGAAAGCTCGAATGGACCGAAGCTCAGAACTTTCCGGCTCTCCTCGCCCATGGGATATTTCCGATCGGTGCCGGCTCGCGGGATTTGATCCTTCTTATTGCATCTCCCGTTCGCGCCGCCAATTGGCCGGGCTTTGGCCAAAGGCTTGCCTGAACAACTTGCAAAGATGCGCCTGATCCGAAAACCCCGCGCTCAGGGCGATTTCGCTGAGCGAAGCCGAACTGGTCACCATGAGATTGCAGGCTTTCTCCAGACGCCTCTTGACCACGTAGGCGTGCGGCGGTTCGCCAAATGTCAGCTTGAACGACCGCGAGAAATGAGCCGGGCTTCTCCGCGCAACCGCGCTCAGATCCCGGGTATGAATCGTGCGATGCAAATTCTTGTCGATGAAGGCCCGCACCCGGGCGATCTGCCAGCCCGTAAGCCCCGCCGTTCCCGACTGCTTTGCCCCCGAATGGCGTTCAATCTCGGATTGCAGGATGGTCGAAGCAGCAGCAAGGGATGCCTTCGCCGCTTCGTGGTCATGCTCCAGCTCACGCCTCGCCGCTTCAAGGAGATGTGCAAGGCTGTTCGCCAGGTAGCCGAATGCCAGGTCGGTCGACGAAGTATCCGGCGTCGCTTGAGGTCCGTCCATGGCACATCCTCCCGGTTAAACCGAGGATGCCCCAGACCGCCCGTTATGGCTTGTTAAGTTACGTTCTGAACTATTAATTGCGGTAACTACACAAGAAAATAATAATATTTTCAAACCCTTACGGGTCCGGCCTCACACGGACCGCGCGCTCCTCCATAGCAAGCTGCTCAAACGAGAGCATCACAAACGAAACGAGAATGGACGCTTCCGCGAGGGGCGGACGAGCGAAACCGGGCGTCCGCCTGCGCCCGGGAGCCAAAACGCGGTCCCTATCACGTCTTCATTCCTTCCTGACAAGGCTCAGCACGACTTGCTGACCTTTGCCAGGCGGAACAGTTGGCGAGCGTAGTCGTCGATGACAGCCGCCATCACATCGGACAGACCATGCGGAACGAGATCGTGAAAGGCAGGAGCACCACCCGCATCATGTCATCGTTCCTTTTATACGATTCAGCGCGTCAGATTGACCTTTGCGAGGTCGATCAGCTCCGTCGCCCGGCCGTCGAGAACAGCCTTCATCATGAACATCCCAAAATGATAGGCTTGATCGACAGTTGTCGTCGGAGGCATGGCGAGCTCCTGGCGAGCGCTGACCACGTCGACCAATACGGGTCCCTTGTGCGCAAGTGCCGCCTCGATCGCTCCCTTCAACTCTTGCGGCTTCTCGACACGGATGCCGCGGACACCCATCGCGTCGGCCATTCGTGCGAAGTTGGGATTCGTTAGGTCGCATCCGGTATCGAGGAATCCGTTTGCCTTCATTTCCATTTCGACAAAGCCGAGTGTGCCGTTGTTGAGGACAATCACTTTCACCGGAAGTCCCATCTGGGTCAGTGTGATGAAATCTCCCATCATCATGCTGAATCCGCCGTCTCCCGACATCGAAATAACCTGACGACCCGGAAATGCCGTCTGCGCGCCAATCGCCTGAAGCATCGCATTCGCCATCGATCCGTGATTGAATGAACCGACGATGCGCCTCTTGCCATTGACCTTGAGGTAGCGCGCGGTCCAGATGATCGGCGTCCCCACATCGCAGGTGAATATCGCGTCGTCAGCCGCCAAATCGCTGACCAGACTCATGACATACTGGGGATGAATGGTCTTGCTGTTCGGGTGCGTCTCGGCCAGCGCGTCGAGTTCACTACGCGATTCCTTGTAATGGGTCAGCGCGCGTTTGAGATGGCCCGAGTCAGTTTTCTCCTTGATCGCCGGTAACACAGCCTGGAGGGTGTCCTTCACCGTGCCGAGCAGGCCGAGATGGAGTGAACAGCGATTGCCCAGCGCCTCAGGCCGCACGTCAATCTGGGCGATCTTTGCATGCTCTGGATAAAATGCCCGGTAAGGGAAATCCGTGCCAAGCATCAGCAGGGCGTCGCAATCCTTCATGGCCGCATAACCTGACGCAAAGCCAACGAGGCCGGTCATTCCGACATCGTAAGGATTGTCGTACTCGATAAACTCCTTGCCGCGGAAGGCGTGCACGATGGGCGCCTTCAGCTTCTTTGCCAGTTCAACGACCTCGCCGTGAGCGCCCGCGCATCCTGCCCCGCAGAACAGCGTCACCCGCGATGCCTCGTTCAGGAAGCTCGCCAGATGTTCGATCTCGACCGCCGCTGGCCGCACCACCGGCGCAGCTGGAACGATCCACTCGGGTACCTCGGCGTCGATTTTCATCAGTGCGACATCGCCCGGCAACACGATGACCGCCACGCCGCGCTTGGCGATAGCGACACGGATCGCGCGCTTGAGAATTTGTGGCAGTTGGCGGGGATTGGAGACCAGCTCGACGTAGTGGCTGCACTCCTTGAAGAGGCTTTCCGGATGCGTGGCCTGGAAATAGTCAATGCCGATTTCGCTACTGGGAATGTGGGCAGCGACTGCCAACACCGGCACGCCATTGCGCTGGCAATCGAACAGACCGTTGATCAGATGCAGATTGCCGGGGCCGCAGCTGCCGGCGCACACGGCAAGGGTACCGGTGAGATGGGCCTCCGCGCCCGCTGCGAAAGCCGCCCCCTCCTCGTGCCGCATGTGAATCCAGTCGATCGATTTTCGACGCCGCATCGCGTCGGTAAACCCGTTCAGCGAATCGCCGACGACGCCATAAACGCGCTTGACTCCTACCTTTTCAAGCGCCTCGACAAGATATTCCGCAGCGGCTTTGCTCACGATCTTTCTCCTTGCTTTCTCGTCGTCTTTTCATCGTAGAGGGATTACGCGGACAGCATCCGCAAGCCTTCGGTCGATCAGCCGTTCGCTACACCGCAAAACATGCGCAAAAAACTTTAGACCCGGCTGAATTCCGATCTTGTCGGTCCATGCCGCAGATTGGCGAATTCTGCCTTCGTGAAGCGACAGGATTGCATCGGCGAACTGCGGAACGCAAAAACAAGGGCGTTTTTGCAAAGCGTAGCATGACTGTTCAATCCACGAGAGACGAAGGAGCATAGGTGTGCGCTCATGAGCGGACGCGCACTCACATGCGGGGAACAACGATGGTCAGCTTGAGTACGGAGCCGCGGGCTTTTCACGCGAGTGCCTACAAGCTCGCTTGGGGAGCGGCGCTGATTTTTTACTTTCTAGAATATGTCGTGCGATCGGCACCCGCCGTCATGATCCCCGAACTCACGACTGCATTCAGCGTAGACGCCGTTGGCGTGAGCGCGATCATCGGCGCCTACTACTATACATATTCGGTCACAAGCCTTGCAGCTGGCGCTGCGCTTGACCGCTTCGGAGCCAAAGCACCGGTCGCATTAGGAGCGGTTCTTCTGGGCATTGGCTGCCTTCTTTTTGTCGTCTCGGTTCCCTTCGTAGGCTATTTGGGACGCCTGCTGCAGGGCGCTGGTTCGGCCTTTGCATTCACGGGGGCCGTCTTCCTGGCCACGCATGGATTTTCGGGCAGCGTGCTGGCCACCGCAATCGGCTTCACACAATGCTTTGGCATGCTCGGAGGATCCGCTGGCCAATTCGCGGTTGGCCCATTGATTCATGGCACGTTGGGCTGGAAGGGTTTCTGGGTAGCAACAGCCATCGCTTGTTTGGCAGTCGGCGCAGCGCTGTTCCTGATCACGCCCGCGGAAGGCCGCGACGATAATGCACCGGCAAGAGAAGGGTTGATCGCGCCGTTCAAGACGGTTTTTAGTAATCCACAATCCTATCTCTGCGGGATCATTGCTGGCTTGCTGTTTGCGCCGACCACGATAGGGGACATGATCTGGGGCGTCGCGTTCTTCCAGCAAGATCGAGGTGTGGAGTACGCCCGGGCCGTGTCAATCGCTTCGATGGTACCGCTCGGCTGGGTTGTGGGCTGCCCGCTGCTCGGTTGGCTGGCTGATTATATTGGGCTTCGCAAGCCGACACTGATTCTCGGCGCGGCCATTATGCTCATGTCGGTTATTGCGACTGCTTATACGAATGATTCGACATTCAATTACATCAGCATGTTTTTGCTGGGTGTCGGGTCTGGAGCGGCGATGATCCCGTACACAATCATTAAGGAGGTCAATCCCGATAAGGCTAAAGGCAGTGCTGTTGGCGTCATTAACTTCATTACATTTGGCGTGACGGCCGCAGTAGCGCCGATCTTCGCGCGTGAACACGGTAGATCGCTTGCCTCAAGCAGTGACCATCTTGCGCACTTCAAAGAAGCTGCCGACTTCTGGGTCGTGGCGATTGTTATCGCTATCGGACTCGCGCTGTTCCTGCGCGAAACGGGAGCAAAAGCCTCCGCAGAGAAGTCCCGGTAAACGGCGCCGTGCGATTTGCCGATCGGTCGGCCACTTCTCACCGTACCAGCAGACCTCGCCGGCAAAGCCAGGCATGGAGATAGCAACGGAAGTTATCGGATTATTTCCGCGTGTGATCCTCGAGGATCTTTAGATCCGTGACCGAATAAGCGAGCGAATAGCGGAAACCGGACTCGACGCGTCTCGGTGCAAGTGCGTGTAACTCTTCGCCTTTCGACTCGGGAAAGTAAAGTTGGCCCTCCCCCACCCACGCATTGGCGACGGTCAGATTGTCGGTGATCGACATTGCCAACTCGTCGACTGCCGGTTTGTCCTGGCATCCCGCGGTTAGTCTCGGAAAATATCGCAACAGAACCGTCGGCCGGCTCAGCAGCGCCAATCCATTTTCGATCGGCTTGCGCAAGGTGATGCAGGCTTCCGCCAGGCGCTCGCCGTGCGCGGAAAGACTTGCGCCAAATCGGCCGCCGGGCACAACCGGCGCCGCCGCGGCGCTCGCCGCTGCAAAGCTGCGCGTCTGGAAAATGCTGCCCATTTTCTTGGGGAAGCCTTGCGTCCACCCACGCGCCAACGCGGCGTCGTTGTCGACATAGATGTAGGGGCACCACATGACGGGCATATCGCGATAGACCGCGTCGAGCAGTACGAACGCTTCGCGATATTGATAACGGGCCGGATCGAGAAATTCGTCGTCTTGCGCGGTGAACTGCCAATCCAGGAACATCATGACGGCATGACCGTTCGACCTGGGGTCCCGCGAAAGGCCCCGCGGCAACGTCGCTGCCGCCGCATCGGGGTCCGTCCAGAACTCGACTCCGACGACATCACCTGAATAATGCCAGGGCGGAGGTGCGGCCAGCGCTGCCTGACCGAACGGCGACTTGGGAACGGTGAAGCCCTGGAGCATTTTCAATTCCTGCGCATATCGCTCATTCCGGCACAAAGTCTAGCAAGGCCAGCCGCAATTGATTTCACCGGCTTGCGTCGGCTTGTCTATTCTTGCGGTGTCGACCTTCAATGACCCGTTGCCAATTTCGGCGGGTTACGAAGAAGGAGCTAGCCAGCCAGATCCGCCAATATCTCGTTGCTGGAAACCGAAAAGGAGAATGCGACTCGATAGCCGCGCCCCACCTTGATCGGACCCATCATATCGAGCTCTTCACCGTGGGCCTCGGGGAAAATCAATTCTGCCGAGCCGATCCATCCGTCGGTGATCAGGATATCGTCCATGATGCACAGGACCAGTTCATCCACGACCGGCTTGTCGTGCATGCCGGCGCAGAGCCGCGGAAAATATCGCCGGGTCACAATGGGTCGATCGAACAGGCCGGCAAGCCGATCCACCTTGTCGTGCAACGTCACGCGGGCCTCGGCCAGTGGCTGTCCGTGCGCAGACACGCAACCGGCAAATCGACTATTGCGGGCGAGAGCTGGCGATGCCGCACCTTGAGCCGCAAAGGTCCGTGTCTGACGGATGGCACCAAGCTTTTTTGGATAACCCTGGACCCAACCCATCATGATTGCCGCATCGTTGTCGGTATAAGCGTATGGGCACCAGGCGATCTCCGAACCGTGCCAGGTCGCGTCAAGGAGGACAACGAACTCGCGGCTCTGATAACGCGCGGGATCGAGGTATTCCTCGCCGTTTGCCGTAAATTGGCAATCGGCGAAAATCGCGACAGCGCGCCCATGGCTCCGCGGATCCAGCTCAACCTCCTTGGGAAGCATGCTGGCTGACACATCCGGATCGCTCCAGAACTCGACAGCCAGGACGTCAACGGCGTAATGCCACGGCGGCGGGGGTGTTAAAGCCGCAGTCCCCCGAGGCGACCGCGGGACCGTAAAGCCCTTCAGCATCAGAAGACCCTCTTCCGCCGGCGGCCATTCGCTAAGCCGCCGAAATTGCGCTGGAAAATCTTAGGCCTGGCGGGATTCCGATCTTGTCGTTCCATGCCGCAAATTGGCGAATACTGCCTGCGCGAATGGCGCCGAAATCGCCCGAGTGAATGAGCTCGCCGGCGCACCCGGCAACAAAAGATGCTCTTATCGATGGACGCTGGTACAATTATCATCCAGCCGTGCGAGGCTCGGCCGAAGGCGAAAACGATTCAAGCAGTTTTGAACAAGCACTCGCACTACCCTTCACCATATATCCGTTTCGCCATATATCCGTGCCCATTCCGCAGGCTGTTTTGAGGAAACGAAGATGATGAAATTCCTGATGTCCGCTGCAATCGCAAGCGGTCTTGTGGGCCTGACCTCCGTCGCCGAGGCGCGGTCGTTCTATGATGGATCCTGGGATCTTCGGTTCGTGACGCAACGCGGCACGTGCGACCCGAGCTATGATTTTACGGTCAACATCAACGACGGAATCGTCACGCATCCGAATCTGGTCAGGTTCAAAGGCTATGTCGCGCCGTCAGGCGCGGTCCGTGCGTCCGTAACCGTCCAGGACAAGTACGCGTCCGGCTCCGGCAGGCTCTCCAACAATACGGGGCGCGGCACCTGGCGGGGATACTCGGGGACGGCACGCTGCGCGGGCTATTGGACCGCTCAGCGCAACTGACGCGCTTCGGGCGCACGACGCATTCGCGGTCCAAGAGAACCGACAGATGCGCCCATGGAGTGCGGAAACATCCGTCGTACTTCAAAACAAATCACGACTCCTTGAAGCCAGCCTTTGTGCGCCGTTGCTTTGATCAAATCGGAGCATCGCTGTTCGGCTTTGGCGCGGCCGGCCATCATCGACATACAAGCGACGGCAAGAATCAACAATCGCGTGATGCCGTTATTCATCTACAGGAGGAACGATGTTGCTGGGCGGACCATGAAGTCCATGGAGAGGACCAGAATGATCATCGCGAACATCGAAGACTATCGCAAACAATGCGAAGCTAGACTTCCCCCATTCCTGTACGACTACATCAGCGGCGGTTCTTTCCAGGAGAACACGCTGCGCGCGAATATTGCGGAGCTGCAGGCCACGCTGTTGCGCCAGCATGTGATGGTGGACGAATCGCATCTCAACCTGTCGATTCACTTGTGGGATCAGGCAATGTCATTGTCAATCGTCCTCGGGCCCGTCGGCATGGCTGGAATGTATTCGAGCCGCGGCGAGGTCAAAGCGGCCAATGCAGCGAAGGCGGCGGGGATTCCGTTTACGCTGTCGACCATGGGGGTGTGTGATGTGCACGAGGTCGCGCAAAAGAGCGGCATTCCCCCCTGGTTCCAGCTTTATATGCTCAAAGACCGCGGTTTCGTGAAGAGCGTGATCGAACGATCCGTTTCCGCAGGCTCGAAGGTGTTGGTATTCACCGTCGATCTCGCGACCCCCGGGCGGCGTTACAGCGAGGTGCACGACGGGATGGAGAAGGACCCGACGCTTCTGGGGATGCTGGGGTTCGTAGCCCAAGGCGCGACGCACCCACGCTGGGCGCTCGATATCGTCACCAAAGGTTGGCCGCTGAAGTTCGGTACCGTGGCTGAAGCGATGCCCAAAGGCGTCCCGTATGGAAAATTCGTTCACGACAATTTTGACGCATCGACGACCTGGAAGGACATCGAGTGGGTCCGGTCGATCTTTCCAGGAAAGATCATTTTGAAAGGCATTCTCGATCCCGAAGATGCCAAGTGCGCCGTACAGATGCATATCGACGGGATTGTGGTGTCAAACCACGGTGGCAGACAGCTCGATAGCGTAACATCCACCATTCGTGCTTTGCGGAAGGTTGTCGATGCCGTTGCAGGCAGTGTTCCCGTATTTATGGATGGTGGCATTCGCTCGGGCCTGGACGTGTTGAAGGCCCTCGCGCTAGGTGCCAAGGCGTGCTTCGTGGGACGCGCGTGGGCCTATGCATTGGGAGCGGCAGGCGAATCCGGGGTGCGAGACATGTTGGACATCCTCAGGGAGGAGCTACGGGTCGCAATGGTTCTGACCGGATGCAGCGATGTCAACCGAGCTACGCCTGACTTGTTGCTCAAGGATTGACGCACTCAGCATAGGTCACCGTCTTTGTAGTCAGTGCAACGCCATGCGCTCCTCGTGACACTCCGATCGTCAGAGCTGTAAACAGCCGGCGCCGCTTGTCCTGTCGTGCTTCTGGTAAGGATCGCCGAATGGATGCCTCAATCATCTCCGCGCTCGCCGCCTTGACTGGAGCAGCCGTCGGCGGCTTGACGAGCGGTATCGCGAATTGGATCAATCATCGGAGCCAAGTCCGAGCCCAATGGCTTAATCATGAAAAGAGCCGCCGGCAGATCCTCTACAGGGATTTCATCGAGGAGGCCTCCAAGTGCTACATTGACGCACTCCAGCACGATGAAGCCGACATTGCCGGTCTTGTCGGTCTCTATGCAAAGCTGAGCCGGATGCGGGTTCTGTCTTCCACGCAGGTGATCGACGATGCCGAAAAAGTTACGCGAAAAATTCTGGATACCTATTTGGAGCCCGACCGAAGTTTTGTCGAATTGCGAGAAATGGCCGTCGATGGCACCATCGATTTGTTACGTGAATTCAGCACTGCCTGCCACGACGAATTTGAAGATATGGACCGACGGCTTTGAGGCGCCGACCGTCTCGCCGATCGATTGCAGCGGGCCGATGAGTGCCACACACCCGCGCAAGCTTGGCGCACGCATCGAACTGTCGATTTATGAGCGTGTCGTTATCTTGACATCCACGCTGGCCTTGATCGCGTTCGAATAAGGGCAGATCTCGTGGGTGGCCTCGGCTAACTTCCGGGCGTCCGCCTCGGGCACATCAGGCAAGAAAACGTCGAGCGCGGCCGTGATGCCAAAGCCGCCCTCGGAACGCGGACCGATGCCGATGGTCGCAGTCACGGTCGACCCCTCCGGACGTTTGATCTTCGTCCTGGCCGATGCCGTGCGCATCGCCGAGAGAAAGCAGGCGGCATAGCCCAGCGCGAATAGCTTCTCCGGATTGGCGCCAGCGCCGCCGGGGCCTCCCAGCTCCTTTGGAATGACGAGGTCGAAGGACATCGTGCCATCGGCCAGCGCAGTCCTTCCGTCACGGCCTCCGCCGCTTGCACTCGCAGTCGTCTTGTATTTCACATCTACGGACATCGATATCTCCTTCAAGCTTGCCGGAGTTCAGCCCGAACCGAGCCGCTGCTATGACCGGAAGTTAGCGGACGTAGTTCTTAAGGATGCGGAGATCCGTAACCGAATACGACATTCCAAGCCGGTAACCGCATCCGATGCGTTTCGGGGCCAGCGAATGCAGGTCCTCACCCTGGACCTCCGGGATCTTGAGTTCGGCCGAACCTGCCCAAACGTCCACGACCGCGAGATCATCGGTGAGCGACATGGTAAGCTCATCCACCGCGGGCTTTTCCTGCAAGCCCGCCGAGAGCTGTGGAAAATAGCGGCGCATCACCGTCGGACGATTGAATATCGCAGCCGGGTTCTCGACCTTTTCCTCCAGTTGAATACGTGCCGTCACCAGCCGCTCGCCATGAGCGGCCAGGCTACCGCCGAAGCGGCTGCCCTTGGCGAGCGGAGCAGCCGCGGCACTCGGCGCAGAGAAGCTTCGCGTCTGGAAGACGCTGCCGAGCTTCTTCGGAAAGCCCTGCGCCCAGCCGCGCGCAATCGCCGCGTCATTGTCAACGAAGATGTAGGGACAATAGTTGATCGGCTTGCCGTCGAAGACCGCTTCTACCAGGACAAACGCTTCCCGGTATTGATACCGGGCGGGGTCGGTAAGTTCGTCGTTGGATCCGGTGAATTGCCAATCAAGAAACCATACGAATGAGCGGCCGTTCGACTTTGCGTCGGACGAGACACCTGGCGGAAGGAGAGCCGTCACCGCCTCAGCATCGGCCCAGTATTCGACGACAAGGCAGTCGCTGGAATAGTGCCACGGAGGAAGACTTACGAGAGGTGATAATCCCTGTGGCGTAAGCGGAACGGAAAATCCTTGCAGCATTGAACACCTCGATATTGGGCTTGATGTCGATCTCATGGAGGCTTCGGGCGGCCCCACCTCTGCAAGAGGTTCGAACGGACCAACTCGTTGCCTCCGCTCTACACGATCCTGAATCCAAGAGACGATCCAAGACACGGCGCCGTCCTCGCAGGACACATTGGAGCTCGCAGCATCGTCGATTCGGCTTATCTGAACCGCGTCTTGGAAGCGTGAGAATAGCGCTCGGAACCGTGGGAGATTGGATTGCTGTGCTGTCCTTTGTAGATGCGACGCACGGCCTTTCCGCGTCGCGCACCAACCCGCACGACTGCGCCTACAGCACGGCTTTGTCTGCAGCCGCCACGCTCGCGTTGGCCACCGGCGCCCTCGGCAACGCTCCAAAATAGAATTCGCCCTCGTCCGGTTTTGAGCACAATTGGCCAAATTGAGCAGCCGCGTTCAATCGCGGCCGAAGTGACGATGCTTATTGAATGTGCGCACTGACCGCCATGAGGAGAAACCCATGCGCATTGTCCATTTCGAAAAGGGCGGCGTCCCCGGAATTGCGGCGGATGACGGCTCGGGCTGGCATGGGCTTACTGAGCGCGAAGGCGGATTTCCCGGCACTCTTCCCGAACTGATTGCGCGGGGCGCAGACCTATTGCGCACAGGGCGAGATCTCCTGTCTGGGCACGCCATCGACCTGAACGCCGTTCGGATACTACCGCCGGTGCCCAAGCCGCCGAAAATTATCTGCGTCGGCCTCAACTACGATGATCACCTCGAAGAAAGCGGACTCAAAAAGCCGGTCTATCCCGAAATTTTCGCGCGGTTCGCGACCAGTCTGATCGCTCACGGTGAACCGATCCGGCAGCCAAGCGAATCGTCCACGCTGGATTATGAGGCCGAGCTCGCCGTGGTGATCGGCCGGGGCGGACGCCGCATCAGCCGCGACAGAGCCCTCGATCACGTTGCGGGCTATTCCCTGTTCAACGACGCAACGATTCGGGAATTTCAACTGCGCACGCCGCAATGGACGATGGGCAAGAATTTCGATGCGACAGGGGCGTTCGGCCCCTGGCTGGTGACGCCCGATGCCCTGCCGCCGGGGGCTCACGGGTTGCGCATTCAGGGCCGCTTGAACGGCCGAGTGATGCAGGATGCGTCGACCGGCCGGCTCATCTTCAACGTCCCCACGCTGATCGAATTGATCAGCGTCGCGATCAGCCTGGAGCCGGGTGACGTGATCATCACCGGAACGCCCGGCGGCGTCGGGGCGGCGCGCAAGCCACCTGTTTACATGCAGCCGGGCGATGTCTTCGAAGTGGAGATCGAGCGGATGGGTGTCTTGAGCAACGCTGTCGAGCGCGAGTCACTCGCGGAGGCGTCGCGTTGATTGGATCGCTATTTTCCGTGACCCTGCGCGCATAGGACGATCACCGAAACGGAGCCACTCCCATGCGATATTCTGACTACAAATGTTTCCAGTTCGAGTTCGATTCCGGAGTCGCATTTGTCAGCATCAATCATCCGCCGATAAATCTTCTCGATGAAGTTCTGTCGGCCGAATTCGACAGGCTCGGCAGGGAGCTCGAGGCCGACGAGAGCGTCCGTGTTGTGGTCGTGCAGAGCGCGCTCCCTGATTTCTTCATCGCCCACTCCGGTCTGGGCCGGGTTGGGGCCGCTTCCAAATTGGTGTCCCATACGCGCAGCTTTCGTCTGACGCAGATGATCGGCGAGCGGTTCAGGAACATGCCCAAGGTAACCATCGCCAAGGTCGAGGGGCGAGCCCGGGGCGGTGGGAATGAGATCGCGCTGGCCATGGACATGTGTTTTGCCGCCGTCGGCAAGGCGGTCTTCGGCCAGCCGGAGGTCGCGGTCGGACTTGTTCCGGGCGGTGGCTCCACGCAAAGATTGCCACGGCTCGTCGGGCGGGGCCGCGCCCTGGAGGTACTCCTGGGTTGCGATGATTTCTCCGCAGAACTGGCGGAACGTTACGGCTATATCAACCGAGCGCTGCCGGCGGACGAGCTGACGCCCTTTGTCGAGCGACTGGCCCACCGCATCGCCTCGTTTCCTGCGCATACCGTCGCTCACGTCAAGGCGGCAGTGGATCGGGGAGCATTCGGCTCCTTGGCCGAGGGGCTTCTGGTGGAAGCCCATGAGTCCGATTTGAGTGTCGCCAGCGAAGTGACGCAGGCGCGCGTGGCGGAAGCCTTGAAGGTCGGCGCCGAAACGTATGAAGGCGAGTTGGAGCTGGAATTTATATCGAGGCTCTCCCCGGCGAGATAACTCCGGACCGCAAGGAGAACGCCTACTCCCGCACCTGAGGGAGAGGTGCGGTCGCCGGGCCAAAAAGACGAGTAATTTCAATCTGACTTTTTATCGATGGTGGGGAAGGAAGGACTCGAACCTTCGAAGCCATGAGGCGGCTGATTTACAGTCAGCTCCCTTTGCCACTCGGGACACTTCCCCGTTTAAGCCCCATCGCAAGCTGGCCCGCCGAAGATAGCGGAAATCAGCCTGTCGATGACGCTGAAAACCGGAAACCTTCGTAAAGGCACCGGTCGGGCGCGTTTATGGGCGAAGGGCCATGGCAAAGTCAACCGAGGTGGGACGCCAAAATGCCAACATTTTCAAAGCCTCAGTAAATTGCCTTCCAAATTGCGTTGGGCCGGAACCCGTGAGACAAGGTTTCCATGCGCGATCGCGACCGAAAGCCGAAATTCCACCGCCCCGAGGGTGCGGGCAAGCGAGCCGACAAACGGCCGGGACCGCGCCGCGACGCCGGCAGGCCGCCTTGGCGCGGACGGGAGGGGGCGGCGGACGACACCGTGATCCTTTACGGCTGGCACACGGTCACGGCCGCGCTTGCAAATCCGAGGCGGCGGATTCGCAAGCTGCTCCTGACTGAAAACGCCGCCCGGCGCCTCGCCGACGACAAGATCGAGACCCGCGTGGAGCCCGAGATCGTACGGCCGAGCCTGATCGATCAGCGGCTCGGGCCCGACGCCGTGCATCAGGGCTTGCTTGCCGAAGCCGATCCCCTCGACTCGCCCGATATCGATATGCTTGCCGAGGAAGGTATCGTGCTCGTGCTCGACCAGATCACCGACCCGCACAATGTCGGCGCGATCATGCGTTCGGCGGCGGCATTTGCCGTGAAGGCAATCGTCACCACCGCCCGCCACAGCCCGGAGGCGACGGGCGTGCTGGCGAAATCGGCCTCCGGCGCCCTGGAACTGGTGCCTCTGGTGACGGTGCAAAACCTCGCGCGCGCGCTCACCGAGATGAACGAACGCGGCTTCATGACCATCGGGCTCGACAGCCAGGGCGGGGAAAATCTCGGCGCGGTCGCATTGCAACAGCCGCTCGCGCTGGTGCTTGGCGCCGAAGGCAAAGGTTTGCGGCAATTGACCCGCGATACCTGCAGCGTGGTGGCGCGGCTCGACATGCCGGGCGAGATCAAGAGCCTCAACGTGTCGAATGCGGCCGTGCTCGCGCTTTACATCGGCGCCAGCCGGCTCGGCCTGATGTGACCCCCTGAATCGAAAAAACGCCGGCTCGCGGGAATCGCGCAGCCGGCGCCGGTGTCGTTCAGTCCCGATCCGCCCCGAAGGGTACGGCGATCAGTAGTAGCTGTGCAGCACGTGCGGGCGATAGTGGTAGCCGTAGCGATACGGCGCGTGATGATGCCAGTGCCGGTGCGGGTACCAACGGCGTTCGTAGCTATAGTGATGCCGCCAATGATAATGGGGCCTCCAGCCGTAGACGCCGTCTTCGCGATAAACCCGGCGCGGCGCGAAGTCGCCTGGACCCGTGTAGGTTGGGCCCTGATCGACGTAGTAATACTGCGGCAAGGCGGCAGCCGGTGCCGTGTGATACTGAACGTACGGGTCGGGCAGCCGCTCATAGGCAGCGTAGGGTTGAACGTAGGCGCAAGGGGCGACATAGCCGCACGGCGAGCAGCCGCCGTAGCACGCCTTGGCGGGCGCAGCGCCCGCAACAATGACGGCTAAAGCCGCAACCACTCCTGAAATCATCTGACGCATTACACTCTCCTGTTGGGTAGGCCTCGTTATTCGAAGTCAGTCTTTTCGTTGAAACTGCTTTTACGGACGATGCTCCGGGCCTCTCGGATCCGGGCCTCTCGGATCTCTGGGTTCCGGCCGAGGGTTGCCAAAGTTCTGTTGAATGCTGTTTTGATTGAACCGCGGCGCAGTGATCACCGGCGGCGGATAGGGTGGCACTTGGTTGAGCGGCGCTGGCGGGTCGGCCTGCTTGGAATTGGCGGACCAGGACTGGTGGAACGGCTCCGCAGGCTTCGGCTTGTCGGCACTCTCGATCTCGAGCCGGCCATAGCCCGGCAAATGACCCGAGCTTGGATAATAGTGGCCGACGGGCGGCATCGGCTCGACAGGGCGGCCGCCATAAACGGTCGGCTGAACATGGACACCTTTGTCCAGGCCCCAGTCCCCCTCGACAACCGCATAAGAGGCATCGACACCGTTGATGATGACGGGCACTCCGGGCCGGCCGGGAATCGCGATTACCGGACCGTTGCTTTCGGCCCACGCCATACCCGCTGTTCCAACCAAGACTGCCAGTGCGACCAACACACGCATGAAATCCAAATCCCGATAGGTCCGTAACCCTAAGCGAAGGCGAAGCCGCGAGGGTTAAAGGAAGCCGCGAAACTCACGGTAAGCCTAACGCCGAGGCCTTCACGCTTCGTCAATTTGCAGGGGATCAGGGTGCGAAAACGTTAACGCAAAGCGCGGCATCCGCGGTCAGGAAAAGGCGGTTTCCGCGATCGTTCGCAGGCCAATCGCGATCGTGACGAGGCCAACCGCCCCTTGCAGGCCCTGGTTGGCCCAGGTCAGCCAGCGCGCCGAGAGCGCCAACGGGACCGCGATCACCGTGGACAAGACCCCCATCCCGATCATCGAGCCGACCCCGAACAGCGCGACGTAGCCGAGTCCAACCGCAACGCTCGGCGCCTGCGTCACTGTCAGCACCAGTAGCGCGGCCGAACCGGCCATGCCGTGCATCAGGCCGACCAAGAGCGTGCGCCAGCGGAAGCCGTGCGCATGGCTGTGGGGAGCACGCTCATGGGCGAGGGTCTCGCCGGCATGGCTGTGGGCGTGCACATGGACAGTTCCGTCCTGATGGCGATGTCGGTGAAAATGAACCCGGTCGCGCCACAGCCGCCACAGCACATGCGCGCCGAGACCGATCAGCATGACCCCGACCGCGGTCTCGATCGGGCGCGAAAGATTGTCGGAGATCGCCTGACCGAGCGCTAGCGCAGCGCCGGCAAAAACAAACAGCGTCAGCGTATGGCCGAGCCCCCAGGTCAGGCCGTGCTTGACGATATCCGCGACATTGTCGCGGCGGGCGGCAATCGAGGAAACCGCCGCCACGTGATCGGCCTCCAGCGCGTGCTGCATGCCCAGCAGAAAGCCCAATCCCAATATTGCAAACATTGCTCGCCTGCCCTGCCCTTCATCGGCGATCCCAAACACAATCGAGGGACCGGAAAGGCATTTGAGCCCGTCGGGCGGCAAATTGGAACGAAAATCAGGGCTCGGTTACGCTGAGCCGGTATCACCTGGCACAGCTTTTCAGATGGTGCGTCCGGAAATCGCTTTCGTCGCCGGCGGCCCGAGGGGAGACGCCGAGGCACCATTCGTAATGGACGGAGAAGTCCGAAGACCAGCGGCGTCCCTGCAAGGCGCCGCCACAGACAGGATCGGAAAGTCCGGTCTGCACCTGATGAAGGGCAGATCGGGCGTATTGCCGGCAAAGCCCGGGATCAGCCGCATGGGCCGTGGCGAATTGCGCCATTGCCAGCGATGTCATCAGCACAGCGGCAAATGGCCGCCTGGTTGTCGTGCGCTTCGGTGCCACGGTTAATCCCTGATTAATTTTGTTCTGCGACTGGTGGGTTGGCCCCTGATCCCGGCTGCGGAGAATATCGATGTCAACAACGTCAGTGAGCAGCAACATCCTCACGATTCTGCAAAACTCCTATTCGACCCCGTCGCAGTTCCCGCCTGGCTCAAAGTTTGCCAAGGTCGATCCGACGCAATGGCAGGGCACCTGGACCGCGACGGACTCCAATGGCAAGCCGGTTACGCTCGCCATTTCGAATGTCAGCGGCTATCGCGCCAACGTACGCTTTACGACCGCCGACGGCGGCCTTCAGACCGGGCGCGTCTTGATCAACACCAACGGTGTCTTTCGGATCGGCGATTCCCAGATGCAGCTGACGGCTGCCGGCAAGCTAACAATCAGCACCGTCATTACCGATTCGACGACCGGCAAGCAGTCGATCGAGACCGATCACGCAACGCTTCAAACCAGCTGAATAAGACGCTGCTGGAAGTGCGGTTTTATCGAGGCTGGTCGGGCCTCGACCCGTTCCGTCGCCGAGCGCTGGTGCCGGTTGAGAGGATTGAACTCCCGACCTTCGGTTTACAAAACCGCTTGCCTGTCAACAGGCTATCGTCCGAAGGGGACTCCAACTGCAAAATTTGTTGACAGTATAATAGGTTAATCGGGGATAGAAAAATTTACCCCTTGAAGTGAGCGGACTTCCTCTGCAAGGTTGAGTATCCCCATGTATCCCAAGAGGGG
>Ga0210386_10001424_pt1 | contig 21406 bp, 19 predicted proteins | sample IncBWH32OmetaG_FD_160091 | JGI IMG/M metagenome (GOLD analysis project Ga0210386, IMG submission 160091) | Forest soil microbial communities from Barre Woods Harvard Forest LTER site, Petersham, Massachusetts, United States - Inc-BW-H-32-O ...
GCCACCCGCCAGCGTATCGATCAGGTTGGCGACGAACGGCCCATTGTCGCTGAACGGGGTCGCCTGCGACTGGCCGAAGAAGTCCTGGATGCGCACCCAGAAACGATCCGCCAGGATATCGGAATCCGCCACCACCACCAGGTTCGCCGGCGTCTTGGTTTCCGGAATATAGGCGGGGAAGTTATCCGGCCGCTTCTGCCCGGCAGCCAGCGGCGGCGGCTCAGTGAAAGCGGATTTCAACACACCGCGCACGCGGGCCGCGATCACTTCGGGCCCCAGCGTCGGCTTGAAATTCGCGAGGACCTTCGCCGGATCCGGTAGCTTTACCTCATCCATCGGCACCGGCCCGGTATGTGGTCCGGTGGTCAGCAGCGGCGTGAAGGTGATCGAAGCATTCGGCGCTTTCGCGATGTAACCCGACGACGCGACGCTGACCTGCTGCAGATCCGCGGTCGCCGGATCGTCGTGATTGATGCCGTCGCGGATGTTGAACCACGCGACATAGTCGACTGCTTGCACCCGATCATCCGGGCTGGCACGCACCCGCCACGCGCCATCCAGGTCGCCGATCACCTTGGTGGGATCGTATTGAATACCCCATGCCTTGAACAGCTTCGGCAGGTCGGAGCTGGTGTCCTGCGGCGGCATGCCGGAGGGCGACGGCGCCGCCGCCATCGCCTCACTCCACGGATCAACCATCACCATCAGCCGCCCGCCACGCATGACGAACTGGTCGATGGCGTACTGCGTCGCGTCCGAGAGATTCTGCACCTCGGCCACCAGCAGTACCTGGATCGCCGGATCGATCATCTGCGCATCGGTTGGCACAGTGCGCACGTCATTGGTCTGCCGCAGCATCATGATCGAGGCGTAGGGCTGCCCTGCGCCGCCTGGCCGCCCCTGGTTCATCATCATCATGCGCGGATCACCATCGACCGGCAGCGACGACATCACGCCCACCACCGGGCGCTTCGGGTTGGACAGGTCGTAGATCAGCTTCGTCAGGTCGTATTCCAAGAACGGCTCGCGCTCCGGCTGGAAGAAGGCGATGTCGCGATCATCATCCAGCATGTTCGATCCAGCGAGGCCGAAATAAACCTGCTCGCCCGACTGGTCGACCGGTACGCCTTGCAGCCCCTCGGCCAGCGCCTCATCCTCGGTGGCGCTGAACGGCTCCGGATCATAGAACTGCAGGTGCAGCTTGCCGTTCGCCACCGCGGCGTATTGTTCCAGCATCTCGCGCACCCGGTCAGCATAGCTGCCATAAGATGGCACCGCCGCGCCCAGCTTGCGCGAGTAGAACAGCTTCAGCGTGATCGGGTCCTTGAGGTTGGCCAGGATCTGCTTGGTGCCCGGCGACAGCGTGTACAGATGTTGCTGCGTCAGATCGACCTGCAAATTAGTCAGGCGGGCGTCGGAATACATGTTGATGCCGATGACGATCGCCAGCACGGCGATGATACCAACCACGGCCGAGAGCGTGCGGTGCCGCATCGTGCTAGCTCGCCTTGTTCCGCTCGACCAGCACCGCGGTCACATACAGCCAGAACGTGATGAAGCTGGCGAAGAACACCAGATCGCGCAGGCTGACCACGCCGCGGGTGAAATCCTGGAACCGGTCGATCACCGCCAACCGCCGCGCCACCGTGGCCAGCGTCGGAACATTCTGGCTGAGGAAGTCGGTGACCACGGAATACGACGCCATGGCGAACACGAAACACACCGCCAGGCCCAATACGAAGGCGATCACCTGGTTCTTCGTCGCGGCTGACATCGCCGATCCGACCGACAGGAATGCCCCCGCGATGATCAGCGATCCCGCGTACCCCGACGCGATGACCCCGTTATCAGGATTGCCCAGCAGGTTGACGGTGATCACGAACGGAAACGTCAGCAGCAGCGCGATCGCGCAGAACGCCCAGGCCGCCAGGAACTTCCCGATCACCGCCTGTCCATGCGTGATCGGCAGCGACAGCAGCAGCTCGATCGTGCCCAGCCGCCGTTCCTCCGCCCACAGCCGCATAGTGATCGCCGGCACCAGCAACAGGAAGACCCACGGCATGAAGGTGAAGAACGGGTTCAGGTCCGCCTGCCCACGGCTGAAGAAGCTGCCCAGGTTGAAGGTCAGCGCGCCTTGCAGCACGAGGAAGATGACGATGAACACGCTGGCGACCGGTGTCGCGAAATATCCCGCCAGCTCCCGCCGCGCGACGATGAAGGTGATGCGCATGCTCAGGCCGCGTCCCGCGGTGCTTCGAGCGTGAGCCGATGGAACACGTCCTCCAGCCGGCCGGAGGGATGGCGGCTTTGCAGCGCGAACGGCGTTTCATCCGCGACAATGCGGCCCGAAGCGATGACGATGGCGCGCGTGCAGACCGCGTCCACCTCCTCCAGGATATGCGTCGAAATCACGATCGCCTTCTCACGTGCCATCCGCGCGATGAGGATGCGGACCTCGCGTTTCTGGTTGGGATCGAGCCCATCGGTCGGCTCGTCCAGCACCAGCACCGGCGGATCATGCAGCAGCGCCTGGGCCAGGCCGACACGGCGCTTGAAGCCCTTGGACAGGGTCTCGATCGGCTGCAGCCGCACCGGTTCCAGATGCGTCAGCGCCAGCGCCTCGCGCACCCGGCTTTCCAGCATTGCGCCGCGATAGCCGCGCACTTTGGCGACGAAGGTCAGGAACGACTCGACACCCATATCAGGATAGGTCGGCGCGCCTTCCGGCAGGAAGCCCAGCACCCGCCGGGCGGCGATCCCGTCATCCTGCACGTCGTGCCCGCAGATCCGCGCGGTGCCGGACGTGGGCGGCATGAAGCCAGCCAGTATGCGCATGGTGGTGGACTTGCCGGCGCCATTGGGGCCGAGAAAGCCGAGCACCTCGCCGCGCGCGACGCTGAACGAAATGTCGTCCACGGCCGTGAAAGCGCCGAAGCGCTTGGTGAGACGCTCGATCTCGATCAGTGGCGCGTTGGCGGGCGCGTCTGGCACGCAGCGTCTCTCCCTCTTCGTTGCCGACCGGGCAGCGGTTGGGGAATACCGTAACCGGGTGGCATTGCAAGCGGCCGGACCCTCCCCTGCCCCTGAATGACGCAGGCTTAACGTCGCGGTAGGCCGGCATCCGCTGACCGCAACGCAGGGCTGCCCACCCTGGCCTTCCCCCCACCCGGGCGGTAACCTTGCGGCACCGCGGCACAGGTGTTAGTGGCCCGCGCTTGTTCATTTGGGGCATTGGTTGATGTCGTCGACCTTCGACACGGTGGCCGGGATCATTTCCGAGACGTGTGACATTCCGCGCGAGAAGATCACGCTGGAGAGCCACGCGATCAACGACCTGGGCATCGACAGCCTGGACTTCCTGGACGTGGCCTTTGCCATCGACAAGGCGTTCGGCATCAAGATGCCGCTCGAGCAATGGACGCAGGACGTAAACGAGGGGAAGACCTCCTCGGACAAGTATTTCGTCCTGCAGGACCTGTGCGCCAACATCGATGCGCTGGTGGCGGCGAAGACCGCCTGATCCACCGGGATGCGTCTCGAATATTTCCAGATGATCGACCGGATCAGCCTGCTGGATCCGGAGGCCCGGCTCGCACGGGCGGATTGCCGAGTGCCGGACGAGAGCCCGGTGTTCGAAGGCCATTTCCCCGGCCATCCGCTTCTGCCCGGCGTACTGATGATCGAGACCATGGCGCAGATCGGCGGCTGGCTGGTGCTGGCGACACTGCGCTTCGACCGCATGCCCTTCCTGGTGCAGGTGAAGGAAGCGAAACTGCGCGCCTTCGTCATACCCGGCCAGGCGCTGGAGGCCGAGGCCAAGCTGCTGCACGACGGCTCGGGTTTTGCGGTGGTCGCAGGCAAAATCAGCGCCGACGGCAAGACCGTGGCCGGGGCCGAGATCACCTATCGCGTGGTGCCCTTCCCGAACGCGACGCTGAAGGGCGAGATGCTGAAAACCGCGCGCCGGATCGCCGTGCCGAAGGCGTTCTTCGATGCCGCATGACCCAACCGCGCACGCCCAGGACGCCCTGATCACGGGGATCGGGCTGGCCTCCTGTCTGGGTGAGGGCGTGGACGTGCATTGGGCGGCCTTGAACGCCGGCGGGGGATTTCAGCCGGTATTGGACGCCTCCCGTTTCGCACCCCGGCTGGTGCATCCTCTGGCGCCGGTGGAGCTGGACAAGCAGATCCCCAAGCGCGGCGACCAGCGCCAGATGGAGCCGTGGCAGCGGATCGGCACCTATACCGCCGGACTGGCGCTCGAAGCGGCCGGGGTAAAGGGCAACGCGGACCTTCTGGACCGCATGGATCTGATCGTCGCCGCCGGCGGGGGGGAACGCGATTACGCGGCCGACTCGGCCATCCTGTCGGCGCTGCCGTCTGCGGCGGATCCCGGCACGTTCCTGAACGAACACCTGCTCAACGATCTGCGTCCCACCCTGTTCCTCGCCCAGCTCTCCAACTTGCTGGCCGGCAACATCTCTATCGTACACGGCGTGGTCGGCTCCTCCCGCACCTTCATGGGCGAGGAATCCAGCGGCGCGGACGCGGTGAAGGTGGCCTGCGCCCGAATCGCCGCTGGTCTCGCTGATCTGGTGCTGGTCGGCGGATCGTACAACGCCGAACGCCCGGACGTGCTGCTGCACTTCGAGATGGGCGGGCTGAACTGGAAACGGCCCTATGCGAGTGTCTGGCAGCGCCAGATGGACGGCGGCGGCATCGTGTTGGGATCCGTGGGCTGCTTTCTGGTGATCGAGAGCCGGGCCCACGCTGCGGCCCGTGGCGCGGTGCCCATGGCACGCATCACCCGCATAGCAACCGACCGCTGCCGGCGCCAACCCGGCCAGGCCACGGCCATCGCCACCCGCCAGCTCGCGGACCTGGCGCCGACATTGGATCGTGCCGCCGCTGCGGTGGTGTCCGGTGCCTCTGGCGCGCCCGTGCCAACCGTCGAGGAACAGGTTTGGCTGCGCGACCTCGGCCTGCCGGCGCGCGCCGCAGCGACCGCCCTCGGCCATTCAGTGGAAGCCGCGTTTCCCGCCGCGCTCGCCCTGGCGGCAATGTCGGTGGCGAAAGGGCGGCTGTTCGGTCCGCTGGACCCGACGGAGGCACCGATGGATGCTCCATTGCGGCAGGCCCTGGTGACCGGCTGGGGCCACTGGCGCGGCGAGGCGCTGGCTCTGATAACCCAGCCCTAGGAGGCACGACACATGAGCGACCTCGACAGTCACGGCCGGCCCGTGGTGGTGGTCACCGGCATGGGGGTCCTGACCTCGCTGGGCCAGGGCCAGGCCGATAACTGGCGCGCGCTCACGGCCGGCACTTCGGGCATCCGACGGATCAGCCGGTTCCCCATTCGCGGCCTGAAAACAACCGTCGCGGGTACCATCGACTTCATCCCGGTGGACGAAATGTCGGCTCCTGCCCTGTCGGAACGGATTGCCGAGCTGGCGATCGAGGAAGCGGTGGCCGAGGCCGCGATTGGCGCCAAAGGTGATTTCCCGGGACCGCTGTGCCTCGCCTTCCCGCCGGTCGAGATGGAATGGCCGCAGCGCCTGGCGCTCGCCGCGGCGGCGGGGCCGAACGATGCGATAACCTACGACGACCTGCTGCGCGCCGCGGGAACCGGCCAGTTCACGCGCTGGAACGAACGCTTCCTATTCGGATCGATCGCGGAGCATCTGGCCGACCGTTTCGGTATTAGGGGATCGCCGATCGGCACCAACACCGCCTGCGCGTCCGGTGCCACCGCGATCCAGTTGGGCATCGAGGCGATCCGTCGCGGCGAATGCGAAGCGGCGCTGTGCGTCGGCACCGACGCATCAATCAATCCGGAAAGCCTGATCCGGTTTTCCCTGCTGTCAGCATTGTCAACCCGGAATGATCCACCATCGGCGGCCGCACGACCATTCAGCAAGGATCGGGACGGTTTCGTGATGGCCGAAGGCGCCGGCGCGCTGGTGCTGGAAAGCCGGGCGCATGCGCGGGCGCGTGGCGCGAAGATCCTCGGCGTACTGGAAGGCTATGGCGAGAAGGCCGACAGCTTCCACCGCACCCGTTCCTCGCCCGACGGCAAGCCGATCATCGCCTGCATGGCGCACGCGTTGGCAGATGCCGGGCTGGCACCGGAGCAGATCGATTACATCAACGCGCACGGCACTGGCACGCCGGAAAACGACAAGATGGAATGGCTGGGCGTGTCCGCGGTGTTTGCCGAGCGCGCGGCGTCGATCCCGATCTCGTCCAACAAATCGATGATCGGGCATTCGCTGACCGCAGCCGGTGCCGTGGAGGCGATCTTCTCGCTGTTGACGATCCAGCACGGGCGGCTGCCACCCACCATCAACTACGACGTTCCGGATCCGACGCTGCCGGTGGACTGTGTGCCAAACGTCGCGCGCGATGCACGTGTCACGCACGCGATTTCCAATTCGTTCGGGTTCGGCGGGCAGAATGTGTGCCTGGTGCTGGGGGCGCCCGCATGAGCGCGGTGGGTACTCCAGGAATGGGACAGTCCACGAACGGACTAGCCCGACTCCTACCGAGGTGTCACAACAATCCTGACGTTGACACGCGAGATCACCATGCCTGCGCGGCGGGAAAACGCGATGATGCCTCATCGTGTCCTCCTTGGAGTGCCGGCCGGGCCTGTCCCGGCCGGCATTCAAGTTTTCAGGCATGATGGTTAACAACGTGCTCGCGACGGACTGTGCCCAGCATGGCGCGTTGCCACCCGGCCTGGCTGACATACGGTTGCGTATACGTACCGTTGAATTGAGCGATTGCAACGGCCAAGAGTTCCAGGAACGGGCCAACCCGCATAGGTGTTGGCGCCTCTCCTACAAGCGGACGCCTGTCGCCTTGACGCTGATGCGCAAAGTCACTTCCATCCGTGGCAAGTGGGCGCGATGCCGTGACATTACGTCCTCTTTGGAATGCCGGTCGGGCCAGCCCCGACCGGCATTCCCATTTCTGGACCATGATGGTTAACGAAAGCTTCCTGTGGCCATGGCGATGATTCGCGCCTTGCAGTTGCTCGGTAACCGCGACATTGCGGTGGTCGAGCGTGACGCGCCCCTCCCGCCCGGTCCAGGCGACATACAATTGCGTGTGCGCACCATCGGGCTGAACCACATCGACGTTTGGGGCTTCCGCGGCATGGCCTTCGCCAAGCGGCAACTGCCATTGACCGTCGGCGCCGAAGCCGCCGCCGAGGTGGTTGCCGTCGGCGAGAACGTGACCGGCATCCGGCCCGGCGATCGTGTCGTACCGTATGCGGCACTGACCTGCGGCACCTGCCGGTTCTGTGCGCGCGGCGAGGACAATCTATGCACCAATGTCGCCGGCGTGCGCGGGTTCCACATCGATGGCTTCGCGCAGGAGATCACCAACCACCCTGCCCGTTTGGCAGTGAAAATCCCCGCCGACGTCGCGCTGCACGACGCCGCCTGCGTTGCCGTTGCCTACGCCACCGTCGAGCACATGCTATTCGACAACGCCAGACTCGAACCCGGCGAATGGGTCCTGGTGCACGCCGGTGGTTCCGGAATCGGCACGATTGCGATAGGGGTGGCGAAATCCCTCGGCTGCACGGTGATTACCACCGTCGGCAGCGCCGACAAGGCGACGAAGGCGAAAGCGCTAGGTGCTGACCACGTCATCAACTATCGTGAGGATCGTTTCGAAGGCGTGGTCCGCAAACTCACCGGCAAGAAAGGCGTCGACGTGGTCTTCGAACATGTCGGCGCCGACACCTGGCAGGGCTCGCTGCTGTCACTGCGCCGCGGCGGGCGGCTGGTGACCTGCGGTGCCACCTCCGGCCCCATCGGCAGCCTCAACCTGATGCAGTTATTCCAGCAGCAGTATCGCATCATCGGCAGTTTCGGATCGCCGATCTCGGCCATCGCTCGCGCGCTGGATCGAATCGCGTCCGGCGTCACGCCGGTGATCGACACAGTGTTCAAGCTGGAAAACGTTCGCGCCGGCCTCGAGCGGATGGAACATCGCGACGTGTTCGGCAAGTTGCTGGTCGATCTATAGCCCATGATCGCCCGAGGCGGCACGTCACAGGGCGTGAATTGTTGGGCGTGAAACATGGACCCGCTTAGCGCCATGCGCCGCCAGTTGGCGCTGTACGGGGATCGCATCCTCGGACGGCTGGTCCGCTACCTGATCACCCTGTTGCGCCGCGCCAATCCCGATCACGCGTCGGATGTCTGCGGCGCCATCGCCCGCCGCGTCGGCCCATGGCTGCCGGCGCATCGGATCGGCCGCGCCAATCTGCGCGCCGCCTTCCCCGACAAGGGTCCTGCCTGGATCGAAACGACCCTGCGCGGCGCCTGGGAGAACCTCGGCCGCGTCGCCGGCGAATATGTGCACATGGACCGGATTTGGGACTTCGACCCCGAGCGCCCAAACACCGGCCGCATCGTGACCGACGACGTCCCTCTGTTCGTGCAATTGCTGGAAGATGGCAAACCGGCGCTGTGCTTCGCGGCGCATCTCGGTAACTGGGAGCTGCCGGCGATCGCCGCACACGCAAATCGCCTGCAATCAGCTGTCGTCTATCGCATGCCGAACAACAAGGCGGTCGCGAAACAGATCGCCGCGATCCGCCGCTCCTTGATGGGCCGCCTGATCCGCAGTCGTCCCGAGGCGGCATTCGAAATGGCCGCCGCGCTAGGCAACGGCGAGCATCTCGGCATGCTGGTCGACCAGCACTGGTCCCGCGGCGTTGACATCACCTTCTTCGGCCGGCGCTGCAAGGCCAACCCCACCCTCGCCCGCCTCGCCCGGCAGTTCGATTGCCCGGTGGTCGGTGTGCACGTGGTGCGGCTGCCGGACCATGGCTTTCGCATCATCGGCACCGGGCCGATCACGTTACCGCGCGATGAACAGGGCGTGATCGACGTACCTGCGGCGACGCAAATGATCAATTCCATCGTCGAGAACTGGATTCGAGAGCATCCCGAGCAATGGCTATGGTTCCACCGGCGTTGGCGTTGACCGGAATTCATTCACGGGAATGGCAATGTCTCGCCACAATCCCCAGGTTTCTGCCCTCAGCACGGTCGAGAGGAGACAAGAAGATGCATAAGATCACCCTGCCCAGTGCCCTGCTGCTCAGCCTGGCCGCGGGCGCGGCCCTCGCGCAGGCGCCGGTCCCGGCGCAAGCGCCGGTGCCACTAGCGCCGCCGGCGCCCGCGTCCGTCGCACCTCCCGCCTCGGCGCCAGCTTCGACGTCGGCATCAGCGCCCACGCCCGTCGGTCCGCAAGGCGTGCCCCTCGGTGCCAATCCCGCGACCGGCGCGCGGCCGGGCAATGACATCGGCACCGGCATGTCGTTGCCGATGGGCACGAGCGCCAGCAATATCAATCCAACCAACACGCCATCGGAAATTGCGCCAAACCTGCCATCGCCCGATGTGGGCGAAGGTGCGTCAGCCAAGGCCTACCTAGTAGCCGCGCGCAATGCGCTCGCCGCCGGCAGGACCGGCGAGGCACAACAGTCGTTGGAAATGGCCGAAACGCGGCTGCTCGATCGGTCCACGCCGCTGTTCCAGACCAACACACCGAGCGCCAATCCGGTGGTGTCGCAGATCTCGCAGGCGTTGCAGGCCCTGGCGTCGGGTGACCGGGCGCAGTGCATGGCACTGATCGAGGCGGCGATCCCGAACGCGCAGGCGGCGGAGCAGGCAGCGAACTGACGTTGCGGGCCAGCAGGGCCGCAACCGCATGCCGGCGAAAGCCATCCACCACTTGCGGTGCATCAACAACGTAAGGCGTCGATGCCGTGGCCGAGCCACGGCATGACTGGATGAGTTAGGCGTCCGCGCCCGGGTGTCCTACTCCGCCGCCGCGGCGCGCTTCGGCACGCCGATCGCGCCCGAGGCCTCAATTTCCGCCACCTTCGCCGCGTCGAACCGCAGCACGTCGCGCAGGATCTCGTCGGTGTGCTCGCCCAGCAGTGGCGACCGTTTCACCTCCGACATACTGCCCGACAGCTTGATCGGATTGCCGACGGTCAGGTACGACCCACGCGTCGGGTGATCGACCTCGACCACCGTCCCCGTCTCGCGCAGCGACTGTTCCTCGGCCAGCTCCTTCATCGACAGGATCGGGCCGCAGGGGATGTCGTACTTGTTCAGGATATCCATGGCCTCGAACTTCGTCTTGGTCATGGTCCAGGCTTCGATCGTGGCGAAGATGTGCTTCAGCCTTGGCAGGCGTGCCGGCGGTTTGGCATAGTCCGGGTCGGTCTTCCATTCCGGCTTGCCAATCACATCGCAGATCGCCTCCCACACCGGCGCCTGGGCGATGAAGTAGATATAGGCATTGGGATCGGTCTCCCAGCCCTTGCACTTCACGATCCAGCCCGGCTGACCGCCGCCCGAGGCATTGCCCGCCCGCGGCACCGCCTCGCCAAACGTGCCATCCGGATATTGCGGAAATTCCGTCAGCGGACCATGCGCCAGACGCTGCTGGTCGCGCAGCTTGACGCGGCACAGATTCAGCACACCGTCCTGCATGGCGACCGTGACCTTCTGCCCCTGGCCGGTCGCATGACGCTGATGCAGCGCACACACAATACCCAACGCGAGATGCAGACCGGTGCCCGAGTCACCAATCTGCGCCCCGGTCACCAGCGGCGGCCCGTCATCAAACCCGGTGGTCGACGCCGCACCGCCCGCGCACTGCGCGACGTTCTCGTAGACCTTGCAGTCCTCATACGGACCAGGCCCGAAACCCTTGATCGACGCCATGATCATGCGCGGGTTCAACGCGTGCACATGTTCCCACGTGAACCCCATGCGATCCAGCGCGCCCGGGGCGAAATTCTCCACCAGCACGTCGCATTGCTTGATCAGTGCCTCGAGCACTTCCTTGCCCTTGGGGTTCTTGCTGTCGATCGTGATCGACCGCTTGTTGTGGTTCAGCATAGTGAAATAGAGGCTGTCCACTTTCGGGATGTCCTGCAGCTGCCCACGCGTGATGTCGCCAACGCCCGGTCGTTCCACTTTGATCACATCCGCTCCGAACCAGGCGAGGAGCTGGGTGCACGTGGGACCCGACTGCACATGGGTGAAGTCGAGGATACGAACGCCATCGAGTGCTTTAGACATCGTTATGCTCCTGCCTTCTTCGCGAGCGCGCTCTTGGGATTGAGATTGCCGATATTGCCACTCTCGCTGCCCGCCGCCGGGTCGATCACCGCGTTGATCAGCGTCGGCCTGCCGGACTCCATGGCGGCATCGACAGCACGCTTCAGCTCGTCCGGCGTGGTCGCATTGACGCCGACGCCGCCAAACCCCTCGATCATCTTGTCGTACCGCGAGCCCTTGACGAACATCGTCGTCGCCGGATCGTCACCGCCACCAAAATTCACCCCGTCGCCGCGATAAATGCCGTCGTTGTTGAACACCACGACACAGATCGGCAAGTTGTAGCGGCAGATCGTTTCGACCTCCATGCCGGAGAAGCCGAACGCACTGTCGCCCTCGACCGCGAGCACCGGCTTTCCGGTCTCGATTGCCGCGGCGATGGCAAAGCCCATGCCGATGCCCATTACACCCCATGTGCCGACATCCAGACGCTTGCGCGGCTGGTACATGTCGATCACACCGCGCGCTTGGTCGAGCGTGTTCGCGCCCTCATTCACCAGGATCGCATCCGGCCGTTCCTTGATCACGTCGCGCAGCACGCGCAGCGCCGAATGGTAGTCCATCGGGATCGAGTTCTTGCCGAGTCGCGTCGCCATCCGAGCGATATTGGTTTCCTTCTTCGACTGGATCGCCGCCGTCCATTCCCCCGGCGGTTGCTTCCAGTCATCCCCCATGCCGCGCAGCAGCGCCGCCACGCAGGAGCCGATATCGCCCACCAGCGGCGCCGCGATCTCGACATTGCTGTCCATCTCGCGCGGCTCGATGTCAATCTGGATGAACTTCTTCGACCCCGGCGGCCCCCACTGCTTGCCCTTGCCGTGGCTGAGCAGCCAGTTGAGCCGCGCACCAATCATCAGCACGACATCGCTCTCGGCCAGCACAGTCGACCGCGCGGCCGCGGCAGATTGCGGATGCGTGTCGGGCAGCAATCCCTTCGCCATGCTCATCGGCGTGAAGGGAATGCCGCTCTTCTCGACGAAGGTACGGATGTCGGCGTCGGCCTGTGCATAGGCGGCGCCCTTGCCCAGGATGATCAGCGGACGCTTGGCGCCACGCAGTACGTCCAGCGCACGCTCGACAGCTTCGGGCGCCGGGATCTGTGCAGGCGCCGGGTCGATCACCTTCACCAGCGAGCGCCGCCCGGCCTCGGCCTCCATCACCTGGCCGAACAGCTTGGCCGGCAGGTCGAGATACACGCCACCAGGCCGACCCGACACCGCGGCGCGGATCGCGCGCGCGACGCCGATGCCGATATCCGCGGCATGCAGCACGCGGTACGCCGCCTTGCACAGCGGCCTGGCAATGGCGAGCTGATCCATCTCCTCGTAGTCGCCCTGCTGCAGGTCGACGACCTCGCGTTCCGACGACCCGCTGATCAGGATCATCGGAAAGCAGTTCGTCGTCGCATTGGCCAGCGCGACCAGCCCATTCAGGAAGCCCGGTGCCGAAACCGTCAGACATACGCCCGGAGACTTCGTCAGGAACCCCGCGATCGCCGCCGCATTGCCGGCATTCTGCTCGTGCCGGAAGGAGATCACCCGCATCCCCTCGGCCTGCGCCAGACGGCCCAGATCGGTGATCGGGATGCCGGGAACATTATAGATCGTTTTGATCCCGTTCAACTTCAGCGCGTCGATGACCAGATGGAACCCATCGGTCAGTTCGGCTGCGGATTCGCTGACACTCTGCTCAAGTACCGCGGACATGGTCCCTCCTCCTTATTGCCGGCGCTCAGGCAATACGCCGGCGTCGTTCCTCGGTGGCAGGTACATCGAGAAAATCGCCGTATTTCTCAACATGCGCCGCCAAGCCCATTGTGTGTTCGCGCACCAGACGTTCCGCGCGATCCGCATCATGCGCCGCCAACGCCGCGATGATCGCGCGATGATCGGCGATCGACCGTTGCGCCCGATCCGCCTGCGTCATCGTCACCGCCCGCACCGCGCGCATATGGATGAACAGCGTCTCGATCAGGCTGGTCATCAGCGTCACGCCGCCGAGCCGGATGATCGCCTTGTGGAATTCCATATTGGCGCGAGAATATTCCGTCAGATGCGCCGCCGGCTCATCCTCGAATGCCTCGCCCAGCACGCGCAGCGCGGCAATATCCACCGCGGTCACCAGCGGCGCCGCCAGCCGTGCCGCAATGCTCTCGATCGCCGCCCAGACGGTGATCATCTCGATCACCTCTTGCTTCGACTTCCGCACCACCACGATGCCGCGCCGCGGCACGGACCGCACAAATCCTTCCTGTTCCAGAATGGATAACGCCTCGCGGATGGGTGTGCGGCTGACCCCGAGCTCGTGCGACAACTGCCGCTCGTCCAGGCGGATCTCGCCCGGCTGGCCGTAAAGGTCCATCTCGGTGATCGCGCGTTTGATCGCTTCGCAGGCTTGCCTGCGCAGGCTGATACTCACTTCCAGCGGCTCGATCCGGAGCCGCGGATGCGGCGCGATATTCTCCACCCGTTCCTCCCACGGTTCTGGCATGCCACATGCCACATACCAGCGAAGGCGGCAATACCCGCCAGTAGCCCCGCGCCGCCATACCGCTCTCCCGCCGTGCAGGAGAGGTCGGCGAACACGGCGACGCCGGGGGAAAAGCTCTGTGCCACCCCGCGCCGCTAGCGACGCCCTTTCACCAGCGCTATCCTCCCCCCATCGGAGGATCTCCCATGCCCCGCTTCAAGGACTACATTCCGCGCGGCGTCATCCCCGCCACCCTGCTCGCCCTGCACGACGACTTCAGCATCGACGAGCGCGGCACCCGCCGGCACCTGCGCGACGTCGGCGCCACGCGCGGCCTGTCCGCCATCACGGTGAACGGCCACGCCTCCGAGGTCCACGCCTGCACCTTCGAAGAACAGCAGCGCATCCTCGACCTCACGCTGGACGAAATCGGCGACAAGCTGCCGGTGATCAGCGGCGTCTGGGCCGACGGCAGCCACAGCGCCGCCCGCATCGCGCGCACGGCCGAGGCCCACGGCGCCTCCGCGTTGCTGGTCTTCCCCTCCCAGGTCTTCAGCATGGGTGGCCAGCTCCGTCCCGAGATGGCCATCGCCCACCTCTCCACCATCGCATCCGCCACCGACCTGCCGCTGATCGTGTTCGCGTATGCGGAACGTTCCACTCTCAGCTACCCGCTCGACACACTCGTGCGCATGGCCGAGGCCGTGCCGACCATCCGCGCCATCAAGGATTGGAGCAATGATGCGATGCTGCACGAGCGGCAGATCCGCACGCTGCAATCCCTGCCCCGCCCGGTGAACGTGTTGACCACGCACAGCGCTTGGCTGATGAGTTCGCTGGTGCTGGGCTGCAACGGCTTGCTGTCGGGTTCCGGCAGTGTGATCCCCGACCTGCAAGCGGCTTTGTGGCAGGCGGTGCAGGCCAACGACCTGGCCACTGCGCGCGCGATCAACGATCGTATCTACCCGCTCGCCCAGGCCTTCTACACCGCGCCCGCGCTCGACATGCACAACCGCATGAAGCAATGCCTGGTCCTGCTCGGCCGCATGGAGCGTGCCGTGGTGCGACCGCCCCTGGTGCGGATCACCGACGCCGAACGCGAAAGCCTGCGCACGGCCCTGCGCGACGCCGGCATCGGAGAGACTGGCGCGCAAGGGCTGGCGGCTGCCTGACCGCCCCGCGCGTCATCGACATCCACGTCGCGCCGCCACGCCTGCTCGATGCCATGCGGCGCGGCAACCTCGCCGCAACCGTGGAGGCTGATGTACTGGGCGCCGCCTGACACCGGCGTTGCCATTGCGCAGGCCACCAACGACGGCATGGCGGAACGCGCAGGGGCCTACCCCGACCACTTCCTGCCGCTCGCGACGCTGCCGATGCAGGCCCCTGATCGGGCCACGTGCGAGCGGGAACGCGCGATCGGGCTTGGCCTGCGTGGCACCGGCCTTTGCACCCATGTCAATGGCACTGACCTCGACGACCCTCGTTTCGTATCCGTCCTCACTTGCGCCGAGCGCCTCGACGTCCGGGTATTCCGGCATCCGCAGAACGCCGGCGATCTCATCCGGCTGCGGGACTATCACCTTTGGAACCTGATCGGCCGATCGATGGAAACCGCCACGGCCGCCGCACGGCTGATCCTCAGTGGTGTATTCGTGCGTCATCCGAACCTGAAAATCGTGCTGGCGCACGGTGGCGGCTTCCTGCCCTATCAGCTCGGCCGCCGCGATCACGGCTATCGCGTCGGCCCCGCCTTGTGCGAACACCTGCCGCACCCACCCAGCTGCTATCTCGCCAACATCACGTGCGACGCACGGGTCCACGATACCACTGCGCTGCGCTTCCTGCTCGACTGCGTCGGCGCGGACCATGTGGTGCTCGGCAGCGATGACCCGTTCGACATGGGACAAGCGGACCCGGCCGATCCGATTCGCGCACCGGGCCTGCCACGTGCGCAGAAAGCCGCCATCCTCGGCGGCACGCTCGAACGCTTGTCGCGGCTTACGCCGCGCTGACCATTCCCGCGATAATGTCAGCGAGTTGCGCCAGGCCGCGGCTCATCGCGTCCACCAGCCCAGGGGTCCCAGCCGTGGTCGGTGACACCGTCAACCGCACATTGCGCGCCACCGGGCTGCGCCCGCGCACCTCCACCTGGGCAATCAGCAGAACGGCTCCCGTGGCATCGGCGTCCATCCGTTGGATGTTGACCGCCACCGTCACCACCGCATTCGCGCCGATCGCGCCGTTCTCAGGAAACACCGTGCTGCCAGGCAGACGCTGCGTCAGTTCCTGCACCAACACCCGGCTGATCATCGTATCAAGTGGTTCGCCCCACCACTCGTTGGTCAGCACATCAAGCCGATACGACTCCGATGACAGAACGATCTGCGAGCGTTCCAGATACCGCGCGAGACCAATCCCGCGCAGCTCCACCATACGCGACCCGCCCCCCTCCACCGCACCTGGCAGCGGCGCCAGCACATAAAGCGCCGGGTCAGGTGAGGTGCAGCCAGCCGGGACGGCGGCCAGCAGCAGCAGCATGTCACGACGCCTCATCACGCTACTCCTGTCCCGCGCCAGTGCGGCCGCGGATCAACGCCTCCGGATGCCGCGCCAGCAGATCCGCCAGCACGCGTACCGACCGCGCGGTATCGGTCAACTGCAGCATCAATTGATCGGTGTCGCGGTTGAACTTCGAATCACCGCCATAGCCGCTATCCACGGAACTCAACACCTTGTTCACGCGCCGTACCGCGTCATCCAACCCCGAGGCCAGTTGTGGCAGACGTTGCATGACCGGCCCGATACCAGTACTCATCTGCTGCACCAGGTCCTGCACGCTCACCAACGTGGTCTGCAAGGTCGCAATGGCCTGACGAAGCTTTGCATCGTTGGCGATCGCGGCGGTGCCGCGCAGTGTCTCGTTCAGATTCTGGCCGATCTGGTCGAACGGCATGGCTTGCAGCTTCGCGAGAATCGCGCCCGCCGACTGCGCCAGATCGGCGAAGCCCGCCGATGACGTGGTCGGCAGCACGAAGACATCGCCGTCTATCCGCAGCTCCGCCGGTGGGGCATCAGGCTGCACGTCCAACGCCACTTCCTTCTGCCCGGTCAGCAGATTACTGCTCGCCAGGCTCGCACGAAGGCCGCGTTGCACCAATCCACGCACCAGGATCGGCATCGGAACGTGGGTGTTCTCCAGAAGCTGCGAAATCCGCTCCGGTTCGACATCGAAGCGCACCGCGACGACAACGCGATCCACCGTCTTGTCATAACGCAGCTCGACACTCTGCACATCGCCGACATGCAGCCCATGTAGGGTCACGGCCGCACCGGAAGTAAGCCCGGCGGCAGACCCATCGAAATTGGCCAGGAATCGGACATGTTGGGTAAACGCCGCGTGGTCCGCATCCTCCTGACTGGCATACAGAGGGAACTCGTGACTATCCCCGCTCTCTGGCGTGGCCCGTGCCTCGGGGGAGGTCTCGAACGCGATGCCACCCAGAATCAGCGCGCGGAGCGACTCAAGCTGTAACTGCAGACCTTTGGGACCGAGACTCACCGACGCTCCCGATGCATTCCAGAAGCGGGTACCGTCGTGCACATACTTGTCGAACGGCGCCCGGACGAAGGCATGGATGGTGACACTGTCGGCCATGTCACCAATATCCCAGCCCAGCACCTCCCCCACCGTGAAGTCACGATAGAAGATCGGCGAACCCAGGCTGATCGAACCAATGCGGGTTGCGTGCAACAGGAAATTATGACCCGGCACATCCGATTGCAGGACAGGCGGATCTTCAAGACCGGCGAAGTCATGCTTCGGCTCGCCTCCCGGAGCCCCTGGCAGCAGCTCGATATACGCGCCAGACAGTAATGTTTCGAGGCCGGAGATCGATCCGGCAAAGAAACGCGGCTTCACCACCCAGAACCGTGTCCGATCCGTCAGCAACGGCTCCGCTTCACGCGTCATCCGTAAGGTCACGATAACCCGTTGCAAATCGGGACTGAGCGCCACCTTCTCGACCAGCCCCATGTCGACATCCTTGTGCCGCACATGCGATTGGCCGGCTTGCAATCCCTCGGCGCTCTGGAAGGAAATGGTGATCAGCGGCCCACGCTTGGACAGCGTGTCCCAGGCCAACCAACCGCCGATCAGCGCGGTAACCAGTGGCAGCAGCCAGATCCAGGACCACCAGATGCCGCGGGTGCGAATGACAGCGTGTGGTACCGGTGGCGGCGTGTCGCTCAAGCGGCGGCATCCCACATCAGGCGTGGATCGAAACTCCCGGCCGCGAACATCGTCAGGATCACCACCCCGGCAAACGCGATGGCGCCTGCCCCCGGATTGATTGCCACAAGTCCACCGAACTGCACCAGTGCCACCAGGATGGACACCATGAACACGTCGATCATCGACCAGCGGCCGACCCCCTCGACGATCCGATACAACAGGGTACGGTCGCGCAGCCGCCGCGTGCTGCGGCGCTGCGTCAGCACCAGCAACAGCACCATGCAGATGATCTTCAGTACCGGCACCGCGACCGAGGCAACAAACACCAGCAGCGCCAGCGGCCACATCCCGCCGTCAATCAGCTCACGCACGCCACCCAGGATTGTGCTGGGCGCGCTGGCACCGAGCTGGGTGATATTGAGCACGGGATAGACGTTTGCGGGCACATACAGCGCCAACGCTGCAAACAGAAAGGCCCAGGTATGGTTGATACTGTTGGGATGGCGCGCATGCAGTGCGCTGCCGCAACGCGGGCAATGCGCATGGGCCGCGTCGGGTACACGGCTCAACTGGCCACAGGTATGGCAGCCAACCACGCCCTTCCCCGCAACGGCCGCCGCAGTCGCCGACACCGCGCCGTCGTCCAGCGGAACATGCCGCCGGTCCATCGCTTCCCATACCACCTGCCGGTCCAGCACGAAGTCCCCGGCCACCATCACCAGCAACAGCCCGGCAAGGGCATATAGCGCGGTGCCGACCTCGATCTGCACCAGCGCCGCCAATTTCACACACGCAACGAAGACACCCAGCAGGTAGACCTCGATCATCGACCACGGCGTCAGCCGCGCCGACCACGCGAAGGCGGAGCGCAACACGCGCGGTGGATGTGGCAGGTGCAGTCCCAGAAGCACCACCGTCGTGCAGAGCAGCTTCACCAGCGGCGCGCCAAACGTTGCGAACAGCACCAGCAACGCCAGCTCCCACATGCCGTTCTGCTCCAGCCCTTCCGGGCCGGAAAACAGGTCGGCCACCCGCGCCTGGCCGGAGCTGGACACCGACAGCAAGGTCGCCGACGTGGCAATCCCGAACAGCACCAGCGCGGTGAGATTGAACGCCAGCGCCTTCCCGATGCTGTCACGCCGCGTGCGGCGCAGCGTCGCGTGACAGCGCACGCATTGCACGACCGCGCCAGGCGTCAGCGCGGGCAGATACTGAATCTGCCCGCAATCTCGACATTCGCGCAGGCTGGCCGGGAGCGGAACGTCACTCACGCGTTACGCGCCGCGCCGCGCCACACCTCGCGATACAGCACGATGATCTCCGCCTTGTCGGGCACCCGCGGATTGTTGTTCGGACTGCCCGACGCCAGTGCCTGTTCCGCCATCAGATCAAGCTTGCCATTCCAAACCGCTTCATCAATGCCATACTCCGGCGGGCTCGGTACCGACAGCTCCTTGTTCAGCCTCTCCAGCCCCGCGACCAGCTTGGCGCACGCCGTCGCATCCACATCCGTCGGCGCCGCCACGCCGATCCGCCGCGCCGCCTCGCCATACCGTGCCGGCGCCGCGGCGACCGAAAACCGCGTGATCGCCGGCAGCAGCATCGCGTTCGACAGCCCATGCGGCACATGGAAATGGGCGCCGATCGGCCGCGACATGCCATGCACCAGCGCGACCGAGGCATTGGTGAACGCCAGCCCCGCCTGCGTCGCCCCCAGCATCATGCCCTCACGCGCCGCGGCGTTGCCGGGTTCGTGATACGCGGTGCGCAGATGCGTGCCGATCAGCACCAGCGCCGAAACCGCGAACGCATCGGAAAACGGATTGGCCCGACGCGAGACATACGCCTCCAGCGCATGCGTCAGACTATCCACCCCGGTATCCGCCGTCGTCCGTTGCGGGACGGAATATGTCAGCTCGTAATCCACGATCGCGGCCAGCGGCAGCGCGCCCAAGCCGTTGATCAGCATCTTCTCATCGCGCTCGGTATCGGTGATCACGGTGAAGCGCGTGCACTCGCTGCCTGTTCCCGCCGTCGTGGGAATGGCAATCACCGGCCATTTCGCGTGATCCGCCGCAACCGGCACCTTGTAATCGCGCATCCGCCCGCCGCCGGTCGCCAGGATCGCCATCGCCTTCGCGGTATCGATCGGTGACCCACCGCCAAAACCGATCAGGCAATCATAATCGCCAGCCTTCAGCGCCGTCACCCCGGCCTCGATCACCGTATCCACCGGTTCCGGCACCGTATCGCTGAACACGCCCGCAGCAATGCCCGCCGCCTGCAACGGCTCCAGGCAGCGATTGATCAGCCCCGACGCCACCATGAACGGATCGCTGACCACCAGCGGGCGCGACAGGCCGAACTTGGCCAGCACCTCGGCGACCTGCCGAACCGCGCCGCCCGCCACCAATGTCAGGCGCGGCGCCGCGATATTTGCGCTCACAGTTGTCATGCGGTTCCCCTGGGCGATGCGGCGGCGACCCTAACGCGGAACCACTACCGCGTCATGCGCCCGATCGTCTCGACCAGCTCCTCCACCTTGTACCGCTGCGCGACCGGATCGCCTGAGGCAAACGCGCCGGCCACGCAATGTGACACATGATCCTGCAGGATCTGCGCCTCCACCTTGTGCAGCGCGGCACGCACCGCGGCGATCTGCGTCAGCGTATCGACGCAATAGCGGTCGTCTTCCACCATTCGGACCAAGCCACGCACCTGACCTTCTATACGCCGCAGCCGGGCCACCACAGTTTGTCGCGTCGTGTCGTTCATGGCTTGATACTATACCCAGGTTGGGTATATAGGGCAAGTCACAAATCGCCCGCCGCCGGAGGCCCCCCATGTCCGACGCCCACGCCCACCACCATCACCACCCCGGCCCGGCCAGCGGCGCTACCCTGGAAGTGGAAAAGGTCATCGATCCCGTCTGCGGGATGAAGGTCAATCCGGAGACCGCGAAGCACCGCTTCGAGCATCAGGGCCAGGTGTTCCACTTCTGCAGCGGCAAGTGCCGCGAACAGTTCATCGCCGAGCCTGAGCGCTTCCTGGCGAAGGCCGAGCCCGCGCCGCCGCCCGTCGCCGCGCCTGGAGCCATCTGGACCTGCCCGATGCACCCGGAGATCCGCCAGGATCATGGCGGCTCCTGCCCGATCTGCGGCATGGCGCTGGAGCCGCTGGCACCCTCGGCGGAGACCGGCCCGAACCCGGAACTGCGCGATATGTCGCGCCGGTTCTGGGCCGGCGTAGCGCTGGCCGCACCGGTCTTCGTGCTGGCCATGGCCGGGTCGGCGCTGGATCGCCTGATCGCGCCCGCTCTCTCCGGCTGGATTCAGTTCGTGCTTGCATCGCCCGTCGTGCTGTGGGCCGGCGCGCCGTTCTTCCAGCGCGGCTGGCAATCGGTGCAACGCCTGAGCCTGAACATGTTCACCCTGATCGCGATGGGCGTGGGCACGGCCTATCTCTACAGCGTCGTCGCGATCCTGATCCCCGGCGCCTTCCCGGCGGGGTTTCGCGGTCCGGACGGATCGGTCGCCACGTA
>Ga0210386_10001427_pt1 | contig 21392 bp, 17 predicted proteins | sample IncBWH32OmetaG_FD_160091 | JGI IMG/M metagenome (GOLD analysis project Ga0210386, IMG submission 160091) | Forest soil microbial communities from Barre Woods Harvard Forest LTER site, Petersham, Massachusetts, United States - Inc-BW-H-32-O ...
CCGGCACCCATTTGGCCGGCCCCGATGACTCCCACCCGTTCGATTGACACGTTCCTCCTTAGGCTCCGCGGTCCCATGCCCCGACGGACGGCAACAGGCCCCGCCCAGGTTCGCTGGGCGGGGCCTGTGCTGTCAACTTCGCGGGATCAAGCCGCTCAGAAGCTCATCCTCAGTGGCTCAAGCAATCGGCTCAGTGGCTCAAGCCGTCGGTTCCACTTCACCTCCCAGCCGTGGCTCAAGCCATCGGCTCGGTGGCTCAAGCCGTCGGTTCCACTTCACCTCGCAGCCGGGGCTGCTCGGCTCAGTGGCTCAAGCCGTCGGTTCCACTTCACCTCGCAGCCGAGGCTGCTCGGCTCAGTGGAACTGACCCTCTTCGGTCGAGCCGGCCAGAGCGGTCGTCGATGAGGTCGGGTCCACCGTGGTGGCGATGCGGTCGAAGTAACCGGCACCGACCTCACGCTGGTGCTTGGTCGCGGTGTAGCCCCGCTCCTCGGCAGCGAACTCCCGCTCCTGCAGCTCGACATAGGCGCTCATCTGATTGCGGGCGTAACCGTAGGCCAGGTCGAACATCGAATAGTTCAGCGCGTGGAATCCGGCCAGCGTGATGAACTGGAACTTGAATCCCATTGCGCCAAGCTCTTTTTGGAACCTCGAGATAGTCGAGTCGTCGAGGTGCTTGCGCCAGTTGAACGACGGCGAGCAGTTGTACGCCAGCATCTGGTCCGGGAACTCGCTCTTGACGCCCTCGGCGAACTTGCGCGCCAACTCCAGGTCCGGCGTACCGGTCTCCATCCAGATCAGGTCGGAGTACGGAGCGTAGGCCTTGGCGCGAGCGATGCACGGCGCCAGGCCGTTCTTCACCCGGTAGAAGCCCTCCGCGGTGCGCTCGCCGGTGATGAACGGACGGTCGCGCTCGTCGACGTCGGAGGTGATCAGCGTGGCCGCCTCCGCGTCGGTGCGCGCAATCACGACCGTCGGCACGCCGGCGACGTCGGCCGCCAACCGGGCGGAGGTCAGCGTGCGGATGTGCTGCTGGGTCGGGATCAGCACCTTGCCACCGAGGTGACCGCACTTCTTCTCCGAAGCCAGCTGGTCCTCCCAGTGCGAACCGGCCACACCGGCGGCGATCATGGCCTTCTGCAGCTCGTAGACGTTGAGGGCGCCACCGAAGCCGGCCTCACCGTCCGCGACGATCGGGGCGAGCCAATTCTCCACGGACGTGTCGCCTTCGACCTTGGCGATCTCGTCGGCGCGCAGCAGCGCGTTGTTGATGCGGCGCACCACCTGCGGCACCGAGTTGGCCGGGTACAGGCTCTGGTCGGGGTAGGTGTGGCCGGACAGGTTCGCGTCCCCGGCGACCTGCCAACCCGACAGGTAAATGGCCTTCAGGCCGGCGCGCACCTGCTGCACCGCCATGTTGCCGGTCAGCGCGCCGAGCGCGTTGACGAACTCCAGGTCGTGCAGCTGGTTCCACAGCACCTCCGCGCCACGGTGGGCCAGGGTGTGCTCCTCGACCACGCTGCCCTGCAGGGCGACGACATCGGCGGCTTGGTAGGTACGGGTGACGTCCTTCCAGCGCGGGTTGGTGTCCCAGTCGTGGTGGATCTGTTCGGCGCTCTTCGGCGTGCCAACGCTAGACATTGCGCTGCTCCTAAAGGTTGTTGACCGAGGACCCGAATTTCCAGGCTTGCTAAGGCCCTCAGCATCTTTGCTCATCTGCTAAGTCGAAGATGGCACAGGTTAGCTTCGCAGGTCCACCCATTTCACTTGCAAATTTTGGCTAGGAGTTCGCCCAGTTTTGCAAATCTTGCGAAGGTGCGTTCGAACTGAACCGTTTCAGTTTCTACCGGCGAGTAACTTGAATTCGCAGGTCAGGGCGGGCGTTTACAGGACGGCCGTACGGTTAGAGCGCGAAGATCGATGCGACCGCTTTGGTCTCGTCACCGACGACATATGTGAGCGTTCTAACAGTGCGATCAGCCAGTTCAGCGCCGAATCGATCGGTCGATCCAGGCGGATGCACGTGCGAGATGATCTCCAGCTTGTCGCCCAGCGCCACTGGCGCGTCATGTTCGATGGTCACCCGCAGCGGTGCTTCCAGCAGCTCCCGGTAGGAGGCCAGGTAGTCCTCGATCACACTCCAGTACACGGAGTTGTTCACGTGGTCGAACAGGTCGATGTCGGTGACCCGAACCGGAAACTCGTGGATCTCCGCGGCGTCGTCACGACCGCCGGCGGACAGATAGGCCTTCCACCGCAGCCGGTCGATGTCAGTGGTTTTCCGCAGGCCCTCGAGAAAGTCGTCGGCGATCCGCGACGGCATCTCGGTGTCGCGGTTGATGTTGATCCAAAACGCCTCCGACTCGACCAGGCCGCCCTTGCGCCCGTCGATGCGGACGCGCATCTCACACCACCGATTCGACGTGCCCGAACACCACCGGCGCATCCGCAGCATGTCGCCGAACTCGACAGGACGGATCAGGTCGACCATGGTCCGGCGGACAATCCAGAGCGGATGAGTTTCCTCGAAACCCATCTCGCGCAACTGGTCCTGGCCAATGTCCTGGATATGGCGGGCGGCCGCGTCAAACCTCAGCCGACCGCCGCGGTCGATGTCGGCGACGCGCAGCGGCCACTCGCGATCGAAGACGTCAGGATGGCCGTCCGGAACCGGCATCATCACTTTGTCCAAGCTCACGGTTCACTCCCCGCTGCTGTTCATGCTGGCCCGATCCGTCGTGTTGCTAGACGATCTAGCTAGCTTCCCCAATCCAGAATCATGCCAAACGTCGCTGCTGCGGCGCCAATCCAGCGCCTCTTGCCAACTCTGCAAACCCTGTCTTCACAACGCAGGTAGGCTGGCCGGGTGTCCAAGACGTTCGTCGGATCACGCGTTCGCCAGCTGCGCAGCGAGCGCGGTTTCAGCCAGGCCGCGCTGGCGCAGATGCTGGACATCTCGCCGAGCTACCTCAACCAGATCGAGCATGACGTCCGGCCCCTAACGGTGGCGGTGTTGCTGCGGATCACCGAGGTCTTCGGGGTCGACGCGACGTTTTTCGCCTCTCACGACGACACCCGGCTGGTCGCCGAGCTGCGCGAGGTGACGATGGACCACGATCTGGACATCGACGTCGACCTGTCCGAAGTCGCCGACATGGTCAACGGGCACCCGGATTTTGCGCGGGCCATGGTCAACCTGCACCGCCGCTACCGGATCACCACCGCGCAGCTGGCCGCCGCCACCGAGGAGCGGTTCTCCGACGGCAGTGGCAGCGGGTCGATCACCATGCCGCACGAAGAGGTGCGCGACTACTTCTATCAGCGTCAGAATTATCTGCACGAACTGGACACCGCCGCCGAGGACCTAACCACCCGCATGCGGATGCACCACGGCGATCTAGCCGGCGAGTTGTCCCGCCGGCTCACCGAGGTGCACGGCGTGCACATCAACAAGCGCATCGACCTCGGCGACTCCGTGTTGCACCGCTACGACTCGGCGTCCAACACGCTGGAGATCAGCAACCACCTCTCGTCGGGCCAGCAGGTGTTCAAGCTGGCCGCCGAGCTGGCGTACCTGGAGTTCGGCGACCTCATCGACGGCATGGTCACCGATGGCAAGTTCACCAGTGACGAGTCGCGCACGCTGGCCCGGCTCGGGCTGGCCAACTACTTCGCCGCGGCAGTTGTTCTGCCATACCGGCAGTTCCACGACGTCGCGGAGAACTTCCGCTACGACGTCGAGCGGCTCTCCGCGTTCTACTCGGTGAGCTACGAGACGATCGGACACCGGCTATCCACCCTGCAACGGCCGTCCATGCGGGGCGTGCCGTTCTCCTTCATCCGGGTGGACCGGGCCGGAAACATGTCAAAACGCCAGTCGGCCACCGGCTTTCACTTCTCGTCCAGTGGCGGAACGTGCCCGCTGTGGAATGTCTACGAGACCTTCGCCAACCCGGGCAAGATACTGGTGCAGATCGCCCAGATGCCCGACGGCCGTAACTACATGTGGGTGGCCCGGACCGTGGAACGGCGGGCATCACGGTATGGTCAGCCCGGTAAAACATTCGCGATTGGGCTGGGCTGCGAACTGCGGCACGCCCACCGGCTCGTCTATTCGGAGGGACTCGACTTGTCCGGCGACATCGCCACCCCGATCGGCGCGGGCTGCCGGGTCTGCGAGCGGGACAACTGTCCACAGCGCGCGTTCCCCGCTTTGGGCCGGGCACTTGACCTCGACGAGCACCGCAGCACGGTGTCGCCCTATCTGGTGAAGCAAGCATGACCGGACCTGCCGAGACCGGTCAGGTCGGCCGGATACCTCCATCGGGCAGGCTTCGCGATTTGGGGCTGCTCAATTGGATTGTGGCGAAGTTCGCCGCCCGCACTGTCGGCGCGCGCCAGATGCACCTGTTCGCCACGCTGGGTCAGCACAAGCGGCTGTTCCTGGCGATGATGCCGTATTCCGCCTTGTTGCTGCGGGGCCGCTTGCCACGCGCCGACACCGAGTTGGTGATCCTCCGGGTCGCTCATCTGCGCGGTTCGGAATACGAGCTGCAGCAGCACCGCCGACTGGGGCGCCGTCGTGGGCTGGATGACCAGACCCAGGCCATGATCTTCGCGTGGCCGAACCCGGCCGGCGGGCTCACCGACCGGCAGCAAGCGCTGCTGCGTGCCACCGACGAGTTCATCAACAACCGCTCGATCAGCCCCGAGGTCTGGCAGCAGCTGTCCAGCCACCTCGATCGGCGTCAACTCATTGAATTCTGCATGCTCGCAGGACAATACGATGGACTGGCCGCCACCATGTCGGCCCTCGAGATTCCGCTGGACAACCCTCGGTAGCGGTCCGTTACAGGTAGCAGTCGGCCAGCACGCCCAACGACAGCAGGACGGGAAGAGCCGGCAACGCGAAGGCGAACGACGACAGCGGATAGTTTCGCCGCCGGCGCAGCCGCTGTCCCCACAAGATCGCCCACAGCGCGAACGCCGCCGAGACGATTAACACGATCAGACTCCACAGGCTCACCGTGGTGAAGGCCTCGCCTATCGAGATCGCCACCAGCCACAGGACATAGCCGACGATCACTCCGCCGATGACGGCCCAAATCGAGTCGGTACGGACTGCTTTGGCCACCCGCCCATCGTAACGTGGCCACCGCGAACATCCGCCGCCGCATCGGTGTTAGAAGTTGATCATGTGGCCCGTCAGGCCGTGGAAACACTCTTGCAGTGCCTCCGACATCGTCGGGTGGGTATGGACGTTGCGGGCCAACTCGAATGCGGTCAGATCCCACTTCTGCGCCAGCGTCAGCTCCGGCAGCAACTCCGAGACGTCGTGGCCGATCAGGTGCCCGCCGAGCAGCTCGCCGTGTCTGGCGTCGGCGACCAGTTTGACGAAACCGCTGGGATCGCCGAGGCCGTGCGCCTTGGCATTGGCGGTGAACGGGAACTTGGCGACCTGGACGTCATAACCCTCGTCGCGGGCCTGCTCCTCGGTGAGTCCGAAGCTGGCCACCTGCGGTTGGCAGAATGTCGCGCGCGGCAGCATGCGGTAGTCGCCCAGCGCCAAAGTCTCTGCGCCGGCGATAGTTTCGGCTGCCACCACGCCCTGCGCCTCGGCGACATGCGCCAGCTGCAGCAATCCGGTGACATCGCCGATGGCATAGATGTGCGAGACGTTGGTCTGCATGTAGTCGGTGATTCCGATGGCTTTGCGGTCGGTCAGCGCGACCCCGGCCTTGTCCAAACCGTAGCCTTCGACGTTGGGCGCAAACCCGATGGCCTGCAACACTTTCTCCGCTTTGATTTCTTGCGCCTTGCCGTCCTTGCTGACGGTCACCGTGACCACGGACCCATCGTCGGCGATGGACTCGACCTTGGTGCCGGTGAGGAACTCGATGCCGAGCTTCTTGAACTGCTTCTCGATCTCCTTGGACACCTCGGCGTCTTCGTTGGGCAGCGCGCGCGGCAGGAATTCGACGATGGTCACGTCGACGCCGTAGTTCTTCAGCACGTAGCCGAATTCCATGCCGATGGCACCGGCTCCGGCGATCACGATCGACTCCGGGAGTTCCCGGGAGAGGATCTGCTCTTCGTAGGTGACGACATTCGCCGACAGCGACGTGCCGGGAACGAGTCGGGTGCTGCTGCCGGTGGCGATGATGACATTGTCGAAGGTCACCGTCTCGGTACCACCGTCGTTGAGCTCAACCGACAGCGTGTGGGCGTCGGTGAATCTGCCGTACCCGTGGATCTCGGTGATGTTGTTCTTCTTCATCAGGAAATGCACACCGGCGACCCGGCCCTCGGCCACCTTGCGGCTGCGGTCGTAGGCGACGCCGTAGTCGAATGTCGCCTCGCCGCTGATGCCGAAGGTCTTGGCTTCCTTGGTGAAGATGTGCACGAGTTCGGCGTTGCGCAGCAACGCCTTGGACGGGATGCAGCCGACGTTGAGGCAGACTCCGCCCCAGTATTTGGGTTCGACGACGGCGGTATTCAATCCCAGCTGCGCGGCGCGGATGGCTGCCACGTATCCGCCAGGTCCAGCTCCGAGGACGACAACGTCATAGTGGGTCACGGCCACCACCCTAGTGGCCGTGCACCCGTTCAACCCGACCGACTGGACATCCCGACCACCAGACGGTACAGGTGAGGAAAACAGCGATGCGCGCTACCGCGCACGAGCTACGGTCCGCGGTTTCGAGGGGAGTGCGGCGAGGGCCGAAGAGGGCAGTACGGCGACGGCGGAAATCGTGCGTCGCGCACGCCGATCGTGTTAAGCCCCAGACCGATCCAGCCTTAGTAGGTGGATGAGCTGGTCGCGGTCATCGATACCAAGTTTGGCGAAGATGCGGTAGAGGTGTCCCTCCACCGTCCGCACCGAGACGACCAGCCGGTCGGCGACCTCACGGTTGGACCAGCCGGCCACGACCAGCATCGCGATCTCGCGTTCGCGGTCGGTGATGGGCAGCGGCCGCGCCGCGGCAGCGACCGCCGGTGTCCGGATTTCGCCCTGGCTGGCCAGCCAGTGCGCCCGGGTCGACGACTCCAATTCCTTGCCGCGGTGGCCCGTGCGCGCGTGTTCGTGCGCCGCCTGGGCCGCCGCGTCGGCGGCGAGCGCCACCGCACCCAGGTCAGCGAACCGATCAGCCGCGGCGTCGAGCAGGTCGCCGTCGTGGTTGGCCAGGCCGCCAGCGTGCTCGGCGATCGCCTCCGCCAACGGCGTGTTCAGCGTCGCGGCGAGCTCCTCTAGCCTCGCGCTCTGCGAACGGTCATCGAACCGCACGGCGGTGTGCAGCGCAGACATCTCCACGGCGTACATCCCGGAGTGGTGCGCAATCTGCGCGGCGCGCACCACATGGTTCTGGGCGGCCGTCGTCTGGCCGACAGCTGCCCGCTCCCAGGCCCGGGCCAGCTCAAGTTCCGGCAAGAACACGGCTAGGTGTGGTCCGTAGGCGTCCTCCGCACGCCGCAACGCCGCGGCGGCCGCCTCACCGTCTCCCCGTGCGCCTTCGGCCTGCGCCCACCAGGCCGCCACCGGCATCGACCAGACCGACGTAAAACCACCCGACATTGCCAACATCGAGTCACGAAATGCAGCGCAGGCCGACGACAGCGCACCGCGGGCAAGGTGCACGAGTCCACGCATCGCGTCGTCTGCTTCCAGGACACCCGTGGCATGACGCTCCCTGGCCCGCTCGGCAGCCGGATAATCACCGATGGCCGTCAACGCCATGACTTCAGCCAACCCGATCCTGGGTAACCCTCCCGGTTGGGCGAGCGCAGCCGCTCGCAGCCCCGCCTCCGCTACGCGGTGAACGTCGTCAAACCGCCCGGCGAGCGCCAACGCCCAGCACGTCGGCACAGCCGCCCACACCGTCGCCAACGGCAGATCCGATGCACACAGGGCCAGGCCGGTCTCGATCGTGGTCTCTATGTCGCCGGAGAAGCACGTAAACAACACGTCGACTGCTGCGACGTAGCTGACGATCGCCTCGGAGTTGATGCGATCCGTCACGTTGGCGAGTATCTTCCGTGCCTGCTCGACCTGCCCGCAATTGAAGAACAGATTCATGGCGCGCACACAGCCCCATCGCGCGGTCAGCAACTCATCGGCACCATCGGGGTCAAAGGCACCAAGCACCGCCTCGACCTCATCGCCGCGTCCCTGCCAACCCATCGCCTCAGCAAGCACGACCGCAGCCGCCAAGCCCCCGCCGCGATCGAACGCGAATCGGGCCAGCTCTTCGGCGAGAACTATGTTCGACATGGTCATCGCGCTCGCCGCCGCATCGATCATCACATCCAGGTCCGGGGCGAGGTCGCTTCGCATCATGAACTGGGCCAGCTGGATCTGGGTGCGCACGTCGGACAACCTTGAGCGCTGCTCTTCCGGCCGCATGTCCTTCCGAAGTTGTTGTGCCAGCATGCCATTGAGCTGCCGCGAGCGCACCACCCCAGCTCGTTGCATTGCCGTCTCACCCAAGAGCGGGTGATACAACCGCGCCACCGTGTGCGATCCATCGGCAACGAACTGGACCACGCCGCGGCGCTCAAGGCGTGCCACCGCGTCGGCATCGCAAAGCCCACGCAGGATCTCCCAGTCCAGCACCTCGGCAGCCGCCAAAACCTCGACCGCCTCCAATTCCTCGGCGGCCAAGGATCGCAGCCGAAACTCAAGCAGATCCTGCAGTTCGCGATCTGCACGCAGCGCACCCCGAAGCTGCCAACCGTCTTCCGTGCGCACCAACACACCACTTTCCCGACCGGCGCTCAGCAAGCCGCGCAACAGCAGCGGGCTGCCCGCAGCCCGATGCTGTAACTCGCTGATCAGCCGGGTATCGACGGCGCCGCCGAGCACGGCGCGGGCGAGTTCCCCGGTCTGCTCCCGGGTGAACGCTTCGATGCGCAGACTCAGCAACAGCCGCTCTTTCCACAGCGCCGTCACCGCATCGGACACGTTGTCGCCCGACCGGATCGTCACGATCAGCCGTGCAGCGCCGCTGGCGGCAAGTTGGTACACCAGCGTCGACGACAACGGATCGAGCCACTGGGCATCGTCGACGACGACGACCAGGTTCTCTTCCCCCTCCAGGGTTTGTTGCGCGGCGGCCAACATCGCGGCGGGTTCATGCGGAGCGTCGACAGTCACCGACCGATAAAACGCGCCCAATGCCACGGCGGAGCCGGTTTGGGTGCCCAGCACAAACCGCACCATCAGCCCCTGCGACTTGGCGATCGTGGCCAGGGTCCGAGCCAGGGTCGATTTGCCGACCCCGCTATCACCCACCAACGCGACGCCCCGAAACTCCGCGTCGTCATCGAGCGCCGCCAACGCCTGGCGGATCTCGTCATCGCGGCCCACCAACGGCCAACCCGACCCGCTCACCGCTCGCATACGTCGAACCCCCTGAACCGGCCTTCGGGAGTTAGACGTTCCCAGGTGTCACCTTTGTCGCGGGCAATCGCGCTGCCTGCGGTAGTCCAAGGAGGAGTGCGCTGCACCATGACTAGCCCCCTCGCACACAGTTCCAATCGTAGTTCGAACTGTACCTGAGACCAGGCTGAGAAAATCTAACTTTCCGGATAAAATTCCTTCGTGTTTTCGAAGGTCGCTACTCAGGTGATTGGACGTTTGGTCGCCGCCCAGAGGAAGCCGAGGCTGCGCCGGCCTGACGCGTCTGTGCCAGCAGCTCGTCGTAGACCTCCCGGAAGTCGGCGGGAACCGCCGGCGCCCGTAGCTAGGCAATGGCCACGTACCAGTCCGCTCTCGGCCAAGTTAGGTGGCCAGCCATTTTTCAAGGTGGTCGTCGTAGCCGCTGACGACGCGCAGGCTACGGCCCGGCCCACGGGTGAGCCAGCCGCGGGCGAGGAACACGCTGGTGATAGCGGCGGGAAGCGCCCCGGCGAGGTGGACCCGCCGATCGGTCCAGTCGATGCATGAGCGGGCGAACACCCGCCGGCTGGCCCGCAGTGTTGCCAGGTCGATGCCCAGCTCGTCGAGCAGATACTGGCCGCGATCGGTGAGTTCGTGGTCCCGGTCGTCGAGGCGGCGGATGGCCGCGACGGCCAACAGCCGGTCACGGAGTTGCACGCCGCGGCGGCCGGCAAGGTGGTCGTAACAGGTACGGGCCTCGAACAGCGCGCGGGCGGCGCGATGCTGACTCAGGGAGGGGACCGGAGCCGGCGGCGCGATCTGGGCGATGGCCTCCAGCACCGTGGCCACCTCCGGGTTGACGATCTCGTGGTATCGGTGCCGGCCCTGGGCCCGGACCCGGATCAACCCGCCTTCGGTCAGCCGCCGCAGATGTGTGGAGGCGGTGGCGGGATGCACCCCGGCTCGCCGAGCCAGCTCCCCCGCCGGCAGCGCCCGACCGCCGGCCAACGCCGCGAGCATGGCTGCCCGCGCCGGATCTTCGATCAAGTCAGCGATTGAGGCGAGGTCGCGATCGGCCGGGGTATACGACGCCGAGGTGTCGCTCACCCCGCCAGCCTTGCATAGCCAGAATCTGCCCGCCGTCCAAGCTTCCCCGCGCCAGCCCCGACGGGTTCAGTACGGGAGGATGCCCATCAGACAACGAACCTGGCTGTGCTCACAGTAGAACGCGCCATAGAGCGGAGCCGCGGCGACGACGGAAGCGAACACCGCCGACATCATCGCGATCGCGACCGCTGACAACAGCGGCCGGTCGGGCACCATCGCCAGCATCAAGCCGGCGACCGTGCACACGACGACGTAGACCAAAACCACGAAGACCACCGGGGTCTTGTGTGCAGAGTGGTCGTGGGTCCACCAGTAGAACAGGCCGGCACCGATCGCCCCAGCCGGAACCCACACCGCCAACAGCATCAGACTGAACTGCCACCACCTCAAATAGTGGTAGCGGCCGAGCACGGCGATCGGCGGCACGGGCGCGTGCGGCGGGCCGGGCTGCGGCACCTCACCCGTCGCGGCCTCAACCGCCGGGGCGGGGCTGCTCGCCGGCTCGTCCGCTATCTCCGTCGCCGACGCGTCGGAGCGCCGATGCCACCACCTTCGTCGCCGAGGCTTCGGCTCCGGCTCGATGATCGCCGGTTCGGCTCTGGGGTGGGCGCCGGTGTCGAAGGTCGGCGTGTACGCCTCGGTCTTCGGCAGCGACTGGGTGTCCACGCGGTCGTCGTCAGCCATGGGTCGTCACCTCGATCACCGCAAGCACACCGAACCATCCCGGCGCCAGCGCGAGAATGAACACGCCCAGGGCCGTCAGCCATCGCCGCCGGGACAACAGGATCACCAGCAGCCCGACGACGCTGGGAAACCCGACTACCAACGCGATGGCGATGTCCGGGCGCATCCGAACGTGATTCACGACAAGCGCGGCCGTTCCGCCCAGCAACCCGACAGCGACGCCGACCAGCATCGAGCTGGTCAGCAGCCAGGTCCGCGGCAGCGGTATCACGCTTTGACGATACTGCCGCGGCTGCTCGCTACGGCTTTACCTTCGCGGCGCGCCCTGCGGGTACCGAACAAGCGTCAGCGGCGGCAGCTATCACCGGTGCGCGTGCCGGCGGGCGCGCGCCGCGCTCGTAGTCGGCGCCAGTGATCAACGGGGTAGCCGTGAGCTCCGCGTTCTCGCCGTCGCTGAAAGCCCGTCCGCGGGATAAAAACCGCATTCCCTCGGGTGCTTCCAGGCTGAAGCCGCCGCCGCGGCCGGGCACCACGTCGATGACGAGCTGGGTGTGTTTCCAGGCCTGGAACTGGGGCCCGGAGATCCACACCGGAACCCCGTCCGCACCAACGTCGAGCACACCGAGCAGCACATCGCGATCACCGACGATGAAGTCCCCGTCCGGGTAGCACATCGGCGAAGACCCGTCGCAGCAACCACCGGACTGATGGAACATCACCGGACCGTGCCGGTCCTGCAGCTCACCGAGCAGGGCTGCGGCGGCGGAGGTGATCACCACCCGCGGGGTGATCAGAAGAAGCCCTGCGCCTTCTGCGAGTACGACACCATCAGGTTCTTGGTCTGCTGGTAGTGGTCGAGCGCCATCTTGTGGGTCTCCCGCCCGAAACCGGACTGCTTGTAGCCGCCGAACGCCGCGTGCGGCGGGTAGACGTGGTAGCAGTTGACCCACACCCGGCCGGCCTTGATGTCCCGGCCAGCCCGGTAGGCGGTGTTGCCGTCGCGGCTCCACACCCCTGCGCCCAGGCCGTAGAGGGTGTCGTTGGCGATGCCCATTGCGTCGCCGTAGTCGGCAAAGGACGTGACCGCAACGACGGGCCCGAAAATCTCCTCCTGGAAGATGCGCATCTTGTTGTTGCCGGCAAAGATGGTCGGCTGTACGTAATAACCGCCGGACAGGTCGCCACCCAACTCGGCACGCTCACCGCCGGTGATCAGCTTGGCGCCCTCTTCCTTGCCGATTTCGATGTAGGACAAGATCTTTTCCAGCTGGTCGTTGGAAGCCTGGGAACCCAGCATGGTCTGGATGTCGAGCGGGTCCCCCTGCCGGACCGCCTTGGTACGGATCGCCGCCAGTTCCAGGAACTCGTCATGGATGTCGGACTGGATCAGGCTGCGCGACGGGCACGTGCACACCTCGCCCTGGTTGAGGGCGAACATGGTGAACCCTTCGAGGGACTTGTCCTGGAAGTCGTCGTTGGCCGCCATCACATCGGAGAAGAAGATGTTGGGGCTCTTGCCGCCCAACTCGAGGGTGACCGGGATCAGGTTCTGCGACGCGTATTGCATGATCAGTCGCCCGGTCGTGGTTTCCCCGGTGAACGAGACCTTGGCGATGCGATCGCTGGATGCCAGCGGCTTGCCGGCCTCCACGCCGAAACCGCTGACGATGTTGACCACACCGGCCGGCAGCAGGTCGCCGATCAGCGACATCAGATACAGGATCGAGGCCGGTGTCTGCTCGGCGGGTTTGAGCACCACCGTGTTGCCGGCAGCCAACGCCGGTGCCAGTTTCCAAGCGCCCATCAGGATCGGGAAGTTCCACGGAATGATCTGTCCCACCACACCGAGCGGCTCATGGAAGTGATAGGCGACGGTGTCTTCGTCGATCTGGCTCAGCGACCCCTCCTGCGCGCGGATCGCGGCGGCAAAATACCGGAAATGATCGGCCGCCAGCGGGATGTCAGCGGCCAGCGCCTCGCGGATCGGTTTGCCGTTGTCCCAGACCTCGGCCACTGCCAGCGCATCTTTGTTTTCGTCGATGCGGTCGGCGATCTTGTTCAGGACCGCCGCGCGCTCGGCCGGGGAGGTCGTGCCCCAGCCCTGCGCCGCCGCGTGCGCGGCGTCGAGCGCCTTGTCGACATCGGCCTCGTCGGAGCGCGCCACTTCGCAGAATGTCTGGCCGGTCACCGGGGTCGGGTTCTCGAAATACAAACCCTTGGCGGGCGCCACCCACTCGCCACCGATGAAGTTGTCGTACCGCGATTCATACGACATCAGCGCCCCAGCGGAGCCCGGACGTGCGTAGACGGTCATGAGATCAGCCCCTCGTTCGACGGTGTTATACAGATCACACTACCGCCGCCGTCACAATCTCTTTATGACGAGTCCCGGGTCCGAAGACCCCAATCTGTGGCTGGAAGACATTGCCGGCGAAGAGGCACTGGACTGGGTGCGCGTCCGCAACAAGCCCACACTGGCCGAGTTTTCCGGCGAGGAGTTCGAGCGAATGCGCACCGAAGCGCTCGAGGTGCTCGATACCGATGCCCGGATCCCCTACGTGCGCCGTCGCGGCGACTATCTGTACAACTTCTGGCGCGACGCCGCCAACCCGCGCGGGCTGTGGCGGCGCACCACACTGGACAGCTACCGCAGCGACAGCCCGGACTGGGACGTGCTGATCGACGTGGATGAGCTGGCTCGCGCTGACGACGAGAACTGGGTGTGGGCTGGCGCCAACGTCATCGAACCCGACCACACACGGGCCCTGATCAACCTGTCCCGCGGCGGCTCGGACGCAGCTATCGTGCGTGAATTCGACATGCACACAAGAGAATTCGTCGCCAACGGATTTGCCCTGACCGAGGCCAAGTCCGGAACCAGCTGGGTCGATCCGGACACGCTGTTGGTGGGCACCGATTTCGGCACTGACTCGCTGACCGAATCCGGCTATCCGCGCATCGTCAAGCGATGGCGCCGGGGGCAACCGGTCCAGGATGCGCAGACGGTGTTCGAAGGCTCGCCCAGCGACGTCATCGTGGCCGCCGGAGTCGACCGCACGCCTGGCTTCGAGCGGACGCTCTTGCGACGGGCCCTCGACTTCTTCAACGATCAGTTGTACGAGCTGCGCGGCGATGAGCTGATCCGCATCGATGCGCCCACCGACGCGACGGTGTCGGTGCACCGGCAGTGGCTGCTGATCGAGCTGCGCACCGACTGGCTCACCGGCACCGCCAGCTACACCGCGGGCTCGCTACTGGCCGCGGACTATGACGAGTTCCTCGCCGGTACAGCAAAGTTGCGGGTGGTGTTCGAGCCCGACGAGCACACCAGCTTGCTGTCCTACGCCTGGACCCGCGACCGGCTCGTCGTCATCACGCTTGCCGACGTGGCCAGCCGCGTCGAGGTCGTCACACCGGGCAGCTGGCAGCGTCGACCGGTGACCGACGTGCCCGCCAATACCAACACCGTCATCGCGGGCGCCGACGACACCGGCGACGAAATCTTTTTGGATTCCAGTGGATTCGTTACGCCGTCACGTCTACTGCATGGGGCGGTCGACGGAACGCTGGAACAGATCAAATCCGCTCCGGCTTTCTTCGACGCCGAAGGCATGACCGTCGCTCAGCACTTCGCGACGTCAAAAGACGGCACCTCGATCCCGTATTTCGTAGTGCGTCCGCGGGACGCCGCCGGTCCGACCCTGCTGAGCGGCTACGGGGGATTTCAAGTGGCCCGCACGCCCGGGTATGACGGCGTACTCGGCCGGCTGTGGCTGGCGCGCGGCGGCACCTTCGTGCTGGCCAATATCCGTGGCGGCGGCGAGTACGGCCCCGGCTGGCACACCCAGGCGATGCGCGCCGGCCGCCACTTGGTTGCCGAGGACTTCGCCGCGGTGGCAACCGATTTGGTGGACCGTGGCATCACCACCGTGCGGCAACTCGGTGCGCAGGGCGGCAGTAACGGCGGGCTGCTGATGGGCATCATGCTGACGAAGTACCCCGAGCTGTTCGGTGCGCTGGTGTGTCAGGTCCCGCTGCTGGACATGCGCCGCTTCCATCTGCTGCTGGCCGGCGCGTCCTGGGTTGCCGAATATGGCGACCCGGACAATCCCGATGATTGGGAATTCATCGCCGACTACTCGCCCTACCACAACATTTCGGCCGCTGCTGATTACCCGCCGGTGCTGGTCACCACGTCTACCCGTGACGATCGGGTGCATCCGGGGCATGCCCGAAAAATGACGGCCGCACTGGAAGCTGTGGGTCACCGAGTCTGGTATTACGAGAACATCGAGGGCGGCCACGCCGGCGCAGCCGACAACGCGCAGATCGCGTTCCAGTCCGCGCTGAGTTTCTCGTTTCTGTGGCGGATGTTGGGCTTGCCCCCCGCCGCAGGCTAGCGAGGTCTGGGCGCCGATAACTTTCCGAAAAAGATCTGGAGAAAATCCGGCGGTTTGACTTTCCTGACCGCCGCCGCAAGCGTACCTTAAGTCCACCTAAGAAAGCCATGTGGGGAAGGTTAGGGGGCGAGGAGGTCATGATGACTCCACTCATGGTGGCATGCCTTTTCATCGGGGCTCCGGTCGCCGGGCTGGGCTTGCTCGAATTACAGGCACGGCTCGAGCGATGGGATCAGCGGCGCCACGCTGACGATTAACGGCGACCGGTAACGCCGGCAGCTGGCTGAGCTGTCAGCATTCAGTCATGCCACCTGCTCAATTCGAGACACTCTTGTACACGACGACCGGGGCGGTCGCCACGATCACGTTGAACCGCCCCGACCAGCTCAACACCATCGTTCCGCCGATGCCCGACGAAATCGAGGCGGCCATCGGTTCGGCCGAGCGAAACCCAGAAATCAAGGTCATCGTGTTGCGCGGCGCCGGCCGGGCGTTTTCCGGCGGCTATGACTTCGGCGGCGGCTTCCAGCACTGGGGCGAGACGATGATGACCGACGGGCATTGGGATCCGGGCAAGGATTTCGCCATGGTCACTGCCCGCGAAACCGGGCCGCATCAGAAGTTCATGGCGATCTGGCGGGCCACCAAACCGGTGATCGCCCAGGTGCATGGCTGGTGTGTTGGCGGAGGCAGCGACTACGCGCTGTGCGCCGACATCGTCATCGCCAGCAACGACGCGGTGATCGGCACCCCGTACAGCCGGATGTGGGGGGCCTATCTAACCGGGATGTGGCTCTATCGGCTCAGCCTGGCCAAGGTCAAGTGGCACTCGCTGACGGGTCGGCCGCTGACCGGTGTGCAGGCCGCCGAGGTCGAACTGATCAACGAGGCGGTCCCGTTCGAGCGGCTGGAGGCCAGAGTCGCCGAGATCGCCGCCGAGTTGGCGCGGATCCCGTTGTCGCAGTTACGGGCGCAGAAGCTGATCGTCAACCAGGCCTACGAGAACATGGGTTTGGCGTCCACTCAGCTGCTGGGCGGCATCCTGGACGGCCTGATGCGCAACACCCCCGAAGCGCTCGACTTCATCCAGACCGCCGCCACCATGGGCGTCCGTGCCGCGGTCGAGCGCCGCGATGGCCCCTTCGGTGATTACAGCCAGGCACCGCCGGAGCTGCGGCCCGACCCGTCGCACATCATCACGCCATAGCGCCGCTGCTGACTGGATTGGCGATCAGCCGTAGGTGAAGGAAAACACTTGCAGCCCTTCGCTCAAACGCACGTCGAGTAATCCGCGGGCCACGCCGTCACGGCCGACGATCTGGTGTGAGGTCGGCGGCCCACTGACCGGCACCGTGGTCGTCTTCCCGTCGCGCGATACCGTCAGGTTCCCGGTTCCGCCGACGACGATGTAGACGTTTATGGCGTTGTAGTTCAGCTTGATGCTCGACGTGTCGCTGTCGGCCGTCGCGCCCTGATAGTCCAGTGTCCACGGTCCCTGCAGGGCGAAGGTGTCGTTCGGCAATGCCGGTGGGAAGGTGAAGTTCGCTTGCCCCTTGTCGTAGACACCGCTTCCGGCGTAGTTGACCATCTTGCCGACGCCGAAGTACGTCTCGGGAGTAAGGCCGCCCTGCGGGGTGGTGTCGGGCGCGTCCACTGGCGGGGGCAGCGTGACCCCGGGTCGCGCACTTGCGATCAGCTCACGGATCAGCTTCTCGGTGCCGTCATAGTCGCCCTCGCCGTATTTGATGTGCCGCACGACGCCGCTGGCATCGATCAGATATTCGGCGGGCCAGTAACTGTTGCGGTAATTCGTCCACGTCGAGTAGCTGTTGTCGAGCGCGATCGGGTAGGTGATTCCGATGTCCGCGGCGCCCTTTTCGACGTTGCCGGTGACCTTTTCGAACGCATACTCCGGCGTGTGCACACCGATGACCTCGAAACCGTCGTCGTGATAGGCCTTGTACCAGCCTTCGACGTGCGGGATGGCGCGTTGGCAGTTGATGCAGGAATAGGCCCAGAAGTCGATCAGCACCACCTTGCCCCGCAACGCCTTTAGGTCGATCGGCAAGGCGGCGGGGGTGTTCAGCCACGCGGTGATGCCCTTGAGGTCGGGCGCGGGGCCGCAGTTCTGTAGCTGGGGGGCGACGCTGGTGCAGTTCGACAACTCTTTGTTCTGGTCGTTGACGATGCCGCCGAGCTTTTGCTGGATCTGCTTGCCGTCGCCCAACTTGTTCTGCAACGAGCTGGTGTAGTCCGGGATGGCCCGCTGAAGTGCCGCAGGCAGGTTGAAGACCAGCGCCACCGCCAGCAGCAGCGTGACAACCCCTGCCGTGACGCGGATCTGGCGCTGGCGACGACGAAAAGCACCGATCCGCTGGGTAACTCGTTGCCCAGCCAACGCGAAGAACAGCAGAGGCACCGCCGTGCCGACGGCGAATGCCAGCGTGAGGACGACGACGGGCAGACCGATGTTCGCGGTGGCGCCGGCCACCACGATCGCGGCCAGCACCGGGCCGGCGCAGGGAACGTAGAGCACGCCGAGCGCCAGGCCGAGACCGAACCCGCTCGCGCGGTTGATCTGTATTTGCGGGATGCGCGCGAATGGCCGCTCCAGCAGCTCCTCGAAACGTGGGAAGATCAGGCCGAGGCCGATCGCCACCAACGCTGCCAGCGCGATCCAACGGATGGCGTCTTGGGGCAGGTGCAGCAGTGCCAGCAATGCCGAGCCGACCAGCGTGACCAGGCTGAAGCTGAGCACCAGGCCGGCGATCACCCGATACGGCCGCGCGACTTCACGTTTCGCCTTGACCGCGACCGCGCCGTCGGCGCTGCCCTCCGTGCCGGCGCCGTCGTGCGTGCCGGAGAAGAAAATCACCGGCAGTACCGGCAGGATGCACGGCGAAATGCCGGTGATCAATCCTCCGACTAAGCCGATCAGCGCAAGGGACAACATGATTACTATTCGCTACCACAACTGTCTTGGATCGGTGCCGTCGGGCAGGCACAAAATGCGACAAGGCAGCCCGGCCGACCGGGCTGCCTTGTCTGGGCGACGATCTAGGCCGTCACTGGCTGGGCGGGGTCAACACGGTGTCGATCATGTAGACCGTCGCGTTGGCGGTGTGCACCCCTCCGCACACCAGACCCGCGTCGTCGACTTTCAGACCGTCCCCCTGTCCGGTCACCTTCACGTCGGCGCCCTGCAGAGTCTTGTGGGCGCCGTCAACCATGTCCGGGCTCGCCTGCCCCTGCACCACGTGGTAGGTCAAGATGCTCTTCAACATGTCGGCGTTGGTCTTGAGCTCGTCGATGGTGCTCGGCGGCAGCTTGTCGAATGCAGCGTTGGTCGGCGCGAACACCGTGTACTGGCCGCTGTTCAGGGTGTCGACCAGGTTGACGTTGGGGTTCAGTTTGCCGGAGAGCGCTGAGGTCAAGGTCGACAGCATCGGATTGTTCGACGCCGCCGTCGCGACCGGGTCCTGCGCCATTCCGGCCACCGACGCCGGACCGCTTGGATGCTGTGCGGCGTAATCTGAGCAGCCCGAGCCGACCAGATTGGACGCGGGCATCATCGCGCTCGTGCGGGCGGGCGCCGCCATGCTGGTGGCCGGGCTCGCACTGGTCTGCGGCGCGGACTCGGATTTGGTGCTCGAACACGCTGAGAAACCCACGGCTGCAAACGCCGCCAGGCTCATCGCGAGTGTCTTTCTCTGATAGTCGTTCATTTCAATTCGGCTCCTTGACATTAATGACAGCGGCGGATTGCGCCGCTCGTTACGGGTCAGACAGTTGTTCTTCGGAGCGGCGAGCGTCGCGGATGGCCTTCGTCACGGTCGTCCGCTCGGACTCCGGCTCCGAATACCCGACGTGCATGAGCCATTTGGACGGTCGATTGCGGTTATCGGTAGCGGTGTCGCCGGTTTGACCGCCGCCTATGCCTTGTCCAGCCGCGGCCGGGTCACTCTCTATGAGGCCGATACCCGGCTGGGCGGGCATGCGCACACTCACTTCGTCGACCGCGGCGACGGCACAATCATCGGCGTCGACTCAGCGTTCCTCGTGCACAACAATCGCACCTACCCGACGCTGTGCCGGTTGTTCGCCGAGTTGGACGTTGCCACCCAAGAGTCGGAGATGTCGATGTCAGTGCGGGCCGAGGACACCGGGCTGGAATACGCGGGAGCACTCGGCATCCGGGGACTCTTCGCGTCGCGGCAGTCGGCCAAACCCCGCTATCTGCTGATGCTCACCGAGATCCTCCGCTTCCACCGTGCCGCGAAGCGGCTGCTGCTCGACGGTTCAGAAGAAGACGCCGACAACATGGAGACCTTGGCGGCATTCCTTTGTCGACACCGGTTTTCGGCGTTCTTCGTCGAGCACTTCATCACACCGCTGGTGGCGGCGGTGTGGTCCTGCGGCAGCAGCGACGCACTGCGCTACCCCGCGCGGTACCTCTTCGTCTTTCTCGACCACCACGGCATGCTGTCAGTCTTCGGCTCACCGGCATGGCGCACGGTAAGTGGAGGTTCGGCACTGTATGTGCACGCCATCGCGTCCCGGCTGCACGAAGTCTGCGTCGGTCAGCCGGTGCACTCGCTACGCCGACTGCGCGATGGCGTGCTTCTACAGGCCGGTGCCCACGCGCCGCGATTTTTCGACGCTGCCGTGGTCGCCGTGCACCCCGACCAGGCGCTGCTGCTCCTCGACTACCCGACGTCGCGGGAGCAGGCCGTACTTGGTGCGATTCCGTATTCGGTCAACCGTGCCCAGCTGCATACCGATGAGTCGGTGCTGCCCCGACAGCGGCGTGCCCGCGCATCGTGGAACTACCTCATCACGCAGGACGACGGCCATGTACTGGTCACCTATGACGTCAGCAGGTTGATGCGGATCGACGCCGACCGCCGGTTCCTGGTAACGCTCGGCGGCCAGGATCGGGTCGACCCGGGATCAGTGATCGCCGAAATGACCTACAGTCATCCGCTCTATACGCCAGAATCCGTTGCCGCGCAACGCTTATTGCCGACACTGGATGATGACCGAGTGGTATTCGCCGGCGCCTACCACGGCTGGGGGTTTCATGAGGACGGCGCGGCTTCCGGGCTGCGGGCGGCTCGACGGTTGGGTGCGGATTGGCCGGCACGTTCAGCGCCGATGGAGGTTTTGGCATGTTGACGCCGGCAATTTACCGCACCACGATCACCCACAACCGGGAAGCCCCGGTGCACCACTTCTTCGAATACCGCAGCTACAGCTGGTATGTCGACATCGACGAGCTGCCGTCGCTGCCTTGGTGGCTGCGGGCGTTCGCGCGGTTCGACGCTCGGGACCATCTTGCCGGCCGTCCCGGCGGGTCGCTGCGGGAACGAGTCGACGCCTACCTGGCCGAACACGACGCGGCCCTGCCCGGCGGTCGCATCACCGCGCTGCTGCAGGCGCGGGTACTCGGTTTCGTTTTCAACCCGATCAGCGTTTTCTGGTGCCACGACCGCGGCGGAACGCTGCGCCGGGTAATCGTCGAGGTGCACAACACCTACGGGCAACGCCACGCTTACCTACTGCCGCCAGCCAATACACCGGTGCTGGTCACCAAGAAGTTCTACGTCTCCCCGTTCAACTCGGTGGCCGGCCAATACCAGGTGCTAGCACCGCGCCCGGACCGGCAAGTCGACGTGGTGGTGTCGCTGCAGGGCGACGGTCAGCCGGCGTTTGTCGCGACACTGCGCGGCAACCGAAGACCAGCGACCGTGGGCTGCGTCGTGCGGATGCAGATTCTGTCGCCGCTGGCACCGTTGGTGGTGGCGCTTCGTATCCGCATCCAAGGC
>Ga0210386_10001428_pt1 | contig 21388 bp, 17 predicted proteins | sample IncBWH32OmetaG_FD_160091 | JGI IMG/M metagenome (GOLD analysis project Ga0210386, IMG submission 160091) | Forest soil microbial communities from Barre Woods Harvard Forest LTER site, Petersham, Massachusetts, United States - Inc-BW-H-32-O ...
GCCCGCTTCGGCCAATGCGACCGCTATCGTATCTTTGTGCACGTCAAGGCCGACGTAAGTGATAGACTTCGCCATGACCCGTCTCCTATGCATGAGGCTCGGTACCGGACCATCCGGCACAACCCTCGAAACCTGCATACTGTGAGACGGGTCGCCCCTATCTCAGGCGAACATCTGGTCTAGGGGCGCTCCTGCTGGGGATCTTCAGCGCATTCGGCCAATACTACCGGTTCGCGGCACTGGACGCCGCGCGTCGGCCGGAAGAGCGCACCGCCGCCGTGGCCATCGTCACCGCGGGCGGCGTGGCCGGCGGCCTGGCCGGCCCCTTTCTGGGCAGCCAGTTCGCCTCCGCCTTCGGCCGCACGCCCTATGTCGGCGCCTTCGTCACGTTGAGCCTGGTATGCGTCTGCCTGGCGGCCTCGCAGATGCTGCTGTCGGCCGATCTCGGACGGGATGGTCGTGAACCGACCGCGCCTGCGCCCGCCGTACCGTTCCGGTGGAATATCGAGTTCGGCAAGGCCAGCGTGATCTGCGCGGCGGGCTTCGCGGCTATGACGTTGACGATGAACGCGGCGCCGTTGTCGATGCAGCAATGCGGCTTTGCACTCCCCGCCTCGGCGGCGGTGCTGCAGGCGCATTTCGCGTTGATGTATCTGCCGTCGCTGTTCAATCCGCCGCTGGCGGTGCGGATCGGGCTGCGTGGGCTGGTGAGCGTCGGGATTGCGGCGGGTGCGATCGGCTGCGCCCTGACGGCGATGCTGGCACAGACTTTCGGTGTCTATGTGATCGAACTCGGCCTGTCCGGCATCGCATGGAACTTCATTTTCAATGGCGGGACATTGCTGTTGGCAAGCAGTTATCCCGCGGCCGCGAAAACGCAAGCCCAAGGGCTGAATTCGTTGTTCGTCTACAGCGCCAACCTGCTGGCATCGTTCGGTGCGGGTGCGTTGATGGCGTCCTATGGCTGGCAATTGGTGAACCTGGCGTGCCTGCCGTTGCTGGCGGTGGCGGGTTTCGCACTATGGCCACGGCGCGTTGTGGGGCCGGCGATACCGTTGCAGCACGGGAACGGGAACATGAGGCTCCCGCAGCCTTTGTCAGCAGCGCGCAGGAATCGCGCTGGCCGGTGATTCCTCCCTGCCCGCGGCAAGCAACGGCGCGCCGAGGCACAAGCGGCCGCTCATCCCTGCCGCCATGCGGCTGCCAATGCGCCCGCGCCGATCAGTAACGTTCCGCCTGTGCGATTGACGGCCCGTTGAATGCGCGGCCGGCGGATCGTCCGTCGCGCGGCGGCGGCCAGCCGTGCGTAGCCCAGCGCGTTCAGCGTCGCCAGGGTCAGAAAGCTCGCCTCGAAGATCACAAACTGCGGCAGTAGCGGATGTGCGCGGTTCAGGAACTGCGGCAGGAAGGCGATGAAGAACACGATGCTTTTGGGGTTCAGCGCGGTCACCGCATAAGCGTGCAGGAAGATGCGACCAGGCCGTTCAGCGGGTGGGTCGATCGCCGCGTCGGCCTGCGCCACCGGGGCGCGCCACAGCTTCCCGCCCAGATAGATCAGATAGGCCGCGCCGATCCACTTCAGCGCGGTGAACAGGGCAGCCGATGTGGCCAACAGCGCGCCCAATCCAGCCAGGGACGCTGTCATCGCAGTGAAATCACCCAGCGCGACGCCGGCAACGGTGGAAGCCGCCGACCGTCGGCCATGTCCGAGCGCGTACGAGATCACCAGCAGCACCGTCGGCCCGGGGATTGCCAGTAGCACAGCGGACGCCGCGACGAATGCCAGCCAATGATCGAGTGCCATGTTCGTCCCCTGCGACGGGGGGATCAATCCACCGCCGCGGCCTGGGCGCAAGCGCTGCGTCTTCGGTGCGCGAGCAGGCCGGCCCGGAGACAGGCCGCACGTTAAAATCTCGCGCCGTGCGATTAGCCGTTGGACTGGGACGGCGGGAACTGATGGTTCGGCGACTGGATCGCGGCATTGGCCAAGTTGACACCGCCCACACCCAGCGACACGGCGGCGATCAGCGCGAGGATGAAAGTCTTCATGGTCAGTCTCCTGTCATGAGATCGGCCGTTGGAGATGGCCGGTCCTTTTGTTGCCTCGGCGAGGGGCCGGGCCGGGCCTGTCCGCCGATGACCGAGCTATAGACCGAGGGTACCGCGGCGATAATCTGGCGTTTGGGGACAGGATTTGTGCTTCAGTCGGGGAAATAAGACGCTTGCGACCCCGTGGTCATCCATCCCCGACCGTCAGCACTGCGGCCCCGGTCACGCGGCCGGTGCGCACGTCATCGAGGGCCTGCTGACGCATCGCACGCAGGGTCAGGGTGGTCCCGACATATGGCTTTCCACCATGCGGGACCGACCGCGGAGCGGCGCGGTTGTGGGTGGCGGGGCGGGCACGCAGCCTCACATGGCGGCGCTGCGCGCTGACCCAGGATCAAGTCCGGGGCGGGCTCTCTCCCACCGGGTGGGAGAGGTGTACGTCATTGCGCGGCGCCGGGATATTCCGGATCGTTCACGAATGGATAGGGGCCTGGATACCGATCCACATAGGCCATATGCGAAACAATCCCATCCGTGGCGGTCCAGCGATGCAATTGGAACGCAGGAGGCTCAAACAGAAACGCCCCCATCGCCTGCGGGTCCAGCTCCAGCTCCACCTGATGCGCGACCGACGGCGCGATCGAGGCGATGGCATGCGCCACGCGTGTCACAATCGGACGATGATGGTGGCCGCAGATGATTCGCTCCACCTGTTTGTGCTTGGCGATCACCGATGTGAACGCCGGTATGTCACGCAGGTTGATGCGGTCCATATGCGCGATGCCACACACGAAGGGTGGATGGTGCAACGCCACGATCGTCGGCTTATGCGGCTTCGCAGCCAGCGTGCGGTCGAGGAAACCAAGCTGTTCGGCCGTCAACTCGCCATGGCCAGCACCCGCCACCAGGCTGTCCAGCATCACCAGCCGCACCGGATGATCTTCCACCGCATATTGGACGTAATGCAGATCCGACGTGACGCCCGGCAGATGCGCCAGGCCTTCGCGGAATGCACCACGTCGATCATGGTTGCCCGGGATGACATAGACCGGCATCGGCAGGAACTTGCGAACAAGCCGCGCGAAATTGGCGTATTCGGCATCCAGTCCACACTCGGTCAGATCGCCGGTGATCACCACGATGTCGGGACGCGGCGTGAACGCGGCGACCGCGCGGAACGCCCGTTCGACGAACACGTTGGTTTCCACCACGCGATTGGCGGGCTTGCCGAGGGGGCGGACATGCAGGTCGGTCATCTGGCAGATCAGCATCGGCACGACTCCGAATTGGAATGGATCACGCGCGCAGGATCACGCGCGCAGGTACGCGAACCTGTTGCACAGCCGGATGCATTGTGGCAAGCGAGGCGGAATGATTGTCACGCTTTTTCCACAAACCGGTCCAGCACCCGCTTGGCGCCCGCCTTGTCGAATTCGATGTCCAGCCGATCGTCTTCGGCCGAGGTCACCACACCGTAGCCGAATTTCTGATGGAACACCCGGCTGCCGACCGGCAGCGCCGCCTCGCGCGCGGGGCGGCCCGGTTGCTCCCAGCTCTCCAGCACCTTGGGCTTGCGCGCCAGCATCGGGAACTGCCCGCCGAAACTGGGCGGCGCCATTAGCCGCGCATCGCGCGCCAACACCGCCGAACCGCTCCGGCTTACCTCGCTCTCCGGCAGCTCCTCAAGGAAGCGGCTGGGGATGCTGCTCTGCCAGTTGGCATAGATGCGACGATTGGCGGCGTGGCTGACAATGGCGCGGCGCCGCGCGCGCGTCAGGCCGACATAGGCCAGCCGCCGTTCCTCCTCCAATCCCTTTAGTCCGTTCTCATCCATCGACCGCTGGTTGGGGAACACGCCTTCCTCCCACCCCGGCAGGAACACGGTATCGAATTCGAGCCCCTTGGCGCCATGCAGCGTCATCAGGCTGATGCGATCGGCGTCCGGCGCTTCATCGTTCTCCATGACCAACGACACGTGATCAAGGAAACCCGCCAACGTCTCGAAATCCGCTAGCGCGCGCACAAGTTCCTTCAGATTCTCCAGCCGACCGGGCGCCTCGGGGGATTTGTCCTGCTGCCACATCTCCGTGTAGCCGCTTTCGTCCAGCAGCGTCGCGACGGTGACCACGTGACCCTCGCGATCCAACATGTCGCGCCAACGCGCCAGATCGCGCAGCAGCGTGCCCAGTGAATCCTTCACCTTGCCACGCAACCCGCCTTCAGCGATAAGTTTCGTGGTCGCACCGGTCAGCGGCAGGCCATTGGCGCGGGCAGTCTCGTGCAGCGTGCGCAGTGCGACTTCGCCCACACCGCGGCGTGGCACGTTGACGATGCGTTCGAACGCCAGGTCGTCAGACGGCTGTACCACCAGGCGCATATAGGCGATCGCGTCGCGAATTTCAGCGCGCTCGTAGAAGCGAAGGCCACCGACCACGCGATAGGGCACGCCAATAGTGATCAGCCGCTCCTCGAAGGCGCGGGTCTGGAAGCCGGCGCGCACCAGCACGGCCATCTCGTTCAGCGAATCGCCATCGCGCCGCAGTGTCTCGATCCGATCGCCGACCATGCGGGCTTCCTCATCGGAATCCCACAGGCTGACAACCTGCACCTTCTCGCCGTCGGCATTCGGCCGGCCAGAGTGCAATGTCTTGCCAAGCCGCCCCTCGTTGTGCGCGATCAACGCCGAGGCGGCGGCGAGGATCGGCGCGGTCGAGCGGTAGTTCGCCTCCAACCGGACGATGCGCGCGCCAGGAAAATCCTTCTCGAACCGCAATATGTTTTCCACCTCGGCGCCGCGCCAGGAATAGATCGACTGGTCATCGTCGCCGACGCAGCAGATGTTGTGATGGTCCTGCGCCAGCAGCCGCAGCCACAGATACTGCACCAGATTGGTGTCCTGGTATTCATCCACCAGGATGTAGCGGAACTGCCGATGGTACTGCGCCAGCACCTCCGGCTGCTCGCGCAGGATCTCGGTCATGTGCAGCAGCAGGTCGCCGAAATCCGCGGCATTCAATGCCCGCAGCCGATCCTGATAGGCAGCATACAGCGCGCGCGCATGGCCGCCGGCAAAGTCGGTGTCCTCGGTCGGGGTGATGCGTGCGGGTGGCAGGCCGCGATCCTTCCAGCGCTGGATGATCCCCATCATCGCCGGCGGCGCCCAGCGTTTGGTGTCAACCCGTTCCGCTTCCATCACCTGCTTCAGCAGGCGCAACTGGTCATCGGCATCCAGAATGGTGAAATTGGCTTCCAGCCCCACCAGCGGCGCGTGCCGGCGCAGCATGCGCGCGCACAGCGCGTGGAATGTGCCGAGCCACAGCCCTTCGACCGGCTGGCCCAGCATGGCGCCGACGCGTTCGCGCATCTCGCGCGCGGCCTTGTTGGTGAACGTCACGGCCAGCACCTGGCTGGGCCAGGCGCGGCGGGTGATCAGCATATGGGCAAACCGCGTGGTCAGCACGCGCGTCTTGCCGGTGCCGGCGCCCGCCAGCACCAACAGCGGACCATCCACCGTCTCCACCGCGGCGCGCTGCGCCTCATTGAGCCGGGCGAGGTGCTCCGTCATTGCGTGTCAACCCGGGTCCTGCGCCGTCGCCGTGGGGCGCGCGCCAAGGATGCGCGCGATTGCGAAGGACAGGTCGGGACGGTTCAGCGTGTAGAAATGGAATTCGTCCACGCCGTTGGCCTGTAGCAGGCGCACCTGCTCGGCGGCCACGAACGCCGCGATCATGCGCCGCGTTTCCAGGTCATCGTCCAGCCCATCGAACATATGCCCCAGCCAGTCGGGCACACTGACGCCTGACAGCGTCGCCATCCGCCGCAGCCCGGCCAGGTTGGTGACCGGCATGATGCCCGGCACGATCGGCGCGGTGATGCCGGCGGCGAGGCACAGATCCAGGAAGCGCAGGAATACCGCGGTGTCGAAAAAGAAGTTGGTGATCGCGCGGGTTGCCCCAGCGTCCAGCTTGCGTTTGAGGTTGTCCAGATCGGCCACGCGCGAGGTCGCTTGGGGGTGCGCTTCCGGATAGGCGGCGACGGAAATCTCGAAGGGCGCGACGCGCGTGAGCCCCGCCACCAGGTCAACGGCGAAGGGATAGCCGTCGGCGTGCGGGGTGTAGGTCTCGCCGGGCGGGGCGTCGCCGCGCAGCGCGACGATGTGGCGCACCCCCGCCTCCCAGTAGCTGCGGGCGATCGCCTCTACCTCCGCCCGGCTGGCGCCGACGCAGGTCAAATGCGCGGCCGGCACCAGGCTGGTCTCCTTCACCAGGCGCGCCACGGTGGCGTGCGTGCGTGCCTGGGTGGTGCCGCCAGCGCCATAAGTGACGGAGACGAAGCGGGGGTGCAGCGGCTCCAACCGGCGGATGCAGGCCCAAAGCTGCTGTTCCAGTGCCTCGGTCTTCGGTGGGAAGAACTCGAAGGACAGCTGGGGCGGCGCGTGGCCGGCATCGCGCGTTGGCAGCGGGCCGAACCGGGGGCCGGTAAGCCATCGTTCCAGCGTCGGCGCGCCGGGTGCGCCGCCGGCGGGTGACCCTGGTGCTGCGAGACCTTGCTGCATGCCGTCCCTTCGCTGGAATTCCCCGCCAACGCAAGCACTTGCGCTGGCCGCGGCCCGTCGCGATGTGACCGGCCTCACGTTGCGCGGACCGACGCACATGCTAGAACCGGTTCACGAAAGCCTGACCAAGTGCATACTACCATTCGCGTCGCCCCCAGCCATGTTCCAACCTTGCGGCCGGTCAACCGCATGCGCGCCATACCGAGGAGCAAGATGCCGCCTGCGCCCCGTTTACGCCTGACGTTGGCCGCCGGCTTGCTGTTGTTGGGTCCCTTGCTGGGGTGCGCCACGCCGCCGCCGGCGAGCGATCCTGATGCGGTGGCCGATTTCAAGGAGACCAACGACCCGTTGGAGCCCACCAATCGCGTGATGTACGCGATCAACAATGGGCTGGATACGGTGATCTTGCATCCGGTCGCGGTTGCGTACCGCAAGGTGGTGCCAGAACCTGTGCGCCATGGTGTGCATAACGTGCTGTCGAATCTGGGCACGCCGGTGCAACTCGGCAACGACGTCCTGGAGGCCAAGTCGCGCCGCGCCGGCGACACCACGATGCGCTTCCTGATCAACACGACGATCGGTGTGGTGGGCATCTTCGACGTGGCGAAGGAGCTGGGCTACCCGAACCATGACAACGATTTCGGCACGACGCTGGCGCTGTGGGGAGTGCCGGAGGGACCATTCCTGTTCCTGCCGGTGCTGGGGCCTAGCGATCCGCGTGACGCCATCGGTCACGGCGTCGACATCGCGGGCGATCCCTTCACCTGGGTCGGACAAGGCGCCGCGGTCACAGCGCTCGATTGGTCGCGCTACGCCATGACCGCGGTTGATGAGCGCGAGCGGGTGCTGGACGCGATCGACTCGATCAAGAAGACGGCGCTGGATCCCTACGCGACGTTCCGGAGCCTGTATCGCCAGCATCGCAAGGCGCAAATCCGGGCGGCGCGTGATGATAACCGTGCTACGATCCCGATCTGGTTTCCGCAATCCCAGCCCGCTTCGTCAGGCAAGGACTGAGTAAAGCGTCAAGCGACGAACTGAGCGACTGCGAGGAACAGCCATGCTGAACAGACGCAATGCCCTGGGCCTTTTATCTGCACTGTCCGTGGGTCTGACAGTCCGCGCACAGGCCGCATCCGCGGCCGAGGCGGCAAGTAGCTTTGTGAAAACGACGGGCGATAGATTGGTCGCCGTCGTCAATGGCGCTGGGTCGCTCGATGCGCGGCGCAAGGCGCTGATGCCGATCATCGACAGTACGGTGGATGTGCAAGGCGTAGCCCGCTTCTGCCTGGGCCGCTTCTGGCGGTCCGCGACGGCTGAACAACAGCAGCAATACACGCAGTTGTTTCATGGTGTGCTGGTCGGGAATATCGCCGTGAAGCTTGGCGACTATCGCGGCGTCAAGTTCACCCTCGGGCGTGCGCAGGATCGCGACGACGGTGAATTGGTGTCCACCGTGATCGAACGGCCGAACAATCCACCGGCCACGGTGCAGTGGCTGATCGCGAATGCTGCCACTGACCCGAAGATCGTCGACGTGGTCGCCGAAGGTACCTCATTGCGGGTGACCCAGCGCGAGGATTACGCATCGTTCCTCACGCACAATAACAACAGCATTGCCGCGCTGATCGATGCGATGCGCAAGCAGGTCAGTGAGAACAGCTAAGCCGGGTGCTCTCGTAGACCAGCATCCGGAATCCGCCCTGGGTGAAACGGTCGCATTCGCGCATGCCGATACTACCCAGCACGGTGCGGGACGCGAAATTGGTTTCGCGCGCCACCGCGATGATGCGGGGCAGGTTGGCCTGTTCGTGGCCGTAGCGTAGCGCCGCGCTCGCCGCTTCGCGCGCCAGGCCGCGGCCTTGCGCCTCGGGCCACAACGCGAAGCGCAGTGCGACACCGCGACCATCTGGGCGGTCCTTCAGGCCGGTGATGCCCAGGAAATGGCCGGCCGGCCGCTCGCGCACCGCCCAAACGCCGTAGCCGTGTGCGCCCCAGAACGCGACGTCGTCCGCCAGCTCCTCGGCGGTCTGCACCCGCGAGCGTACGCCACCGAGCATGATCGCGAAGACCCGCGGATCGGCTTTCAGGGCCTGCAGGTCGGCAAGATCGCGCCCGCCGATTGGCGAGAGGCCGAGGCGCGCGGTCTGCAGGGTCCAGGCGATGCTCATGGCGGGCGACGCGCGCGCGGCGCGTCATCCCGCGCCGTTCCGCGCTATTTCCGGCAACGGCGGCGGAGGCCGCAGGACGGCGCTGGGTTCAGCGCGGGAAAGCGCAGCATGGTTGAGCTCCGTGGGGCCGGGCGGGGCCGGCGCCGGTTGTAGCGTCGGGGGGATACGCCGGGCAAATCTGGCCCGGGCCCGCGCCATGCTCACGCGATCGGCCCAGGTCAGCGCGATCTTCGCCGATTCCCTGGCTTCCACTCGGCCTCTCGCCAGGCGATGGGCGGGGGCGCGGGGTTCGCGATTGCCATCCATAGCAGGCACAGCGGCCAGCCAATCAAGACCCAGCCGGCAAACACAAGGGTGAAAGTCACCCAGTTGAACACGATCGTGACATCCTTTGCACCCGACGCAATTCGATCGTTCGTTCCAGTTGTGGACGAAGCGACGCACCCGGCGGCACTTAAGCGAGGCATGCTGACAAGAACCTGACAGCGCATTGACGATTGGGGGGGACATGCCGCCCGGCGTGCGGGCAACGGCCCAGGCGTGGCACGTTGACAACACGACGCCAAATGGCGAAGCACCGGGCCGCCGCACGTGAGGTGGCAAATCCGGGGAAACGAAACCATGCCAGTCATTGATGTGCACACACACATGTTCACGCGGGCCTTCATGGACCTGCTGAAGGTGAAAGGCGGCATCTACAATCTGCAGACGCGGCCGGACGGGCAGGTGGAGATCTTCCGCCACGCCACGCCGGTGGCGATCCCGCAACGTGGCCATTTCGATTACGAGCTGCGCCTGCGTGACATGGATGCGGCGGGGATCGACATGGCGATCGTGTCGCTGACCTGCCCGAATGTGTATTGGGGCACCGCGGACACCAGCTGCGAGGCGGCGCGCGAGTCGAATGACAGCATGGCGGCGGCGCAGACGCGCTGGCCCGACCGGATCCGTTGGTTCACGTCGCTGCCGTGGGAATATCCGCAGCGCGCCGTCGATGAACTCGCCCGCAGTTGTGATGCCGGTGCGGTGGGCGTGATGGTGCTGGCCAACATTGCCGGCCGCAGCCTGACCGATGAGCTGTTCGCACCGGTGTGGGAGGCGATCGACAAGCGTGCGCTGCCAGTGCTGGTGCATCCGACCGATCTGCCCGGCATCGATGCGATGGACATGAAAAAATATGACCTAAGCTGGTCGGTAGGATTCATCGCTGACACCACGCTGGCGTTCACGCGCATTATCTTCGATGGGTTCCTGGACCTGTATCCGAACCTGAAGTTGATCGCCTCGCATGGTGGCGGCGCGCTGCCGTATCTCGTGGGGCGGTTCGACAAGGGCGACGAGGTGGAGATTCCGTCACGGCGCCGGATCAAAGCGCGCCCGTCGGAGTACCTGAAGCGAATCTGGTACGACTGCATCACGTATGATCCGGGGGTGCTGCGGTTCCTGATCTCGGTGGTCGGTGCGGATCGCGTGCTGTTCGGCACCGACTACCCGCACCAGGTGCATGACATCAAAGGGTCGATGGCGAATACGGCGGCGCTGCCGTCCGAGACGTGTCAGGCGATCCGCGAGGGCAATGCGCGGGCGATCTTCCGATTGTGATGCGCCACCGCTGACATGACGTTGTCAGCAGGCATCCTCTAGCCTGCACGGACGTGAGCGGGAGATGTGACACGTGTCTGGCACCGAGCGGCGTGGCTTTGCACTGACAGTGACCGATGCGCCTGGCGCTGAGGCCGAGGCAATGATCGAAGGCGGGTTGCACGACTTCAATCGGCTGAAGGCGGGTTATGTGGATTCGCGTCCGCTGGCCGTGCTGGTGCGTGACACGGCGACGTCGAAGGTGGTCGGCGGCGTGCTAGGCAAGACGACGCTGGGCCTGCTGTTCATTGACCTGGTGTTCCTGCCGGACGCCACCCGCGGCAAGGGCGTCGGCGGCGCGATGATGCGCCTGGCGGAGGAGGAGGCGCGGCGGCGTGGCTGCAGCGCCGCGGTGTTGTTCACCATCTGGTTCCAGGCGCCGGAGTTCTATGCGCGGCTGGGGTATCAGGAGGTGGGGCGGATCGCGTGCGATCCGCCAGGGCATACGCGGATTTGCATGCAGAAGCGGCTGGTGGCGGAAGCGACGCCATAGCCCTCTGCCAACATCATGGCCGGGACGGGCCGGCCATGATGATTGATACCACCGGTCGTCGGGCCTGCCGCATCCCCGTCATACCTGCGAAAGCGGATGTCCATGGGATGGCCCGTCTTTTGGCGCCCTGTCGTGGATGCTTTCGCAGGCATGACGCGGATGGATGGGACGCAGGGACGCCCGATGTTATCGTGCCAGCGGCCGGTACTTGATCCGGTGCGGCTCGGTCGCGTCCGCCCCGAGGCGGCGGCGCTTGTCTTCTTCGTATGCCTCGAAATTGCCCTGGAACCACTCGACGCGGCTGTCGCCTTCGAACGACAGAATGTGGGTCGCCAGCCGATCGAGGAACCAGCGATCGTGGCTGATGATCACCGCGCAACCGGCGAATTCGGTCAGCGCATCTTCCAGTGCGCGCAACGTATCGACGTCGAGATCGTTCGTCGGCTCATCGAGCAGGATCACGTTGTGCTCGGCCTTCAGCATCTTCGCCAGATGCACGCGGTTGCGCTCCCCGCCTGACAGGATGCCGACCTTCTTCTGCTGATCGGCGCCCTTGAAATTGAATGCCGCGACATAGGCACGCGACTGCACGGTGCGCTTGCCGATATACAGCACCTCTTCGCCGTTGCTGATCTCCTGCCACACGGTGTTGTCGGGGTTCAAGCTGTCGCGGGACTGGTCGACATAGCCCAATTTGACCGTCTCGCCGACCGTCAGCGTGCCGGAATCCGGCTGCTCCTGGCCGATGATCATGCGGAACAACGTCGTCTTGCCGGCGCCGTTCGGACCGATCACCCCGACAATCCCGCCCGGCGGCAGCTTGAAATCGAGGTTCTCGATCAGCCCCCGGTCGGCATAGCCTTTGCTGAGCCCCGCGGCCTCGATCACGTTGGCGCCCAGGCGCGGGCCGGGCGGGATGACGATCTCGGCCACGCCCGTCGCCTGCTCCTGTGACTTCGCCAGCAAATCCTCATAGCGCTGGATACGCGCCTGGCTCTTTGCCTGGCGGGCCCGCGGCGAGGACGCGATCCATTCCTGCTCGGCGGCCAGCGCGCGCTGGCGGGCGCTTTCCTCCTTCTCCTCCTGCTTCAGGCGCTTGCGCTTCTGCTCCAGCCAAGACGTGTAGTTGCCCTCGAACGGATAGCCGCGCCCGCGCTCGATCTCGAGGATCCAGCCCGTGACGTTGTCCAGGAAGTAGCGGTCGTGCGTGACGATCATTACGGTACCGGTATATTGCTCCAACGTGTGCTCCAGCCAGGCGACACTTTCGGCATCCAGATGGTTGGTCGGTTCGTCCAGCAGCAGCAGGTCGGGCTTTTCCAGCAGCAGCCGGCACAGCGCGACACGGCGGCGCTCGCCGCCCGACAGCTTGGCCACTTCGGCCTCGGCCGGGGGGCAGCGCAACGCGTCCAGCGCGATGTCGATCTTACGGTCGAGCTCCCAGCCATCCTCGGCGTCGATCTTCTCCTGCAGATCGGCCTGTTCGGCGAGCAGCGCGTTCATCTCGTCGTCGCTGAGCGGTTCGGCGAACTTGTTGGAGATCTCGTTGAACCGCTCCAGCGCCGCGTGCAGCGGCGCGAAGGCCGCGCGCACGTTTTCGCCGACGGTCTCGCCGGCATCCAGCGCGGGTTCTTGCGACAGGTAGCCGACGCGCACGCCTTCGGCCGCCCAGGCCTCGCCGCCATACTCGGTCTCGATCCCGGCCATGATCTTGAGCAGGGTCGATTTGCCAGCGCCGTTGACGCCCAGCACACCGATCTTCACGCCGGGCAGGAAAGAGAGGGTGATGCCTTTGAAGACCTCCCGCCCGCCGGGGTAGGCCTTCGTCAGGTCTTTCATCACATAGACGTATTGATAGCTGGCCATCTTATTGATATACCTCGATATTTTCGCCCGACGTCAATCTATGCAGGAACTGTGAAGATGCCCAACATTATGATCGAATCGCCATAACTTATTGATGTAGCTGGTAAAATCGGACCTTTCGGCCTGCCACTACGGGAAACCGCGCCAATTTCACGCGCGAACAGATAGACCGTGCGCGGGAGAGGGTCCAGACCGCCGATCCAGGCCGTGGTGTGCGATGCGTATGCTCATCACGTGCACCAGGTTAACAGATCTGGTGTGCAGCTTTGCTGTATCGTCAGCTTATTGGGTTGCCGCTCAGCGGTGCGCGACGACGGAGCGTGTGCCGGTCGGTGTGTGAATGTACAGAGAATCACATCCAATGGTGGAGGATTTGTCTCCCTCCGTGGGTCGCAAGATCCGACATGGTCGCGCGGTCGCAACATAAAAACGCCCTCGGTTCTGGGTCAGACGGTCCTCCTGCTATCCGCGAGGCCCTTGCCCATGAGGAGGCCGAGCTCGCCCGGGCGGTCGCTGTACTCTCGCATCGCGCGATAGGGGACGGCGGTGATCTCCGCGATGACGTTCAACTTCTCGGCCACGTCAAGCGCGCTGAACTTTCCGGCCCTGGGCCTGCGCTCGAACAAGGCCGCGATGGCCTGCAGCGTGCGAACGGGCACGATGCCGAGCACCCGCACGTGCTCCGGAGTGATATCGCCAGACGTCAGGGTGCGGCTCGGCACCACGTAGGCCGCCGACCTGTTCGCCTCCCCACGATCCTTCAGCTTGGCTCCAGAGGCCTGCGCACCAGGCGGCGGTGTCGCGCTCAGGTCGCTCGCCCGAAAATCCAGCTCGACCCCGTTGTCCTGTGCGATGAAAACCCAGTCCCCGTCGCACTCCAGTACCGTGCCGCTGCGCTGGCCGTCGCGACGCCAGACCCTCTGTCCCACCGAAAACATGCTCTTGTCCCTTTCAGGGCGCCGATTGGCCGCCTGTATGGCATCGTCAGTTTCTCCAGGCGAGGGAGTTGGATCTACTCAGCTGGAGCGCGGGTCCCTCCAATGATCCAGGTCTGATTTCGGGCCTGTCGGCGAATGCGCCCGCTGAAGGCGAGATCATAGCGCTGGCTGGTGAGCGTCCGAGGCGGTAGTACCGCCAAATCTCGCTAATCTTCTAAAGCAGACGTTTCGCAGGGGTGCGGCAGGGGGTTTGCTCTTTCGGCAGACGTCATATCGCCTCTCGCATTATCGTGTGAGCCGATTTCGATTGCCTTGGCGGCCGTTCGCACCATCCTTGTCACCACAGCTCGACCCGTCTGCTGCGCCGCCACGAACACGTCGCCCCCTGACCTGAGGACACGCCATGACCAAATATCTGCACACCATGATCCGCGTCAGCTCGCTGGAAGATAGCCTCGCCTTCTTCGAGCTGCTCGGCCTGCACGAAATCCGCCGCCGTCCGGACGAGAAGGGTCGCTACACCAACGTGTTCCTCGCCGCGCCGGGTGACGAAGCGGCGGCCTTGGAACTCACCTACAACTGGGATCCTGAGCCGTACACTGGCGGCCGCAATTTCGGGCATCTCGCCTACGCCGTGGACAACATCTACGACACCTGCAATGCCTTCATCGCGCGAGGCGTAACGATTAATCGCCCACCGCGTGACGGCCGTATGGCTTTCATCCGTACGCCGGACGGCATCTCCATTGAGCTGTTGCAGGCCGGCGGCGCGCTGGCGCCGGCGGAACCCTGGACCAGCATGCCCAACACCGGTTCCTGGTAGAGCCGAAAATCCCCTGGCGCCGTGATCGCTTGGCACGGCGCGGGATTTTGTCATCCCGCGCCGTCACTATACGCCGCCAGGGGACTGCGCCCGGTGGCCTGCGACCGCTCGGTGCTGAGCGTGGGTGTTCTGGGTTGTGCCATCCACGACGTACTGGACGCGGCCGCCGGAAGCTGACAAAGGCCGGATTTCAGCCCCTGGACGTTACTCGGAGACGGCATAGGCGCCAGCCTTTCTATGCAGGTTTCTTCTGTGGCTTCTGTGTGGGTTTTGTGCAGATTTCCCGCGTAACCTGTTGACGTTCGGCATCTGCCCAGGGCGGGGCAACCGTCCCTGTTACTGCGCCGCAGCGCTTTGACCGGTAAAGCGGCCATTGTGGCCTGTGCCGCCGCGTTGGTCGCTTAAAACTGAATTCACTGGCGGGAGGCCGCGCCACATCTCACTTCATCACCGTCGATAGGTCTGGGTGGCAGGAGCTGTGATGGACGATATCAGCGAGTCATATCTGAGGATCACACGGCGTGGCCTGCTGGAAGCGGGGACCGCGGCGGTGGGCTTGGTCGGGTTCGCCCCGGAGGTGCTGGCCGCGGCCAAAGACAGCGCGTCGGCGGAGCGCATGGCAGTGACGCTGGAGGTGAACGGCACCTCCCATCAGCTCAACCTGGACCCGCGCACGACCCTGCTCGACGCGCTGCGGGAACACCTGGCGCTGACCGGACCGAAGAAGGGTTGTGATCACGGCCAATGCGGCGCCTGCACTGTGTTGCTGGATGGGCGGCGGATCAATTCCTGCCTCACGCTGGCCGTGCTGCACGACGGCCAGCCGATCACCACGATCGAGGGGCTGGCCAAAGACCACCATCCGCATCCGCTGCAAACCGCCTTCGTGGAACATGACGGGTTTCAGTGCGGCTATTGCACCTCGGGGCAGATCTGCTCCGCCGTCGGCATGCTGGCGGAAAGCCGTGCCGGTATGCCCAGCGTGGTGACCGAGGATCTGGCCCAGCCGCAACCCGCGCTGACCGAGGCGGAAATCCGCGAGCGGATGAGCGGGAATATCTGCCGCTGCTCCGCCTATCCCAACATTGTTGCGGCGATCAAGCAGGTCGCAGGGACGCCGGTATGAGGGAATTCAGTTTCGCGCGCGCGGCATCGCCTGCGCAGGCCGCCTCATTGGCGGCGAGCAGTTCCACCCGGTTCATCGCCGGCGGCACAAACCTGCTCGACCTGATGAAGTTGCAGGTGGAAACGCCGACACGGCTGGTGGATATCAACCGCCTGCCGCTCGACAGGATCGAGGACACCCCGGATGGCGGACTGCGGATCGGCGCGCTGGTGCGCAACAGCGATCTGGCGGCGGATTCACGCGTGCGGCAGCACTATGGCGTGCTGAGCCGTGCGCTGCTGTCCGGGGCCAGCGCGCAGTTGCGCAACAAGGCGACCACCGCCGGCAACCTGTTGCAGCGCACGCGCTGCGTCTATTTCTATGACATAACGATGCCGTGCAACAAGCGCACGCCAGGGTCGGGCTGCGCGGCACTGCAGGGTATTAACCGCATGCATGCCATCGTTGGTGCCAGCGATCAATGCATCGCCGTGCATCCGTCTGACATGGCCGTGGCGATGCGCGTGCTGGATGCGACGGTGGAAGCGATGGACGCCACCGGCCGCAACCGCGCCATCCCGATTGCTGAATTTCACCGCCTGCCGGGCCAGACACCGCAGATCGAATCGACCCTGAAGCAGGGCGAGATCATCACAGCGGTCGTCCTGCCGCCGCCCCCGCCTGGCGTGCAGGTTTATCGCAAGGTGCGCGATCGCGCGTCCTATGCCTTCGCGTTGGTGTCGGTCGGCGCGGTGGTGGACGTGGCGGATGGCCGTATCCGATCCGCGCGTTTCGCGTTCGGCGGCATCGCGCCGAAACCCTGGCGCGTGCCGCAGGCCGAGGCACTGCTGCACGGTGTCGCGCCCACCAACGCCAGCTTCGATGCAGCGGGGCAGGCGGCGCTGGCAGGCGCGCGCGGCTACGGCGGCAATGATTTCAAGATCGCGCTGGCGCGTCGCACACTGCATGCGGTGCTGACCCAAGCCACCCGGACCTGAGGAGCGAAGGCGATGGAGATGAATGCTCCCGTCGGGACGAACGTGTTGGACGCGGAGGCCACGCAGGGGCTGGTTGGCAGGCCGTTCGATCGCGTGGATGGGCCGGCAAAAGTGAGCGGCGGCGTGCGCTACGCCTATGAGGTCACGCAAGGGCCGGCGACGCTGTACGGCTATATCGTGCAATCCGCTATCGCGAAGGGCCGCATCAGCGCGATAGACACCAGCGCGGCGGAACAGGCTCCTGGCGTGCGGCTCGTGCTGACCTACCGCAACGCGCCGCCGCAGGACAGCGGGCCGCATCCGGCGGCGCACTCCGTCATGACCGGGCCGGAGATCGCGTATCACGGCGAGCCGATCGCTTTCGTCGTGGCCGACACATTCGAGCAGGCGCGGGCTGCGGCCTATATGGTCCAGGTACGGTACGACCAGACGCGCGGCAGCTACACGCTGCATGATGGCGCGGCTGTGGCGCGGACGCCGCCCAAAGGTAACGCGGCACCCGATAGTAACGTGGGCGAGTTCACCTCGGCCTTTGCCGCGGCGCCGGTGCAGCTGGATGTCACCTACACCACACCGCTGCAAAGCCACGCGATGATGGAGCCGCATGCCACACTGGCGATATGGGATGGCGACACGCTGACGCTGCACACCGCCAACCAGATGCTGGATCGCGGACAGCAGTCGGTTGCACGCACGTTGCAGATGCCGGTGGAGAAGGTACGCCTGCTCAGCCCGTTCATCGGCGGTGGCTTCGGATCGAAGCTGGCGGTGGAGGCGGATGCGATCCTGGCGGCGATCGCGGCGCGCAAGCTCAATCGGTCGGTGAAGGTCGCGCTGACCCGCCCGCAGGTGTTCGAGGTCACCACGCACCGCTCCGACACCATCCAGCGGATCCGGATCGGAACTGATCGCGACGGCCATATCCTGGCAATCGGCCACGATGTGCTGGCCGGCAATCTGCGGACCGAATCCAGCTACGAAGCCGCTGCCAACCAGACCCGTACGTTGTACGCCGGCGCGAACCGACAGACCCGGCACCGGCTGGCGGCGCTGGACATGCCGGTGGCGTCTGCGATGCGGGCGCCGGGAGAAGCAGTGGGACTGCTCGCGCTGGAATGCGCGATGGACGAGCTAGCCGAGCAACTGAATCTCGATCCGATCGAGCTCCGGATTCGTAACGAACCAACCGAGGATCCGGAGAAGCACGTGCCCTATTCCAGCCGGCACCTGATCTCCTGTTTGCAGGAAGGCGCGCGGCGCTTCGGTTGGGACAAGCGCAATCCGAAGCCCGCCCAGGTGCGCGACGGGCGCTGGCTCGTGGGGATGGGTGTGGCCGCCGCCACCCGTGGCAACCCGCTGCAGCCGTCCTCAGCCAAGGTGCGTCTGGGTCGCGACGGCGTGGCGGTCGTGACGATGGCGATGACCGATCCCGGCACCGGCACCTACACAATTCTCACCCAGCTCGCGGCCGAGATGCTCGGGCTGCCGATGGAGCGTGTGAAGGTGATCATGGGCGATACGCGGTTTCCGCGCGCGTCCGGGTCGGGTGGATCGTTCGGCGCGGCGAGCTCGGGCTCGGCGCTGTTCGAAGCCTGCACGGCGCTGCGTGCAAAACTGGCGCAGGCGGCGGGTATGGACCCCACGGGTGCCCATTTCGCCAATGGCTCGATCGAGAGCGGCGGCCAGAGCAAGTCACTGGTCAGCCTGGTCGGTGACGGCATCGAGGCCGACGGGTCGATCACGCCTGGCGCAACGCTGAAGAACTATTCGCAGCAATCCTATGGCGCGCATTTCGCCGAAGTGGGTGTGGACAGTGACACGGGCGAGATAAGACTGCGCCGCATGCTGGGTGTGTTCACCGCGGGGCGCATCCTGAACGCGAAGACTGCGCGATCGCAGGCGATCGGCGGTATGACCTTCGGCATCGGCGCGGCGCTGGAGGAGGAGATTGCGGTTGATCCCCGCTTCGGCGCCTATGTCACGCGCGACCTGGCGAATTACCACGTGCCGGTGCATGCCGACGTGCCGGATATGGATGCGATCTTCCTGCCGGAACTTGATACCAAATCGAACCCGCTGAAGAGCAAGGGGATCGGAGAGCTGGGCATCTGCGGCGCGGGAGCGTCGCTGGCGAACGCGGTGTATAATGCCTGCGGCGTGCGGGTGCGTGACTATCCGATCACCTTGGACAAGGTATTGGGGTCGCTTCCGGAACAGATTTAGGATCCGTTTCCCCCCGACCGCCGATATAACGGCACCGCCGGAGCGGTGGCGAGGAAGGCCAGGCGGACGCTGTCCCCCCGGCAAAGGCTTGGCCTTGGCAATCCAATCGTTTGGTTGGTGTGGGGGTGGGCGCCTGAGGTGCCCTGAGGGGGCCGCGTAGGCGCCCATCCCCACACCAACCAACGGCGGGTTCCACGGGCCGTGCCCTATGGTCTTTCGTGCCGCCGTTGTCGGCGGGGCGTGCGCCCGGCAGGACTCGAACCTGCAACCAGGCCGTTATGAGCGGTCCGCTCTAACCAATTGAGCTACGGGCGCGCACGGGCACCGGGCAAAACCCTGTTGTTGCATGGATTTGCCTGTGTGACAGGCTTCTGGCATACCCCGCGCGACTTTCAACCCCCCGCCCGCGCCATTTCCCGCCATCGCCGGGAAAACCGGTGCAAGCCAAGGATTTACGGGATGTCTCTCGCCTATCTGGTGATCATCGTCTGCGGTCTGCTGGCGTTGGTCTACGGTTTCGTCACCAGCCGCCAAGTACTGGCCGCTGATGCCGGCACCGCCCGCATGCAGGAAATCTCTGCCGCCGTCCAGGAAGGCGCCCGCGCCTATCTGAACCGGCAATACATTACGATCGCCATCGTTGGTTTCATCATCCTGATCGTGCTGGGCGTGACGCTCGGCATCCATGTCGCCATCGGCTTTGTGATCGGCGCGGTGCTGTCCGGTGCCGCCGGCTATATCGGCATGAACGTTTCGGTGCGCGCCAATGTACGCACCGCCCAGGCGTCGCGCCAGGGCCTCGCGGCCGGCCTGAACATCGCCTTCAAGGCCGGTGCGGTCACCGGCATGCTGGTGGTCGGGCTCGGCCTGCTGGGTGTCGCTGGCTACTACTTCGTCCTACGCGGCAGCTATGGCGCTGGGATCACCGATCCGCAGCTTCGCCAGGTGCTGGAGGCGATGGTCGCCCTGGGCTTCGGCGGCTCGCTGATCTCGATTTTCGCTCGTCTTGGCGGCGGCATCTTCACCAAGGGCGCGGACGTCGGCGCCGATCTGGTCGGCAAGGTCGAGGCTGGCATTCCCGAGGATGACCCCCGCAACCCGGCCGTGATCGCCGACAACGTGGGCGACAATGTCGGCGACTGCGCCGGCATGGCCGCCGACCTGTTCGAGACTTACGCGGTGACCATTGTGGCTACCATGCTGCTGGCGGCGATTACCTTCACCGGCGCCGTGCGCGATGCGCTGCTGCTGCTGCCGCTGGGTATCGGCGCCATCTGCATCCTCACTTCGATCGTTGGCACGTATTTCGTGAAGCTCGGCCCCGACAACGGCATCATGAAGGCGCTGTATCGTGGACTGCTGGTGACCGGCGCGCTGTCGGTGGTCGGCGTGGCGCTGATCATCGGCTGGTTCGTCGGCTTCGGTACCGCGCTGCCGATGACGACCGGCGGATCGGTCACTGGCATGTCGCTGTTCATCTGCGCGCTACTTGGCCTCGGCGTGACCGGCGCGCTGGTGTGGATCACGGAATACTACACCTCAACCGAATACCGCCCGGTGCGCTCGATCGCGCAAAGCTCCACGACGGGCCACGGCACCAACGTCATCCAGGGCCTGGCGATCTCGATGGAGGCAACGGCCCTCCCGGCCGTGGTGATCTGCATCGGCATCATCGCGACCTATCTGGTGGCGGGCTTGTTCGGCATCGCCGTGGCGGTCACCACCATGCTGTCGCTCGCCGGCATGATCGTGGCGTTGGATGCCTATGGTCCGGTGACCGACAACGCCGGCGGCATCGCCGAGATGGCCGATCTGCCGAAGGACGTGCGCGTCACCACCGACGCGCTGGACGCGGTGGGCAACACGACCAAGGCGGTAACCAAGGGCTATGCGATCGGCTCGGCGGGTCTGGCTTCGCTGGTGCTGTTCGCCGCCTACACCCAGGATCTGACGCATTATTTCCCGACGCTGAAGGTCGACTTCGCGCTACAGAACCCGTTCGTGGTGATCGGGCTGATCTTCGGCGGCCTGCTGCCCTATTTGTTCGGCGCGATGGGCATGACCGCGGTCGGCCGCGCCGCCGGCGCGGTGGTGGTCGAGGTGCGGCGGCAGTTCAAGGAGATCCCCGGCATCATGGCCGGCACCGCCAAGCCGGAATACGGCAAGGCGGTGGACATGCTGACCAAGGCCGCGATCAAGGAGATGATCGTGCCGTCGTTGCTGCCGGTGCTGGCGCCGATCGTGCTGTGGGTGGTGATCGACATCATTGCCGGCAAGGCGGCGGCGTTCGCCTCGCTGGGCGCGATGCTGCTGGGCACGATCGTCACCGGGTTGTTCGTGGCGATCTCGATGACCTCGGGCGGCGGTGCCTGGGACAACGCGAAGAAATACATCGAGGAAGGCAACCACGGCGGCAAAGGCTCCGAGGCGCACAAGGCCGCGGTGACCGGCGACACGGTGGGTGATCCGTACAAGGATACCGCGGGCCCGGCGGTGAACCCGATGATCAAGATCACCAACATCGTC
>Ga0210386_10001429_pt1 | contig 21384 bp, 23 predicted proteins | sample IncBWH32OmetaG_FD_160091 | JGI IMG/M metagenome (GOLD analysis project Ga0210386, IMG submission 160091) | Forest soil microbial communities from Barre Woods Harvard Forest LTER site, Petersham, Massachusetts, United States - Inc-BW-H-32-O ...
CGATCCCGAACTGAGTCCACTCGATCTGGCTATTGCACCGAGCGGCAACATCGTTGTCTCTAGCGAGCATCCATTCGGCGCGGTAGACGCGGTGACGAGCGTTCGGGAATACGATCCGAAGGATGGCGACCTCATCCGAGTCTTCTCTCCAAAAGGGAAGGCTGAGTTCCGTAAACCGCGAGGCTTGCGCATTGCTCTAAATGGAGTCCTCTATTGCGTCGCCCGCGACGAGGTTGTCGGCTTCGATTTCGCGAGTGGCGATTGCTTGGGGGCTATCGTGCGGTTGCCGCGATTAAATGGGCAAGCCTTGGCGTTTTTTTCGAACTGAGACGTCCAGCTCTTAACGCCGAACGTTAGCGGGTCAATCAGTTTTCTTTCGAAACAGGAAGTACAGGCCGGTGTAAAGCTGGATCGATGGCAGGGCAGTTCCGTCGTGATAGACCGTAAATTGCGGTTCGATAAAAGCATTCACAATGACATCGCCACTCTTGAAGACCTTCCCCAAGCCAATGCCCACCGGTATGAGATTCTTGTGATCAGAAATATCGAAACTCCAAATGCCGCTGGACCGTACGTAGTAACCGCGTCCGACGCTTAAGGTCGTGATTGGCTGAAATGTCGCAACCTGTGCGTCGGGGCGGCTACGCTCACCAGCAAAAGCATGCTGCCAAGTGAGAATTCCGATCAGTAAGCTGCCATCCGACAGAGAGTGAACCCCAACTCCAGCCAATCCGGCTTGCCATTTGCCTTGCCCTTGGAAGCGGTTCGTCGCGGTAGGAGCGACAACCAGTGGCCCAACCGCGAGGACATTTCTTGAGTTTTCTGGCGATACCCTGAAGGCGTCGAAGACATTGAAGTCGCCGAGCCCAGAAACTTGATCTCCATTGCCGAAGTTGCTGCTTAAGATTGGGAGAGTGGCCCGGATTATCTGTCTGCCACTTATGAAAATCGAGCGAATGTCGAGCAGGTTATTCGGGCCAGGAACGCCGTATACCGTAGGCGCGTAATAATTCTGAAAGTAGATCGCGTTCATGGGAGCTAACGGATTGTTAGCCTTCGCCACGTCCGACTCTGGAGGCCGCGCGGCGGAATCTTGGGAGCTCTCCGTGATTATCCCCTGTGCTGGCGGCTGCACGGGGCTAGCTTGTTGGCCCGGTGCAACCTCGGTGAATGAGCAGATTAGTTCAATAACCAGAGCGCAAATACTGATGCCCTTTGTCACATTCATTAGGTCACGTCCGGTATAGAGTGTTCACACTTTCATGAAACCTCTGGGCCACGGGAGGCGCGGCATACTTGTCGGTCACAACTTCGATGTAAGCAGCACCACGTCCCTCAGATGTAGTTTTAAGGACCTGATCGAATTCTCCGCATGTGGTGACACGCGCCGTAAGCCAATCGTCGCATCCCAGCGCCTTAGGCAGGTCGGCGTAGTGCCACTGAGCAAGATCGTTGTACTCGATGTTGGGGTCTTTGCAGAGCAGCCGTTCAATTAGATAACCCGAATTATTAAGAACGAAGACGATAGGCTTTAGCCCCCGCCGGCCGAACTGACTGATTTCCTGCGCTGTTAATTGATGGGAGCCTTCACCTGTAATCAGCACGACGCGACGGTCAGGAGCCGCAACGGCTGCACCGAAGGCCGCCGGAGTCGCATATCCAATAGCACCCCACAACGTCTGGTTGTAGAACTTCGCGCCTTTTGGCAAAAGTGCAAATGCCATTCCAAACCCAGAAGTCCCTGTCTCAGTAATGACGATATCGTTCGGTTTAATGAAATTTGCCCAGCGGGCATAAAGTGCGTCTGCGGTAATCGGATCGCTTCCAGCTCCCTTTACTGGTCCGAGCGAACCTGGTTGAACCGGTGGTTTTTGATTTCGTTTCGTCACACGCCGCACGAGTTCAGAGAGGACATCTTTCATCTCGACGTTCGGATAGACTTTTGTGCCCACCTGGGCATGGTGGTGACGGATATCGATCGTCTTCTCTGGGTCAAGATGCGCCGTAAAAGCGCCCGTGCTGAAGTCCGTCAGAATGGTTCCGATCAGAACGACGGCATCGCATGACTCGACGTACTCACGGACCGCTTCGTCCATGAGCTTTCCGTCGTACATGCCAATGTAGGCCGGTTGTTGCTCTTCAAGTGTCGATTTGTCCATAAGCATAGTGGCGAAGGGAAGTCCAGAGGCATCCACGAATTCCTGAACCGCGTCCTGCAGCCCAGCGCGATCAACCAATACTCCTGGGAGGATGCAGGCGGTTTTTGCTGCATGGAGAGATTGAGTGATCGCGGCAACAGCCTTTTCAAGTGATGCAGGATCGCTCTTTGGTGGTTCGAGTGGGGTTGCACGGCTAACCACAGGCTGATTCGCGACATCCGCAGGAAACGCCATATAGACAGGCCTTCGGTGGTAGAGCGCCTCCGCGATCAGTCGCTCCGTTTCGTAAGCCGCGTTTTGGGGTGTCATGATGGCGCTGGCACAAACGACTTTCTCAGCCATCTTGTGGAAGAAGTCGAATTCACCGTTGCCCAGCGTGTGGTGGACAAGCGCGTGCGCGGCTTGGGTAGGCAGACTTGGCATTCCGACTAGGTGGAAAACGGGCACATGCTCGGCATAAGCTCCTGCGATTCCACTGATAGCGCTCAATTCACCTACACCGTAAGTTGTGTTGAGAGCAGCGATGCCGTGAATGCGAGCGTACCCGTCGGCCGCATACGATGCATTCAGCTCGTTGCAGCATCCGACCCAGTCGATACCGGGAAAACCAACAATCGCATCCTCAATGGGAAACGCGAAGTCGCCGGCAACGCCGAAAACTTTGGTTATTCCGAGATCCTTGAGTCTCGACAGAACGTGGTCGATTACAGTGGTCGACCCTGCCTGTTTTTTTGGAGACGGTCCATGTGAAATTTCTTTGGTTGACGCTGCTCGTTTTGTGGGGGCAGATAATCTCGACATAATTAATCTCCTTAAAAGTTCGATCTTTGAGGCAGATTCATGACCGTCCGAGCCCCCGCCCGCTCTCGAGAGTTCAGTTCTGCGGGACTTCGTGATCGGGCTTCAATGGTGCAACTCCAAAATTCACACTGAAGCGTTTGCACCAGATGGAAACGGCGCGGTACTTCGATAAATCCACGCTGGTGGCTAAGTCGTAGTTTTGGTCACCAATGTTCCCCTTAATGGGGCCAAGATCGATGAAGTCTGCATGTAGCGAAGTTTCGTCTTTTGCGTCATCTGCAGCAACCAAGTAAACGTGAACATTGGGGCCGTTGGAAGTTCTGAAATTCGTGAAGCGAAGCATGAGGGCGCTGTCTCCCATGCGGTAAACGGTTGCTGTTCCCTCAGTAGGGTGGGCAATCCCGTAGAAAACTCCAGATTCGATTGTCTGGATTGAACCGGCTTTCGTCGACGGCATTTCTTCATGGACGCGTTCATTGATGTAGAGCCGCTCGGGCCGAAAGGCGTACCATGCGACAAACAAAACGACACCGACCACGGCAATTGCTATCTTCCATTTATTCATTCTCGTATCTCCTCTGGGCTGGGACAAAAATCTTAGAGAATGGCACAGAGGCTTCTCCCTACGTCCCAATCCGCGACGGCTCGTCCTGAAGGAATGCTTTATCCAACGATTGCGAGTCCTTAGCACCGAACGAAACTCTCTTGACGTCCTCGCGCAGCAAATAAAATGAAACCGCAAACAGCACGAGATCTTTCATAAGAAAGCCGACGTGTTCGGTCATTGCCGGGAATCCTCCAGCAGAAGCCTCCCAGCCGTTCGGGAAGAATGGGAGAATTGTAAAAGTCGCGATAAACGAAAAACATGAACCTAGCTCACCAACAATTCCTGCTTTCTTGTTCCAAAAGCCCCAGAACAGGAGCACACCAAACAGCCATTCAGAAACTCCCAAAAACCAAGTGGCACCTCGGATGCCAAAAACTGGGTACATCCAGAAGATCAGAGGTCCATGACTTATGTAAGGGATGAGACCTTGCGCCTCATATGGAAACCACTTCTGATAACCGAAGAAAAAGAAGATGACCAACATGGAGGCGCGGGCAAAGTAGTAATCCAGATCCTTCTTGAGGATGCCGAGCTTAATCAAAATGCTGACGATCAGATTCATCATGGTGTCCTTGACGTGTCTGCCTTTTCCCACCCGACAGTGGCGTTGTGCATGTGACGCTCCAAAACCCGCTCTAAATCTGTGTCCAAGTTTCGCCAGTTAGCGTCCTCTTTTTTTCAAACTGCTACGGTGTTAGGCCGTCTCGGTGTCACGAATGACTCTCCCTCGACAGAAGGTGTCGATCTGTCGATGGGAAGGCGGTCGTTCCTGCTCACGAGCATTCGTTTGAACTAAATAATCCCGCCACCGGCCCCCGATGACTTGCGATTCCGCTCGGCAGACTGCTTCCGGCATCGCACTAGCGAATGGAGATGAATTTGCAACTACAGAGTTCAGCAGGTCTGTAATTGACTACCGATGAAACTGAACTGGCAAACGCAGCTGCGCTGGACGCAGCTCAAACCCAAGCGGAGAAATGTTATGAAGTTAAACATGGCTGGTCTCGCTGTAATCGCAGTGCTGGCTTTGCTGGGCAGCTCTCGAGCTATAAATGCTGATCGGAGGGACTCGCTCACACCTGGTCCAACCCACGTCGTCACCGCCGAACCGGGCGTCGTGCCCGCAGGCTCACCGCTCATAGTGCGGATGAATGACACCATCAATTCGGATCGGGCATATCGAAACACCATCTACGGCGCAACTCTCGCTTACGAAGTCGTGGACCAAAACGGTGAAATTCTCATGCCGAAAGACTCGAGTGTTGACTTGGCCGTATATTCGTTCCGGTTCCTCGGTCCTGGCGGGGGTGGGATGACAGAACTTGTTTTAGGGGTTCGAGCGCTGACGGTCAAGGGTGTGAGCTACCCAGTTGAAACCGCTGCGCCACCGAGGGACGGAGGTCTCAGCTCTGGACACACACCTAAGTGGATCGGCGGCTCTGGAGAAGCGCGCCAAGTGTTAACAGAAGGAAATGGCATCCACGTACCTGAGGGCGCACTCCTGCTCTTCCAAACACTGGATCCAATCCGGCTGAAAGGATACCGACGTTAGTTCGCCAAGCCTCATCACCTATTTTCAGATCCATATCATCAATCCGACCAAAACATAAAAGGCTGCCAACAACTTCAGAATGGAGACTATAAAATGCAAGGAAAGCAACCCGCTTATTTCACCGCCTTCCGAAGCATAAAACTAAGCCGCGATACCGAGGGCGTGCTGGTCGGCGAGTTCCACAGCAATGGCGGTCCGCTGACCTTTACCGCATCAGACCACACGGATTTTGTCGAGTGCTTTTATCGCATCTCGCAGGACAGGGAAAACAAGATCGTGATTTTGACGGGCGCAGGTGGTGAATTCATCCCAGGCATCGATTTTTCTTCCTTTGGCAATGTTGCCGATCCCTCAGTCTGGAGTCAGGTTCACGATGAAGGGATTCAGATCCTGGAGAATTTGGCAAACATCCGCGTGCCGATGATTGCTGCGATTGAAGGCCGTGCAGATGTTCATTCAGAATATGCACTCATTGCCGATGTGATCGTGGCTGGGCAAGGCGCCACGTTTAATGACGTGGCGCATTTTGCCGGAGGCATCGTCCCCGGAGATGGGATTTTTACGACATGGAGTTATCGCGCTGGGTCAGCAAGGGCCGAAGCATTCCTGCTGAATCCACGTCCGGTGACGGCGCAGACCGCTTACGAATGGGGAGTGGTTGCTGAAATCGTGGCAAATGGAAAAGCGCTGGTCCGGGCTCGTGAATTGGCTACGGTATACCTGAGAGCTCCTGAGGTCACCAGGCGGAACACGCGTGCACATTTCATTCAGCCATTGAAGGAGCGCATCGTGCGAGAACTTGGCTACGGGCTATCCGTCGAAGGCGCTTCGGCAGCGGCCCTTGTCAAATCGATGCAAGCGCCACATTCATGAAGGCGCTCCTGTCTAATGGGGGGCAAGCACTGTGGTTGGAATTTATAACCAGCGAATTTCTTATCGCGGCAGGTGGAGTAGGCCCATCCTAGTTGCTTTTATCCTTTTCCTTTCCCTAGCAGGACTTGGTTTCTTCGTCATGGCATGGCGCCCCTCAATAACTCCCATTGCTCGTCCGGCACCGGGAAGCTTTTCCGCCGATTTGATCAAGAAGGGAGAAGTTCTCGCGGCGATTGGGCATTGCGCGGCATGTCACACGCAACCAGGCGGGCAGCCCTTCGCGGGCGGATACGCGTTACACACACCGTTTGGAATCATTTATGGCGACAATATCAGTCCAGACACACAAAGCGGTATAGGAACTTGGTCGCTCGAAGCCTTCGCCCGCACAATGCGAGAGGGCGTTGCTCGCGATGGTTCCCATCTTTTGCCTGCGTTTCCTTACTACGCGTTTACACAACTGTCGGATGATGACATTAAGGCGTTGTACGCATATTTAATGACGCGACCGGCAGTAAGCAGCGCCACACCCGCGAATACAATTCCGTAGCTCCTCAAAATACGTCCGCTCCAGGAAGGCTGGAAAATCTTCTTCTTCCGGAGCAGAAGGTTCCAGCCTGATCCGCCCAAGAGCGCCGAATGGAATCGCGGAGCATATCTAGCTAACGCGCTCGGCGATTGTTCGGGCTGTCATACTCCCCGCAATCCACTCGGTGGCGAGGAAAGCAAACACCCTTATGCAGGCTGGTTAATTGAGGGTTGGATCGCGCCCGCGCTGACCGAAGCCAACTCGTCACCTGTTCCGTGGACGCAAGACGAGTTGTTCTCGTATTTACGGACCGGAGTTGCCCCGCTGCACGGCGCAACGGGGGCTACCATGACGCTGGTAATTCGCGATGCCCTCTCGCTTCCGGTCGTGCCAGACTCCGATGTTCGCGCACTCGCTGTTTATTTTAGCGATATGGACAAGGCGAGTGCTCGTGCAAACGACATTGAGAAGGCAAAACAGCAGGCTCTCGCGACCTCCTATCTGGGCAGTGGTCAAGGGAACGATCCGGACGCTGGCCTGTATGCGTCCGCGTGCATGTCGTGCCACTACAATCGTGGGCCAACTCCGCTTGTTGCCCGCCCAGAGCTGGCCCTCAACAGTTCGCTAGCGCTATCTGAACCGACAAACTTTATTCAGGTGGTGCTGAATGGCGTCAGCAATACGGAAACCAACAACAACACGGAAGGTGCCTCGGGACTGGTGATGCCTGCATATGCCTCACTGAGCAACGGTGAGATTGCCCGTCTTGCGGATTATCTACGTCGCACCCGGACTAAATTACCGCCGTGGAACGATGTGGAGAAAAAGGTGGCAGCCATCCGACGGGCCGGGCCTGAATACCATTGACAGGAAGCGAGGGAGGAAGGCGATATGACCACATTTGAACTCAACGGCCGTACCGTCACCGTCGAGAGTCCGGACGACACGCCATTGCTCTGGGTAATCCGCGACGAGCTTAGCCTCACTGGAACGAAATTTGGTTGTGGAATCGGCTTTTGTGGCGCTTGCACGGTGCACGTGGAAGGACGCGCAACGCGATCCTGCATTACCCGAGTTGGTGCAGTCGCAGAGGCAAAGATCACGACGATCGAAGGCCTCGATCCGCATGGCAAGCATCCGTTGCAAACCGCCTGGCTCGACCTGCAGGTCCCGCAGTGCGGATATTGCCAGCCTGGACAGATCATGCAAGCGGCTACTCTGCTAAAAGATTTTCCTAATCCCACTGACCGCGACATAGACGCGGTGATGGCCGGCAGTGTTTGCCGCTGCATGACCTACGTTCGCATCCGCAAGGCAATCAAACTTGCCGCCGCGAGGATGCGAGGAGAAGCCCAATGAATAGCGGCATGTCTCCTCACGGATTCAGGGCGCCTTATGACGCGTCGCGCCGCGGCTTCCTGATCACTCTGGTCGGTGCAGGCGTCATGCTGGGGTATGCACGGTCCGGCTTGGCCGCCGCGGAGCTTCTGGCGAAAGACGCCAAAGCCCCGCTGAGCCCCAACGAGTTGTTTGAACCGACGATTTGGTATGGCATCGATACGAACGGCGTAGTCACTATCAACATTATCCGCGCGGAAATGGGCCAGCACGTCGGCACAGCCCTCGCCCGCATCGTAGCGGATGAGTTGGAAGCTGACTGGAGTAAAGTAAAAATCGTTACCGTTGATAGCGATCCCAAGTGGGGATTAATGATTACTGGGGGGAGTTGGTCAGTGTGGCAGAGTTTCCCGGTGCTAAGCCGGTCGGGCGCTGCGGGAAGGATCGCGCTCATTGAAGAAGGAGCAAAACTGCTCGGGGTTAGCCCCGAAATCTGCGCGGCCCGCAACGGTGCTATTCATGCTGGCGAACGATCAATCCTCTATGGTGACATCGTTGCGCGCGGGGATCTCCGTCGTCGGTTCACAAACGAAGACTTAGACAAGATTCCGATCAAGACGCCGGCGAAACGTCGTTTTATCGGCAAAGGTGCGGTCGCCCTGGATGTTCCGTCGAAAGTGAGCGGCAGTGGCCTTTACGGAATTGACGCGAGCGTAGAAGGAATGATCTACGCGCGTCCGAAGATTCCCCCAACCCGTCACGACTCCAAGGTGATCTCGATCGACGATTCGGCTGCACGACATATGCCGGGTTACATCAAGAGCGTGCCACTTGATGATCCGTCGGGTACGGTTCCAGGGTGGGTGATGGTCTACGCTGATAGCTTCACCGCTGCTAATCGCGCAGCCGACCTCGTGAAGGTGCAATGGCAGCCGGGACCGTCGGCAAAAGTCTCCGAACGAGATCTCCAGCAACGAGCCGCGGACCTCATTGCGGATCCGAACGGCGGGTCCTTGCTGGTCGACGACCCGGGCGTTGATGCGGTGTTTGCATCGGCCAAGCGCAAGATCGAGCGGACATATACGACCGCCACGGCCATGCATTTCGCTCTAGAGCCAATTAATGCACTCGCCTTCGAAAAGAGCGGCATCTTCGAAATTCACACTGGAAATCAATGGCAATCAGCAATTCTGCCAGTGCTGGCCAAAGCGCTGGGCCGCAACCAGGACAAGATCGTGATGCGAAGCTATTTGCTTGGTGGAGCATTCGGCCGTCGGCTCTACGGCGATTATGCTGTCGGGGCCGCCCTCGCCGCCAAGACTGTCGGTACACCGGTTAAAATGATTTGTACGCGATCCGACGACATGCGCTTCGATTGCCCGCGGTCGGCGTCGATGCAGACTCTGCGCTTGGCGTGGGGATACGATCATCGCGTTGCAGCTATGGATCACCATGCGGCAGCGGGTTGGCCATCGGCTACTATCGCTCCCAAATTCCAGCGCAAGGACGGCAACGGCAACTTGTACGATCCATTCGCGATCCAGGGTGCCGACCACTGGTACACGGTAGGTGCACAGCGCGTCAGGGCTTTGCACAATGATTTAGTCGATCGAACCTTCCAGTCCGGGTATCTGCGATCCGTTGGGGCGGGTTGGACCAGCTGGGCTGTTGAGAGCTTTATGGATGAAGCTGCCCACGAGGCAGGTCTCGATCCGCTAAAGTTTCGGCTGGGTCTACTCGATGGAACCGGCCGCAATGCAGGCTCGTCGCCAAATTCGGTGGGCGGAGCGCGACGACAAGCTGCGGTGCTTACCCGGTGCGCGGAGAAGGCGGGATGGGGCTCCGCTATGCCGAAGGACGTCGGCCTAGGAATTGCGTCGACGTTCGGGCAGGAACGCGGAATGCCCACGTGGATCGCTTGCGTCGCGCGTGTGCGAGTCAACCGGGCGAATGGTTACATCGCGGTTGAGAAGCTGACCCTCGTCATCGATTGTGGAATCGTCATACATCCGGACAGTGCCGAAGCCCAGGTGGAGGGCGCCGCGTTGTGGGGCCTCAGTTTGACCTTGTATGAGGGAACGGAATTCGTCAAAGGACAGCCAAAAGATACGAATCTCGATAGCTATCAAGTGCTGCGAATGGGAGGGGTCCCCGAAATCGAAATCGAGTTTCTTCCGAGTGCAGAAGTGCCGGTCGGCCTTGGCGAACCGGCGATGACTCCGGTCGCGCCGGCAATTGCAAACGCGGTCTTTGCTGCGACCGGTGCGCGAGTGCGGGATCTGCCTATAAGGCCGCAAGCCGTTTTGCAAGCACTCGCACGCGAAAGCTAAACCATCCCAGTAACTTCTCGATGCATGACGCGACAAGAGTTTTCACCGATGCTCCTGCTTTGAGAATCCAAGGTATCAGATGCCGGTGCGTCCTCCTGAGAGCGCTTACGAGGCAAGTGCCACGGCCTTGACACTGGAGGGCGCACAGATGGACAGCGGACGCCCCGGCAGGACACGTGTAAGTACGACCGGGGCGTTTCCGGGCTTATGCTGCGGGAGTGGAGGCAGTACTGCCGTTTGACGTAGCGAGCAGGCGAATGCCGCGGACCCTGCATAGGGCTGCGACCGCCTCGTAATTCTGTACGGGGACATGCCACTCGTAACTATTGTCGGGATTCTTGTTTCCGCGCGCACCGAGGTCTTTGAGGCCCTCCTTAATGGGGAAAGTCGCTCCGCTCAAGATGAGTGAGCCGTTCTGCTGTACACAAAGGATCTCGGTTCCCTTCTTGCGCCGTGGACGCGCAATCCGAGCCCTCTCAGTCGACACACTAACGGCGGGTGAAGATGTTGACAGAGCGGGCGGAACAGATGCAGACAGCGCGAAAAGAGGAACTTGGGAAAGGACTGGAGAGCTCGCTGGAGGAATTGAGCCGGCAACTGTGGCCGAGAGCGGCAGGGTGACAGCGGGGGAAGCCGCCGTCAAGATCGACGCCGCAGGCTGCAGAGGTTCGCGGAACATCAAGCGACAATAAACGCGGTAGGCGAGCCGAACATCCTGCATGCAATAAGCGCTGATGGCGGCCAAATCCCGCGCAGCCCACATGCCTGCGACCTCAGAACCGTGGCCAGATTTAGCACCACAACCGAGTGCCGCAGCCATGTTGTCGAGAGAGCAGCCTTTGACCCTCCCGCTCCAATTAGTCCACAGAGCCAAAACGTCCACTACGTCATTCGTATAGTACTTACGCATATCAATGTTGCGGGACGGGTGTACGCCGAGAATCCAACTGCGTTGTCGGATGAATGGGAGATCGAAATCCTGCAGAGTATGTCCGACGAGGAGATCTCCCGGGTCCACTGTGGCCCAAAAACGTTCAAGTAATCGCCTCTCGTCAAAATCGGCGAGCGGCAACTCGGTCAGGTTGAAGCCATCGTCAAATAACATTCCGATTGCCACGATCCTACCGGTAAGTCCGAGGCCCTCGTATGCGCCCTTCGGCTCAGCGGGATCGAGCGAAACGGTTTCAATGTCGATTGTCAAGATGCGTCGAAACGGAGACGGAGTTGCGTTGTCTTGCAGGTGTGATACGTTTTGCGTAGCTTTCATGGGAGATTACTCCTCCTGTGTGAGTTAGGGGCGCGTTTGGTGTTAGAGCACCTGCGCGTCCCGCTTACTTCTGCTTTAGATACTCCGCAATTGCGTTCCGAATCAGTTCACTCACGGACTGACCAGTCTTAGTGGAAATCGCCTTAAGCTCTTTCTGGTGGTCAACTCGCAGCCAAATGTTCGTGCGGAGCATCTTCATTCTGATTTATATACACCTATTAGGTATATGCTGTCAAGCTTAAAGTTTGACCCGGTAGAAACTTCCTGCATACGTGGACAAAGTAGCGAATCTCAGAAAGTCATGGTAGAAATAAAAAGATGCTTTGAGCGCCGGGAAAGCGCGCGAAGCGAACCGGAGAATACATGGACGAAGTTCTAACTACCCCTAATGCTTCTGATGTCGTACTCCCTGCAGACCGAAACTCGCCCCTACTGAGCTTTGAAGACGCTCTTAAAACACCGACTTTTCGCAAGATGCCATCCACCATGCGAGCGGTGGCAACGGCCAGGGCAGCCGGAAAAGCACCGGGTGAGATCGCGCGCGAGTTGAAAATACCCGAGGAGATCGTTGAGAAACACATCCGCCAGATGGTTCTGTGCCTTCGTTGCCAGCCCCCCGCACCGGTTGCGATTGCTGTCAAAAACCGAAGGGCAGCAAGCAGGCTGAGGCGTAGGGGTTCGGCTTTGGCCGGCATTGAACAGATGGAGACGATCGAGGCAAATTGTCAGTCTTGCGGGTGCCGAATCGAGGAAGGCGAGGAGCGGATTGTCCTTGCAGCAATGGCAATCCACCCCGCTCATTGGGACGAAGATTCCGCAGAGCTCCATTCCTTTGGAGATGTTCGGAAGGTGTTTCACTTCTGTCAGGCCTGCTCGAACGCTGAAGAATTTCGGGTAGCCAATCCTTGGCATTTGACGCCGGAGGAACGCAAGTGGATCGATGAGCGTGAAGCGGAGTCAGGAACGGATGCGGGAGCAGGAGAAGTGGCGGAAGCCACAACCATGGACGAGCAATTATGCGACGCCGTTGCGAACGGCGACATGCATAGTTTCAACAAGCTCATGCCGACGGAGCGGGCCCGACGAGATGATGTCATGGTGCGCGCTTTTACATTTTCGAGATTGGAAGAAAAAGCAGGAATTAGCGATGTGCAAACCGGGGGCAGCGAGGAAGAGGGTGATTGTGGAATTGTTGACTATATCGTGTCCACAAACAGCCCGAGTACCCCTTCCGTTTATGATGCTGGATCACGGGCAAGCGGGGAATTTGCTCAACGTGCCAGGGTCTTGGAGTATTTGAACTCACCTGCATCCAGGGGGAAGTTCACGGAGGAAACAAGAAAGCTATTGAAAATGTGGGCCGAAGACGGGCTTTCGCAAAATGAATTGTCGCGCAAGCTCGGGATTAATCAAGGAACCATCTCTAAGCGTATCAGGATAGCCATAAGGCTGGCATCGGCACCGAGATGAACTAATGCGCCTAGATTTTGTTTCTGCCGTAGAATCATCTACTTACGGCAAAACATCCCACCGAAAACAGCATGCATTCCGCATACTTCCCGTAAAGAAGTAGGGGAGCTTTCGAAGCTTCTCCGGTTCAAAAACTTTCCCAAGCCGTCCGCCACCAGGTGGGCGGCTTTTTATTTGCGGTTGAGGCGAAGAAATTTTCAAAGAGGACACCATGCGAGCAAATTTGAAAGCGGCCATCGAAGTCCGATTCGGAAGTCAGATCGCTTTTGCGCGCGTAGTCAGCCTTCATCCGGTTCGCGTGAAGCGCGTCTGCAATGGCTGGGCTGAACCAACCTCTGACGAGCGCGCCAAAATGACCGAAGCGTTTCGCGCAGACGCCGACTGGCTGTTTTCGACTTTTAGAATTCAGGCACCCTGTAATTTAGAAGTTCCGGACTCGCCAACGGCGGCGTGAGCAAGACCTTAACACCCCACTAAATTCTAAACTTTAACGGAATGCCTCGCACCTCACCGCTAGGCGAGAGTTGGCGCATGGCAATGATCATTCTAAAGTTGGAAACGGAGCCAAAAAGTGAGAGGCCGAAAACCCAAACAAGAATCACGCGCGGTAGAAATTCGCCAGCGGCTGATGTTGTGGAAGCTGGAGCCAGAATTGTCGAGGCCTTCATTGCGTGCACTAAGCCGCCAGCTCGGTGTTTCGCACCAATTGCTGAAGCACTTCCTCGACGGGCTCGATGAGTGGGAATTCGAGGAACGTTTCCGTGCGGCGAATGAGATGGCGCAGAAGAGAGCAAAGGATGTTCGCGCACTCGCAAAAGCCGAGAATCGGAAGATGACGATGCGGGAGTGCTGCGAGGCCATACTAATTCCGGGGGAGTTCAACCGGCTGCGCTCCATCATGGACGATGCCAAGCGGGGACCGTTGTACTTCGACCAAATCAAAATTCTCAAACTCCTTGCGCGTCAATTGCCGCTCGCACAGGAATTCTTGCAGAAGTGCTCCCAACAAAAAGGTGTGCGTAGGCGAACATTCGAGGAAGACCACCCTGAATTGCGCGTACACATTCTCATCTCTCGCTTTGAAGAGAGGGACGGAATTCTTTGGCTCGACGACGAAGGCCGAGTCCTCTACTTCGTTCCAAGCAATGACGCGAAGATCCGTGCTCTGCTAACCCGGCTCTGGAAGCGCCGCGCCGAAGTGAAGCGGATTATCGAGGAACAAGTGACGCGGCTCAAAGAACAGGGACGGTACGATGAAATCAAAGCGAAAATTTACCAGCATTTCCCTCCTTCGACGCTAAGTCCTTTAGATGAATTTAAGGACACGGGGGCAACCCCGCAAAAGGGCTAAGGAAGAACACATGGGAACATACAGCGCAGCGATGTCGAATTTGGACAAGGCGATGCTGCATTGGCGCCGGCCGCGGCCGTGGAGAAGTAAAGCAGAGTCGGCCGTGATTAAGCGTTTGGTTTGGTTGTGGTTCAACCATTGCGGACCAGGACAAACGCGGGAATCGATCCACGGTGTGGCGCGTACACTCGGGATATCGAGGTCATACGTTCAAAAACTCATCAGGATCTTTGAGCGTAACCCGAGTGAAATGCAGCGAGCCGATCAGCAGTACGGTCCTGCCACTATTGCACAATTGAGTCGAGCCCAAGATGAAACGCGACGGCAAAGAGAACGCGGACTGCTACGAACAATCAGCAAAAGGCAGCGCGGGTCCCATTCAAGATTACATTAGGGTAAAACGTCAAATCCCAGCACGTTTCAAACTTCAATTTTGAACTGAAGCAACATGCCAACGCATGAATGTTGGCAGAAAGAGACGACGTCTGTATGTCCACGCGAAATGACAACTCTCAAGGTAGTTCCCGGTCATTCTTTTGCGAACCAGGGAACCCTTTTTATTGCTCAGCTGAGTGGCATCTGAGAGAATTTAACTCTCGCCTCGCGCCTGTGCTCTACTTTTGGGGACACAAGCTCTCCTACAAATCTGGCTGTTTTTTCGCATCGGTTGAGAGCGTTGCTGAATATTTTTGCTGTAACCGCTCGACAGTCTTCAGGGCATTTCAGGAACTGGAAAGCGGAGGTTGGATCGAGGCTATCCGACGAGAGCCAGGTAAGGCAGTTGTGTATCGTTTTCTCAATCACGACGATTGGGCCGAGATGCATTCAGGAATGTGCATCGAGAAGGATGTAATGCCGTGGGAAGGACAAGGCGACCCTCTCGGTAAGGCCTTGTACGCTGCAAGTGGTGGCCTGGCAAGATTCCTTCCTCGTCAAATGAACGGATTGCGCAAATTTGGTTTCACCGATGACGAAATCGTGCTCGAATTTCAAATTTTCCTCAGCCGAACTCCACAATCTGGAAGGGTATCGCGGAACTCGTATTATAGTTTCCGCACTCATCTACTAACAGCCGCCAACAATCTTCGTCAGAGATCTGCAGCTATCAAGAACTCCAGTAATAAGGAGTCGCATTGATGAAACCCCTACCCGTCGAACGCGTGCATCCCCTCTGTTGCACAGAAGCAGCAGGTACCCGTGGCACACGTGCAACCCAAGAGTTTGACTTTAGGGCTTGAACGAAAATATTGATGGTAGGAATACGATACCCGCTCTGCGTTCGCAGTAGCGGCCCATTAATCTGTCAGCATAAGCGAACATCGTAAAAGCATATCGAACATACCTGAAATGCCAGTTTGCAAAAGCCGATGCGCACCGGCTTGGAGCGGAGTGCGCCCCGAGGGCTCCGGGATCTTTAGAAATACGCAATGGTAAATCCGGGCATACATTGCTGATTTGCTGAGAGAAGACATGTCTTCGCCGGCACCAGCCAATTCCATTCTCGAAGCTGAACGCCCCTTCCACACGCCAGGCCCCTGCCACGCACAGGAATTTTCCTCGAAAGACCGCAAGGACAAGCAACCGGGTGTCGAACCTTCCGGAACCCCCGCGGTGACACCGAAGCAAAGCGATGATATTCTTCCGCACGCTACGCCTTCTCTAATTCAGGCGGGAGCGATTGTGCCGAGGAGAAGGTTTCAGAGAGGAAATATCATCATCCGGGGCAAAACACCACAACGCTGCGGTATGTACCGTGAGGACGTGCTACAAGCGAACGGGACGTTCAAACGTGTTAGGCGGTGTGTGGTGCTTGGGCCTGTCAGTAGTCTTTCAGAACGTGCCGCGTGGCAGAAGTTCCAGCCGTATCTTGACCGAGTAAATGAAGCAGCCAAGATGCCACGAAAGTCTGGCATTACACTCAAAGCGCTAGTTGAAGAGTGGCGGACTAACGTGGGGGTGAATCTGAAAGGCAGCACGGTGCGTGCGGCGGAGTCACATTTCCGTGCGCACATTCTTCCGAAACTTGGCAGTCTGCCGTTGACTGATATCAACACAAAGGTCGTTCAAAGCTTTGTGGCCTATCTCGCAACTGGCAAGCGGTCAAAAAAGACGGTCGAAAATGTGCTGCTAACTCTATCTTCCCTCCTTCGCAAAGCAAGAGCATGGGGATATGCCTGCGGGAATTTTTCGCTCGCCGACATTACCATGCCCCGTGAAGGAGTTAGGAAAGAGCAGCGAAGCTTCACTGACGAAGAAGTGGGAACAATTCTTTCAGCAGCGCCGGAACCGTTCGGGACCATTTTAGCGGTCACTGCCGTTCTCGGCCTGCGCATTGGAGAAGTTCTCGCGCTTCGAGTCAGTGACGTAGATCTCAAGCGGAAAATTGTCCGAGTTCGCCAGAGCGTTGATGCGGCCACGCGGACAGTCCAAGCGGTGAAGTCTTCGGCAAGCAGCGCAGATGTTCCGATGCCGTCTCAGTTAGAGGGACGGCTCCGCAAACATCTTCAGACTCACGATGGAAAAACGGACCTGCTTTTCGTGAACAGAAATGGTCGTCCGTTCTCAGCTAACAAGCTGCGGGAAAAAGTTCTGCATCCGCTCCTTGTGAAACTGGGAATTCCTCGGGGCGGCTTTCATTCCATGAGACACGGTGCTGCCAGTGCCCTGCTTGCAGACGGCGCAACTCCGGCCGTGGTACAGAAGCAGTTGCGGCACAGTGACCCACGGATCACGCTCGGGTTCTACGCGCACGTAGTAGGCAACCAGCAACGCGAAGCGGTTGAACACCGTTCGGCACGAATTGAACAGTTCGCGGTAAATTAGCTCAATTGGTGTCAAACGGTGAATTGGTGTTAAAAAGAAAAACAAATGCTGTGGAATGAGTGAGTTTGGTAGGGGCGGTGGGGATCGGACCCACGACCTTCGGCTTAAAAGGCCGCTGCTCTACCACTGAGCTACGCCCCTGCTGTTCAAACCATTGATTGTATAGGTCACGTGCTCGCGCTGCAACCGGGAACGACACTTCTGCGTAAAATTAAAACGAATGGAAGTCGCTCGTCAATTGCATTCGGGCAACACTAAAATCCAGGCAACATGCTCTTCCGGGTCACACGTATGGGTCGCCCATTCGGATCGCACATATGGGTCACACCGCAGGATCACAATTTCGGTTCCGAAACCTCTGGGCAAATCTGAGACCGCTCACATCACGATTCAGGACGCGGACTCGGGCGCGATGCGGGCGTGCGGGCGCTTGCGCTTCCACTCATAGTCTTTTCGCAAAAGAGATTGATGTTTTTTGCACTGCGTGATGATTTCGGCAAAGGATATTTTCACGCTGGCCAGAACGTCCGGGCCTTCTCCTGTGGCGTGCAGTGTGCCGGTGGGAAGTGAAAGGTTGAGAATGAAGGTGTAAGTTTCTTTTCGTGCGTGCTTTTCGATATTGGCGTGCAACTTCACCAGGTCAGGATCGTACCGCACAAGCAATTTCTGCAGCTTCGCAGCTTGCCGATTGGTTTCCATTTCGACGGGCTTGCGCCATTCCTCATGAGCATTGCGAATCGTCATTTTCATGACAGGCCTTTCCGGGAATTATTTTATAAAGGATGGGGATTGTGACTCGGGGTTTCATCCAAAATTGCATAAGCAATTTCAGAATAACAATTCGCCCACGCGGTTGCAAACGGCAAGTTCTTGAACACACACATCGAAATTAATTCCTGGGTCCAATTGAAACCTCGAAATTTTGCGTTGAAGGTGCGCGGTTATTTCTTGAAGAGATTTTCAAACTGCTGGCGAGCATCCAGAGGCCGCGAAACGCGTTCCGGCGATGCAGCAGAATGGCCCGCGGAAGGCGCGGACGGAGCAGTGTCCTTCTCAATGGTTGTTCGAAATTCGTAATAGGTGCATTCATTGCGCTGATCTTTTCTCGCAATTTGTTCAGGGATGGGCTTCATGCATTCGAAGCGGGCGGCGGTGTCAAAATAGGCGCACTGCTTGCAGCAATGCAGTTCGAACGCGCAACGTGGACATTTGCCTTTGGGGTCAAAGCCGGGCTGCAACACCGTGCCGCAATTCGAGCAGCGGGCACGAGTAATGGTGCCGACCATGCGCGGCGTGCGCGGCCCAATCTGTTCCTGTCGTGGGTGGCCTTCATGCGGACGTTTTTCTTTTTTCTGGGGCTCGTCGGCATGCTGGTAGCCCCTATGTTTATACTTCCGGTCCAAGGCAACCTCCGGGGAATGCTCAATGATTTTCTGAATAAAAACATGCAAGCTCAGAATTAAGCAGACCTTCTACAAAATTAATACTCTGTTTGCGGGTCGATAAAATTTCTGTGCGTTACTGTTTGCTACTCGCGGGCCCACAGGCGGGCCAATCCTTCAGTGCGTAAATCCGATTGCAATATTTTCCGTGGCGTTCCGGCATCGGAGAGAATCGCTTCGGCGGCCAAGAAACCGCTACGTACGGCTCCCTCCATTGTGGACGGCCAGCCCGTGGATGTCCAGTCCCCAGCAAGAAATAATCCTGTAGGGGAAGTTCCCTGCGGTGGTCGCCACTGGTCCGAGCCCGGCGCGGGCGAAAATGTGGCTGATATTTCCTTGACCACAGTTCCCTTGACCAGCGAGGCATCGCGAGTGGCGGGCAGCACGCCGCGCAATTCCTCAAGGCAGAAAGCAATAATTTCCTGGCGCGAGCGCGTCGTTAGGTTATAAGAAGCGCTGATGACCAGCTGCAAATACTGGCCACCATTTTCCGCACCGGTGCCGTAAAGCTGCGTTTTATTAAAGACCCATTGCGTCGTAGTGTCGAGCAAGGTCAAAAACGGTTCCATCATCACCGTGCGATCGAACCACAGATGCACACCTGTGATCGGCGACGTTCGCAAGTTTCGCAAATTATGAAATGCGGGGTCCCTCTCAACAATTTCCGCGGGCAGCAACTCCGGTAAAACATCCTGGGGGACAGCCGACACATAGTAGTCCGCTGTTTCCAACGAGCCGTCTTCCCTTTCCACTCCACTCACGCGACCATTTAAAAATTGAAAGCCGCGCACGCCAGCGCGCAACTGGACTTCTCCGCCTTGCGCGGCGAGCGCCTTGCGGCAACCTTCATACAAATCGCTGAGCGGAACGCGTGGAATTCCCACGCGATATCCTGCGCGCGTGGAAAGAAATGCTTTCCAGAACACGTCGATTCCATAGCGCGCATCGATACGGTCGAGGTCTTCGTCGAGCGCGCTAACGAGAATCACTTCCCAGAAGCGGCGAATGGCGCAATCGGTCTGGCGATGCTTTTTCAGCCAGGCAAGCATCGTAATATTTTCGCCCGCCACGTTGCTCGCCAGATCGCCGGGCCTGCCGCCGCTGAGGGCAATCGCCAGCAGAGCTTGAGCGATGACAAACTTGTCCGCGAGGCCGAGCAACGGGTAAAACGCAAACGAAAATGCCATGTGCAGTGGCGGCGGCAAAGCGGCGGAATGGATCACTCCGCGGCGCCCGTCCGGCGTAGCGAACATCAGGCGATCAAAAAACTGGATTTGATTTGCGGCGCCGACTCGGCGATAAAAATCTTCCAGATTCGTGCAGCATCCGAGCGTTACATGCTGGCAGTTATCGACGTGCTCCCCGCCGGGCAGCATATAGGACGCAGCGCGCCCGCCCAGGTGGGGACGCTTTTCGAGCAAACGCACACGGAAGCCGGCTTCAGCCAGCGCGACGGCCGAGGAAAGTCCCGCCAGGCCGCCGCCGATCACGATCACGCTCTTCGAGGACATTATTTTGGGAGTACCAGCCTAGCCGCGCACGCAGCAGGATCCTTGTTTTTTCAGTTTTGGTCAGACGCACGCGTTCGGAGAATACATCATACCCGCGCGCCTCGATGCGGCGAAGCAGGCTACTGTAAATGCGCACAAGCGCCCAGAGCGCGGCGCGCGAATCCGCATCCACCAGCGGAATCAGGTTGACGCCTTCGCTGTAAAAATTCCACGCTCGGGCGGTTTCAAATTCCAACAGCGCGCGAATTTCAGGTGTCGCTTGTCCCGGAGCAATAGTTTGCGGGCGGACTGCAAATTGATTCAAATCCTCCAGCGGCAAATAAACGCGACCCATCTCATAATCCGTGCGGACATCGCGAATAATATTTGTCAGCTGAAACGCGATGCCCAGTTTTTCGGCCAGGTCGGGCGCATGCGGATCGGTGAATCCGAAAACGTGCAGGCACGTGAGCCCCACGGTCCCCGCCACGCGATAGCAATATTCACGCAGACGGTCGAATGTCGGATAGTCGCCAATCGTCAAATCCATTTCCGCGCCGGAAATCAAATCGTGCAAATAGCGCGGCGGAATTTTGAAACGCTCAATTGTGTCCGCGAACGCCGGAAGGATGGGATGACCCGAGACGTCGCCGCTCACAGCCGCATCCAGCGCGGCACGCCAGCGCGCAAGGCCCCGCTGCTTATCCGCAGCGCTGCCAACGGTGTCCGAGACGTCATCGACCAGTCGCATGAATGCGTAGAGCGCACACAACGCGTCTCTCTTCTTTGCAGGTAACATGAAAAACGCGTAGTAAAAATTGCTGGCCGAGGCGCGCGCGACACGTCGGCATTCCGCATACGAGCGCGTAACCTCGTTTTCATTTTCCTGCCGCTTTGGTTTCGTGTCCCAGCCAAGGCATCCTCCCTCTACAATGGCCAACCTTCCAGAATTCGCAGATGTCGCAAGTGAAACCGGCGGCTCCGGTTTTACGATGGAAGCCAAACGCAGGGACAGCGCGCGCAACAGCAAGGAAAACTGTTTTGATTTTGAAATCGAGGGCCTGCGCTCGAGCGTGTTGTAGCCTATCGCTTCGATGGCATCGAGCACCGCGATTCCGCCGCGGCTGAACATTTCGATATCCACGCGCAGTTTGGAATCGACAGTGCGCGCAAGCGGCATTCCTTCGGCAAATAATTGCTTGGTGCGCGCAACGAGTTCCTTCATCAGCGAAACATAGCGCGCGTCAAACCGACGCTGCACGATGTCATCATCCGTGAGGCCGTGCGCGGCGAGCGCTTCCTGCGGTATGTAAATCCGACCCTTCTCTAGATCGCGCGTGACGTCCTGCCAG
>Ga0210386_10001433_pt1 | contig 21350 bp, 19 predicted proteins | sample IncBWH32OmetaG_FD_160091 | JGI IMG/M metagenome (GOLD analysis project Ga0210386, IMG submission 160091) | Forest soil microbial communities from Barre Woods Harvard Forest LTER site, Petersham, Massachusetts, United States - Inc-BW-H-32-O ...
TTCCAGCGCCTGATTTTGCAAAATCATGGTGCGGGCCGCCTGCAGGGAATGGTTATGCTTCAACGCCATATCGATGGCTTCATCTAGCGTGACGCGGGTGGGAGCAGCCTGCGGCGCGGGCGGCGCGGTTTGCCCGACCGCAAGTTGAGCCGTAAATGAAAGAAATATCCCCAGGGCAATCAATGGCCACCGTGTACGGGCCCTAGACTTCATATCCATTATTGTTCTCCTGCTAAGGAACTGTCCGGGTTCTCAGTCATTTATCCCGGCACATTAAAACGCCGGAAAAATAGAGCGAGTCCAGACAAGAAAAATTGGAATACGAGAGCGCTTGTTGAAAATAAAGCGCGGCGGCGCAGGAATTAAATCGAGGGAGGAGCGCGAGGGGAAGTCTGCGAAAAAATTGGGCCCAGGCCCGGTGCTACATCTTTCGGAAGCGGCAAGGAAGCAATCGGCTTCAGCAAGGAAACTGCAGGTGCAACGACCAGCTGAGCTGGCGTCTGGTGACCCAGGTGGCAGTACGGGCAACGCGCATCGTCATTCGCGCCCTGATGGTTCCAGTCACTGACCACACCCGTAGCAAACACCAGGAGCGCGATCAGCGCGAGGGACACACCGAGAATGCGAAGAGTCTTCTGCACAGACTAGTCAACGGACCAGTAAATAAAGCAATGATTCGCAATGAAACAGGAACCGAAGCTATTGCATAGTAACTGGATGTTGGACGTACGTAAAGCGTTGCGGGTTGCGCTGTCCTGAAACCATACACCCTGCCACAGAATCTTTTGGTTTATGCGGTCTGCTTCAGAGCCCTCTCGAGAATCGTCAGGCATTGCTGTGCGCGCTCACGCAGCGCGTCATCCCGATGGCCCGTATCTTGTTGACCTGAATGGAGTTCATCGGCAATAGCCAGGGCCGCTAAGACCGCCACGCGCACAGAATCTACCGTCTGCGTGGCCTCGCCAACGGCTCTCATTTTTTCGTCCACATAGTGCGCCAGTTTCTGCACATAGGCTTCGTCCAGGTCTCCACCCATCGTGTAGCTCTGTCCGTAAATTTCAACTTTTACGCGCTTCGACATTCCGTTCTCTCCCTGCTGGGCGACCTATTTTCTTCTCTTCCGCGTCGAGAGGCAAGTGCCGTTGTAGCCGAAACACGTGGCGCCCCGATAAAATTGTGGCCCCGGTACATCGCCTCTCCGTAGCCATGTTTCCGCGCCAAAGGCGCGGAGGTGACTAGCCCAGGGCAACGCCCTGGGTGTATGTCTAAACCACCGCACCGCCCTGAAAGGGCGGGGGGATTCATTCTATCCGTGGCATGGGTTCGCGCTCAATCCCACACGTAACGTTCATCAAATTCGATTTCATACCGCTTCAAGAATGACCGAAATTCTTCCTCGAAACTCTTGACGCGGTGATGCTCGGCTTGATTGGCAATATACGCTGTCACTTCCTCCACGCCCGATTGGCCAATGGAGAACGCTCCATATCCGCTTTGCCAATGAAATTTTGCAAATCCCGTTCCTTGAGTTTTTATCCATTTGGAGGTTGCCCGTTTAACTTCCATAACGACCTGCGCCAGGGAATGATTTTTGCTCAGCGTGAACAAAATATGGAGATGGTCGCGCCACGCGGTCATCGCGATTACGTGCGAATCCAGATCGCGTAAAACCGCCGCAGCGTAGGCGCACAAAGGGTCGCGTACCGATTCGCTCAACATTGGCTCACGGTTCTTTGTACTGAAGACAAGGTGGACGAGATTTCTCGCAAGGGATTGCGGCATGGGGGATTCCTGGCGCCCCTTCAGGGCGCCCACGAATCGTACCACCGAACCCAGGGCGTTGCCCTGGGCTAGCATCCTGCGGCGCTTTCAGCGCCGAAAGATGCACAACAATATTCAAAAGCCGGATCGCTGCTTATCAAATCAAGAACTCTTACTCCACTACGATGCGCAGAAACTTCTTTTTGCCGATCTTTAATTTGTAAACGCATGGGCGGCTTAAGTCGCACTTCGCGCTGGGATCGCTTACGACTTTTCCGTCAATTTCAAAGCCGCGCCCCTTGATTATTCTTTCCGCCTCGGAGGCGGAGGGCGCTTGTTCCAATTCATGCAGGAGTCGATTCCATTTTTCTATTCCAGTTGATGAAGCCGAGAGAAAATTTGAATGCTGAATAACTCCAATTTCCCATTCGGCTCGAAACCTACCTCCAAAATCCTTGATTCTAATTTCCTGCAACTCGTCCGGAGCTTCGCGGTCGCGGAAGACGCGCTGAAATTCGCTGGCGGCTTTTTCGGCTGCGGCCTCGCCGTGGAATCCGCTAATGATTTCCTGGGCTAGGGACATCTTCACGTCCATCGGATGTTTTGTTCCGGCTTTTACTTCGGCTGCGAGCTCGGCGATCTGTTCCGGCGTGCGGTCCGTTACAAGATCGAAGTACGGCCACATCATATCGTCGGACAAGGACATCAGTTTGCCGAACATGTCGGAAGGCGCTTCGCTGATGCCTACGTAATTGCCCAGCGATTTGGACATTTTGCGCTGGCCGTCGAGGCCCACGAGAATTGGCATGGTAAGAGCCACTTGCGACGCCTGTCCGTACTCGCGCTGAATTTCGCGGCCCACCAGCAGATTAAATTTTTGTTCGGTGGCTCCCAGCTCCACGTCGGCTTTGAGCGCGACGGAGTCATAGGCCTGCAGCAGCGGGTACAGCAACTCATGAATGGAAATGGGGAGATTGCCGGCGAGGCGCGAGCGAAAATCCTCGCGCTCCAGCATGCGCGCGAGGCGATAGTGCGCGCACAGGTGAATCATATCGTGTCCCGATAGTTTTCCAAGCCACTCGCTGTTGTAGCGAACTTCCGTCGTTTCGCGGTTTAAAATCTTGTAAACCTGTTCGAGATAGGTTTTCGCGTTTGCTTCGACCTGTTCGCGCGTAAGCGGCGGGCGCGTCTCGGATTGTCCGGTGGGATCGCCAACCATGGCCGTAAAATCGCCAATCAAAAAAATCGCGTTGTGGCCCAAATCCTGAAAATGTTTTAATTTGCGCAGAACTACGGTGTGGCCGAGATGCAGATCGGGCGCCGTGGGATCGACGCCCAGCTTGACGCGCAGCGGCGTGCCGGATTTTCGCGAAGCTTCCAGCTTCGCGCGCAAGTCTTCCTCACGAATAATTTCCGCCGAGCCTTTGCGCAGATAGGCGATCTGTTCGTCGATGGGTTTAAATTCGTGCTTCATCGTCATGGTGTTTTTTCGAGCGCAATCACGCGGCGCCCCTCGATTCGGTATTTGCCTGAAACAATCAGGCGCACAGCTTCCGTATAAATTCGATGTTCTTCGGCCAGGATGCGAGCGGAAAGCGTTTCGTCCGTGTCATCATCGCGCACAGGCACGATAGCCTGTGCGACGATCGGCCCCGCGTCCAGATTTTCGTCCACCAGGTGCACCGTGCAGCCCGTAAACTTTACGCCATATTCAAACGCCTGCCGCGACGCTTCCAGTCCTGGAAAAGAAGGCAAGAGCGACGGGTGAATATTCAGGATACGCTGCGGAAATGCCGCCACAAAATAGGGCGAGAGCAATCGCATGAATCCAGCAAGGCAGACGATATCCACGTTTGCTTTGCGCAATTCTTCCACGGCCAGGCGGTCATACTCATCTCGCGCCAGACCTTTCGAGGGGATCGCTCTTGCTTTGATTCCTCGTGCCTCGGCCAGCGCCAAACCGGGCGCGCCCTCGCGATTGCTGATGACTATCGCGATCTCCGCGCCTGGGATGCGCCCAGCCGCAATACTGTCGGCCAGCGCCACAAAATTTGACCCACGTCCAGATAACAGCACGCCGATGCGATGTGACATAAGGAAAAGACGTTAGCACAACCGCGCGGCTCATCCAATCCCACTAAGTGGATGGACCCGTCCTAATTTGAAATGAATTCCAATTTAGGAGCTCGAGCCTTTAGCTCGGTCATAGGTGCTCCTCGTCACGACTAAACAGGTGGCGGAAAAAAGGCCTTGTTTTGTCATTCTGAGCGAAGCGAAGAATCTTTCTTCAATTTAAGTATAGGAGAAGAAACAAGGAGAGATTCTTCGCTTCGCTCAGAATGAGAGAGTATTGGGTTTTTCCGCAGCCTGTAAAGTCCCGCCCTGCTAAAGAATCGTGCCAGGCGAATTTTTTTCAAACTAGGGCAAGGCCGAACTGATTATCGTGTGTGGACCGTATGGTGCGGCGGCCAAATCTTGTGTAGGAAATCTAAAACGTGCCAAAAATGAACACTAGACCAAATCGAGTCTATCGGACAGGTATTTCAGATGCATTTTGCACCTATACTGGAAGGAATCCCTTTCCATTGTCTTCACCGTCGGCCAACTGTTTTTAGCTGATCCATAGATTTTGCATGAAAAGGGATTAGGGCTATTTATGCAAACCACACATGGGAAACTAGTTGCGGCAGGAATTTTCCTTTTCGGGCTGGCTCTGATTTTGTGGAGTTGCAGTGGCGCGACTACTACGCCGCCGCCGGACCCGACGACTGCTCCTTCGATAACGCTTCAGCCCGCGAGCCAAATCGTGCTGGCCGGACAACAAGCTACTTTTTCTGTGATGGCTACGGGGACGGCGCCCCTTACCTACCAATGGCAGAAAAATAACGCGAATATAAGTGGGGCGACTTCAGTGAGTTACACCACACCCGCAACGGTTTCCGGCGACAATGGCGCGACGTTTCGTGTGATCGTCTCCAATTCCGCAGGCAATGTGACGAGCAACGTAGCCACCCTGACTGTGAATGCCTCACCTGTCGCGCCCAGTATCTCGACGCAGCCAGCCAATCAAACGGTGACCGTTGGACAGACTGCAACATTTTCGGTCGTTGCGGCGGGAACGGCGCCTTTGACCTACCAGTGGCAAAAAAATAATACGAATATTTCCGGGGCGGCTTCTGCAAGCTACACCACGCCGGCAACAGTATCGGGCGACAACGGCGCGACGTTCCGCGTGATCGTCTCCAATACAGTGACCAGTATTACAAGCAATGCGGCGACGCTTACTGTGAATGCGGTGGTCTCGTCCGCTGGCACGGACGTAACGACGTACCACAATGATGTGGCGCGTACTGGACAAAACACGACGGAAACGAAGCTGACGCAGGCCAATGTAAATTCGGCCACATTTGGCCTGCTACGCAATCTTTCGGTGGATGGCCTCGTCGACGCCGAACCGCTCTATCTTTCCCAACTTTCCATATCCGGAGTCGCGCACAACGTGGTGTTCGTCATGACCGAGCACGACTCGGCCTATGCGTTCGATGCGGACACAGGAACGAAGCTCTGGCAGGTTTCCCTGCTCGGAGCAGGAGAAACGACGAGTGATGATCGTGGTTGCAACCAGGTCACGCCGGAGATCGGCATCACGTCCACTCCGGTGATTGACCGTGCGGCCGGTGCGCACGGAATTCTTTATGCAGTGGCCATGTCAAAAAGCGGCACGACCTATTTTCAGCGGTTGCACGCGCTTGACATTACGACGGGGGGAGAAGTGAATGGCGGCCCTGTCACCGTGCAGGCGACTTATCCGGGAGCCGGAGACAACAGTTCCGGAGGCATCGTCACGTTTGATCCCAAGCAATACAAAGAGCGTGCCGGGCTGCTTCTTCTGAATGGCGTGATCTACACAAGTTGGGCTTCGCACTGTGATTTCAGCCCGTACACGGCCTGGGTCATGGCCTATAACCAGACCACGCTTGCGCAAACCGCTGTGCTTAACCTCACGCCGAACGGCCATGAGGGTTCCATCTGGCAGAGCGGCGGAGGCCTGGCCGCGGACCCGCAGGGGAATATTTATGCTCTGATGGCGAATGGCACTTTTGAAACGACGCTCGACGCGAATGGTTTCCCAAACATGCAAGACTACGGCAACGGGTTCGTAAAAATTTCGACGGCCGGAAATCTGAAGGTAGCGGATTATTTTGATATGTCGACCACAGTGAGCGAATCAGGTACTGATACAGATCTTGGTTCCGGCGGCGCGATGGTCTTGCCTGATTTGAGTTACGGGACGGCGAATACACTCAATCTAGCGGTTGGCGCGGGAAAGGACGGAAATATTTACGTCGTGAACCGCAATAATATGGGCAAATTCAGCCTCAGCGCGAACAATGTCTACCAGGAATTGGCGGGGGCGGTGCCAAACGGGGTATGGGGAGTTCCGGCTTATTTCAACAACACGGTTTATTATTGCGACGTCAATGGGACACTGAAATCTTTCTCCATCGCCAACGGCAAGCTTTCCACGACGCCTGTTCACACCGGCGCGTCATTTACTTATCCCGGAGTTTTACCCAGCGTTTCGGCAAATGGGACCTCCAATGGAATTGTCTGGGCCATTGAAAATACAGGTACCGCCGTGCTGCACGCATACGCTGCAAATGACCTGACGCAGGAGCTTTACAACAGCAATCAAGCGGCTAACTCGCGCGACCACTTTGGCTCGGGGAATAAATTCATAACGCCGATGATTGCGGACGGGAAAGTGTTTGCCGCAACGACGAAAAGCGTGGCCGTTTTTGGCTCGTTGCCCTAGCTGCGGAAAATCTCCCGCAACCCCCCAACTCCAAACTACAATTCTAGTTTTATTTCCCTTCTAATTTCATTTCCCAAGCACTAGCGTCCCTGCAATCAAATCATGCAGGGCCTGCTTTTTCTCGGTGAAAGCCGCCATCAGATACCCGATGAGGAAGGGAATCATTCCGCTCACAATTTTCGCGAAAAAGCGGCCGGTCGCGTGCCCGAAAGAAATGCGCTTCCCTTCAAGATCAGACACACGCAAGGACATCACCGATTTTCCAATGGTGCCCTGACGCGCAGAGCTTTCCATACCCGCAAAATAGAGCCAATGAATGATCATGAGAGCGAGCATGCCCAAAATGAAAATCGGAATCAGGGTCGCGATCATCGCTCGAACGGCATCCGGATCCGCATGCGTTTGATGCACCATGACGCCAAAGCTGCCTAAAAAGAATATCGCAGCAAACAGCGCTATCATCGAGGGCAGCCCAACAATGAGGCTATCGATTAGATACGCCACCAGCCGCGCCCAGAATGTCCCATAGGGGAACGACGGAACGGAATACGTGCTGCCGGACATAGTAGCGGGAGGAACGGCTTCTGGTGTCGCAGGTACTGCGATTACAGGAGCGCCGACTTCATGCCCGCACGCCTGGCAAAACCGCTGTCCTTCTTCCACTCGAATTCCGCACTTTGCACAGAACATGATGGACCTCTTTGTTTAGCCGCGGTGGCTGCGTTCCGAACGCTCCGAAACTGATGCGGACTTATAGCGCGGGCGGCACGAGGGGTCAATAAAAAGAAAGGAGCCTCAGGACCTGGCTGGATACAGCGTTGTTGCCCGCCGCTCTTATCCTGAGCGAAAACGAAGGATCAGAGGCGGGTTTAGACCATGTGTATCCACACCTCACAATGGCAAACACCAACCTATGGCCAATGCCTGTACGACCGGCCAGCTACTTCTTTGGGCAGTCCCGTCCTTCAGACGAGGAGGCACGATTGGCGTAAGTGAGTAGGATGGTTTTCCCAAGCCTGCAAACTCTCGATTGGAGGAAATACGCCATGGCCACAGCACCGAATTATATGGAAGAACAAGCAATTCCCCGGGAAACCGGGTTGATGGAAAATATGATGGATTTTTCATTTCGCCGCTACGTGACGCCGCAAATGTTAAAGATCCTTTACAGTGTGCATTTACTGGCCGGACTGGTTGCGGCCGTTTGGCTTGTGTTCAGCGGCTTCCAGACATCCACATCGAATGGCCTGCTCGCGCTGATTCTCAGCGTCCCGGCCCTGCTGTTGTGGATCGCATATTGCCGCATCGTGATGGAGCTTTTGGCCGGGGTGTTCCGCGCCATCCAGGTCATCACCAATTCACAACAAGGCTAAGTATGGGTCCGAAATCGTAACGTGCACCAAAAGGGAATCACGTCGATATGAAACAAATTCTCCCGCCTGTGTTTAACCGTCGAGCTTCAGCCTGTAGGTTTTTCCCGCACCGGGAAAAACTTAACAGGCTGGAGCGAATTCACCACAACGTGTGAATATTTCTTCAGTTAACTGCGATTTGATGGCTTCCCCGGGCGGCACACATACAAAAACGCGCTAGTGAGGGCAAGTTTTTCAGGACTAGTACTACAGCAAACGCCCGATTGGATGTTCCCTCTCTACCCTCTAACTTCATCAAAGCCACACGGTTAGCAATTATTTTGATTCGATTCGCGAATGGAGAGCTTCGTGCTCTCAGGTAAACCGTAGATCGAAAGAATTTTATTTGCTCCTGTGCGTGGGAGCTGAGCGGGTTCATTACTTTATAAATTTTATCCGCGAACCCGCTCTGCAATTTTAAATTCGCGAAGTTTTAATGAACGAGCAGTCATTTCGTGAAATGGTAGCGATAATGATTCAACGAATTAAACAACGCGTAAATCAGCCGCTGGGGCAACAGACAGCCAGTGACGCTAACTTTTTTGCAATATTAATCCAGGTTTCCTTTTTTGTTCCCTCCCACACTCCCGCAATTTCCTCCTCTTTATTCCGAGCCGGCATTTCAAGGCCCGAGTGGCCTTTGGATTGAAGGCGTTGGACCTCAATCACCGTGCGGGGCTCGCTCTAACCCAGCGAGCCCCGCGGCCTACCTCCCGAAAAAGCACAGTACGAATTTCACGAAATTAGGAGTATCTCGACATTTTGAAATTCTGGACCACACGATAGGGTTTGCATTCCGCGCAGTCCAGATGCTGTAGCCCGCCTCTTCACAGACGGGGATTTAGGTTCCCCGGTGGCAGGGTCGACGTGTGAAATCTAAACCCCCGCCTCTGAAGAGGCGGGCTACAGCAGACCCGGACCCTTGTTGAGAACGTCAAGGCATCCAGGTGACTTCTAGTTGCAATATGAAAATTGAAATTGGGTTAAATCGTGGCTGAGCCTGATCCTAAAAAGTCAGGTCAATTAGGAAAAGAATCTGCCCGACGAAAAGCAGCACCACGCCACTGATCAGTGCCAGGGCGCCCCGAGGGCGGCGGGGTTTCGCGCGGCGATAGAGAGGATCGGAAAGATGGGGATCGCGGCCCGAGATTTCACCGCGCCATATGTCCAGAAGTTCTCGCATCCAATCCCATGCCTGCGCTCGGAAAGTCCATAGCAGGCCAAGGCCAAGAAGGGCCATGGTTTCTCCAATGCCGCCGAGAATGCCAATGTTACGCATCGGAACCGTCACTCCCGCATGAATCGAGTAAGGCGCTACAGCTATTCTTCTTCGTGGATGGTTTTCAACCGAACAATTTCAAATTCCTTGATCCCCGCGGGGGTCTGAACTTGCACTTCGTCGCCCACATTTTTGCCCAGAAGGGCCTTTCCAATCGGGGACGTCGTCGAGATCAAGCCTGCAGTGACGTCGGCTTCCTCGGTGCTCACCAGCTTGTATTCAATCTCGATGGACTTTTTTACATCGAGCACCCAGACACGCGAGCCGTAACCCGTGCGATCAGCGGGAATATTATTCAGGTTCAGCATGCCAATATCGCCGAGGCGCTTCTTCAGCTGCCCGAGCCGTGCAGATACGTATCCCTGGCGCTCCTTGGCGTACTTGTATTCGGCGTTTTCAGAGAGGTCTCCGTGTGCGCGCGCCTTCATCAATTCCTTGGGCAATTCCACGTTCATTTCATATTCGAGCGTGGTGATTTCGTCCTGCAATTTCTTTTTAACTTTCGCCAGTGCGTCCATTGTTACTCTTTTTCTACGATTAAAATTTTTATATCGCCTCGGCCAAGGCAAGAATGCAAGCCCATCTCAGGATGTTTCCGGGAGTTACATTTCCTATGCTGGATGGAACGGAGAGTGTGGATCAGACTCACCCTGAAACACATGGTCGCATGCCGGAACTCAATTTCCAGAACTCCCCGCCCAAATCATACTACGAATCCGCAAGGTCAATGTATACGGAAGTGAGCTTGGAAAGGGGGAAAGGTTGAGGTCATTTTTTCGAACTCGTGGAGCGAAATTCAGGGTTGTCTGCAGGCGGCATGGGGTGGCTCGGATGACAAAATCGGGCCTGCTACAAAAGGAGATACGGTGAAACCGGGAAAATTTGCCGTTGCTTTTGTGGTGGCCGCTCTTTTTTGAGTAGGCGGGTTTTACATGTGCGGCCCAAATTGTTTTTACACTTCGGCCAATGCATTGTGCACAAGGTGAATGGCAATCGCGCCTTCGCCCACGGCCGAGGCTACGCGTTTCACATTGCCCGATCGCACATCGCCAACCGCGAATACACCGGGAAGGCTTGTCTCCAGCATTTGAGGAGGACGAGACAACTTCCATGGCCGATTTTCCAGAACCGCGTCCAGGTCCCGCCCGGTAAGAATGAAGCCCTTGTTATCGAGCGCGATGCAGCCCGCCAGCCACCCCGTATGCGGCGATGCCCCAGCCATGATGAAGACATAGCCGATCGCGTGGCTTGAAATATCGCCGGTGGATTTATCTTGCCAGGTCACCTGTTTCAGATGTGTGTCGCCGTCGAGGCCTACAATTTCTGTCCTGTAGTGCATCTCGATATTTGGATTCTCTTCGATTCGTTGGATCAAGTAGCGAGACATTGTGTCGGACAGCGCGCCGGAGCGAACGAGCATGTGAACTTTACGCGAAGTTTGAGAAAGGAAGATGGCTGCTTGCCCGGCGGAATTTCCTCCGCCTACGACGATAATATCTTCCGCTTCGCACAACTGAGATTCCATGTAAGTGGCGCCGTAATAGACTCCCTGGCCCTCGAATTGGGCGAGGTTGGCGATACGTGGCTTGTTGTATTGCGCGCCGGTTGCAATGATTACGGAATGGGTGGCGAGGCGATTGCCGTTGTCCAGAACAACTTTGTACGGGCGCTTTTCACAGTCCAGTTTAACAACACTGTGAGCGACCATCATTTGAGCGCCAAATTTTTCCGTTTGGGCGAGGGCACGCGCAGCCAACTCCTGGCCGGAAAGTCCCGTCGGGAAACCAAGATAGTTTTCGATTTTAGAGCTTGATCCAGCTTGTCCTCCGGGCGAGGTTGTTTCAATTACTAACGTATCCAAGCCTTCCGATGCGCCGTAAACAGCGGCAGCCAATCCCGAGGGGCCAGCGCCAACGATGATCAAATCGCGAATCAGTGATTCGTCAATCGCGATATTCAATCCGAGGCACTCGGCCAATTGCGGCACGGACGGGTTACGCAAGACGGCCTTGCTGGTGCAGATGACAACCGGAATCTGGTCCAGCTTCACATCGAAGCGGTCGAGAAGTTCTTGTGAAGTTTTGTCGGTATCGAGATCGACGTACGTATAAGGATGCTCGTTGCGGGTTAAAAATTCGCGTAGCCGCAATGTGCCGGCTGAGTGGCGCGACCCCATCAGGATGATGCCGCCACGGCCACTGCGAATCAGTTCCAGCCGGCGCAAAATAAATGCGCGCATGAAAATTTCGCTGAGTTCCGCGTCTCTCGCCACCAGCGACCGCAGGGCTTCGCCGCTCAGCTCCAGGAAATCGCCCGCTTCGGTCACGCGGCCTCGCACCAGGGTGCGCCGACCAGAGATCATGGTCATTTCACCGGTGAACTCGCCGGGGCCGTGATTGGCGACTGTGGCTTCTCCATTCAAGTCCGGCTGCACAATTTCCATTTTTCCGGAAAGCAGAACAAAGAATGGAACAACCGTGTCTCCCCGCTCAAAAACGATTTCACCTTTTTGGACATGCCGCACATTGCCAACAGAACGAATACGATTGATTTGAGCTTCGGTCAGCACGGGAAAAGCTTGTGTGCGACTATCGAGTGCGCTCGGTACTGGCAAAGATGACATTGCGCCCCCTTTGGCTCCGGAAGAGCTGTGCGGTTAATATTAAATCATCTTACATGGAAAGACAGTCGGGGAGTTTTGCTGACACATCAAGGCGGTTGAGGAATGCGTTTTGAGTTTGATTGTTGTAGCCCGCCTCTCTTGTCCTGAGTGAAAACGAAGGATCAGAGGCGGGCTACAGCAAATCGAAAGCGATACAAGCGCAAACTTCGATTATTGGTCGTTAGAAATCTTCTCGCTGGCTCAGCGGCTGCCTCCCGGGGATGCGCGATGGCTTATAGCCCACACATAGGCTGAGACTGCTTGTAACTGGTCTGGCGTAAGTTGCGTTCCTCCCATAGCCGGCATCGGGCTGCGATAATTTTTCGGTTGCGACACTCCCTCGGTAATTGTTTTTTTTATTCCTGCATAGCTGCCGTCGCTCCACAACCATTTCTTACCCGTAAGCGCGGGTCCCAACGGCGTACCCTCACCGCTGTCGCCATGGCAGCCCGTGCACGCTGCTCCCGCCACCTGACCGCGGAAGACACGCTCGCCGAGTGTCACCATTTCACGGGTCGAGCCGGGAGGAACGGGAAGGTTGCTCGCCGCCATCCCTGCGTTTGGATGTGTGCCCTCTGGTGGCGCCACCGCCACGTTAACTGCACTTCCGGCCGGTGCGGTTTGGCTTGGGCAAGGCGTAATTTTCTTTACATTATCATCTGAGTTACCTTGATATACGATTCGGTAGATCCGTCCACGAATGTCATCGGAAACGTAAAGCGCGCCGTTCACTCCCACGGCCAGGCCGGTGGGACGATGTTCAGCTTTGGCCGGAGTCTTCATTGCTCCTGCAAAGCCGTCCGCGAAAATTTCGCAATTGCCGGATCCGTGGTCCCCTGAGATCGGTTGGAAAACCACGTTGTATCCACCTTGAGGATAGGGCGCGCGATCCCAGGAGCCGTGGAAGGCGATGAAGACGCCATCACGGTAGTGTGGAGGGAATTGATCCTTGTCGTAGCGAACCATTGCGTTCGGCGCCCAATGCGCCGGAAATGCCGCGATGGGACCGATCTTGTCCGCGCAAACTCCAACCTTTTTGCCGTCTCCCCCATATTCGGGCGCCAGGACCAGCTTTTGCACGAACGAATCGTAGTAGCACTCGGGCCAGCCATAATCTCCTCTGGCCTTTAAAAGCAACAACGTTTCAGCTGGCAGCGTAGCCTCTTGATCGGGTTTATACAGGTCGGGCCAATTCGCGTGCAATTGATCGCGTCCGTGTTGCGTTACAAAGATTCGCCCGTCCGGGTCGAATGCAAAACCTTCCGCGTTGCGGATTCCAGTGGCATAACGCTCACCTGGTGAAAAGGTTTGATTCGTCTTGTTCGCGTCGTAAAGCCAGATGCCGCCGCGGGTCTCAAGTTCCGTGCAGGGGTCGATTCCCGGTGACTTGAGCGTACGATTTTTCAATTGGCAGGAATTGGTCGCGGTGGCCACGTCGACGTACATCGATCCTTCCGGACTGATGATGAAGGGATGCATCGGGTGGTCGCCTCCCAGGGGTAGCTCAGAGACAATAGTTTCAGCGGAACTGGTCGGCACGAAACCATTGGGCGGCAACTCATATCGCACAATGCGATCATTAATTTCGGCGTAAATCGATCCTTTATATAAGCCGATACCCGTCCCGCCCGTCCCGCCGCTTTGCACGGTTTCGCCAAAACGCACGATCACATCGGCCTTTCCCGAATCGTAGCTATCTTGCAGGGCGACCAGGAATCCACCCGGATGCGGGGTGTCATTTCCGTAGTACCTGCCCGACCATGTGTTTACGTAAAGAACTCCGCTCGGCGACACCACCATTTGACGCACATGACCGATGCCATCGGCGAATACCGACGCGCAAAATCCGGGCGGTAGCTTCAATCCGCTATCGTTCGCACATGTTGGGCTTGTGGCTGGCGGAGGCAGTTTAAATTCTTTTTGAGCGCGGACCAGCGAAGTTCTTGAGTACGCTGCGACGATCGCGAGCAATGCAAATAACAGAATTCTATTTCTTCCATTGGTCCACATTTTAACAATCCTTTCCAAACGATTCGCCGTACTAGTGGCGGGCTGTGCGGAGCAACTCGACCTGGCGTCCTGCCTCCTGCCCACATGGGTCTCTAAATTTGGGATGATCTCTCTCGGTGGATAGGCTCAAAATTTCGTGTAAAAATTTGCAAACTTTTTTGACCGGAACCTTAGCCTGAACCTCGAAGCCTTCCTCGTGTCATCTCCGAAAGTGTCAGCTGGCAGCCATGCGGCTTTTCATTGGCTCAACTTTTGTCTGTACACCGCTGGAAAAAAGAGCATTGAGCCCTTCCGCCATCGTCGGGTGTGTGAGAATGGCATCGCGCAGAGATGTGTAAGGAAGTCCGGCGAGCATGGCCATCTGCACCACGGCCATCACTTCACCGGCCTCTGCTCCGATTATCGTGAAGCCGAGGATTCGGTCGCCCTCTGCTTCGAGCAGTGCTTTCATGAAGCCGCGGCTTTCCCCTGTGGTTCGCGTCCTAAGCACGGCCGCAGTAGGCAATTTGAGGACTCGCACGGAAATTCCCTGGAGTTTCGCTTCGGTTTCGGTGAGGCCAACGTGCGCGAGCTGAGGATCTGTGAACAGGCACGATGGGATCATGCGACCACGAGTGGTGCGATTTTTGCCGGCCAGGTTATCGCGAATCACCCGAAAATCGTCGAGCGAGATATGCGTGAATTGTGGGCTGCCGGCGCATTCACCAATGGCCCAAATATTGGGAGCGGTTGTCTCCAGCCGATCGTTTACCTTCACGTAGCCCCGTTGATCCAGCTCGATTCCGGCAGCGGTCAGCCCAATTCCGGCAGTGTTGGGTGAGCGTCCAGTCGCAACCAGGATATCTGTGCCCTGAATCATTTTTTCACCGCATGAAGTTTGGACGATGAGGCTGACACCCGCTCCGGAGCGGCCGCCCACACTGAGCAGTTCGGCAGGGGCCGCGACTTCAATTCCTTCGTCGGCAAAAATCTGGAGCAGCGCGGCTGCAACGTCCGGATCCTGATTCGCAAGAATCTGTGGACCTCGATCAAGGATCGTCACTTGGCTGCCAAAGCGACGATAGGCCTGAGCGAATTCCAGGCCCACATAACCTCCGCCGAGCACAATCAAGTGTTCGGGCAAACGATCCAGTTCGAGTGCTTCAATATTCGTTAACGGCTCGGACTCTGCCAGACCGGGCACCTGTGGAATTGAAGCGTGGGTTCCAAGGTTCAGAAATATGCGCTCACCTGTAAGTGTTCGGAGGCTGCCGTCATTCAGCCGCACGTCCAGCGTCCGGGAGGCTACAAACTTTGCTTCGCCCATCACAAGTTCTGCGCCGCTCGCTTTATAGCGGTCCAGGTGCATGGCGATCAGGCCATCGACCATCTCGCGCTTCCGCTTTCGAACAGCCGTCATATCGGAAGACTCGCTGCCGGTCGTTACACCGAACTGCGCCGCGTGATGCACCAGGTCGGCAATTTTGGCGCTCCAGATTTCGTTTTTGCTGGGAAGACAATTAACATTCGGGCAGGAACCGCCAATCCACCGTCGTTCAACGACCACTGTTTTTTGTCCGGATTGCGCCAAATGCCAGGCCAGATATTTTCCGCCTTCGCCGCTCCCGACAATCACATTCTTATAATTCTCAATACCCACTTGAGTTCCTTCCATCACCGGCCTGGGGACACAATTTGCAACCGTGTTGCTTCCCTCTCCTGTGAGCTACCTTCCCCAGACTCTGAAATCCTGCGGCTTGTCTTTTTTGGCCAATTCACGTTCCGCTTCCAGCCAATCTTCAAGGTCATAGCCAAACAATCCACCGTGCGCGCGATGGATTTCGTGTGCGCGAATCAATAATTTTTCAACCTGCCACGCCTGGCGAACTTCGCCCTCATCGAAATCGTCGTCCTGAGATTCCATTTCCCACACGATTTTTATTAAAAGCATAGTTGCGATACCCCTTGTTTTGCGCGCTCCGGTTGCTCTGTTAGAAAGCAATCCAGCGATGGACGACGTGGTTCCCCTGCCAGGGGTGAAGATCAGAAGTGCAACACAACTCCAGCAGACGGCTGTGAGGTATACGAGGTTACATGCGAAGGTAGTATCGGAAGTCCGAAGTCCGGGCGGTCGTAGACAAATCCGCGGTACTCCACTCGAATAGCGAGTTGTTTGAAGACACGGTAGTCCACGCCGCCACCCCACACAAATGTCGCGCGTCCCTGTTGCTGCTCCCCGGGAATGAATCCTCCCATGTTGCCAGTGGGACTAAACACGAGAGCCCCCGTTCCCGCGAGCACATAAGGTTTCAGCCGTAGAATGGAAACAGGCAAGCTGGCGATCAGCGCTGCGGTTGCCTGATGCACGTTGGTCTGAATATTAAAGTTTCCGAGGGGCGTGAAATTCTGCTGCGCATTTCGATCGAAACCATAGCTCGCGTCAACGGCGAGCCAGTGATTGAAATGAAAGCGGTAGCTGAGTAATATCCCTCCCGTGTTCGTGGAATGCTCCATTGTTCCGATTTGCTGCGAATCCTTGGTGAAAAAACCGGTCCCTTGCAATGCGACTTCGCTGCGCATGGAATCACCCTCCTGCGCTTTGGCCGATGAAACCAGAAAAAAAAACACTACAAGAACTCCTGAAATAATCATTTTCGTTCTTATCATTGCCAAATTTCCCTCAATTTCCTTCCGTGAAAAATTGCCAAAAATATTCATGATCTATTCGGACCGGCAACCCCGCTGTCCCTATTGTCCCGATCCATTCTCCAGAACAACCAAAAAGAACTCGATCACTAGCACTATCAAGAGCGCGTACGTCACCATGATGGGTTACCTCCGTTTTCTCAACTTGCTTGAAAAATATCCGTTTTCGATACCGTCTGCGAGAACGGAGAGGTCAAGAACAATCGACGATTCAGCCTTAGCGCCCGTTTTCCAGCGTCTACAATCCGTGTAAGTTGTCGATGCATGCGGCGATAAATTGCGCGCCATTCCTGACCTCTTTTCCGTGGGTTCGTCGGGAATTGCGATGCTCAGCAATGCCCTGCCATCCCCCACTGTGAAAGTGCACACGGTGTGCCATACCACGCCGAAAAATCAAATCTTGAAAGTTGATGAAGTAGCGGGAGATAAAGCAAAAAGAGGATCAACTTGGTGGAATCGCGCCCGCGCGAAAGTGTCAGGCTCGCAACATTCGTCCAATTACCTAACACTTTAATAATATCAAGTCTAATCAGGAATCTTCATGATCGAAAGATCGAACGGGCTTGCCGGTTGCGGGCCACGCATTCCGTTCATCGAAGCGACGCTCCTGGCGGAGCATCGAATATTTCGGGGCTTCCATACGATCGCGCAAAGCCGGCCAACGCCACCAGAGCACCATCAGAGCAAAAACAATGGCGGAAATTACGATCACGATTAAATTGATCATGGCCCGGTGCTCTCCGGCGGTAAGCCATATAAAGAGGGAACAAATTTGGCGAGCGCGCGCTTTTCATCTTCGTTGAGTTGGGTCTTCCAGGGCGGCATGGCCGTTCCCGGAACGCCATTTTCCAAAACATCCAAGACTCTTTCCTCGGATGGTTTTTTCAAGTGAAAATTTGTTGGCGCCGGAGCCAGAGCGCTAGCGACCGGCCCGTTACCCGCTCCGGTCACTCCATGGCAACTGGCGCAGTAGGCTGCGAAATACGGCAAGCCCTGGATCGCAGTCGAAGCTTCCTGCGCGGATGGCGCGGCAGCCAGGCGCTGTAAGCTTTGGACGTAGGCAATCAGCGCGCGCAAATCTTCAGCAGGGAGCTGTCGCCAGGGTGGCATGGAAGATCCCGCGATTCCGTTCCACAGAACGCTGCTCAATCGCTCATCGGAAAAGCGAGCGGCGGTCAGGTCCGCAGGCTTCGGCAAAAGGCTTGGAGAAGCTGCGCCATCACCGGATCCACTGGATCCGTGGCAGGACGCGCAGTTCGCGGTGAATAGATTTCCGCCACGGCTCATCTCTTCATGTAAATCTCCGGGAACCGCCGCGGGGTGCAGAAGGGGAGCGCTGTCACTAAATCCTCCAACCATCGCGACGGGGACAGTGGGAGGAGTGGCTTCGGCGCTGGGATCGCTCCCCATCGTCATATCAGCCATTTCCGATTGGCCAGACTTGGCGCCGAAAGCCAATGCTTGGCGGTCCAGGCCGGAGAGTTCACGGGCGCGTCCAAGAGATTGAAGATAAGCAAGCAAATCCAAGCCCTCCTGCGTGGGTTTGCTGGGGCCGCCACTGAAGAACCATGGATACGGAGGCATGACGGAATCACGGACGACAAATCGAGGGTTAAAGAGATGAGTGAGCTGCCAGTCTTGAGGGTGGAGATTGAATTCGCGTGACAAGTCCGGTCCGATTCGCCGCGTGCCCCACAGTTGCGGGTAATCGTACTTGGTCTCCCAGGCCTCGGTGGGCGCTCCGAACCGCCGCACATCCGCAGCGAGAAAACGCACTTGTTCGGTGTGGCAATACGCGCATCCTTCGCGTCCATAGATTACTCTGCCCCTTTGCTCAGAAGCCGTGAGTGTGGGCATGGTGACGGGAGCGACTCTATTGATTTCATTCTCCAGGTCTTTTCCGGGAAGAATCGCGAGAATCAGAAACGAAAGCGCGAAGAAACCTACACCCGCGCCGAACGCGATGACATATGCATGGCTCAGCCAATTTGAAAATGAAAGCTCGTGCGAAGTTGAATCGTTGCCATCGAATTTGGGAACGATTTCGGAAACTTCGCGACTCGCCTCGGAGGTAGTCTCTTGCGAAACCTCCGGGCCTGTGACGAGTGCAATCCAGAATAGAATGAAACCTGCGGCAATAGGCAATCCTGAGAATGTGCGGACCAACCAATAACTCGAAACCGCGCGGACGGAATCGATCCAGGGTGCGCTTGACTCCCAGACTTGTGCTTCGACGAGGCCCGCGATCGTAAGGTCAGCCACCATCAAGGTAATTCCCGACGCCACAAGCCAGAAAGACCAATTCATCGCGCGCTCGTTGTAGCGCGTGCCGGGAATGCGCTGCCACATATGGGCAATGCCGCCGAGCGCGGTGAAACTTGCAAAACCGATCATCGCCAGATGGGAGTGGCCGATAACCCAGTCCGTAAAATGGATGAAGCGATTGACTGGCATTAACGCCTGTACCGATCCCTGCAAACTCACCACGAGATAGGCCACCACGCCAAACCACACGAAACGCAGCGGCACGTCTTTTGAAGTGGTTCCGCTATTTCCACGCAAAGACAGAAGCAGATTGGTGACCACCAGAATCACGTCCATTCCGAGATAGGCGGAAGCGACGATGGCGCCTTTCTGCGCGGCCATCGGAATTGCGGAATACACGTAATGATGAGTTCCGTTCAATGGGTATATGAAGAAGAGCACCCAGAAGCCAACCATCGAAAGAAAGTGGCTGTAGATGGGACGGCGCGTGGTCGCCGGAATCACGTAATAAGCGATGGCGAGAGCAAATGGCGTTACGAACAGGCCAACCGCATCGTGAATCCAGAGGCCACTGAACGCCGCGCCCATCGCACCGGGAATATACTCCGGCACAAAATTTCCAACCGGGTAGGCAAGCATCGTGAAAATAATGCCGCCGATGATGTACCAGGCGCTGACAAAAAGGTCAGCTGACCGCACTCTGACGAAAGGCACGACAAACTCAAACGTCATCAAAATAAAAGCGAGCACAACGAATGCGTCCACGACGATTGGAAATTCCGCCCATTCCAGGGGCTGGCTGAAGCCGGCCAAGACAAGAACCCATCCGGGGAGCACCACAGCAAAATTCCAGACCCAGAAAAGCAGCCACCCCAGCTTGCGGCTGAAAACGGGCCTGTCCGCCAGACGTGGCACAGCGTAGTAGAAGAAAGCGAGGAATGCGTTGCCTAGCCATCCAAAAAATATTCCCTGCGTGTGGTTGTAGCGAAGCCTTCCCCATGTGAGCCAGGAATTGCCGCCGAGGAATTCGGGAAAATTAAACTTCGTCGCCACCATAAGGCCAAATGAAACGGAGATAAGCAGCGTGACCAACGAGGCGAAAATGTGAGCGCGGATCAGGCTGTATTCAACGGAGGGAAGTTCGACGGCGGATTGGCCGTTCGCCTGTGGTTTTCGGTTGACGAATTGTCCTGAAACGGTGCTCATTTTCCTGTCGGTTCACTTAAATTTTTCTCTTGCTGAAAATTGCTTAAGATCCAACTCGCGACAGCCAAGCGGTCATCGCCAGAGAGAGACAACTCGGGCCCGGGGGCAAAATTGCCCCATCCCGGCCGGGGATGAACCACCGCGAGTGAAAGCCGCGAGAGCAAATTCGATCTGTCATTCGGGCCTGCGGATTGCCGGCCGTAAAATGTCACAATCTCCTCGTAGCTTGGCCCCGTGGAACGCGCGAACATTTGGTGGCAGCCCGCGCATTGCAGCTGAGAAATTTGCGAGCCGCGATCCTGCGAAACTTTCTCTTCCTGCGCGGACAGAGGAAGAATCGCGCCCCCCGTAGAAACGGGCTCGCGAAGTGATTCCCCAAACCAGCGGCGTTTGTCTCTCGTTCCCCACCAGGCGAGTACTGTGCCCAGAAGAAGAACGGAAACTACCAGGAGCAACGGCGGATGCGATGGCGATTGCGGCGTGCTGCCAATGTTATTCGCCATAAGTCCCACCTTTTGGAGGACGGGCCGCATCGCTTTCTCCGTTGATTAAAAACAGGTACTCCGCAATCTTTGTAACTTCATCGTCGGAAATATGCGCGCCGTAGACATCCTTCATTTTTTTGACTTCGCCCAGCCATGTCGCATGCGAAAATCGCGGCTGCATGGTGATGTATTGCGGCGAGTGGCAAATGACGCACGCGCTTACGAATTCGTCCCGGCCAGGACCCGGCGGAAAAATCGGTTCGTCATGTGGCATCACGATGGAATGAACTGGATTTTCCGGCTTGGGATTGGGCATCGAAGGCATTTTCCCGTTTGCGTTTGCGAGGTCCAATTCTTTGGAGATTTTTAATGGGCCGCCGCAAACGACGATCAACGTTGCGAACGCGATCGAGAGAACGGCACCTTTTGTTTTTGGGATCATGCTACGTTATTCAGCCTTCACATCAACTTGCTGGATTACATTCCACATAAAACCGCTGCGGTTCCACTGTTCCTTGCTCTGGGTATTGCCCGCTTTATTTGTGGCGCGAGCCATCAATCGATATTGCCCGCGGCTTTTTGGAGTCCATGACATCCGCCAGCGCCGCCAGGAATACTTTCCGATTTCCGGGTCCAGTCGAGCATCCTCCCAGGTCGTTCCTCCATCCATGGAAATTTCAACTCTGCTGATTCCATTGCCCGAGTCGAATGCCACGCCTTCCACTACGTTCGGTTTTGCAGCGAGCACCGTATCCCCCGGCCCCGGGCG